>Ga0315900_10007334_pt1 | contig 14498 bp, 8 predicted proteins | sample LakEriMetagenome_FD_203521 | JGI IMG/M metagenome (GOLD analysis project Ga0315900, IMG submission 203521) | Freshwater fungal communities from buoy surface, Lake Erie, Ohio, United States - Buoy 12 MA114 | ecosystem: Environmental > Aquatic > Freshwater > Lake > Lake biofilm | place: USA: Lake...
TCGCAAGGCACGTCAATGGCCAGGAAGGGCCGGGGACGAAGCGGGAGACTTGAATGCAGGCGATGCGCGTCTTCGCCCAAACCGGCACACGAATTCAGCACCGACACAACGCTGGCAAAGTGGTCCTCGGAAGTGACTGCCCTTAGCAATTCGCAGCCGGTGAGCCGCAAATGTCCCACGGTGGTCCGCAGCCGCAACGCCATCAGGCCAGGCGCCTTCTCGATGGCGAACGTTTTCAGCGGCAGCCTGCCCAGGTATTCGAGGACGTGAAGGCCGGCATCGGCTGCAAGCACCAGGATGTCGCGAACGGCAAGTTCCGGGTGACCCAACGCCTGTTGTTCCTCCGGTTGGGTGGCATGCCACACCAGCAGGCCCTCTTGCAGGAACTCCCGCCCCAGGTCCTGTTCAGCCGGCGGTGGCCCGGACGCTACAAGGGCACCCGTCCAGGGGCTGCGCCCGCAGCGCTGCATGAAGCGCTGTCCGCCTGTCCAGCGGACGTCGAGTTGACTCAGGCCGCCGTCGACCTCCAGCAACGCGGGCAGTGGATCGCTTGCCTCAATGTGGACATAGGCTGCGCCGTCGGCCTGGACGCTGGGCAAGACGATGCGCCGCAGCCGAGGACAGCCACGCACCGTGAGGTGCAATTCGCCCTGAAGGTGGCTGAGGTCGACGTCTTCGAGCAACGGGCAGTCTTCGAGATCCAGGCTGCGAAGGCCAGGCTGGCGGATCACCAGGTGCCGCGCCTGAGACAGACGAATGGATGCGCCCGCGCTGTGTTCCAGCGACAAAGGCGAAGATTCGATATCGGCAAAGAGACTGCGCTGGCAGTTGGACGCTTCATGGGTGATTCCGTCCGCATCAGGCTCACCCCCGGCTTGATCGAGCAGCGCTTGTCCGGGTGGATTTGTCTTTGCGGTCAGACCCGTGGGGGAGGTCGCGCAGGGGATGCTGCTTGACTGCGATCCGTCATGATGAAATGAAGTGGGCATCTGGGTCGTCCAATTCAATTAGTCTGGTGGGAAAGAGGCAAGTGACGTGTCTGCAACGCTGGGTGTGACAGAACCTGGCTTTGTCTTGGAGCGATGGTTCTGCTCGCGCCGGCTTGCCAGGCACCTGTGGCCGGTCACGCGTGAGGATTCCCGCTCGTCGCCGGCAGGTGATGCGGGTCGACTGGGTTCACTTTCCCCCCGCAGTGCGCCAGAAACTGTCAATCCCACAGACTCGAATCAGGATTGACAGGTTCTGTCTGAGGCTTGTTGCCGAATCAACTGCTTCGCCGGCTGCTTGTACGCCTGGAGCACGGGATCGCCACCTTGCGGGAGTGGCAGACCGCTCCGACCTTCTGAAAGTGACTTGCCCGATGCAACGCCTTGACAACGTCCTTCACTACTCCGCGAGCGACCTTGTCGCTTTCCTGGAGTGCGAGCACCGCACGGCACTGGACTTGTGGGCAGTTGACGATGCTGCGCTGGCAGCCCAGCGCATCGAGCCTGACGAGGCAGCGCAGTTGGTGGCTGCCAAGGGCGACGAGCACGAACGTCGGTACCTGCAGGCGTTGAGAGCCGAAGGCCTTCAGGTGGTGGACATCGCCGAGGGTGGTGGCAGCCTGGATGAGCGAATTGCCCGAACCCAGGAGGCGATGAAGAGTGGTGCCGAGGTCATCTTCCAGGCAGCCCTGCGTGAGGGGCCCTGGATGGGGCACGCGGACTTTCTTCGCCGCGTGGACGAGCCCTCAGATTTGGGCGACTGGTCGTACCAGGTCAGCGACACCAAGCTCGCGCGATCGCCGAAGGCCAAGTTCCTGGTGCAACTGGCCTACTACAGCCAACTGGTGGCCAAGGTGCAGGGCCGCCCTCCCGCCAGGATGCACGTGGTGCTGGGCAACGGGAAGCAGCCGGCCTTTCGTGTGGCCGACTACGCCCACTACCTCTCCACGGTACAGCGGCGTTTCCTCCAGGCCGCGGGCGCGCTCGAAGGAGGCAGTCGCGAGGTGCCGTACCCGGTGCCTTGTGACCATTGCAGCCTGTGCCCTTGGAAGGCCCGCTGCGAGGACAAGCGCCTGCAGGACGACCACCTCAGCCAGGTGGCCGGCATCACCAGCATCCAGACCGCGCGGCTGGAGAAGGCCGGCATCGGCACCATGGCCAAGCTCGCGCAAACCGCCGCCGAGACGGCGGTGCCGCGAATGAGCAAGGAGACTTTCGCCAAGCTTCGAAGCCAGGCGTCACTTCAGGACCAGGCCCGTCGCACGGGCGAACGGGCCAAGGAGTTGCTGCCGCTCGACCCCCTGGGCCGGCGTGGGTGGTTCCGACTGCCGGCGCCAGACCACGGCGACATGTACTTCGACATGGAAGGCGACCCGCTTCAGGACAGCGGCCTAGAGTACCTGTTCGGGGTGGGGTACTCGGAAGAAGGCCAATGGAACTTCCTCCCTTTCTGGGCGCACAGCCGCGACGAGGAACGTTCGGCGTTCGAGGCTTTCATGGACTTCGTGCGCGAACGCCGGAATCGCCATCCCGGGGCGCATGTCTACCACTACGCTTCCTACGAGCATACTGCCCTGAAGCGACTGGCGGCGCTGCACGCCACAAGAGAGGTAGAACTCGACGACATGCTGCGCAACCAGGTGCTCGTCGACCTGTACAAGGTGGTTTGTGAGTCCATCCGGATCTCCGAGACCAGCTACTCCATCAAGCATGTGGAGCACTTCTACCGGGAAGCCCGGGAGGGCGAGGTGCAGAACGCTGGGGCGAGCATCGTCTTCTACGAGCGCTGGCTCGAAACTGGCGAACAGCAATACCTGGACGACATCGAGGCCTATAACGGCGACGACGTGGAGTCAACGCGGCAGCTGCACGACTGGCTGCGGGGTCTACGGCCCCAGGAACTGCCGTGGAAGCCCGCAGGTGGCGTGGCCTTGGCTGATCAACAGCGCAAAGACTCAACTTCCGAGCGCGTGAGGAAGATCGAAGCCATGCTGGCTGACTACCGCCAGCGCCTCGTGGATCCACTGCCGAACGACCGCGAACAGTGGACCGCGCGCGACCACCTGCGTGAACTGACTTATCAGTTGCTCGACTTTCACCGTCGAGCCGCCAAGCCGCAATGGTGGGCGGTGTTCTCGCGAATGGAAGATTCCGAAGAAGAATTGCTGGACGACGCGGAGTGCCTGGCCGGCCTGACCGCCGATCCACAAGAACCTCCAATCCAGGTCGCACACTCCGTCGTCTACACCTACATCGCGCCTGAGCAGGAGACCAAGCTTTCCACGGGTGATGCCTGCCGCCGCTGCGACAACGGGGAGGGTGTTGGAGCAATTGAATTTGACGAAGTCACCCGGCGGGTACGCATCAAGATCGGCCAGCACAAGCCGGCACCTCCTCCTGTCTTGAGCATCGGCCCGCAAGGCCCTATCGACAGCGCCGTCATCGCAGCCGCCATCAGGCGGTTCGCGGACAGCCTGTTGTCAGGGCAGGGCACTTACCCGGCGGTCGAGCAGTTTCTGAATCGCGAGGTGCCTCGCCTGCGCGGGCGGGATGCTGGGTCTCCCGTCGTCGAGGATGGGAAAGAACTCGTCCAGGCCAGCATCCAGGCGGCCAAACTGCTCGACAACTCCTACCTCTACGTTCAAGGCCCCCCAGGAGCGGGCAAGACCTACACGGGCTCACGGATGATCGCGGCCTTGCTGGCCGAGGGACACCGCGTCGGGGTCATGTCCAACAGCCACAAGGCCATCAACCACCTGATGGCAGGAGCGCTGCGAGCGGCACGCGAGGCCGGGATTCAGGTGCGGGCTGTCAAGAAGGCAACTTCAGGGAACCAAGAGACCGAACTGCATGAGGAAGGTTTGGTTGTCCACAACGTCTACAGGAACGGCGACGTCTGGGCTGATCAGGAGTGCAAACTGATTGGCGGGACGGCCTGGCTCTTCTGCGACCCAGAAGCAGATCGTGCCCTGGAATACCTCTTCATCGACGAGGCGGGGCAGGTGGCGCTGGCCAACCTGGTGGCCGCAGGAACCTGTACGCGCAACCTCGTGCTGCTGGGCGACCAGATGCAGTTGGGGCAACCGGTGCAGGGTGTCCACCCTGGCTGCTCGGGAGACTCCGCGCTCGACTACCTGCTCGACGGTGCAGCCACCATTGCCCCTGATCGGGGCATTTTCCTGGCCACCACCTGGCGGCTGCATCCCGACATCTGCAGCTTCATCTCCGACGCTGTCTACGACGGGCGGCTCGTACCCGAGAAAGAGAACGTCAACCGCCGTCTGGTGCTCGGGCCTGGTGCACGCCCGGAGCTCAAGCCCGCGGGCATCGTGCATGTACCCATCATTCATGAAGGGTGCTCCCAGACGAGCCTGGAGGAGGCTCAGCTTGTGCGGGAGCTCTACAAGAGTGCGCTCACCCAGCACTACACCGACAAAGCGGGACGGCAGCACCCCATCAGCGCGCAGGACATCCTGGTGGTGGCGCCCTACAACGCGCAGGTGAACCTGCTGCGACGCAACCTACCGGCTGACGCGCGGGTGGGTACCGTGGACAAGTTCCAGGGGCAGGAGGCCGCGATCGTCATCGTCTCAATGACCACGTCCAGCGAGCAGGACCTTCCGCGCAACATCGAGTTCCTCTACAGCCGGAACCGCCTGAACGTGGCCGTGTCCCGCGCCATGTGCCTCGCATTGGTCATTGCCAACCCGGCTTTGACGACCATCGGCTGCCGCACGCCCGAGCAGATGGCGTTGGTCAACACCCTTTGCTGGTTGGCCGAAGTGGGTGAACTGGCCCCTGCGTGAGCGCTGGCAGGCCTGGTCCGGCTTCAGCAACTTCAGCCAACGGTTGGCAGCGGATGGTCCCTCAGCGCAGCCACATGGTCCGGAAGCCCCTCGCAGTGGTTCACCGCACGCAGCAGTTGCTGCTTGGAAGCACCGCCTTCATGAAGAGCGTCGAAGGCTTGGACGGCATCAGGATCGTGGACAAGGACGCCACCGATGCCGTAGCCGATGTCCAGCATGACACTGAAGGCGTCAGCCCATATCGCCCTGGCTGGCATGTCCATGGTGATGCGGCAGCTTTGGCCATCCACGGACCAGGGCTGCGTGATCATCGACACCAGGATCCGGCGCTGGTTGGCGCAGGCCACGTCAACGGTCACCGGACCCAGGTAAGCCTTGTCTTTGTAGATGCAGCGACGGTGCAGCAGGTAAGCCGCCACAGACCGAGCCACTTGGGCACGGCTGCCGGAAAAGTCTGCCGCATCGCCCGCCGTGGTGTCGTCTTGTGGCAAGTCCGTTGGAAGGTCGTCGATGTCGACGTAGCGAACTTCGGCCCGCTCGTCCTCGTCGTCAGGTAGGGTCATCATGCGCTGGAGTTTGCCTGGGCTTCAGGCTGGACAGTTGAATTTCGGTAAGGGGTCAGGAGCCACTGGACGTCACCATGACTGGACCAACGGACACTCGGCAAGGTACGGACGCTGCGCAGTCCTGCTGCGCTGCAGGCGCCCTGCAGATCAGGCATTTCCAGGAACAGGTCGCGCAGACGTTCTTCGCTCTGGTTGGTGTGGTGACCGTCGGACACCAGGACTTCCGTACGAAGCCGGGATAACACGTTCAACAGCCAGGCCGGCCCGCAGTAGGCGAATCCAAATCCATGGCCGTACCGCACCTGGACGACGTGACTGATGAGGGGACGGTGCCGGAGCAGCAGGGTTTCGCAGAACGCGGCGTTCTCAGCCGAAATGAAAAGCAACGGTGCAGTGATGGTGCCGAAGTCCGGCGTCACGAAGGAAACCTTCATGAAGTGTGCGCTGCCCAGGTCCCTTGCGTCATCAGGAAACGTGGCCGAACGCCGACTCACGGGGGGCAAGCGAAGACGATCGAGTTCTTCATGCTCAATGATGGTCAACCTCGAACCACGCCCGACGTAGAGATCAGCACCCGGGCGGAAATCGACGCGGCCCGTGACGCTTGAGTGGTAATCGGTGTGGATGAAGAGATCCGGCGGCGACGGCTCGGGTTCGGAGGGTGGGTTTGACCGCGCAAACGCGGAACTCAGGTAAACGATGTCGCGGAAGTCGTTGCCACAGGAGGGATACCAGGCAATGCGGGGCTCGCAGGGGGTGGCATCGATCCACTCTCGAAGCAATCGGCTTCGCGATCCTGCTAGCAGGTTCAAAAACTCGTAGGACATGACGTGTCGTAGTGCCCGACCAGGATCTCAAGCACCTTGGATACGCACGCTCTTGGAGGTGTAGATCGAGGGCGCAACCCCTTTGCCGCTCATTCGCACCCCGTAACCCTTGCGCAGCCACTCGACCAGTTCGTCCTCGCTGAAGACGTCGACGGCGTCAGCCGCCTTGTTGCTGGCCAGGGAGACACGAAACGCTCCGTTAGGGTAACGATGAGGGGTCAGTTCGACGCCTGCGTTCTGGCCTCTGAGTACTTGTGCAGTGATCCTTGCCATTGGGGGAGTTCTCCGGAGCGGGACTGGTGGATGGAATCTTCATGGATCAGCCGCTCTGGGATAACCCGAGACGACCGAACCAGACATGATCATGCCGGCCTACAGGCTCACCAGGTGATCTGGATGAATATCCAGTAGGCAGAGCGAGCATGCATGCGATGCTTGCCAGCCTGATAGGCTGAGATCGGGTAAGCGGGGGTGGTGACGTCGCGCCCACGATGAAGCGATGGACACCTTCGAAGAGGCCCTGCGCCAAGAGGCACTTCCGTCTTGCGTACTCCCTCAAGACGCGCTTCGAAAGGTTGCGCACCGACCTGGGCGGCACACCTTGGACATGACTTCAGCCGCCACCATCCGCAGCCAATTGCTTCAACTCGTGGACATGCCGCTCCAATGCCCCCAAATTTGCAAGGCGCTCGTGCCGGATCTGGACTGTTCTCAGAGCGGGCGATGCTTGGTGCGCGCGGCACGCGCGGACGAGCCACGGACCAACTCGTCCTAGAGTTGGGTACGCAAAGGAAGCAGGCGATGCAACAAAGTTATCGGCGTTCCCTGGGCACGATCGGGGCCTTTGGTTTCTTTTTCTTTCGTCGGCTGTATAAACGTCCAGATCACCCTGTGAGCCATCCTTTCGGCATGATCTTGGTGATGGGGTCTGACTTGATCCCCTGCACCGATACGGCAAAGCAGCAGTTACCCGGCGGCATTAGCCCCACTGATCACCCCCTTCGGGCCTCATGGACCCGATATATCCACCGATGAAATTCATCCACACCGCAGATCTGCACCTGGACAGCCCCCTCAGGGGCCTGGCGTCCTACCCTGATGCGCCGGCCGAGCGCCTGCGCACGGCCACGAGGGATGCCTTTCGGAACTTGGTCAGTCTGGCGGTAGTCGAGCAGGTGGACTTCATGGTCATCGCCGGCGACGTGTACGACGGCGACTGGCGAGACTTCAACACGGGCCTCTTCTTCGTGCGGGAGATGGGCCGGCTGCGTCAGGCGGGCATCCCGGTGTTCTTGCTCCACGGCAACCACGACGCCGACAGCGAGATGACCCGCAACCTGCAGATGCCCGACAACGTCCAGGTATTTTCATCTCGACAGCCCCAGACTTTCACGCTGGAGGACAAGAAGGTGGCCCTTCACGGGCGCAGCTTCAAGGTGGCGGCGACCACGGAAAACCTGGTACCCGGTTACCCCGCCCCTGTGGCCGGCTGGCTCAACATTGGCGTGCTGCACACGGCACTCGAGGGCCACGCGCAGCATGCGCGCTACGCGCCTTGCTCGGTGGCGGAATTGCAGGCCAAGGGCTACCAATACTGGGCGCTAGGCCATGTCCACGAGCCGTGGATTCAGCGAGGTGACGTGACGCTGGCCTACCCGGGCAATCTGCAGGGCAGGCACATCCGGGAGCTGGGCGCGCGCGGAGCGCTGCTGGTGTGCGCCGAAGATGGCGAGATCACCGACGTGGAACGCGTGGAGGTGGACGTGCTGCGCTGGCACCTGCTGGAGGTGGACGTGAGCCAGGCCGCTGACCGGGCTGCGGCTGTGCGCCTGGCCGGGCAGAGCCTGTCCACGTTGCTGCAGTCGTCCCCCGCTGGCCTGCCACTGGCCACGCGGGTGGTGTTCTCTGGACGTTCGGCCGCGCAACCGGAGTTGGTGGCCGATGAGGGCCAGCTACGACATGAGGTGATTGCACAGGCTGTGGCGCTCGACCCGGACAGGCTCTGGGTGGAGAAGGTGAGGGTGACAGCCGAAGCGCTGGCAGATGGCGCAGTACCTGCCGACGAAGAGTCTTTGGACGCCCTGACCGAGCTGCAGGGCTTGGCGCTGGCAGCGCCGGACGACGAGGAGTTTGTGACCGGCCTGCAGGGCGACTGGCAGGCGCTGCTGGAGAAGATGCCCTCCGAGGTGCTGCATGCTTCACCTGAATTGACGGCCTTGCGCGAGGCAGGCGTGGCGCAGGTGGCCGAGCGGGTGCGCGATGCGATGCCCCTGGTGATGGTCAGAGTGCTGGCCAGGGCCGGCCACAATGCGCGCGACGGCGCTTGAGCCTGGGAGAGCCCGCAGCATGCGCATCCGCGAACTCAAGCTCATCCGGTACGGCAAGTTCACCGACCGGCACCTGGACCTGCCTCACAGCGTCCAGGACATCCACTTCATCGTGGGGCCAAACGAGGCCGGCAAGTCCACTGTCCGATCAGCGATCAGTGATTGGCTATTCGGCATCCCGGCACGCACTTCACTGGACTTCTTGCACCTGAAGCCTGACATGCGGCTGGGCGGCATCCTGCAGGCGCCTGGCGCTGCCGATCAACCCACGCGCGAACTGGTTTTCGACCGGACCAAGGGTAACAAGAACACACTGAAGACCCCAGTGGACGCCGTCCTGCCGGACAACGTCTTGCAGCCCTGGCTGGGCAGTTTGCAAGCGCCGGATTTCAACCGCATGTACGCCCTGGACCACTCGACGTTGCTGGAAGGCAGCGAGGGGATGCTCTCGGCTCAGGACGATTTAGGCCGCTTACTGTTTCAGTCGGCCGCAGGCATCGAGCACCTTGGGGATGCACTCAAACAACTCGAGACCGAGGCAGAGAGCTTGTGGGCACCGCGCAAGTCCGGTTCGCGGGCGTACTACAAGGCGCTGGAGGACTACGAGGCTGCCCACGCCCGCTTCAAGCTGGCTACGCTGCGCAGCAAGGACTGGTCCATTCAGTACGAAGATCTCAAGAAGATCGAACAGAAGCTAGATGACGCCCGCAAGCGTGATGCCGAACTGCGCGTGCAGATCAGCCGCCTGGAACGCATACGTCGCGTGGCCCCGCTGCTTCAAAGCCTGGAAGCGGCTCAGCAGCAAAGGGCTTCTTTGCTGTCCCAAGGCGACGTGCCACTGCTGGCGCCAGAGGCTGCGGCGAATTACGCCGTGGCTCTAAAGGACCTGACCCTGGCCGCGGCCGACATCGCACGTCTGGAGCAAGAGATCGCCCAGTTGAAGCTGGAGGCCGAAGGCCAGCACGTTGACAGCGGCATCTTGGCCAGGGCCGAGGACATCAAGCAGCTCAATGAGAGCCGACTCCAGTTCCGTGCATACCAAGTGGATATGGGCAAGCGCCGTGGGGAGGTGACGGCGCTGATGCAGCAGGTGCAGGGCCTGATCCGGGATCTGGGCTGGGTGGCAGAGACTGAAGAGGCCGTGGAACTGCGCTTGCCAGCCGCGTCAGTGCGAAGCCGTCTGCGTGCTCTTCTCAAGAGCCGAGCTGATGTCTGGCAGGACTTGAACTCCGCGCAAGCCCGTCTGGAGGCATGTAATCAAGATATTCAGGCTGCGCAGGATGACCTCAAGGCGGTTGGCACGGGCGACCTCAGCCCGCAACTGATGGCAGCCGTGGACGAAGCCAACCGCCTGGGCGACCATGAAGCCGTGATGGAGGAGATCGACCAGGAACTGGCTGACATCCAGCAGAAGATCGAAGCATCCCTGGACGGCCTAGGCAGCTGGCGCCTGCCTGTGGCTGAGCTTCAGAAGATGGCGGTACCCGACTTGGCGTACGTGCAGAACCTGCTGGACCAACTCCGCCAGGACCAGGCCGACGAGAGGGCCCAGCAGGACGCGCTCGACGCCAAAGGCCATGAGGCCGCGAAGCTGGAGCGTGAGTTGCAGCAGTTGGTGCGCAGCTTCGAGCCGGTGTCGCGTCAGCAGGTGCTGCAGGCCCGGCGTGAGCGCGATGAAGCTTGGCAAGGCCTGCGGCAATCTCCCCAGGAGCTGACAGCCCGCGCAGGAACATTCGAAGGCCACGTCGCAGCGGCAGACAGCCTGGCAGACCTTCGACATGACCGGGCAGAGCACGACGCTGAGCGGCAGGCCAAGGCAGCCGCACTGGATCAGCAAAGAGCTGAAGAGCAGGCCCTGCGGCAGCGGCTTGAGGGCATCCAGTCGCGTATCAAGCGCAGGGCTGCCGAGTGGGAGGCACTGACCACCGCTTGCGGGCTGCCCCAGCTGCCGCTGGAGTTGGCACCGTCGTGGCTGCAGCGGCGGCAGACGGTGTTGGATCTGTCGTCAGACAGGGCCCAGGCTGAGCGCAGACGCACCACCAGCCTGGAAGAGGCCGAGCGGGCTCGGTCATCGCTGTGGATGGCACTGTCTGCTCAGGAGATGGGCCAACAGCCAGCGTCACTGGCCGAATGCTTGCGACTGGCCAATGCGCAGATCAGATCTCACGAGCAGGCCCAAGGCCAACGCAAGACCTTGGAACAGCAGCTCCGGGATGCGCAGCGCAACCTCCCCAGCCTGCAGACCGCGCTTCAGGCCGCCGGCAAACCGTGGGACGAGTGGACCCAGTCTTGGCAGGCTGCGGCGAGGGCTGCCAGCTACAGCCCCGAGGTGGCTGTCGACCAGGTGGAAGCTGAGGTCGAGGTCATGGACAAGGTGGAAGGGCTGTTGGACCGCATGAGGGACATCCGCCGCAACCGCATCGACGCCATGCAGGCAGATCTGGACGGATTGGCAGCGTCGGCGAAGGAGTTGGCGCAGCGCCTGGATCCGGAGCTCCTGGGGCAGCCGGCTGAAGATATCGCGCTGGAGCTGGTGGCCAGGCTGGAACTTGCGCGCAAGGCCGAAGAGGCCGCAGAGAGCGTGAGGTCGCAACTGGTGGGCAAAACGGATGAACTCGAGAAGGCTCGCCGCAAGCAGGAGCTTGTCCAGGCAGGGCTGGCGCCGTTGATGGCCGCGGCCGGCGTTCAAACGGTGGAGGACCTCGGTCCTGCCATCGAGCGGTCCGGTCAGCGCCGAGCGGTTGAGGACCGCATCACCTCGGTCGAGCGCGAACTGGTTCAAGCCGGCGATGCCCTGCCGCTGGAGAAGTTGCGTGAGGAGGCAGCAGGCATCGAGCCAGACAAGGCCAAGGCTGAGTTGGAGGCACTCGCGACTCAGTCTCCAGAAGTCGTAGCCGACATTGCGAGGCTAGGCAATGACCACGGCTCCAAGAAGCAGGTGTTTGAAGCCATCGACGGGACCGATCTGGCCGCCAAGGCCGATGCGCAGCGACAGGAGGCGGTGGCCGCCATGGCCGATGCAGCCGAGCGCTACGTCAAGCTGCAGACCGCCTCCAGGCTGCTCAAGTGGTCCATGGAGAAGTTCAGGCAGACCAAACAGGGGCCGATGCTGGCACGGGCTTCGGCCATCTTCAGCGCGCTGACGCTCGGATCCTTCAACCGCCTGGTGGTCGATTCCGAGCAGGCCAGCCCCAAGCTCCTGGGGGTACGTCACGGTGGGCAGCAGGTCGACATCTCGGGCATGAGCGAAGGCTCAAGGGATCAACTCTTCCTGGCACTGCGCCTCGCGGCCCTGGAGCTGCAGGCCGACCAGGGGGCCACGATGCCGCTGATCGCGGACGACCTGTTCATCAACTTTGATGATCAGCGCACGGCGGCAGGCTTCGAGGTGCTGGGTCAGTTGTCGCGCAAGATGCAAGTGGTCTTCCTGACCCACCACGACCACCTGGTGCCGCTGGCACGGCAGGTTCTGGGGCCACAGTTGAACGTGGTGCAGTTGTGATCCCAGGGATGCCAAACCAAGGCTTGTCGGCCTCATCGTTCAGGTAAGGCGTCATTCGCCGCCTGTCCGCATCAGTTCAGCTTGCTGTCCGGTGCCGGCTCCATGAACTCCAGCGGCTCTTCGTCCAGCGCCCGCATCGCCTCATCAAAGGCTTGCTGATCGGTCTTGAACTGGTCGTCCCACACGTGGAAGTTCTTACCCGCGTCCACCACCTCCAGGATCCAGTCGCTCTCGCTGTCCTTGTAGATGTGGACCTCCACGGTGATGCCATTGCGTGTGAGGGTCTGGTTCAGCGGTGAGTAGATGAGCACGTGGTCGTCGTCGGAGTCTTCCTCCTCAATCCATTCAGCTTCATCGTCTTCGCCTACCTCTAGGGCAGCAGTGAACCGACGTGACGGAACGAAGGTCAGGTTCTCGATGTTCTGAGCACGTGCGCGCTTGCAGGACTGGATGATCCGGTTGATCTCCTCGTCTGCCGTGATCGTCATCTTCTGAAAGTTGCGCAGCAGGTCAATCAGCTCTCGATGCTCCGCGGGCGAGGCTTCGATCTCCAGCAGCGCCACCGTGCTGGCGAACATGGAGTGGATCTTGGCCAGCACATCGAGGGCCTCGTGCGCCTTCTCGGGCATGTCCATCTCTTCGTCGTCGCCAAACAAGCCATCCACAAAACCTGCGAGCTCCTGCGACCGCGTCTGAGCCAACTCCAGCAGCGCCTGACGCTTGGGCTTGACCTCGGTTCGAGGCAGGTGAAATGGGTTGCGGGAGTTCTGGTGTTCAGACAGGCGGTTCCACCATCCACGCAACAGCGCCTGGAGCAACTCCTCAGCGTCAGCCTCAGAGGCGAACTCCGGCAACTTGCCGCCCCAGGCCTGGGTGATGCGCTGGAGGGGAGACACCTGCATGCGCGGACTGGCCATCGCGCCGAGGAAGCGCATGCGCAGCACATGCATCGGGGTGGGGCACTGGTAGCGGGCCAGCAGCGCTTGGACCTGTTGGTCACTGACACGGATCCACGAACCGCGGTTGGGAGGGGGCATGGCGGGTGGCTGATTTGGACGATCGGTGTGCGACATTCTGCTGCGTCAGTACGCCGCAGTTGAACTCCCGCCCTGACGCACTCGCTGCCGTTCGACCGTTCGCATTTGATGAAACCGACCATCACACTGTCCAAATCCCGTCTGCTGGCCTACCGCCAGTGCGAGCGGCGTTTGTGGCTGGAGATCCATCGGCGTGACCTGATCGAAGTCTCGGCACAGCAGCAGGCGCGCTTCGATGCCGGCCACCGGGTGGGCGAGTTGGCCCGGCACTTGGCCGACCCGCAAGGGCAGGGCGTCCTCTTTGACGCGCAGCGGGACGGCTTTGCAGCAGTGCTGCGCGACTCCACCCAGGCCCTGAGCGAGCGACGCCCCCTCTTCGAGGCGGGATTCGCGGCCCAAGGCGCGATCGTGTTCGTGGATCTGCTGCTGCCGGACCAGGGTACCGAAAGAGACGGTCAAGGTTGGCGCCTGGTGGAGGTGAAGTCCTCCGGTAGCGTCAAGCCGTGTCACTTGGATGATCTGGCCGTGCAGGTGCATGTGCTGCGCTCAGCTGGGGTGGATCTGACCAGCGCTGCCGTGGCTTGCTTGGACACCCGCTGGATCTACCCTGGCGGCGGCGACTACTCAGGCTTGCTTCGCTACGAGGAAGGCCTGGAGGCTGCAACGGCACGCGGCCAGGAGGTGCAGGGATGGATCGACGGCGGAAGCGAAGTGGCGGGCAGGGCAGTGGAACCCGACGTGGGCATGGGCGAGCATTGCAGAACGCCGTTTGCCTGCCCGTTTACCGCGCACTGCGGCCAAGGGCAGCCGCAGGCACAACACCCCGTTCACTGGTTGCCCAGGGTGCAGCGCAAGGTGCTGAAGGAGTTCCTGCGCAGTAGCGGCGTGGCCGACATGGCTGAGGTGCCTGATGAAATGCTGAACGCCACCCAGCGCCGCGTGAAGCACGCCACGCTGTCAGGCCAGGCGTGGTTCGATGCCGAGGGTGCCCGCAAAGCCCTGGCACCCCATACCGGCACGCTGCGGTTCCTGGACTTCGAGGCGGCGGCGCGACCTGTGCCCGTCTGGGCCGGCAGCCGGCCGTACCAGCAGGTGCCTTTCCAGTTCAGCCTGCACACGCTGCACGAGGACGGGCGGGTAGGGCATGACGATTTCATCGATCTCAGCGGCGAAGACCCGAGCCTGGCCTTCGCCCAGAGCTTGGAGCGGGTGTGCGGCACAGCCGGGCCGGTCTTCGTCTATAACGCCGGCTTCGAGGGCCAGGTGATCTCTAGCCTAGCGGCCCAGTTCCCTCACCTGGAAGACAGCCTGAGGGCGCTTCGCCATCGACTCGTGGACTTGAAGCCGGTGACCGAGCAGCACTACTACCACCCTGCCCAGCGGGGCAAGTGGGGCCTCAAGAGCGTGCTGCCCACGCTCGGCGGCGGAGCGGACCACTCCCAACTCG
>Ga0315900_10007335_pt1 | contig 14495 bp, 16 predicted proteins | sample LakEriMetagenome_FD_203521 | JGI IMG/M metagenome (GOLD analysis project Ga0315900, IMG submission 203521) | Freshwater fungal communities from buoy surface, Lake Erie, Ohio, United States - Buoy 12 MA114 | ecosystem: Environmental > Aquatic > Freshwater > Lake > Lake biofilm | place: USA: Lake...
TCGGCCACCAGGCCGTTGCCGCGGGAGATCAGCTCCAGCCCCAGTTCGCTCTTGCCCAGGCCCGACTCTCCGGTGATCAGCACGCCCAGGCCCAGGATGTCCATGAACACGCCGTGCATGGTGGTGCGCTCGGCGAAATGCTTGGACAGGTAAGCGCGCAGCACGTCGATCACGAAGGCCGATGATTCGTGGGTGGCGAACATCGGAATCTGCGCCCGCTCGCACATGGCGGTGAGCGCGTCGGGGGGCACCTGGCCATCGGCCAGCACCAGCACCGGCGGCTCCAGCGTGACGATGCGCGCGATCCGGCGGGCGCAGTCCTCGGCGGTGGCGTTGGTCAGGTAGGCGACCTCGCGTTCGCCCAGGATTTGCACCCGATAGGGGTGGATGTAATTGAGGTAGCCCACCAGGTCAGCGCCCGAGCGGGCGGCGCGCACGGCGACCTCGTCGAAACGCCGCTCGGAGGCACCGAGGCCGGCCACCCACTCCCATTTGAGCTGGGCGCGGTGGTCCTCGAACAGGACATCGGCACTGACGACGGTGGGTTTCACGGCGAACGGTGCGTCAGAGGGCGCGGCGGGTGGCGTGAATCGGGCAGGCGCCGCCGCGGGCAGCTCAGGCCGGTTGGGCGGATTGCCAACCCGCGATCAAGGCATGGAGGTCGCCGGCGGAGCCGCTGGCCTTGATCTTCTCGCGCAGCGGCGCATCACTGAGCAACTCGGCAATCTCGGAAAGGATTTCCAGGTGCTTCTGCGTGGCGGCTTCGGGCACCAGCAGGAAGATCAGCAGGCCCACCGGCTGTTCGTCGGGGGCATCGAAACCGATCGGCTCGGCCAGTTGGAACAGGGCCGCCATCGGGGCCTTGAGCCCCTTGATGCGCCCGTGCGGAATGGCCACGCCATGGCCCAGACCGGTGGAGCCCAGGCGCTCGCGCGCGAACAGGCTGTCGGTGACGAGAGCGCGGGACAGGCCGTGAAGATTCTCGAACAGCAAGCCGGCTTCTTCGAACGCCCGCTTCTTGCTGGTGGCTTCGACGTTCACCAGCACCTGGGCGGCTGGAAGGATGGCGGCAAGGCGGTTCATGGCTGGGGATCGGATTATGCACCCCGACCCGATCCCGCCAGAGGAAAAGGCATGCCGCGTGGATCAGGTACCACACCGCCCGGTCGGGCCGCTCACGCGGGTGGTGCCGGCATCTCCTGCGTCATCAGCCGCTTGGGGGCGGCATGCGCATGCACATGGTCTTCCTTGCGGGTCTTGTGACGACCCACCTGGCGATCCAGCTTGTCGACCAGTTCGTCCAGCGCCGCATACAGGTCGGCGTGGGCGCTTTCGGCGAAAAGGTCCTGCCCCTTGACGTGGATGCGGCATTCGGCGCGCTGTCGTCGCTCTTTTTCCTTCTGGTTGTCCACCTTCAGCAGCACCTTGATGTCCACCACCTGATCGAAATGTCGGGTGATGCGCACGAACTTGTTGGCCACGTATTCGCGCAGGGCGGGGGTGACTTCCAGATGGTGACCGCTGATCGTCAGGTTCATAGGTGCGTCTCCTTGGGGCACGGGGGAAAAAGCTGCCGCAGGACGGGCCGGCGGCAGCCGGCGAGGATCACTGGTCCGACCCACTATGCGCCTGCTGGGCACGATTTGCAATGACCCGGCCCCCGTCAGGGTGGGGGTCATCCGGCCGGCCGGTCGAATCGGGCGGCCGGCCTCGGCGCAGGGCGGGGCGTTGGTTCGGCATCGGCTTGTGCACGCGGATGGGGACGGCTGCCCGGTCGGTCGAGATTGGCATGCTCAATGCGGTCGGCATGGGGCTTTTCGGGGGAGCCGCCGGATCGGCGGCGGCGCGTCAGGCGGATCAGGGACATCCAGGCGCTCCGGGGCCCGGCGCGGCCGGGCGTGTCAGGTCGGGGGCCAGCGCCGGCGGAGACAGGGAGCCATCAACCGGGTGGCTGAGGAACGGCCAGCCGCGGGCCGGACGGATGCGGCGAGCGCCCACCACTCCGGGCGGCGGGCCGGGCATCCGGGGTCGGTCGGGGGCCTGTCCGGCGGCTGCGTGGGCCCCGAACGGGCCCCCGGGGTGGGATTCGGTGGCAAGGCGGATCATGGAAGGTCTCCTCAAGTCGGGACAGCCAGGGGCGGCGGGGGACACGCCAGGGGGTAGCAGGCAGGGCGGGCCAGAGGCCCGCCATGGAACGACTGTAGGAAGGACGCCTCAGCCGGCATGTCGGCCACCGGCGGCCGGGCGGGTAGGCGCCGTCCGACCCGGTGCGCCGCGTCTGGTCATGCGTGGCCTTTTGGCCTAGCATTCCGACCTCACACAGCCATTCGACCCATCCCTTGGGCTCCCCAGAGCCCCCCCCGCGCCCGCCCATGCAATTCGATCCCCGGATGACCCCTTCAGCCCGCGCGCCGGGCCCGGCGGGGACCGCCCGGCGGCGACAGGCTCTGGTGCTCATGGGGGGGGGTGCCCGGACCGCCTACCAGGTGGGCGTGCTGCGGGGGCTGGCGGCCCTGGTCCGGCTTCAGTCGCCCGGCGGCACCCACCGATTCCCGTTTGACCTGCTGATCGGCACATCCGCAGGCGCCCTCAATGCGAGCTTTTTGGCCAGCGTGGCCACCGAGGGGCTCGATGCCTTCGACCGGCTCGCCCAGTTCTGGGGCGGGTTGCGTTGCGACGCGGTCTATCGGCTCGACCTGCCGCATTGGGTACGGTTTTCGCGCCTGCTCACGGCAGTAACGCTGTGGGGCCGCGCGCGCCGGCAGGGCGCCTTGCTCGACACCATGCCGCTGGTCAACACCCTGCATGCCGCGATTTCATTGCCCGGGATCGAGCGGTCACTGGCCGAGGGCGCGGTGCAGGCGCTCGCGGTCACCGCCTCCAGCTATTCGTCAGGCGAGCACTGGACCTTCTGCCAGACCCAGGACGAGGCCGGGCAGCCACGCTGGCACCGCCCTGGCCGGCGGGGGGAATTCCAGGCCCTGACGATTGAGCACCTGATGGCGTCGGCCGCCCTTCCCTTCCTGTTTCCGGCCACGCCGCTGTGGGTGGATGGGCGGCGCGAGTTCTTCGGGGACGGTTCGATGCGGCAGATCTCACCGCTGTCGCCCGCGGTGCACCTTGGGGCCGAGCGGGTGCTGGTGATTGGGGTGGGCCAGCCCCAGCGCGCCGGCCTGGGCGGGCTCGATGGCACGGACGCGGCGGCGGGCACCGGCGAACGCCCTGGCGCCAGCGCACCGGGCATGGGCGGCATCGTGGGCCATGCCATGGCCAGCGTCTTCCACGACACGCTGCAGGCCGATGTCGAGCAGGTGCAGCGGGTGACCGACACTTTGCGCCAGCTGCCTCGCGACCTGTCCCGCCTCATCCCCTACCGGGCCCTGGATGTGATGGCGATCCAGCCTTCACGGTCACTCGATGCGCTGGCCCAGGCCCATGTCGGCCTGCTGCCCCGCCCCGTGCGTCGCGCGCTGGCGGGCCTGGGTGCCCTGCGCACCGGGGGGCCGCTGGCGAGTTATCTGCTGTTCGAGCCCGCATTCGTGCGGGCCCTGATGACCCTGGGCGAACAGGATGCCTACGCGCGCAAGGCTGAGCTGTTGTCGTTCCTGGACATCGCCGCAGTCGCCCACGACCGCTGAGCGCGGCATAATCGCCGCGTCGAAACACCGGAGGCCCTTGCCTTGACCACCCCGAGTCGGTAGCTTTCGACGCCCGTGACCGGCGTCGGAAGCACCCCCTGCCCCACCGCCGCCATCCCGCCACGTCACGGAGTGAGCCATGCTCAACATCTTCACGCTCGTCAACGGGCGCCTGTTCCAGGAAGAGATCGAATCCCTGGAAGAGCTCTCCAAATTCCAGCCGATCTGGGTCGACCTCGAGTCGCCGACCCCGGAAGAAAAGCGCTGGGTCAAGCAGTACTTCGGCCTGTCCATCCCCGAGGATGCGATGGACGAAGACATCGAGGAATCCGCCCGCTTCTATGAAGAGGACAACGGCGACCTGCATATCCGCAGCGACTTCCTGATCGCCGGTGATGACGAGCCGCGCACGGTGCGGGTGGCCTTCATCATGAACCTCGTCAACGACAGCCTGCGCAGCAAGGGCGTGCTGTTCTCAATCCACGACGAGGACGTGCCGGTGTTTCGCCTGCTGCGCCTGCGGGCGCGCCGCGCCCCGGGCCTGATCGAGGACGCCAAGGAGGTGCTGCTCAAGTTGTTCGACGCCGACGCGGAGTACTCGGCGGACACACTCGAGGGCATTTATGACGAACTCGAACAGGTCTCCAAACAGGTGCTGGCGGGTGAAGTGACCGACACGCTGGCCGGCGAGGTGCTGGGCGCGATCGCCCGGCAGGAGGACTTGAATGGCCGGATTCGCCGCAACGTGATGGACACCCGCCGTGCCGTCAGCTTCATGATGCGCAGCCGAATGCTGTCGGCCGAGCAGTTCGAGGAGGCGCGGCAGATCCTGCGCGACATCGAATCGCTGGACAACCACACCGCCTTCCTGTTCGACAAGATCAACTTCCTGATGGATGCCACTGTCGGTTTCATCAACATCAACCAGAACAAGATCATCAAGATCTTCTCGGTGGCGAGCGTGGCCCTGCTGCCTCCCACGCTGGTGGCAAGCCTGTACGGCATGAACTTCCAGTTCATGCCTGAGCTGCAATGGCAGTTGGGCTATCCCTTCGCGCTGGCGCTGATGGCCGCCAGCGCGCTGGTGCCGATGTGGTACTTCCGCAAGCGCGGGTGGCTGCGTTGAACGTGCGCACGGCGCTGGCACGGCGGTGCGCTGGCCGGGGCGGGCGCTGCACCATCACGGCACCGCCGAGACGCGGGGTGGCGTCTCGGCCGACTGGGGCTTTCGGACGGGCTGGCAGGTGATGGCGGAGCGTTACCGCCAGGACGGCGGCCACTTCGCCCGCGCCGGGCTGCGCTGGCAGACGGCCCCCGGCTGGACGCTCGACCTGACGCGGGCGGTGCGCGTGGCCGGCCCTGGCATGCCCTCGACGACGCTGGGCTTGACCGCCGAGTTCGACTGACTGGCCGACCCGCTCACGCGAGCAAGGCGTTGACCAGGGCCGCCGAATGACGGCGGGCCACCTCCTGGATGAAGCGGGTGAAGTCACCATGGGCTGCGTCATCGGCCCGGTCGGAGATCGTGCGCACCGCGGCATAGGGCACGCCATAGTCGTGGCACACCTGGGCAATCGCGGCGCCTTCCATCTCCACCGCCAGGGCATCGGGCAGCGCGGCCTGGAGCGCCTGGGCCTCGAGCGTGGTGGACACGAACCGGTCGCCGCTGACGATCAGGCCCCGGTGCAGGCCGGCGGCCGGCAGCGCGCGGCGCGCCGCCTGGACCAGACGGTCGGTCCAAGCCGGATCGGTGGGAAAGCGCGCCCGGCCGTACAGCGGCACTTCATGGCGCGGGAAGAGGGGCGAGGCGTCCAGGTCGTGTTGCAGGAAGGCATCGGCCACCACCACATCGCCCACCCGCACTCCAGGGGCGAGGCCGCCGGCCACGCCGGTGAAGACGATCGCGCGGACCCCGAAATGCGCAATCAGGGCAGTGGCGGTCGTCGCCGCCGCCACTTTCCCGATCCGCGACAGCACCGCGATCACTTCCTGCCCGTGCAGGTGACCGCGCCAATAGTCTCGCCCGCCAAGCGGCTCGCGGCGCTCGTCAGGCAGGAGCTCAAGCACCGCGGCGAGCTCCTCCTGCATCGCGGCGACCAGGGCCAGGGGGCGCGTCAACGCTTGTCGCGCAGCTCACGCCGCAGGATCTTGCCCACCGGGGTCTTGGGCAGTTCGGTGCGGAACTCGATCGCGGCCGGGCACTTGTAGCCCGTGAGGTTCTCTCGGCAGAAGGCCATGACCTGTTCTTCGGAAAGGCCCGGATCCTTGCGGACGATGAACAGCTTGACCGCCTCGCCGGTGCGCTCGTCCGGCACGCCGACTACGGCGCATTCGAGCACGCCGGGCAGCTGGGAGACCACGTCTTCCACCTCGTTGGGATAGACGTTGAAGCCCGAGACCAGGATCATGTCCTTCTTGCGGTCGACGATCTTGAAGTAGCCGCGGGCGTCCATGAAGCCGATGTCGCCGCTCTTGAACCAGCCGTCCGCGGTCATGACCTTGGCGGTCTCATCGGGCCGCTGCCAGTAGCCGGCCATCACTTGCGGGCCCTTGATGGCGATCTCGCCCGGCTGGCCGACGGGCACGTCCTGGCCGGCGTCGTCGATGATCTTCATCCAGGTGGAGGGCAGCGGCACGCCGATGGTGCCGGTGAATTCGGTGTGGGTGACCGGGTTGCAGCTGGCCGATGGCGAGGTTTCCGACAGGCCGTAGCCTTCGCAGATCGGACAGCCGGTTTTCTCGAACCAGCGCTGGGCCACCGCGCTTTGCACTGCCATACCGCCGCCCACCGAGATCTTGAGGTGGCTCCAGTCCACGGTTGCGAAATCCGGATGGTTGGCCAGGCCGTTGAACAGCGTGCTCACCGCCGGGAGGGTGTGGAAACGCTGCCTGGACAATTCCTTGAGCACCGCCGGCAGGTCGCGCGGATTGGGGATGAGGATCTGTTTGCCGCCAATGCGCAGGGACAGCATCATCCCGACGGTGAACGCGAAGATGTGATACAGCGGCAGCGCGCACACGCCAGTGGGCTGCTCGCCCGCCGGAATGCGGGCCATGGCCGGCGCGTTCCAGGCTTCGGACTGCAGCACGTTGGCAATCACATGCCGATGCAGCAGCACCGCGCCCTTGGACACGCCGGTGGTGCCGCCGGTGTATTGCAGCACCGCGATGTCGTCAGGCCCGATCGACGGGCGGGTGAAGGGCTGCCCGCGGCCCGCGGCAAGGGCATCGTTGAAGCGCACCGCGCCGGGCAGCGAGAAGGGCGGCACCAGCTTCTTGACGTTGCGCACCACGTAATTGACGATCGCGCCCTTGAGCAGGCCAAGGCGATCCCCCATCGCCGTGAGCACCACATGCTGGACCCCGGTTTGGCCGAGGCACTGCTGCAGGGTGTGGGCGAAATTCTCGATGATGAAGATCGCCTTGGCGCCGCTGTCTTTGAGCTGGTGCTCAAGCTCGCGGGCGGTGTAAAGCGGGTTGACATTCACCACCACCAGCCCGGCGCGCAGGATGGCGGCCACCGTGACCGGATACTGCGGCATGTTGGGCATCATGACTGCGACGCGGTCGCCCTTGGTCAGGCCCAGGCCCTGCAGGTAGGCGGCCAGACGCGCGCTCTGGTCGTCGGTGTCGCCAAAGGTGGTGTCCTTGCCGAGAAAGCTGTAAGCCACGCGAGCCGCATGGCGCTGGAAGCTTTCCTCCATCAGCTCCACCAGGGAGCCGTAAGCCGACGGATCGATGTCGGTCGGCACGCCAGCCGGGTAGGCGGCCAGCCAGGGACGCTCGCTCATGGGTATTGTCTCCTCAAGGTACTGCTCAAATACGGTCATTCAGGCTTGCGGCAGGCCGGGGTTCATTCGATGGCCTTGACCATGTCCTCCACCACTTTCTTGGCGTCACCGAAGACCATCATGGTCTTGTCCATGTAGAACAACTCGTTGTCGAGGCCGGCATAGCCTGCGGCCATGCTGCGCTTGTTGACGATGATGGTCTTGGCCTTGTAGGCCTCAAGAATGGGCATGCCGTAAATCGGGCTGCCTTTTTGCAGGGCGGCCGGGTTCACCACGTCGTTGGCGCCGAGGATGATGGCCACATCGGCCTGGCCGAATTCGCCATTGATGTCTTCCATCTCGAAGACCTGGTCGTAGGGCACCTCGGCCTCGGCGAGCAGCACGTTCATGTGACCGGGCATGCGACCGGCCACCGGGTGAATGGCGTACTTGACGGTCACGCCCTGGTGGGTGAGTTTTTCGGCCAGTTCCTTGACGGCATGCTGCGCACGGGCGACCGCCAGGCCGTAGCCCGGCACGATGACCACGGTTTCCGCATTGCCCAGGATGAAGGCGGCATCGTCGGCGCTGCCGCTCTTGACGGTACGCTGCACCGCGCTGCCCGCCGCCGCCGCGCCGGCCTCGCCACCGAAGCCGCCCAGGATCACGTTGAAGAACGAGCGGTTCATTGCCTTGCACATGATGTAGCTCAGGATCGCGCCCGAGCTGCCCACCAGCGAACCGGCAATGATCAGCATGCTGTTGTTCAGCGAGAAGCCGATGCCTGCAGCCGCCCAACCGGAGTAGGAGTTGAGCATGGACACCACCACCGGCATGTCGGCCCCACCGATCGGGATGATGATGAGCACGCCCAGCACAAAGGAGATGGCCAGCATGGCGTAAAAGGCCGTCCAGTTCTCGGTGAGCATGAACATCAGCCCGAGGGCGACGGTGGCCAGGCCCAGCACGAGGTTGAGCATGTGCTGACCCGGGAACACGACCGGCGCGCCCTGGAACAGGCGGAACTTGTACTTGCCGGACAGCTTGCCGAAGGCGATGACCGAGCCGCTGAAGGTGATCGCGCCAATCGCCGCGCCGAGGAAGAGCTCAAGCCGGTTGCCGGCAGGAATCTGGCCGACCGCTGGCGCGATGCCGAAGGCCTGAGGTTCGGCCACCGCCGCGATCGCGATGAACACCGCCGCGAGGCCGATCATGCTGTGCATGAACGCGACCAGCTCGGGCATCTTGGTCATTTCGACCCGCTGGGCCATGACCGCGCCCGCGCCGCCGCCGATCACCAGGCCCAGCAGCACCCAGGTCAGGCCTTGCGCGCTGCCCGCCAGCTGCACGATGAGCGCGGCGGTAGTGACCACGGCAATGGCCATGCCAGCCATGCCGAACAGATTGCCACGGATGGAGGTGGTGGGATGGGACAGGCCCTTGAGCGCCTGGATGAAACAGACCGAGGCCAGCAGGTACAGCAGGGTGACGACGTTCATGCTCATGCTGCGTCTCCTGCGGGCTTGGCGGGCTTTTTGTCCTTCTTGCGGAACATCTCGAGCATGCGCCGCGTGACGAGGAAGCCGCCGAACACGTTGACGGCCGCCAGCGCCACGGCGAGCACGCCCATGGTCTTGGCCAGGCCGCCGGTGGTGAGTGCCGCGGCCAGCATGGCGCCGACGATGACGATGGCCGACACCGCATTGGTGACCGCCATGAGCGGGGTGTGCAGCGCGGGAGTGACGTTCCAGACCACGTGGTAGCCCACGTAGATGGCCAGCACGAAGATGATCAGGTTGATGACGGTTGCCGAGACTTCCATGGGGTTCACTTCCTCTTGACTTCGCCGTTGTGCGTCATCAGGCAGGCCGCCACGATGTCGTCTTCCAGGTTGATGACCAGCTTGCCTTCCTTGTCGACGATGAGTTTGAGGAAGTCGAGCACGTTGCGTGCGTACAGGGCCGAGGCATCGGCCGCCACGCGGGCCGGCAGGTTGGTTTCGCCCACCAGGGTGACGCCGTGGCGCACGACCGCCTGATCCGCCACGGTGAGCGGGCAGTTGCCCCCCGGCTGGCCGTCGGGGCCGGCCGGGCCCTTGCCGGCCGCCAGATCGACGATGACCGAGCCGGGCTTCATGGCGCGCACCATCTCCTCGGTGACCAGCACCGGGGCCGGGCGGCCGGGAATGAGCGCGGTGGTGATGACGACATCGGCCTGGGCCACCCGCTTGGCGACCTCGGCGCGCTGGCGGGTCAGCCAGCTTTCTGGCATCGGGCGGGCATAGCCGCCGACGCCTTCGGCGGCGTCTTTTTCTTCCTGGGTTTCGTAGGGCACGTCAATGAACTTGGCGCCCAGCGATTCAACCTGCTCCTTGACGCTGGGCCGCACGTCGGAGGCCTCGATGACCGCGCCCAGGCGCTTGGCGGTGGCGATGGCCTGCAGACCGGCCACGCCGACGCCCAGGATGACCACGCGGGCGGCCTTGACGGTGCCCGCCGCGGTCATGAGCATCGGGAAGAAGCGCTGGTAACGGTCAGCAGCGATCATGACCGCCTTGTAGCCGGCGATGTTGGCCTGACTGGACAGCACGTCCATGCTCTGTGCGCGGGTGGTGCGGGGGGCAGCCTCCAGCGCGAAGGCGGTGAGGCCGGCGCTGGCCAGTTCCTGCAGGCCGGCCGCGTCAAAGGGGTTGAGCATGCCGACCAGCGCGCCGCCGGGTTTCATGCGGGCCCGTTCGGCCGCCGAGGGCGAGCGCACCTTGAGCACCAGCTCGCAGGCCAGCGCCCGGTCAATGTCCACCACCTGGGCACCGGCGGCAGCATAGGCGTCATCGGTCACGCTGGCCGCCAGGCCGGCCCCCGCCTGCACACACACCTGATGGCCTGCAGCCACCAGTTTTTTGCAGGTCTCGGGCGTGACCGCCACCCGCGTTTCTCCCGCCGTGGTCTCGGCGGGGATGCCAATCATCATGAAAGCCTCCTGAAGAACCCAAGGATGCGCGGCTCGGCGCGGGTTGTATCTGAACCTTAGCTTACATGATCGAGGCCTGTGCTCAGCCGAAAGGAATCCCCCAGCGGCTTGCTCAGACCCTACGGGCATGCAGGGCCGAGTCCTACGCAGATGAGCTAGCCGACCGCAGAACACTGGCCTGATGGCACGTCTGGCCCCCCTCACCTGCCGCACCGACGGCCCGAGCGCGGGCAATGTGCGCTACCTGGGCGCGGCGCGCTGCCGCCACAAGTTTGAGCTGTACTACCCCGAAGGCTTCGCGGATGCCGCCTACCTGGTGGCCGAGCGGGCGGCCCGGGAGCGGGCCCATCGGGCCTGGCAGCACGGGTTGGGGGCACAGGATCTGCGGCACCTGCTGGCCCATGGCGCCTGGCGGGCAGCGGCTGACACCGCCCAGCGGATCGAGGCCCGGGCGGGCCTGCTCAGCCGCCATGAGCGGATGGCCCTTCGGGAGGCGCTGCGGCCGGTGGCGGCGGCGCGGCTGTTCGCCCATGCGCTGTATGCGTTCCTGTACGAGCGTGGGGGGCCGCGCCGGCGCTTCGAGGACTGGCTGGGAGCGCTGGCCGAATTGCGCGCGCGGTCGGCGGGCACCCGCGTCCTGACCTGGCCGGTGGCCACCGCCTTTGGCTTCCTGGGTCGGCCGGACCGGCACCTGCTGTTCAAACCCCAGGCCACCCGGGCCGCCGCCCGCGCCTATGGGTTTGACCTGCGCTACGACCCGACGCCCGGCTGGCGCGGGTATGAAAGCCTGCTGACCTTTGCAGCCATCATCCGGCGCGACCTGGCCCGCCATCCGGGCCTGCAGGCGCGGGATATGCTCGATGTGCAGGCCTTCATCTGGGTGCAGGGCGCGCCGGACTATGCGGCATGACCCTCTGCCGTGCGTCTGCGGCGGGGGCGGGAGCGAGGCCGGTCGATAATGGTCAGATGAGTCTGCGTTGGAAACCGAGCGTGACCGTGGCCGCGGTGATCGAGCGGGAGAGCCGCTTCCTGCTGGTCGAGGAGGAAACGCCGGAGGGCCTGCGCCTGAACAACCCGGCCGGCCACCTGGATCCGGGCGAATCGCCCGCCGAGGGCTGCGCCCGCGAGGCGCTGGAGGAAACCGCCCACCGCTTCACGCCGACGGCGCTGGTGGGGGTGTACCTCTCGCGTCACCGGCAGCCCGACACCGGGACCGACGTGACCTACCTGCGACTGGCATTTTGCGGCGCGCTGGGGCCGCAGGAGCCGGGGCGCGCGCTGGACACCGGAATCGTGCGCACGGTGTGGATGACCCCGCAGGAGGTGCGCGCCAGCGCGAGCCGCCACCGCAGCCCCCTGGTCCTGGCCTGCATGGAGGATTACCTGGCCGGTCGACGCCTGCCCCTGGAGACCGTGTTCACCGATCCCAGCGTGTACGGCCCGGCCACGGACGCGTGACGGCAACCGCCTGAGGCGGGGCACCGGAAGCGGAGCACCTGTGACGGGACGCCGGGGGCGGCAGGCCTGGCGGGGATAATCCGGGCATGGCATCGAAGCAGCGCGTCGTGGTGGGCCTGAGCGGGGGCGTGGACTCTGCGGTGACGGCCTACCTGCTCAAGCAGCAGGGCCACGAGGTGGTGGCGATCTTCATGAAGAACTGGGAGGACGACGACGACAGCGAGTACTGCTCGTCGAATGCCGACTTCGTGGATGCGGCGAGCGTGGCCGACGTGCTGGGCGTCGAGATCGAGCATGTGAATTTCGCCGCCGATTACAAGGACCGGGTGTTTGCCGAGTTCCTGCGCGAATACCAGGCGGGTCGTACGCCCAACCCCGATGTGCTGTGCAACGCCGAGATCAAGTTCAAGGCCTTCCTGGACCACGCGATGCGGCTGGGGGCCGAGAAGATCGCCACCGGCCATTACGCGCGGGTGCGCGAGGTGGCGGGAGCCTTCCAGTTGCTCAAGGGGCTGGATGCGTCCAAGGACCAGAGTTATTTCCTGCACCGGCTGAACCAGGCGCAGCTGTCACGCACCTGGTTTCCGGTGGGGGAGCTGCGCAAGACGGAGGTGCGGCGCATCGCCGAGGAGATCGGGCTGCCCAATGCGAAGAAGAAGGATTCGACGGGCATCTGCTTTATCGGCGAGCGGCCATTTCGTGAGTTCCTGGAGCGCTACCTGAGCAAGGCACCGGGGCCGATCAAGGACGAGACGGGCCGCACGCTGGCGCGGCACCAGGGGCTGTCGTTTTACACGCTGGGGCAGCGGCAGGGGCTGGGGATCGGCGGGGTGAAGGACAAGGGCGCCGCGCGGGGTGGAGGCGATCATGCGCCGTGGTTCGTGGCGCGCAAGGACGTGGCGACGAACACGCTGTGGGTGGTGCAGGGGCATGACCATCCGTGGCTGCTGTCGCCGTCGCTGGAGGCGGACGACCTGAGCTGGATCGCGGGGCATCCGCCGGCGGCCGGGCGGCTGGCGGCCAAGACGCGCTATCGGCAGGCCGACGCCGGCTGTGCGCTGGCCCTGACAGCCGAAGGCCGGCTGCGCCTGGACTTTGACGAGGCCCAGTGGGCGGTCACGCCGGGGCAGTCGGCGGTGGTGTACGACGGCGAGGTGTGCCTGGGGGGCGGGGTCATTCGCTGAGCGGGGCATGCCGGAGCCCTCAACCCTCAGCCCTGAGCCCCCGCCTGTAACTGCCGCAGGTCCTGCGCACTCAGCCACCGCCATTGCCCCACCGCGAGATCGGCCGGCAAGGCCAATCCTCCGATGGCGCTGCGGTGCAGGGCCTCGACCCGGTTGCCCACCGCCGCGAACATGCGCTTGACCTGGTGATACTTGCCCTGGGTCAGGGTGAGGCGCACGGCATGGCCCCCGGTTGCCTCGCAGGCCGCCGCTCGCACCGGCTGCGGGTCATCGTCGAGCACCACGCCTTCGAGCAGGCGTCGCACCTGCCGATCGTCCACCGGATGGCGCACGGTCACCTCGTACACCTTGGGCACATGGTGCCGGGGTGAACTCATGCGGTGGATGAAGGTGCCGTCGTCCGAGAGCAGCAACAGGCCGGTGGTGTCCTGGTCGAGGCGGCCAATGGGCTGCACCCCGGTCAGGCTGCCCTTGGTGGGGCGTTGGCGCAGAGGGACGGGCAACAGGGTATGAATACCGGGCCAGGCCGAGGGACGCTGCGAGCATTCATAGCCGGCCGGCTTGTGCAGCATGACGTACGCCTTGGCGTGGTACGTCCAGGCCACGCCCTGCACGGTGAAGGCCAGGCCCTGCGGGTCGAATTCGGCGCGGGGATCGAGGCAGGGCGCGCCCGCGACCTGCACATACCCCTGCTGCACCAGCCCGGCGCAGATGCGCCGGGTGCCGAAGCCCTGGGAGTAAAGAAGGTCCTGCAGTTGCAACCGGGTCAGAAGGGGATGTCGTCGTCCATGTCCTCGAAGCCGGTGGCGGGCTTGGAGGCGGCCGGGGCGCGGCTGGGCGCACCCGCGGCCGGGCGCGAGGCCGGCGCGGCGCGGCGGGGGGCGCCGCCGCCCATTTCGTCATCACCGCCACCCCCACCGCCGCCGCCCATGCCCTCACGGCCGCCGAGCAGCTGCAGTTCAGTGGCGATGATGTCGACGGTGTTTTTCTCGACGCCGGTGTTCTTGTCGGTGTAGGTGCCGTACTTCAGGCGGCCTTCGACGTAGATGGGACGGCCCTTCTTGACGTATTCACCGGCGATCTCGGCCAGGCGGTCGTAGAAGGTGACGCGGTGCCACTGGGTGTCTTCCACCATCTCGCCCGTGTTCTTGTCCTTGCGGCGGCTGGAGGTGGCGATGCTCACGTTGGCCACGGCCTGGCCGGAGGGGAGGTAACGGATTTCGGGGTCGCGGCCGCAGTTGCCGACGAGGATGACTTTGTTGACGGATGCCATGTGATTTCTCCGGAATCTGCCAATTATGTGGCTTTCGAGCCGGCCGGGGCGGAGGGGACACCCGCAGAAGCAGCAGTGGCCGGATCGTAGGGCGCCATCGGCCAGGCCAGGGCCAGCCAGGCCAGTGTGGCCAGGGCGCAGGCGGCAAACAGGCCGACCGGGCCGGAGGCCTTGAGCAACAGGCCGCCCACCGCGCCGCCGG
>Ga0315900_10007341_pt1 | contig 14491 bp, 8 predicted proteins | sample LakEriMetagenome_FD_203521 | JGI IMG/M metagenome (GOLD analysis project Ga0315900, IMG submission 203521) | Freshwater fungal communities from buoy surface, Lake Erie, Ohio, United States - Buoy 12 MA114 | ecosystem: Environmental > Aquatic > Freshwater > Lake > Lake biofilm | place: USA: Lake...
AGGCCGGGGTGCACGCGGCCTTCCTCAACAGCACGCTGGATGGCGACGAGGCGCGGCGCATCGAGCGTGAGCTGCTATCTGGCCGCCTGGTGCTGCTGTACGCTGCCCCCGAGCGCGTGCTGAACCCACGCTTTCTGGCCATGCTGGACTCACTGCACGAGCGCGGCCGGCTGAGCCTGTTCGCCATCGACGAGGCGCATTGCGTCAGCCAATGGGGCCACGACTTCCGCGCCGACTACCTCGGCCTGTCGGCCCTGCACGAACGCTACCCCGGCGTGCCGCGCGTGGCGCTCACCGCCACGGCTGACGAGCACACCCGGCAAGACATCGTGGAGCGCCTGGCGCTGGCCAGCGCGCGCCGCTTCGTGGCGAGCTTCGACCGCCCCAACATCCGCTACGCCATCGTCGAGAAGGACAACGCCCGCGCCCAGTTGCTGCGCTTCCTGCGGGACGAGCACGAGGGCGAGGCCGGCATCGTCTATTGCCAGAGCCGGCGCAAGGTGGAGGAGACGGCGGCCTGGCTGGCGGAGGAAGGCATTCCCGCGTTGCCTTACCACGCGGGCCTGGAGCCCGAGGTGCGGCGCCGCCATCAGGACCGCTTCCTGCGCGAGGACGGCCTGGTGATGGCCGCCACCATCGCTTTCGGCATGGGCATCGACAAGCCCGACGTGCGCTTTGTCGCCCATCTGGACTTGCCCAAGAACATCGAAAGCTACTACCAGGAGACGGGCCGCGCGGGCCGCGACGGTGCGCCGGCGGATGCCTGGATGGCCTACGGCCTGGCCGATGTGGTGAACCAGCGCCGCATGATCGACGAGGGCGAGGCCGACGAGGAGTTCAAGCGCCTGCAGCGCGCCAGGCTCGAGGCTCTGCTGGCGCTGGCCGAGGCGCACGACTGCCGCCGCGTGCGCCTGCTGGCCTACTTTGGCGAGGCGGCGACGCACAGCGCAGGGGTCAGTGACGAGGTTGCCGCAAGCGAAGTGGCGGGCGCGGGGTATGCCGGTGACCAGGGGGGCAGCGTCTACCGCTGCGGCAACTGCGACAACTGCCTCAACCCCCCGGCCACCTGGAACGCGACCGAGGCTGCGCGCAAGGCGCTGAGCTGCATCTACCGCTTCGGCCAGCAGGGGGGTGCCAGCTACGGCGCTGGCCACCTCATCGACGTGCTGCGCGGCAAGGTCACTGACAAGGTGCAGCAGCGCGGCCATGAGCGGCTGTCCACCTTCGGCATCGGGGCCGAGGTGAGCGAGGCCCAGTGGCGCGGCGTGCTGCGCCAGCTCATCGCTCTGGGCCACCTGCGGGCCGAGGGCGAGTACGGCACTTTGGCCCTGACGCCGAGTGCGCGCGAGGTGCTGCGCGGCGAGGTGGACCTGCTGCTGCGGGTGCCGGCCGAACCCACGCCGCGCTCCAAGGCTGGCGCACGCGGCGGCCGAGGGGCCCGAGGCACGGCCGATCGGCCCCCGCCGCTGCCGCTGGATGACACGGGCCTCGCGCTGTTCGCAGAACTCAAGGCCTGGCGCGCCGAGGTGGCGCGTGAACACGGTCTGCCGGCCTATGTGATCTTCCACGACGCCACCCTGGCCGAGATGGCGCGTGAGCGCCCGTCCAACCTGGACGACCTGGCCGGCATCAGCGGCGTGGGCGCGAAGAAGCTGCAGGCCTACGGGCAGGAGATCCTGCGCGTGCTGGGGCGAGCGGGCTGAGGCCTGGCGAGGCGCTTCCGACTCTCGCCTTCGTGCTCGGTCTGACGGCGAGGTCCTCCCGCGAGACGCGGCTGCAGCGCCGTCGCGATACAGCCTGTCAAACGTGCAGAATCAACCGCTTCAGTCTCCACACCCCAACCCCCCACACCGCCATGAACGACCGACTCCGTTGCTTCTGCCAGGCCGAGGACTTGCAAGGCGCCGCCGGCTGGCTGACCGAGACACGGCGCCACCTGCACCGGCACCCCGAGCTCTCCTTCCAGGAGGCCGACACCGCCGGCCTCGTAGCCAACCGGCTGCAGGAATGGGGCTGGCAGGTCACGCCCGGCGTGGGCGGCCATGGCGTGGTGGGCACGATGACGCTAGGCCCGGGCCGCAAGTCCATCGCGTTGCGCGCCGACATGGACGCCCTGCCCATCCAGGAGGCCACGGGCAAGCCCTGGCAGAGCGTGCACGACGGCGTGATGCACGCCTGCGGGCATGACGGTCACACCGCGATCCTGCTGGGTGCGGCCCAGCACCTGGCGGCTACGCGGCGTTTCAGCGGCACCGTGCACCTGGTGTTCCAGCCGGCCGAAGAGGCGGGCAAGGGCAGCGGCGCACAGCGCATGATCGAAGACGGGCTGTTCGAGCGCTTCCCGTGCGACGCCATCTTCGGCCTGCACAACTCCCCAGGCGTGCCCACCGGCACCTTCGGCTTCATGCACGGCGCGTCCATGGCGGCGTCGGACAGCTGCCGCATCACGGTGCACGGGCGCGGCGGCCATGCGGCGCGGCCGCACCAGGCGGTCGACCCCATACTCATCGCCGGCAGCTTGGTGGTGGCGCTGCAGAGCGTGGTGTCCCGCAACATCGACCCGCGCCACACCGCCATCGTCACCATCGGCTCGCTGCACGCGGGCTCGGCCTACAACGTCATCCCTGACAGCGCCACGCTGGGCCTGAGCATCCGCTCCTTCGACGCCGAGGTGCGCGACGTGCTCGAGCAGCGCATCCGCGCCCTGGTCACCGCCCATGTGGCGGGCTACGGCGGCGAGGTGACCATCGACTACGAGCGCGGTTACCCGGTGGTGGTGAACACCGCGCCCGAGACCGAGTTCGCCCGCCAGGTGGCCGAGGAGCTGGTGGGGCCCGAGCGCGTGATCTCGCCCTTCCCGCCCGTGACCGGCAGCGAGGACTTCGCCTACTACCTGGAGAAGAAGCCCGGCTGCTTCCTGCGCCTGGGCAACGGCGCCGACAGCGTGATGCTGCACAACCCGCGTTACGACTTCAACGACGAACTGCTGACCGTGGGTGCGGCGTACTGGACGCGCCTGGTAGAGCGCTTCCTGGAGCCGGTGTGATGCCGCGGCCCTGTAGTCTGAAAGGCGTGAAAGCATGAACGGCGCCCACAGCCTCGTCCAGACCCTGCTGAACGCCGGGGTGGACACCTGCTTTGCCAACCCGGGCACCAGCGAGATGCACTTTGTGGCCGCGCTGGACAAGACGCCCGGCATGCGCTGCGTGCTGGGGCTGCAGGAGAACGTGGTCACCGGCATGGCGGACGGTTACTTCCGCGTGGCCGAGCGCCCCGCCTGCACCTTGCTGCACTGCGGCCCGGGCCTGGCCAATGGCTGGGCCAACCTGCACAACGCGCGGCGCGCGCGCAGCGGCATCGTCAATCTGGTGGGGGACCAGGCCACCTGGCACCGGCCGCTGGACGCGCCCCTCACTGCCGATACCGAGGGCCTGGCCCGGGCCGTCTCCGCCTGGGTGCGCACCAGTACCCGTGCTGACGAGGTGGGCCGGGACGGCGCCGCCGCCGTGCAGGCCGCCCGCAGCGCCAATGGCCAGGTGACCACGCTGGTGCTGCCTTCCGACACCTGCTGGGACGACGGCGGCGTGGTGGCCCAGGCCCTGCCCGTGCCGCCCGTCACCGCGGCCGACCCGTATGCCGTGCAGGCCGCCGCGCGCGTGCTGCGCAGCGGGCGGCGCGTGCTGCTGCTGATGTCCGGTGCCGCGGTGCTGGCGCCCGCCCAAGCCCTGGCCTGGCGCGTGGCGCAGGCCACCGGTGCCGAGCTGATGGCCGAGTACGGCGTGGCCCGCGTGGCGCGCGGGCGCGGGCGGTTGCCGCTGCGGCGCGTGCCCTACCCCACAGACCAGGCCGTGCAGGCCCTGGCGCCCTTCGACGACATCATCCTTGTCAACGCGCGGGAGCCCGTGGGCTTTTTCGGCTACCCCGGCAAGCCCTCAAGGCATGCGCGTGCCGACGCCGTGCTGCACGTGCTCAGCCGGCCCGAGCAAGACGCCCTGGCGGCCCTGCAGGCCCTGGTGGATGAACTCGGTGCGCCCGAGCGGCCTTTGCCGGACGCGGGGCCCGTGCCCGAACCTGGGCAAGGCACGCCCACCCCGGAGGGCCTGGCCCGCACGCTGGCCGCGCTCATGCCCGAGCAGGCCATCGTCTGCGACGAGAGCGTGTCCTTTGGCCGCGGCTTCTACCCCCTCACTGTGGCCGCAGCGCCGCACGAATGGCTGCACCTGGTGGGCGGCGCCATCGGCGACGGCATGCCACTGGCCACGGGGGCGGCGCTGGCTGGGCAGGCAGTGCCGGGCGGCCGGCGCGTCATCAACCTGCAGGCCGATGGCTCGGCGATGTACACCGTGCAGGCGCTGTGGACCCAGGCCCGCGAGCGCCTGCCAGTGACCACCATCTTGCTGAACAACCGCAGCTACAACATCCTGCTGGGCGAATACCGGAACGTGGGCGCCGCCCCCGGCCCCACGGCGATGGGCATGCTGGACCTGGGCCGCCCCGACATCGACTGGGTGCGCCTGGCCGGCGGCCTGGGCGTGGAGGCTGCGCGAGCCGACACCTTGGAAGCCTGCGCCGATCTGATGTCGGCCAGCCTTCGGCAGCCCGGACCCTTCCTGATCGACCTGCGGATCTGAACCGTTCACGCGGGGCTGCAGCGCGGGCCCGTGGGCGCCCCTGCGTCTTCATCGCTGGATGACTATGATGCTCGGTTGCCCTGAGCACACCGCGCATTGCGCATTCGCGCTGGCTCGCCCCCCCTCCAAGCCCCTCCCGCCCGTCTTGACTCCGCCGATGCCCCAGACCTCCGAAGACCGCGTTCTGACCGACGAGCGGCCCATGCTGCGGGTGCGCGGTGCGCGCACGCACAACCTCAAGAACGTGGACCTGGACATCCCCAAGCATGCGCTGGTGGTGATCACGGGGTTGTCGGGGTCGGGCAAGTCCAGTCTGGCCTTCGACACGCTGTACGCCGAAGGCCAGCGCCGCTATGTGGAGAGCCTGTCGGCCTACGCGCGGCAGTTTCTGCAACTGATGGACAAGCCCGATGTGGATGTGATCGAGGGCCTGTCCCCGGCCATCAGCATCGAGCAGAAGGCCACCAGCCACAACCCGCGCTCCACCGTGGGCACGGTCACCGAGATCCACGACTACCTGCGCCTGCTCTACGCGCGCGCCGGCACGCCTTTCTGCCCGGACCACGGCCTGGCGCTGCAGGCGCAAAGCGTGAGCCAGATGGTGGACGCCTGCCTGGCCCTGCCCGAGGGCACGCGCTTGATGGTGCTGGCGCCCGTGGCACGCGACCGCAAGGGCGAGTTCGCGCAGGAGCTTGAGCGCTGGCAGGCGCAGGGCTATGTGCGCTTTCGCATCGACGGCCACATCGTGGAGGCGCAGGACCTGCCCGCACTGAAGAAGCACGACAAGCACGACATCGACGTTGTCATCGACCGCCTGAAGACCTCGCCCGCGGTGGCGCAGCGCCTGGCCGAGAGCTTCGAGGCGGCGCTGCGCATCGCCGAGGGCCGCGCCATCGCGCTGGAGATGCCTGGGCCGGTCGACGAGGCTGTGGCGCCCCGTGCGCCGCAGCCAGCGCCCGAGCACCTGTTCAGCAGCAAGTTCGGCTGCCCGGTGTGCAGCTACTCGCTGCCTGAGCTCGAGCCGCGCCTGTTCTCCTTCAACTCGCCCGTGGGTGCCTGCCCCACCTGCGACGGCCTGGGCCAGATGACGGTGATGGACCCGGAGCGCGTGGTCGCCTTCCCCTCGCTGAGCCTGGCCTCTGGCGCGGTCAAGGGCTGGGACCGGCGCAACCCCTACACCTACGCCATGCTGGAGAGCGTGGGCCGCCACTTGGGCGTGGACCTGGAGAAGCCCTTTGAGACCCTGCCCGAGCGCGCGCGCCAGGTGATCCTCTACGGCTCCGGGCAGGAGGACATCGAGTTCACCTACGAGGCCGAGGGTGCGCGCGGCAAGACGCGCTCGGTCAAGCGTTCGCACCCCTTCGAGGGCATCATCCCCAACTTCCAGCGCCGCCTGCGCGAGACCGACTCGGCCGCCGTGCGCGAGGACCTGGCGCGCTACCAGGCCGCCAAGCCCTGCACTGCCTGCCACGGCACGCGGCTGCGGCGCGAGGCGCGGCACGTGTTCCTTCAGCCCGTGTCGCCGGACCTCAAGGGCGCGCCGCCGTCCCCCGGCAAGCCCATCTACGAAGTGGAGCACGCCACGCTCGCCGACTGCTTGGCCTACTTCGAGGGACTGCAGCTGGCCGGCGCCAAGGCGGCCATCGCCGACAAGATCGTGCGCGAGATCCGCTCGCGCCTGAAGTTCCTCAACGACGTGGGGCTGACCTACCTCAGCCTGGACCGCAGTGCCGACACCCTCTCGGGTGGCGAGGCGCAGCGCATCCGCCTGGCCAGCCAGATCGGCTCGGGGCTTTCCGGCGTGATGTACGTGCTGGACGAGCCCAGCATCGGGCTGCACCAGCGCGACAACGAGCGCCTGATCGGCACCCTCATGCGGCTGCGCGACCTGGGCAACTCGGTGCTGGTGGTGGAGCATGACGAGGACATGATCCGCGCCGCCGACCACGTGGTGGACATGGGCCCGGGCGCCGGCGTACATGGTGGGCGCGTCATGGCGCAGGGCACGCCGGACCAGGTGGCCGCCGATGAGGCCTCGCTCACCGGCGCCTACCTGGGACATCGGCTGCGCATCGAGGTGCCCGCAGCGCGGCGCACGCCCCGTGCAGGCGTGGCTGAACAGGCCCTGCGCATCGAGGGCGCGCGCGGCCACAACCTGAAGAACGTGACCGTGGACATCCCCGTGGGCCTGTTCACCTGCGTGACCGGGGTGTCGGGCTCGGGCAAGAGCACCCTGGTGAACGACACGCTGTACGCGGCCGTGGCCCGCAAGCTCTACGGCAGCCACGTGGAACCCGCGCCCCACGACACGATCGAGGGGCTGGAGGCCTTCGACAAGGTCATCAACGTGGACCAGAGCCCCATCGGCCGCACCCCGCGCAGCAATCCCGCCACCTACACGGGGCTGTTCACGCCCATCCGCGAACTCTTCGCCGAGGTACCCGCCGCGCGCGAGCGCGGCTACGGCGCGGGCCGCTTCAGCTTCAACGTCGCAGCCTCGGCCGGCGGCGGGCGCTGCGAGGCCTGCGAGGGCGACGGCGTGCTGAAGGTGGAAATGCACTTCCTGCCCGACGTGTACGTGCCCTGCGACACCTGCACCGGCCAGCGCTACAACCGCGAGACGCTGGAGATCCTCTACAAGGGCCGCAACATCCACGAGGTGCTGGACATGACGGTGGAGGACGCGCACGCCTTCTTCAGCGCCGTGCCGGCCATCGCGCGCAAGCTGCAGGCACTGCTGGACGTGGGCTTGGGCTACATCCGCTTGGGGCAGAGTGCCACCACGCTGTCTGGCGGGGAGGCGCAGCGCGTCAAGCTCGGGCTGGAGCTGGGCAAGCGCGACACGGGTCGCACCCTGTACATCCTTGACGAGCCCACCACCGGTCTGCACTTCCACGACATCGGCCTGTTGCTGCGCGTGCTGCACCAGTTGTGCGAAGCCGGCAACACCATCGTCGTCATCGAGCACAACCTGGACGTCATCAAGACGGCTGACTGGCTGATCGACATGGGCCCCGAAGGCGGCGCCGGCGGCGGGCGGGTGCTGGTGGAAGGCCCGCCTGAGACCGTGGCGGCTTGTGCAGCCAGTCATACGGGGCGGTTTCTGGCCCCGCTGCTGAAGGGCGCTGCCGCGGGCGCTTGACGTCGCCCGGGCGCCGGCCTGCTCGCCTGCCACGCGCTGGGGGGACTGCACGGCGCGTGTCAAGGCGCTCGTTCAGCGCGTTTTGCACGGCTGGCCTAGACTCAGTCAGGTAGCTTGTTCATCACCGACCGCGGGGTTTCCATCGCGGCGGTGCGCACCCCCGAGGAGGACCTCCCTTGTCCCTGACCGTTGACTATTACTTCGCGCCCCAGTCCCCGTGGGCGTACCTGGGCCATGCCCGCTTCCAGCGCATCGCCCGCGAAGCCGGGGCCGCCATCCGCGTGATGCCCATCGACCTGGGCGGGCGGGTGTTCCCGGTGTCTGGCGGGCTGCCGCTGGCCAAGCGCGCACCGCAGCGCCAGGCCTACCGCCTGCTGGAACTGGAGCGCTTTGCGCGCTGGCTCGGCCTGCCCATCCACCTGCACCCGCGCTACTTCCCGGTGCAGGGTGACGACGCCGCGAAGCTCATCCTCGCAGTGGACCAGCACGACGGCACCGATGCGGCGATGGACTTCGCCGGCGCCGTGCTGTCGGCCTGCTGGGCCGAGGAGCTCAACATCGCTGACGAAGCCACCCTGGCCGGCCTGCTGGAGCGCTGCGGCCTGCCGCGCGCGCGCATCGAGGACGGCCACAGCCAGGCCGTGCAGGTGCGCTATGAGGCCGACACGCAGCGGGCGGTGGACGCCGGTGTCTTTGGCGCGCCCAGCTACGTGGTGGATGGTGAACTCTTCTGGGGCCAGGACCGGCTGGACTTCCTGCAGCGCCGGCTGGCGGCGCCCTGAGCCCCGGCCTGGCCGCCGCGACAGCCAGGCCCCCAAAACAAAAGACCCACCGGGACGTCTGCCGCGGCGGGTCTTGCGTCGGGCTTGCCATCACGCAGGCCCGTGAGCTTGACGGTGCCGGGCAGGGCCCGGGCACCGCCAGCCGTCACTTCAGGTGACCGCTGATGATCTTGGTCATCTCGAACATCGAGACCTGATCCTTGCCCAGCACCGCCTTGAGCTTGGCGTCGGGGTTGATCATGGTCTTGACGGTCTTGTCTTGCAGACCGTTCTTCTTGATGTACTCCCACACCTTGCGGGTCACCTCGGTACGGGGCATGCCCTTGTTGCCGATCACGGCGGCCAGCGCGGCGCTGGGGGTCATGGGCTTCATGAAGGCGGCACTGGGCGTGCGCTTCTTGGCCGCAGGGGCCTTGGCAGGAGCTGCCTTCTTGGCCGGTGCTGCCTTCTTGGCCGGTGCTGCCTTGGCAGCAGGCTTTGCGGCGGCCTTCTTGGCAGGTGCCTTGGCGGCGGGCTTTGCATCGGCCTTCTTGGCAGCGACCTTCTTTGCAGTTGCCATGGAATTCTCCGGAAGTCTTGAATAAAGGGGGTTGGACGCCCGACCTTGTACGGCACTACAGGCGTTGGGGCGCATGGTAATGCGCCTCACCCTCGCTGGGAAGGCTTCTACCCCACCGAGGTAACCCGAATGTGTGGCGCACTTGCACCACTGTCTGGGCTTGTTTCGGCCTGTTGATGCCTTGACGCTGGGGCTCAGGGCTGACGGCCATTGCCCGGTGGTGCGCCGGCCCCGTCTCGGTCGCCGTCGTTGGGGTCTGGGCGCTGGCCCGGGCCGCGCTGCGCCCGCATCTCGGCCAGCTGCTGCCGGCGTTGGGCTTGCAGCTCGCGCAGGCGGGTGTCGATGATCGAGGCTTCGATGAAGTCGCCACCGGCCGCCGCGCTGCGGCTGCGCGCCTGCGCCGCACGCAGCCGGTCGATGGCCGCACCGATGTCTCCTACGGCGGCGCGCGCCTCGGCCTGGGCCCGCAAGGCCCGCAGCTGCAGCCCCAGCGCATCGCAAGCCTGGCCCAGCAACAGCCAGGCAGCAGCGTCCTGCCGATGCTCGGCCACCCAGGTTTGCAGCAGCTCCATGGCCTCGCGCAGCGCCGCGTCCTGGCTGCGGTCGCCTTGTTCACGGGCCTTCAGGGTCAGGGCCAAGGCGGTCTGGCTGCGCAGCATGAGCAGGCTGCGTTGGGCGGCGCCGGCCTCGCTCACGCGCTGCCCGGGGGTGACCGGTGCCGCGGAGGCGGCTACTGGCTGCCGCACCAGGGCCAGCGCGGCAGCGGCTGCTGCGGCGTCGCCCCGGGCCAGGGCCAGCTCGGCGGCCAGCATCTGGCCGGTGGCCCCGCTACGGGCCGCCTCCACGTCGCTGCCCGCCCCCAGGGCCTGAAGGGTGCGTGCCAGCTCAGCCTGCAGACTGGCGGCAGTGCGGTGGTCGCCCAGGCGCGATGCGGCCAGCGCGCCGGCATACAGCACGCCGGCGCGTTCACTGCCACCGTGGCCTGCGCTGCCCGCGACTTGCGCATTCGCCGGCACTTGCGCCTGCGCGAGCAGGCGGCGCCAGTTGTCGGCCGTGGGTTCCATCAAGGCACGCGCCCGGCCCTGCATCAGGGCATGCAGGCTGCCACGGCTGGCGATGGGGGCGGTGGACTCGCTGAGGCGCGAGCGTGCCTCGGCCATGCGCTCGCCGGTCAGAGGGTGGCTGCGCAGGTAGGGGAAGCCCCCGCTGTCGTTGAGCCGGCTGGCCTGGTCCAGCCTCTCGAACATCGCGGCCATGCCCGGTGTGGCGAACCCGGCGTCGCGGAAGACGCCGTAACCGATGCGATCGGCTTCCCGCTCCATGTCGCGCGAGAAGTTCAGCTGGCCCTGGATCATGGCCGCCTGCCCTCCCGCGATGGCGGCTTGCGCAGCGTCAGGGTTGCTGCTGCGTGCGGCGATCAACACGCCCAGCAGCATGGCTGCCACGCCCAAGGCGCCCTGGCGGCTGGCGCTGCCCATGCCGCGCGCAATGTGGCGCTGGCTGACGTGGGAGAGCTCGTGGGCCAGCACGGCGGCCAGTTCGTCGCGCGTGGTGGTCACCGCCATCAGGCCCAGGTGCACGCCCACGTACCCCCCCGGCAGGGCGAAGGCGTTCACGCTGCGGTCCTGCACCAGGAAGATCTCCCAGGAGAAGGCCTGGTCCAGCTCGGCACTGATGTCACCGCGCTCGCGTGCTGCCTCCAGCAGCGGGCGCCACAGCGAGCGCACATAGTCCAGCAACACCGGGTCGTCGAGGTAGGCCGGGTCGCGCTTGATCTCGGCCATGATCTGCCCGCCCAGGCGGCGCTCTGCCCCCACGGGCAGGTCTTCCGAGGCCGAATCGCCCAGCGAGGGCAGGCGCACCTGGGCCTGCGCCCAGGGCGTGGACAGCGCGATGCTGGCGCTGAGCAGGGCGGCAAGGGCTTTCTTCACCACCCTATGATGACACCGACACATTGCCCGCTTGTTGCTTGTTGCCTGCCATGACCCCAGACGCGCCCGCCCTCTCTCCGCTCTCCCCGCTGACCCACTTCGACGCCCAGGGCCAGGCCCACATGGTGGACGTGGCCGGCAAGGATGTCACCCACCGCGTGGCGCGCGCCAGCGGCACCATCACCATGAAACCCGAGACCTTTGCCCTCGTGGCCGAGGGCCGTGCCAAGAAGGGTGATGTCATCGGCATTGCCCGCATCGCCGCCATCCAGGGCGCCAAGCGCACGGCTGATCTGGTGCCGCTGTGCCACCCGCTGCCCATCACCCGCGTGGTGGTGGACTTCGAGCTCGACGAAGCGCAGTCCTTGGTGCGCTGCACCGCGCAGGTGGAGACCCTGGGCCGCACGGGCGTGGAAATGGAAGCCCTCACCGCCGTGCAGGTGGGCTTGCTCACCGTCTACGACATGTGCAAGGCCGTGGACCGCGGCATGGTCATGGGCGATGTGAAGGTGCTGGAAAAGCACGGGGGCAAGTCGGGGTCGTGGGTGGTGGCGTAATCGTCACTCACACATCAAAGACGACGTACCAGTGATCTGCTGACCAGTCCACTGAGTGCACTCTTTGGTTCAAGTTTCGTTGACGATCTGCGACAAGTCCCCGGTCTGCAGCCAGCAGCCCGCGACCGTGGCCGCGAGTTCTTCCGGGAGCACGTCCAGCACGGGGACGTACCGTACGCTGGCGGGTGGCGCTGCCTACTGAAAGAAAAGTCGTCAACACGCCAAATCCTGAAGAATAAGTTCTGGCGCTGAGGATTTTTCAGGCGCGCGGCGGGGAGCCAGCGGGGCGGAAGAGAGCCTTTGGGTTTGAAGTCAGGCCAGGCTCGCGCAAATTCTGGGAAAAATGACTGCGAATTGCGATGTTCTGGCAATAATTCCAGACTGCTGGCATTTTTTCTGGCCTTCCACCGCCCTCTGACATGAGCGACATCGGCTACGCGTGGATCCAAACCGAGCTGGGGGCCCCTGATTTTCTGGGTGCTCAGCGCGCGCGCTTGGCTGCCAGCAGCCGCATCGAGCGCCTGCCCGATGGCACCTTGCTGGTGCCACACAAGCTGGCCCCTGAGCCGACCCTGCTGCACCATGCCTTGTTTGCGCTGAAACACGAGGGCGTACGACTGGACCTGCTGGCCGTGGCCTTGCGGCGTCTGCCGGCCGACGAGCTGGCGGCCTGGGTGCGCGCCACCCCCAACAGCGTGTACGGCCGCAAACTGGGCTGCTTGTGGGAGCGCTGGCACCACCAGCGCCTTCCCGGTTTGCCCGACGTGGGGGTGGCCTCCAGCTACGCGCCCCTGTTCGACCCCGAGCTGTACTTCGTAGGGCCGGCCCAACGCGATGCCCGCTGGCGCATCGAGTTCAACGGTCTGGGGGATCTGGACTTCTGCCCCGTGGTGCGCAAGACGCCGGCACTGAAGGCGTTGGTGCAGAAGGACATCCTGGGCCGAGCCAAAGCCTTTGCGGACGAGGTGGGTCCCGCACTGCTGGAGCGTGCGATGACTTGGGCCTACCTCAGCGAGACGGAGGGCTCTTTTGCCATCGAGGGTGAGGTGCCCAGCCACGACAAGGCGTCCCTCTTTGCTGGGCTGCTGCGCCGCGCCGACGATAAGCGCGCGCTGACTGAAGAGCTGTTGGTCGAGCTGCAGAACGCGGCCAGCTCTAACCCCTTGGACAAGGCGGTGCAGTTCCGCGCTGAGCAGAACCGTTTGCAAAGGGACGTGCCGGGCGCAGCGGGGGTGAGCTATGTGCCGCCGGAGCCCGCACTGGCTGTGGCCTTGATGCAGGGCCTGATGCGCCTGGCCAATCAACGCCCCGCCGGCCTGGATGCGCTGGTGCATGCGGCCGTGGTGTCGTTCGCCTTCGTGTTCATTCATCCCTTCATGGACGGCAATGGGCGGCTGTCGCGCTTTCTGATCCATCACTGCCTGGGGCAATCTGGGCTGTTGCCACCACAATTCCTGCTGCCCATTTCGGTGGCCATGAAGAAGCACGAGAACGAGTATCTGCAAGCCTTGACCGCTTTCAGCAAGCCCGCGCGCCAGCTGTGCCAGGTGATGTGGGCCGGCGATGAGCATTACAGCTACGACTGGACCGAAGGTGCCGATCTTTGGTTCCGCTACATGGACTTGAGCGAGGCGGCCGTCTTCACGCTGAGCATGGCCGAAGCCTCGCTGAGCACGCACATGCGCCAGGAGGTGGAGTACCTAGCGCTCTTCGATCGTGTGAAGCGGCATATCGATGCGCGCCATGATTTGCGTGGCAGCGATTTGGCGACACTGATCGTGACGGTTTTTCAGAACGGCGGCACGCTATCGATCAACCGGCGCAAGCGCTATGCCGACCGTGTGCAGCCCCACGTGCTGGATGCCATCGAGCAGGCTGTCGGACGAGCGATGCGCGGCGAGCCCCTGGACGGAAACGAAGAACACTGAGATCCGCCAGTCAGGCAGAGCAGGTTGGTACTGCACAGAGAAATCCACTTCGAGGCCGAGATCTGCGCCCACCTGCCGGCGCACGGCTGGCTGCATGCGGAGGGGACGCCGCCTTGCAAGTGCTTCAGTCCACGTAGCCGCCCAGGCTCTTGAGCACCCCTTCCCACAGGGCCTGTCTGAACTGGTAGGGCCGAGGGTCCTGCCGGCCGCTGGGTGCGGTGTGCACGGCGGTCTGCACCATGACGATCTTGCTGGCAGGCTGCACGTAGACGGTCTGACCATGGATGCCCTGCAGCGCGAAAGTCCGCGTTTTGTAGGGCAGCAGCCAGGTCTGGTAGCCGTAGCCCATGAACGGTGTCGCCACCCGCGGCTTGAAGGCGGCGGGCTGGCGCTGCGGGTCGGTCGCATCCAGCAGGAATTCGCGCGGGATGATGGTCTGGTCGTCGCGCCTTCCGTCGTTGGCCAACAACATGCCAAAACGGCCGTAGTCGCGCAGCGAGGCGTTGAAGCTGCCCGCCACGCCCTCTGAACCGTCGGTTGTGCTGACTTGCCAATGGGCCTGGTTTTCAGCGCCCATGGGTTGCCACAGCCAGTCTTGTGTCAGGCGGGCAATGGTTTGTCCGCTCGCACGGCGAAGCACGCGCCCGAGGATCTCGGTCTCGATGGAGGCGTAGTGGAAGCGCTGGCCTTGCTCGGCATCGCGCCCGGTGCGCGCGTTCAGGAATTCCTCGATGCGGCCCGGCTGGTTGGCATTGCGCGGGTGGTACAGCAGCATGCCCCAGACCCAGTTGTCGTCGTCGGGCGTCCAGGTGTAAAGCTCCTTGAAGGGCACCCCTGAGGCCATTCGCAGCAGGTTGCGGATCGTGGTCTGGCCATAGGCCGAAGCGGCGATTTCGGGCCAGTAATCGGCGGCCCGGTCGTCCAGCGACCGGATCAGCCCTTTGTCGTGCGCAATGCCGAT
>Ga0315900_10007344_pt1 | contig 14491 bp, 14 predicted proteins | sample LakEriMetagenome_FD_203521 | JGI IMG/M metagenome (GOLD analysis project Ga0315900, IMG submission 203521) | Freshwater fungal communities from buoy surface, Lake Erie, Ohio, United States - Buoy 12 MA114 | ecosystem: Environmental > Aquatic > Freshwater > Lake > Lake biofilm | place: USA: Lake...
GAGGCCTGCTCGAGCTTGGTCAGATCCGCCGCGCTGCCACCACCCGCCTCCAATGCCAGCTTGCCAAAGCGGTCCAGCACCTCGGGATGGGTCAGCGCCTTGTTCAGCGCGCGGTTGATCGCCTCGATCGAGGCTGTCGGCGTCTTGGCTGGGGCGTACATCGCAAACCAGCCCGAAGCCACGATGTTCGGGAACCCGGACTCCTTGAACGTCGGCACGTCCGGCAGCACCGCGCTGCGTTTGTCGCCCGAGATGGCCAGGATGCGCACCTTGCCCGACTTGTGCGCCTCCAGCGCCTCCAGCAGCACGTCGATGCCTGCCGAGACCTGGCCGCCCATCAGCGCGTTCATCAGGGCCGACCCACCCGCAAAGGGCACATGCACCATGTCAGCCTTGGCGTCGCGCGACAGCATCTCGCCGAAGAAGTGCGGCAGGCTGCCGGGTGCGGGCGAGCCGAAGTTCGCCTTCTGCGGGTTGGCCTTCAACCAGGTGACGAACTCGGCGACGTTCTTTACCGGCAGGCTGGCCGGCACCGACAGCGCAAAGTTGAAATTGCAGACGTGGCCCACGGGGGCGAAGTCGGTGGCCGGGTTGTAGTTGAGCTTGGAGAACACCAGCGGGGCGAGCACCGGCACCACGATGGGCGTGATCATCACCACGCTGCCATCGGCCGGTGAGGCCTTCAGCAGATCGGCCGCCACGCGCCCGCCCGCGCCGGCCCGGTTCTCGATCACGATGTTGAGCTTGAGGTCGTCCTTCATCTTCTCGGCCAGCACGCGCGAGACGATGTCGATGGAGCCGCCGGGCGGGAAGCCCACCAGCACCTTGAGGGTCTTGTCGCTCTGCGCATGGGCCAGGGGCATCAGGCTGGCCGCAGCGGCCAGGGCGGTGAACTGACGGCGCTTCATGGGGTGTCTCCTCGGTAATGTCTCGTCTGCCCCGGGTTGCACCGGGGTTGTGCAACGCAATCTAGCCGTCCAGAATCAATTGATCAAATCAACCATCCCCAGGGTTTACGCCAGTGGCCCACACACCTGAACACCCGGCCGCTGCCGACCAACCCCGCAACCGCACCAAAGGCGGGCCCCTGCCTGCGCTGCCCCGCATGGCCCAGCCCCGGGTGCTGGGTGACCTCTTGCTCTACCGGCTGAGCCGGTTATCGGGCGCGGCCAGCCTGCCGGCGGTTCGGCTTTGCGAAGGACGCTACGGCATCACTCGGCGCGAGTGGCGCATGCTGGCGCTCTTGGCCGAAGGCGGGAGCATGCACCCCTCAGACCTGGCCGTGCAGGCACAGCTGGACCGAGCCCGCACCTCGCGCGCGCTGTCAGCGCTGGTGGTCAAGGGCTGGGTACGCCGCACCGTGCAGGCCAGTGACCAGCGCTATGCCCATGTGGATCTGACTGACGCCGGGCAACGCCTGCACGCGCAACTCTTCCCCGAGATCGCGGGGCTGAACCGCGAGGTGCTTAGCGTGCTGTCGGAGAAAGACATTTCCGCGCTGGACGCCATGCTGCAGCGCCTGCAGGCGCAAGCCGAGCAGCTGGCCGCTACTTGCACGCTGCCCAAGGCAGGTCGTCAGCGGGGCCGGTCCCGGGCCTGAAGACTCAATGATCTGGCGTCACGGCTTTGGCGCCTCCTGCGCCTCCTGCGCCGCCCTCAACCCTGCCGCTCGCTCCAGCGGCACCACGGTCGCCAGCGTCGTGCCGCCGCGCGGTTGCAGGTGAGGCGGGAACACCGCAATCTTCTGCGCTGCCGCCAGGCGCTCGTCGCGCCCCGGTGACAGATCGCGCTCGTTCACGCCGGCCACAGGCGCGCGCGCCACGCCATCGACGATCTCCAGGTCCCACCACCAGCGCTTGACCGGGTTGCGCTCGCCACCGCCCGTGCGGTCGTCATGTTCGATCAGATGGCGCCGGCTCTCGGGCTGGTCGATGGCCTGCCACAGCCGCTGCTCGTGTTCCACCAGGTCCTCGCTGTTGAAGGGGCAGGTCTTCATGCAGCGACCGCAGGCCGAGCCCTTCATGTTGGTCAGGCGGTACTTGCCGCACTTCTCCACGTCCGGCTTCCAGATCTCGTAGCCGTTGAACACGGTCTTGGGGCCGTAGGGAATGGCGTTGCACGGGCACTCGCGTGCGCACTTCAGGCACTGCGCGCAGGTGTCCTGCAGGCCGAAGTCGATGGGCCGGTCCACGGCAAGCGGCAGGTCGGTGGTGAAGACGACCGACTTCGAGCGCGGGCCGATGAAGGGGTTGAGCACCAGCTCGCCGATGCGTGACAGCTCGCCCAGCCCTGCCATCAGCACGGCCGGCAGGTGCAAGACCTCAGAGTGGGCGTTGGAATGGGCACGAGCGCCAAAGCCCATGCGCCGCACATGCGCGGCCATCAGGCCCGCAATCAAAGCGCCACGCAGGTAGGCCCGCATCGACTGGGCACCGGAGATCCAGTCGTCGCCCGAGGCGCCCTCCATGGTCTCGAAACCCTGGTCGATCAGCATCACCACCGCGTACCGGTGGTAGGGCTCGATGGGCCGGCCTTCCACCTCGTCGTGGGAGTACCACATCCAGGGCTCGGCCTCGCAAATGCCCACGAAGTCCGCCCCGAGGAAGTGGCCCAGCGCCTTGATCGACTGCGCATTGCGCTGGGAGTCGGACAGGTCGCCGCCCCAGCCGGTGGGCTGCAACTTCTCACGCGTGCCTTGCAGTGGCACCAGGCCGCGGATCAGCGGCGTCATCGCAAAGGCCAACGGGTGCTTGACGGCAAAGCGGGTGCGTTCCTTCTGCGCCCGCGGCCCGAGGTCACCGGCCAGGGCCCGGGTGAAGAGATCGGCCCGCTTGGGCACGCGCTGGATGCGCGCGCGGTCGATCATCGTGGTGGGCTGCGCCACGCGGCGGATGCGCTCCATGGGCCAGCGGCCCAGGTGCACGGGGCGCTGCGACAGCTCATCCTCCTCAAAGGCCGGCCGCGTGCCGCCCACGCCCTGCCGCGCATCGTCGTCGGGCCAGTCCAGGCTCTGGTCAGCTGCGATGGGCTCGTCACAGGCCAGTTCCAGATCGGTAGTGACCACGCCCACGCGAAAGCCCCGCTGCGAGAACGGCATGTGCAGCACGCCCTCGACTACCTTGGCCACACCAGCGCGCTGGGCCAGGGCCGCCAGGTCCAGCGCCGTGTCGCCCTGCACATGGCCGCGCGCGTGCCAGCCCAAAGAGCGCAGATAGCCTGCCAGCACGGCGGCCACCTCGGCGCAGCGCAGGTCGGTGCGCTCGGCGTTGCTGCCGCGGATCCAGGCGTCACCGGGCTCGCCTTCGGCGGGCTCGCGGCCGAACTCGATGAGGAAGACCAGGGCGTGGGTGGGTGGCGGCGCGTCAGCGCACCCTTCGGTCACCGTCACCGCAAGGTCAGATTCGTCGGGCTGCAACCGGCACACCCCCGCCAGCGTCGCATCCAGAAAGTAGGCCGCAGCTTTCAGGTGCTGTTGGCGCACCACCGGGTCGTCCGGGATCGGCGCCTTCGCCTCAGCCACGGCACCGTCCAACAACGGCGAGATCAGGCGCCGGTATTCGGGCACGGAAGCAGCGACGGCGTAGGGCCCGCAGGGGTGAAGGTCTGGCGGCTGAGTCGCCTGCATGGGCTGGAGATCAGAGCTGCACCGAAGCCGCTCGGTGGGCAGGGGGCCCTCATGGACCGGACGGTGACGATGGGAGTGAAGACGAGCCATGCGGTCAGCGCTTCAGTCGCAGGCCGATCATCGCCGTGCCACGAGGCCGATCAGGGCTGAGCGGCCGCTGTGCCCCTGCCCCTCCTGGACCTCCCTCTCGTACTCCCGCAGTTCCAGGATGGACAACTCCACAAAGGCGGATTCGAGCATCTGCCGGCTGTACAGGTGGGACAGTACAGATGGCCCGCCAGTTCGATATTCCAACTGCTTGGGCGTGTAGCCCTGCAAGATGAGCACACCACCCGGCTTCAGGCTGCGCACCATGCGCTGAAACAGGCGCGCGCGGATTTCGGGATCGGCGAACTGCACGAAGATGGCCACCACACCGTCGTAGGCGGCATCCGACCAGGCAAAGCCATCCACGTCGGCCAGCGTGTAGTTCACCGAGACGCCCTCACGCCGGGCCAGCGCCTGGGCCTTCTCAACCGCGCGATCCGCAACGTCAAAGGCGTCAACCTGAAAGCCCTGCCGCGCCAGCCAGACGCTGTTTCGGCCCTCTCCGTCGGCCACGCTGAGCACGCGCCCGGCAGCTGGCAAGGCGGTGGCATGCTCTCGCAGCCAGGCATTGGGCTCGGTGCCAAACAGGTAGTCGGCGCTGGCATAACGCCGGTTCCAGGTCTCAGCGGCATCGGCAAAGGCGGGGGAGGTGCTCATTAGAAAGTCTCAGTATGTGTCCATCTCTTCCAGCGCCTGACGCCAGCGTCCCCGGTGCATGCGAGCATGGCTGGGAGGCATCAATTCCAGGACGCCTTCGCGCTTGAGACCGCTGACCAGGCGACTCGCCGTTTCCATGGACATGTCGAGCATGGCACCAATCTCTTCGCGTCGCGGCAGCCAGATTAAATCGGAAGTGGGTTCGAAGCCGGCAATGCGGCCCAGCAACTTCAGCAGGCGGCGGCGGGCGAGGCCTATGGTGAGGTCGGTCACCCAATCCTCTGCATGCTCCAGAGCCTTCTGCCACCGGACGAGCAGCGCGCCATACAGTTGCGCCTCCAGGTGACTCATCTGCATGACCAGGGCAGCCGGAATGCGGCACAGATGAACGGTGGTGCAGGCGACGGCCTCCTCCGCATAGGGCCGGCCCAGCAAGGCTTCCTGTCCGATCAGATCTCCCGGCCCGGCAAGACGCACGATCCGGCGGGCGCCACCCTCGGTGAAACGCTCGAAGCGCACGATGCCGCGCCTGACGGTGTACACCGCCGAACCAGGTCGCCCTGCCGTGTAGATCGCCTGGTCGCCCAGCGCTTCTTGGGAGGCGATGTGGGCGTGCACGCGTCCGAGTGCGTGCTCATCCAACACGCCGAACAAGGCGTTGCCTCTCACCTCACATGACAGGCAGGCCGTTGCCTGCGGGTGCAAGGCCTCGGCCGGGAGGTGCAGCGGGATGGTCTTCATCAACATGTCGTCAGCTCCGCAGGGTCAGACCCATCCTTAATATAAGTCATTACTTAATTAACGGGAATACCTCGAAGATCGGCCTGCAGCCCTGTCGAATGCAAGGCGAGTCGGGCGAAGTCGTGGACGGCTGTGCATGCGTCGGGGAGGATCACCACGCTCCCGTGGGATGGAGGCGGATTGAGTTTGATCGCGCAGCAGAACACCCGATCAGGCCCCACTCATGACCGTTGATCGCATCATCCATATCGTGGCCGGCACCTTCGTCCTGGGGTCCCTGTTGCTGGACGTACCCGGCAGCCCGCTGTTCATGTCGTCCTGGTGGCCGGCCTTCACCGCCTTCGTCTGGGCCAACCTGCAGCAGTTCGGCTATACCAACTTCTGTCCATTGGGCTGGATCCTGAAGAAAATGGGCGTCTCCGACACTCAGGCCTGCTGCCCGCAGTGACACGAGCTTGACCACCTCCAGCCCGGCACGCCGCCAGCTCAACTGATGACCGACCTGGAGTCGCTGCTGGGCAAGGTGCGCTGAAAGACAGACCATAGACTGCGGCCCCAAGCCTCCAGGCGCGCTTGGTCCACCCACCTCAGCACCTATCCAGCTGCCGGCCCTGCTGCCCTCAAGCCTTCAGCCCCGCCTCCCATCAGACCTTGCCATGACCGTCCCCACAACCCCTGCCACCGGCCGCCTGGCCTACCTGTACCCCGGCTGGTTTGCATTGGTCATGGGCCTGTCGGGACTCTCGCTGGCCTGGCACAGCGCCACGCCCTTGATGGGCGATGCTGCCCGGGCAACAGCTTGGGCACTGGGTGCACTGGCAGCCGTTGCGATGGGGGTATTGGCTGTTGCCAGCCTCCTGCGCCATGCAAAACACCCACGCGCCTGGGGCGAAGACCTCCGGCACCCGGTACGACACACCTTCGTGGCCACCGTACCAGTGGCAGCACTGCTGGTGGCCACGGTGGGCGTGGCGCTGGTGGGGCCGGTCGCGCCGGTGGCGGCACTGTGGTGGCTGGGCAGCCTGGGGCAACTGCTCATCACGGCCTGGATGGTGTCGCGGTGGTGGCGGGGGCGAGACGCTGGGGGCCTGCAGTGGGCCAGCATGACGCCCGCCTTGTTCATCCCCTTTGTAGGCAACGCCTTGAGCCCCATCGCCGGTGTGCCGCTGGGACATGAGCATTGGTCGGCAGCGCAGTTCGGGGTGGGCCTGCTCTTCTGGCCCTTGTGCCTGCCGCTGGTGTTCTGCAGGGTGGCCGTCCAGGGGCTCTGGGCCGAACGCCTGCGGCCCACCGTGTTCATCTTCATCGCCCCGCCCGCGGCTGTGGCACTGGGCGGCCTGCAGCTTGGGCTGTCCGCCATGGCCGTATGGATGCTGTGGGGCATGGCGGCTTTCAGTCTGGTCTGGGCCGGTTCCCAGGCGCGGCCGATCGCCGAGCTGCCGTTTGGGCTGCCGCATTGGGGCATGTCGTTCCCGCTGGCCGCGCTGGCCACCTTGACACTGCGCCTGTCGGCGGACGAGCCGGCCATGCGACTGCTGGGTCCGGCCCTGCTGGCCCTGGCATCACTGGTGATTGCGGGGCTGACGCTGGCCACCTTGCGGGGACTGCGTGACGGCAGCCTGCTGCAGCCCGAGCCCGTGGCCACGCTGAAGCCGGTGGACACGAGCTCGACCCCAACCTAGCCAAATCATTCAAGGAGTTTGCACTTCATGCACCAGCCCAGCACCGAACGCCGGCGTCGCCGAGACGGGCTCCATCTGGCAGCAGCATGGGCCCTGGCGTTGGGCCTGGCGGGTTGCGGGCAGACCGAGGCGTCGATGGACGCGGTGAGCCTTGAGACCGCCAGGGCCGAGCACGAAGCGGGTCGAGCCCTGCTGATCGATATCCGGGAGCCGCAGGAACACGCCACGGGCGTTGCGGCAGGCGCACACCTTCTGCCCATGCGGCAGTTGAGCCAGCGGATTCACGAAATCCCGACCCGTCCCGACCAGCCCGTGCTCCTGATCTGCAACACGCAAAACCGCTCGAAAGCGACCTTGCGTGCGCTGCGTGAGCAAGGCTACAGCCACGTGCGCTACGTCAACGGCGGCATGAGCGAGTGGGCGCGCCGCGGATGGCCCATGGTCAAGCATCCAGGCGCATCCAGCCGCTGAACCGTGGACGCCGAGAGGTCTGAACCCACCCTCCGTCTATGAGATGACGTTGCAGCGGTGGGCCGAGCAGCAACATCAGAAGGCCTCTTGCAGCACCATCACAGACCCCTTTGCGTCAAGTGCAGGCGCACGCGGTCTGGAACAATCCCCGCACCATGACCGATCTCGTCATCCGCCGTCTGCTCGTGGACCTGCAGACACCGTTGCCGCGCCACTGGAACGGGGGCGACGCCTTCCGCACAGCGCTGTTCAATGCCCTGTCCATGAGCTTTCCGGCGGGGGAGCAATTCTTTATCGACTCGGTGAAGAAGGGCTTGGCGGCCCTGCCCGAGACGCAGCGCGAGCGGTTTGCGGCCGAAGCGCGGGGCTTCATCGGCCAGGAGGCGACGCACCGGCGCATCCACCACCTGTTCAACGAGCACCTGACAAGCCAGGGCCTGGTCAACCACTGGGAGCCACGCATCCACCGGCGCCTGAAGCGCCTGGAACGGCTGGCGAGCCATGAGCCGCGCGCCTGGCTGGCGGTGACCGCCTCCACCGAGCACCTCACGGCCCTGCTGTCGGAGTACCTGCTGTCGCACCCACAGGCGCTGGAGGGCGCCGAGCCGCGCCTGCGCGACCTGTGGTTGTGGCATGCCAGCGAAGAGAACGAACACCGCTGCACCGCCTTCGACCTCTACCGCGCGCTGGGCGGCAACGAGACCTGGCGCCTGCGCCTGTTCCGACTGGTGAGCTGGCACTTCGCCACCGACGTGCTGCGCCAGACCCTGCACAACCTCTGGCGCGACGGCACCTGGCGCCGCGCCGCCACCTGGACCAGCGCCTGGCGCATCCTGTTCGGCCGGCAAGGCATCGTCCGCACGCAGTGGCGCGGTTGGCGGCGCTACACCGCGCCGGACTTCCACCCGAGCGAAGCCGACGGCCTCAAGGCCGAACGCTGGCTGGCCGAGCACGCGGCACTGGTGCCGCCGGTGGCGCGCTGAAGCCCGGGCAGGGAATGCCATCGCGGGCATCGCGGGGCTTGGCGGCCCGTGCAGCGACTTGGCTCATCCGCCGACTGGCCTGATCACCCAGAAGAGGACCCGTCATCGGCGTATTCGCGGCGTATTCGAAACGAGCGCCAGGCGTCAGGCGCACGACCAGGCGGGATGCGCCCGCAACAAGGACCCTCAGGCCTCGAACCCGCAGCGCTGGCGCAGCTCGGCCGTGTCTGCCGCCGTCATCATCGCGATGAAGCGCAAAGCCAGGTCAGGGTGGGCGGCGGCGCAGGGCACGGCCGCCGTGTACACCGTGGCCAACTCGAACTGCGGTGGCAACAGGCCCACCAGATCCACGCCCGGCGTGAACAGGATTTCGGTCACCTGGGTGCAGCCGATGGGGTTCGCGGCCGCCGACGCCGCGAGCTCGCGCATGGCGGTCGCGCCATTCGGAAAGGTGCGGATGCGCGACTGCAACTCAGCGTCCAGCCCCAACTCCTGCAGCACCTTCGCAAAGTGAATGCCGGCAGTGGCGCGCTGCGGGTCAGGGAAGTGCACCACGTCGGCCGCCCGCAGGGCCGCCGTCAGGGCTTCGGGCGTGCTCACCGCTGGGTGCGGCGTGCCCGTGCGCACGGCCACACCCGTGCGCACCCGACCCAGCGGAGCGCGGCTGTCTTCGCGCAGCAGGCCCTCCGCGATCAGCGCCGAGACGATCGCGTCACTGGAGATGAAGAGATCGCAGGGCTCGCCCGCCGCAAAGGCCTCCTTCATCGCCCCCACGGCGCCGAAGCGCCCCCCCGTCTGGGCTGTCAGCTCCTGCAACAGACGCGGCTGGAGGGCGGTCACCAGTCCCTGGGCAGCGCCAGCGCACAGCAGGTGGAGCGTCGTCGTCATGGGTCAGTCCACCTTGATGCCGGCCGTCTTCACCAGGTTGGACCACTTGGCGATGTCGTCGTTCAGGTACTTGGTGAACTCGTCCACGCCCATGGTCATGGCGGCAGAACCTTGAGCGCCCCATTGGCGACGAAGCTCCGGGTTGGACGTGATCTTGGAGATCTCGGCGTTCAGCCGGTTGACGATGGCCGCGGGCGTGCCCTTGGGCGCCATCACGCCCAGCCAGATCGTCGCCTCATACCCGGGCACACCGGCCTCGGACACGGTGGGCACGTCCGGCATGATGGCCGAGCGCGCACGGCCGGTCGTGGCCACGGCCTTGACCTTGCCCGCCTTGACCTGCTCCACCATGGTGGGAATGGCATCGAACATCATGTCCACCTGGCCGCCCAGCACGTCGGTGCGGGCCTGGGCGCTGCCCTTGTAGGGCACGTGCACGATCTTCACGCCGGCCATGGCCTTCAGCAGTTCACCGGCCATGTGGTATGGGGTGCCGGGTCCGGAGGAGGCGTAGGTCATGCCATCTGGCTTGGCCTTGGCGGCGCGCAACAAGTCACCCATCTGAGCAGACGGCAGGCCGGAGCGGGCCACCAGTACCAGGTCGGATGCATTGATGGGCGCCACGCCCACGAAATCACGCATCAACTGGAACGGCTTGTTGGGAATGAGCGACTCGTTGACCGTGTGGGTGTTGCTCATCACCAGCAGCGTGTAGCCGTCGGGCGCGCTCTTGGCCACGACGTCGGTGCCGATGATGGAGCCGGCCCCCGGCCGGTTCTCCACCACGAAGCTCTGGCCCAGGGCCTCCTGCAGCCGCTGCGCCAAGATGCGGCCGAACACGTCAGCCGAACCGCCCGTAGCAAAGGGCACCACCAGCCTGACAGGCTTGGCGGCCGGCCACTCCTGGGCCCAGGCCCCGCCCCCTGCAAACGCCAGGGCCGAGGCAGCCAGCAAGGTCAGTCGGCGAAAGAAGCGATGACGGTTCATTTGAGTCTCCAGTGGGGTGGCAAGACAGGATGCGCTGCGCAGGGTCGATATCGGCAGGTTGGGCGAGCAAGCCACGGCCCATCTCACCCGCCAACAGCCCTGCAGAAGATGAGGAATTGTGGGGCTGGCGGTTCTGCATCGGCGTCAGCAGACGGATCAGCCAACAGCCACAGTCGGCCATTGCCCCAGGGTTAGCATCCGCGCCTTCATTCATTTACCCATGCCAGCCGGGCTCCGATGGGGCTCGAGGCACGATTGCAGACCATGCGCATCGCCACCTTCCTGCATCAGGGCCAACGCCATGTCGGCCTGGTCGACGCCCAAGCCCGTACCGTCACACCCCTGGCCCTGTCAGAGGCCGACGCCGCACGCGGCGCCCTGCCGCTGGTGGAACGTGCCGCTGGTGGTGACGCGATGCCCAGCACCGCAGGCGCTGCCGTGTCGCTGGACCATGTGCAGCTGGAAGCTCCCATCCCACTGCCGCGCCGCAACGTCTGGTGCGTGGGGCGCAACTACCACGCCCACGCCAAGGAACTGCGCGAGACCGTCTTCAAGAACAGCAACGCCGATCCGCAGGCCTGGCCCATTGTCTTCACCAAGGTGCCCGAGTGCGTGGTGGCCACCGGCACCGACGTGCGCCTGCCCGGGGTGGCCGTGTCCAGCCAGATTGACTACGAGGCCGAGCTGGCCGTCATCATCGGCAAAGGCGGGCGCAACATCAGCAAGGCCGAGGCGCTGTCGCACGTCTTCGGCTACACCATCGTGAACGACGTGACCGCGCGCGACGTGCAGATGCGCCACCAGCAGTGGGACCTGGGCAAGAGCTTCGACACCTTCTGCCCCATGGGCCCGTGGATCGTGACCGCCGACGAGCTGGACGGTACCGACACCCGGGTGCGCTGCTGGGTCAACGGCGACCTGCGTCAGGACGCGCGCACGCAGGACCTGATCTTCGACCTGCCCACGTTGATCGAGACCTGCTCGCGCGGCATCACGCTGCTGCCGGGCGACATCATCGCCACGGGCACCCCGGCGGGCGTGGGCATGGGCCTGAACCCGCCGTCCTGGCTCAAGCACGGTGACACCGTCGTCGTTGAGATCGACGGCATCGGCAGGCTGAGCAACCGCTTCGTGGACGCCTGAGCAGCCGCCGCTGCGACCCACCGCGACCAGATCTGACTCTCAAGGAGAACCCACCATGCAACGCCGCCACCTGATCGCCGCCGCTGCGGCCACCACGCTTGCTGCCACGTTAGGCACCAGCCCCGCTGCCGCCCAGAGCGCGTGGCCGGAAGGCCGCAACATCACCATGATCGTGCCCTTCCCGCCGGGGGGCGTGGCCGATACCGTGGCCCGCCCGGTAGCCGAGGCCCTGGCGCGCGAACTCAAGGCCACCATCGTGGTGGAGAACCGGGCCGGCGCCGGTGGGGGCCTGGGCATCGCCGCGGCTTCGCGCGCGGCGCCGGACGGCTACACGCTCTTGATGAGCCTGTCGTCCATCTCCATCCTGCCTGAGGCCGATCAGCTCTTCGGCCGCAAGCCCGCCTTCACCCTCAGCCAGTTCCGGCCCATCGCCCGCTTCACGGCCGACCCCACCGTGTTGGTGGTGCGTGCGGAAGCCCCGTGGAAGACGCTGGCCGAGTTCGTGGCCGACTCCAAGAAGAAGCCGGGCGGCTACAACTACGGCAGCTCCGGCAACTACGGCACCATGCACGTGCCGATGGAGATGCTCAAGGCCAGCGCGGGCTTTCCAGCCACGCACGTGCCCTTCACGGGTGCCGGGCCGGCGGTGCTGGCCCTGCTGGGCGGGCAGATCGACGCCGTGGCGAGTGGCCCGTCCACCGTGGCGCAGCACATCAAGGCCGGCAAGCTGCGCGCACTCGGCCACTGGGGCGACAAGCCGCTGCAGTCGCTGCCTGAGGTGCCGAGCCTCACACAACTCGGCCAGCCCGTGAAGTTCGCACAATGGGCCGGCCTGTTCGTGCCCGCGGGCACGCCCGAAGACATCATCCAGAAGCTGCGGGCCGCCTCGCGCAAGGCCGCCGCCGACCCGGCGGTCGTGGCCACCATCGGCAAGGCCGGCAGCCCCATCGAGTACCTGGACGCGCCGGAGTTCCAGGCCTACTGGGACGCCGACGCCCGGTCCATGGCCGAGGCGGTCAAGCGCATCGGCAAGGTGGAGTAGTCAGTACCCTTCGGCCGCGCGCTGCGCGGCCTGCTCGATGCGCGGCCAGGTGTTCATCAGGTGCTCGCGCATGGCCCGCGCCATCGCGCCAGCATCGCGCGCGGCCAGCGCCTGCGCCATGGCCTCGTGCTCGGCCATGGCGGCACCCCAGTTGTCAGGCACGCTGTTGCCCACGTAGCGGATGCGGCGCATGCGCTGCGCCAGGGTGGCGTGCGTGGCGGACAAGGTCTCGTTGCCGGCCAGCGCCACCACCGCCTCATGGAAGCGCTGGTTGAGCGCAAAGTAGGGTTGCCGCTCGCGCCGGCGGAAGTGCTCGCGCATCTGCTCGTGTAAGGCGAGCACGGCGTTGATGCGTTCTTGCGGCGCACCGCAGGCCTCGCGGGCCGCAAATTCCTCCAGCAGCGCGATCACGCGCAGCATGTCCTGCGCATCCTTGGCGGAGAAGGCGCGCACGATGGCGCCACGCAGTGGCTGCATCTCCACCAGCCCTTCGGCGGCCAACACCTTCAAGGCTTCGCGGATCGGCGTGCGCGACACCCCCAGGTTCGCCGCAAGTTCCAGCTCCGGCACCCGCTCGCCCGGGCGCAACTGGTTTTCGACGATCAGGTCGCGCAGCCGGGCGGTGACCTCATCGTGCAGCCGCGGACGGCTGATGGCGGGGGCAGGCGACAGCGGGGAAGCGATGGCCGGCTGCATCGCGGCAACTGGCGTATCGATTGAATCAACGGCAGGGAAAACCACGATCGGATTCTGCTGGGGTTTCGCTATTCTCACTCTGTAATTACGGATTACCAATCACGGGTTTCCCCCATTGGCGTCTGCACCGACCGCACCTCCCCTGAAGACTCTTCTGGCACGCAGCCCCTTTCTGCCCAGCCGTCCATCAACATGGCACGCCGCATCGTCGACGCCCACCACCACTTCTGGGATCTGGGCCGCAACCGCCACCCCTGGCTGTGCGACGAGCCGCCCATCACGTTCCGCTATGGCGACTACGCCGCCCTGCGGCGCAGCTACCTGCAGGCCGACTACCTGCGTGACGCGGCAACCGCCTCGGTGGAGGTCCAGGGTACGGTCTACGTGGAAACCGAGTGGGACCCGGCCGACCCGCGGGGCGAGATGCGTTATGTGCAGACCCTGACCCGCGAAACCGGCCTGCCCACCGTGGCCGTGGCCCACACCCGGCTGGACGTACCTGAGGCTGCCGAACTTCTGGCTTACCACGCTGCCTTCCCCTTCGTGCGGAGCATCCGCCACAAGCCACGCGCCAACCCGCGCCCTGGGATGACCGAGCCAGGGGGCATGACAGACAGTGCCTGGCGACGCGGCTTTGCGCAACTCGCGCCGCTGGGCCTGCGCTTTGACCTGCAGACGCCCTGGTGGCACATGGGCGAGGCCGCGGCCCTGGCACGCGACTTCCCCGACACCGCCCTCATCATCAACCACGCCGGCCTGCCGGCGGACCGCAGCGCCGAGGGCCTGGCGGCATGGCGCAGTGCGATGGCGCAAGTGGCCGAGTGCCCGAATGTGTGCGTGAAGATTTCGGGCATCGGTGTGCCGGGCCAGGCCTGGACGGCGCAGGCCAACGGCGCCATCGTGCGCCACCTCATCGAGGTCTTTGGCGTGACGCGCTGCATGTTCGCCAGCAACTTTCCGGTGGACAGCCTGTGCGGCAGCTTCGAGGCCATTTTCGGCGGCTTTGGGGACATCGTGGCGGACCTGTCAGCCGAGGAGCAGGACGCCCTTTTCCGCCGTAACGCGATCCGCATCTACGACATGGGTTTGCCGGCATGACCACCCCCGCCGCCACCGGTCCCACGGACATCCGGCCCGTGCTCGCTTACATCGGCCTGGGTCTGATGGGCGGGCCCATGAGCGCACACCTGGTGTCACGCGGATGGACCGTGCGCGGCTACGACACGGTGCCAGAGAGGCGGGACGCTGCCGCAGCGCGCGGCGTGCAGGTCTGCGCCAGCGCGCGCGAAGCTGCCGAAGGCGCGGGCCTGGTGCTGCTGAACCTGCCCACCACCGATGCCGTGGAGGACGTGGTGTTTGGTACGCAGGGGCTGGCGCAGGTGATGCGACCGCCGCAACGCGTGGTGGACTTCTCCACCATCGCCGTGGACCGGGGGCGCGACTTCATCGCCCGCCTGCAGGCGCAGGCAGGCTGCGGCTGGGTGGACGC
>Ga0315900_10007345_pt1 | contig 14490 bp, 19 predicted proteins | sample LakEriMetagenome_FD_203521 | JGI IMG/M metagenome (GOLD analysis project Ga0315900, IMG submission 203521) | Freshwater fungal communities from buoy surface, Lake Erie, Ohio, United States - Buoy 12 MA114 | ecosystem: Environmental > Aquatic > Freshwater > Lake > Lake biofilm | place: USA: Lake...
AAGATCCCTCAGTATGTTACTGATTCTAAACAAACCTCTTTGGAGAATGCACTTGGAGCACTTTATGATTTATCTTCTCGCACTGTTACAGGTAATGCATCAATCGAATATCTTCGGATGTTGCTCTCATCTTTATCACCAGATGATGCTAAAGTTATCGAACGAATCATTCAGAAAGATCTGAAATGCGGTGTTGATGTATCCACTGCCAATAAAGTTTGGAGTGGATTGATTGCTGAGTATCCATGTATGTTATGCAGTCCATTCGAACAGAAGTTGGTTGACAAGATTAAGTATCCAGCATACGCCCAGCTAAAGATGGATGGTATGCGATTTAATGCCATTGTTTGTGATGGTAAGGTAGAATTCCGTAGTCGAAATGGTAAAGAGATTCAATTGCTCGGTAATCTCGAAAAAGAATTTGCTGATCTTGCTGGCGCAGTAAACTGCGTGTTTGATGGTGAGTTATTGGTTATGGATGACGAAGATTATCAATATGCAGATCGTCAAACTGGTAATGGTATTTTAAACAAAGCAAACAAAGGAACTATCTCCAAACCAGAAGCATCAAGAGTGCGTGCTGTTGTTTGGGACATTATTCCTTATGTTTATTTTGTTGATGGACATTGTCCGACTCCATACTCAACACGTTTTGCTACACTAGAAACTATGCCATTAGACTCTGGTAAAATTCGTAGAGTTGCCAGTCAAACAGTATCTAGTTTAGAACAGGCACAGCAAGTTTTTCAGAAGTATCTTTCTGATGGACAAGAAGGAATCATTCTCAAAGATGGTAGTGGTATCTGGGAAGACAAACGAAGCAAGACTCAAATTAAATTCAAAGGTGAGTTGGAATGCGATCTGAAGATTGTTGCAGTTGAAGAAGGTAAAGGTAAAGCAGTAGGTATGCTTGGTGCAATTATCTGCGAGTCTGCAGATGGTGTTGTAAAAGTAAATGTTGGATCTGGATTTACAGATGCCCACAGAAAGCAATATTGGAAAGAAAATTTAGTTGACAAAATCGTTGCTGTGAAGTATAATAGTCGAATCAAAAACAAGGCTGGAGAAGAGTCGTTGTTTCTTCCAATCTTTGTAGAAATTCGTGATGATAAAGAAGTTGCAGATAACTCAAAGGTAATCAAATAATGATTCTCGAAAGTAGGGCAAGACCAAAAAGATTTTTCAATCCGAAATGTAAGAAAGATATGGCAATCGCAAAGGTGTTTTTCAAAACACAGTCGTGGGGTCATAGTGGTTGTCCTTTCTTTTTAGAATTTCCGTATAGCACAATTCCTGATATGATGAAAGATAAAATCATTCACCATACATTTGGAATTAAATTTAATAGATTTCACCATATTTGGGGAGATGAAAATGAAGGTAGTGATTAATCGTTGTTATGGTGGTTTTGGTATTTCTCATGAGGCGATCATGCGTTATGCCGAACTCAAAGGTATGACTTTGATTGTGGAAGAAAAAGATTCTGCATTCAACAAATATGACTATTATCTTGGTGAGAAGTCTGATGACAATTACTGGTGGGATCATATGATTGAGGATCGTTCTGATCCTGCTCTTATTCAAGTTGTTGAAGAACTTGGAGAGAAAGCAAATGGTTGGGCTGCAGAATTAGTCATTGTAGATGTTCCTGATGGTGTTAAGTGGCACATTAGTGAATATGATGGTATTGAGCATGTAGCAGAAGACCATCGCACTTGGAGTTGAGATATGGTAGACTTAGAAGAAATTAGATTGGCTCGTTCACTTGGAAGAGTGATTGAAGAAGAAATTCGTAAGGGTAATAAACTTCCTGATGAAGTTCTTCGAGCGTATGAAGAGTTGTATAAGTTTTGGCAATATCAAATGTCTAGAGAATTATCATGAGAAAACAATTAGACGAAGCACTGGTTGCAAAGTATCCGTTGATCTTTCGAGATCGTAATGGAGATATGCGTAGCACACTAATGTGTTGGGGTTTTGAGGTTGGTGATGGTTGGTATAACATCATTGATACTCTTTGTTCATATCTGGCTAACGATTATAATCAAGCCAAAGAAAGATATGAACATCTGTTAGAAACAGGTGTTGGTAATATTCTTTATGGAACAAAAACAGTAACGCAAGAAGCAATTGATGAAGCATGCGTTAAGATGAATGAAGAAGCACTAAAGGTTCCAGTTGCTGTTCAAGTAAAAGAAAAGTTTGGTGGACTTCGATTCTATGTTCAGGCTGCAACTGATAAGCACTACAACTATATCTCGTTTGCAGAGAGTATGAGTTATAAAACCTGCGAAGAATGTGGTGCTCCAGGAAAACGATATACCGATGGATGGCATCGCACTCTTTGTGACATTCATGCAGCGATGGATGGTCGTGAAGAAGAATATGAGTATGAGGAGAATGAATAATGTTTTATGGTAAAGATATGGTTACAAAAGACTTTGATCTTCTCATAAACAAACTATCAGAACAAGAATTGTTTTTGTTTGAGCCAATGCCAAATTATAAAACAAGTGATAGGTGGACTGATGAGTTCCGTATCCGTGATGGACATACTAAACTTGCTGATGGTTCTTGGGTGACTATTATTAAAGTTACTACTTGGGTTGAAAAACTTAAGAAAGATACTGAAGACTTGTATACAAGTTATCAAACAAACTTACAAGAGATTCAGTTATTGAAACAACAAAGACGTGAGATGGAATATGGTTTGCGTGTTGCCGAAAGGGCACTGAAGAATTCTCTTGCTATTACTAAGGAGATGATTAATGAGTAAATTTGTTTTGGTTGATACTATTTCTCAGTATCGTATGCGTTATATCATCGAAGTGCCTGATGATCATAATAATGGAGAATTCCCATGCTCAGCAGAAAGTTGGGCAGCAGATACTGTCACCATGGAAGAGATGCAAGAGTTTTCTCAGTTGTGGCTTGGTGAAACTATTGTTAGCACTCGTGAAATTGCCAAAGAAGAAATCATTCCTCTGTGTGATAAAGAAAACGATTATTGTAAGACATGGGATGACGAACACAAAATGAAAACCTTTGTTACACCAATTGGATATAAGAGAGACTGGTAATGTTTATCTTCGATGTGGAGACACTTGGAGTTGAGTCAAATGCTGTCGTTCTATCGGCAGCATTGATTCATTTTGATCCAGAGAAACGTCCAACATATCAAGACTTACTTGACACTGCATGTTTTGTTAAGTTTAATGTGAAGGAACAGCTGGATGCTGGTCGAACTGTTTCTAAATCTACACTTGCTTGGTGGAAAGAACAGCACGACTATGTAAAGAAAGTTTCTCTTGAACCATCTCGTGACGACATGACTGTTAATAATGCATTACTTAAACTCTACAAATATATGGGAGAGCAAAAAGATGCATTTAAACAAACTATGTGGGCACGTGGTTCACTAGATCAACTTGCAATTGATTCCTTGGCAGTTCAATTTGGCTTGGAAGAAATTACAGGGTATAATATGTGGAGAGATGTTAGAACTGCAGTTGACATTTTGTATGGAACTACAAATGGATATGTAGATGTAGAACATCCTCTTTTTAAACGACATGAAGTGATAAAGCATCATCCAGTCCATGATTGTGCACTGGATGCGATGCAATTAATGTATGGGAGATCAAATGCTTGATTGTATGATTATAGGTGACAGTATTGCTGTTGGTGTATCAATGGCAAGACCAGAGTGTGTTAGTTACTCGAAAGGCGGATGGAATTCATGGCAATGGAACAAAGATTATCTTCCGCAAGCAATCACTAAACAATCCAAAACTCTTATCATCAGTCTTGGTGCAAACGATCACAAAGGTGTTAAGACTGAACAAGAATTGAGAAAGATGCGTGCTGCTGTAAAAGCAGATCGTGTGTTCTGGATTAGTCCTGGAAAAGAACGTAAACCAATTCCACAAGATGCTATTGAACGTATTGCTCAAGAATATGGTGACGTAGTTCTCGATCGTCCAATGGGTCATATGAGCAGTGATGGTGTTCATCCTACAGGAAAAGGTTACAGAGTTCTAGCAGAGAAAACTAAGTAATGGAATTTTATACTAATGTTGCACCTTATGGCGACAAGATGTTCGTCATAGGGTATGATAAAGGAAGACGATATATGCGTAAGGTAGATTTCTACCCTACGCTTTTTGTCACTTCTAAATCCAAGTCTAAATGGCAGACTCTGGAAGGTACGTATGTTGATGAAATGAAACCTGGAACCATTAAGGAAACACGAGAGTTCGTAAAGAAGTATGAAGACGTTTCTGGTTTTTCTATCTACGGTAACACCAACTACGCATATCAATATATCAGTGACACTTATGATAGCGATGTCAACTGGGACATGGAACAGATTCGTGTCTTTACTATTGACATTGAAACTGCCACAGAGTCTGGTTTTCCAGATATTCGTAGTGCCAATGAAGAGATTCTTCTAATCACTGTCAAGGATCTTCAGAAGAAGACTGTCATGACATTTGGTTATTCTCCAACAGGAGATATTTACAATAACTATCGTGACGATGTGACTTATCAAGCATACACTTCTGAGTTGTCAATGCTCAAAGACTTTATCATCTGGTGGCAACAAAACTACCCAGATGTAATCACTGGTTGGAATACTGACTTCTTCGATGTACCTTATCTTATCAAGCGAATCACGAGAGAACTTGGCGATTCCTTTGCCAAGAAACTCAGTCCTTGGAGTTTGATTAATGAACGAAAGACATTTATCAAAGGTAACGAAGAACTTCACTACGACATTTCTGGTATTAGTCAGCTCGACTATCTTGAGTTGTATAAAAAGTATACTTACACTAAACAAGAATCATATCGACTTGATTACATCGCACAAGAAGAACTTGGTGAACGCAAGAAAGAAAATCCTGGAACTGACTTCAGAGATTTCTACACTAACTACTGGGATAAGTTTGTTGAGTATAACATTCATGACGTAGAGTTGGTTGATAAACTCGAAGATAAGATGCGTTTGCTTGAGTTACATCTCACCATGGCATACAATGCGAAGATTAACTTTGAAGATGTTTATTCTCAGGTTCGTATGTGGGATACTATCATCTACAATCATCTACGTAAGAGAGGTATTGTCATTCCGATGAAGGTATCCAATGGTGGTAAAGATGCACAGTTCGAAGGTGCATATGTAAAAGACCCACTCATTGGTCAGCATAAGTGGATGGCATCGTTTGACTTAAACAGTCTGTATCCTCACTTGATTATGCAGTATAACATCAGTCCAGAAACTCTGACACATGAGAAGATTTCTGTGACAGTTGATAAACTTCTTCACAAAGAGATTGATACAGACTACTGTAAACGTCGTGACTTAACACTGACTGCAAATGGTTGGTGCTATCGTAAAGACGTCAAAGGATTTATGCCTGAGTTGATGGAACAGATGTATATAAATCGCTCCAAGTTTAAGAAACAGATGTTGAAGGTTGAACAAGAATACCAAAACGATAAGACAAAGGTTCATCTATTAAAAGATATCTCTCGTCTAAACAATCTACAGATGGCAATGAAGATTGCTCTCAACTCTGCTTATGGTGCGATGGGTAATCAGTACTTCCGTTACTTTGATATTCGTATGGCTGAAGGTATTACCACCAGTGGTCAGCTATCCATTCGTTGGATGGCGAACAAGTTGAATGCATTCCTCAACAAAACTCTCAAGACAGAGGGTAAAGATTTCGTTGTTGCTATTGATACTGACTCAATCTATCTGACATTGGAAGAACTGATTGAGAAGATTTGTGAAGGTAAAACTACTGAACAGAAAATCAAAACAATGGACAAAATCTGCGAAGAAGTATTTCAGCCATTCATTGATCAAGGATATGATGAACTTGCTGACTACATGAATGCGTATGGTCAGAAGATGCAAATGAAACGAGAAGTTCTAGCTGACAAAGCAATCTGGACTGCCAAGAAACGATATGTTATTAATGTTCATAATTCGGAAGGAGTGCAATTTGCGAAACCTAAAATCAAAGTTATGGGTTTGGAGATGGTCAAGTCGTCTACACCTGCGGTTATTCGTGACAAACTTAGGGATTCGCTACAAGTTATTCTTGCTGGCGATCAAAAAGACCTACATACATATGTGATGGGATTTAAGAAAGAGTTCGATAAACTGCCAGTACATGAAGTGGCATTTCCTCGTGGTGTGAATGGTATGAAACAGTATGCTGGTTCTCCAATTTATGCAAAGGGAACACCAATTCATGTTCGTGGTGCATTGCTTTATAATCATCATTGTAAACGACTTGGTCTGGATAAAAAGTATCAAGCAATTCGTGATGGAGATAAGATTAAGTTTGTTTATCTGCGAACACCAAATCCTATTCAGGAAGATGTGATTGCATTTAGCCAGAATCTCCCAAAGGAACTAGAATTGGAAACATACATAGATTACGATAAACAATTCGAGAAAGTTTTCCTTGATGCTCTTCAGATCGTAATTGAACCACTTGGTTGGAAGACACAAGAGGAAACCTCATTGGAGGATTTCTTTGGCTAACATTAGAGTTATTAAAAGAGGCATCAATGTCTCAAAGATATTAAAACAACTGCAACAATACCCAGAGGATTGGGGTGCGCAAAAAGAGATTGATGGGGTTCACGATCTGGTAAACGAGTTTGGATTCCCTGCTGTTCAAGCAGGTGTGTTACAATTAAAGATTGGTACTGTTCAAAACCTAGAACAATATGTTGGAGATAGTCAAACATCTGCCGAGACACCAGCGTATCATCGTCACACAGAAGTTATTGGATTCTTAAAAAGGAATTTCAAGAAATTCGATCGATGCGGATTCTTATCACTACCGATAGGTGGAGAAGTTGGGCAACATATCGATATTGGAGAGTACTACCAAACAAGAGATCGTTATCATCTTGCAATACAAGGTGCATATGATTACACAGTTGGTGGAGAAACTGTAACAGTTGAGGTTGGAGATCTAATCTGGTTCAATAACAAATTATCACATGGTGCAAAAAATGTTCGGGATTGCATTCGAATCACCTTTGTGTTTGATGTTCCTCATTCCAAAAACAATCCATAATTGCCTTGCAAGCAAACATACTGTATAATAGGAGATATAAATGAAAGTGCTAAAATTTTATGCTGATTGGTGTGGTCCATGTAAAGGACTTTCCCAAGTTATCAAAAATGCAGGTGACAAAGTCACGATGGAAGTCGAGAATGTAAACATCGATGAAAATATTTTTATTGCACAAGAACATAAGATTCGTTCAGTCCCAACTATGATTGTAGTTGATGCAGACGGAAAAGAGATTCGCAGAAAAGTTGGTGCGATGAACGAAGAACAATTACTTGAATTTCTGAAAGGTTGATATGGGTATCCTAGACAAAATTAAAAAGAACACCACAATTAAAGACTCTGCTATTTTATCGGAGTCAAAATTCTTCACAAAGAAGGATATGATTTCTACAAGCATTCCTATCATCAATGTGGCACTCTCTGGTCGTCTTGATGGTGGTCTTACTCCAGGACTTACAATGTGGGCTGGTCCAAGTAAACACTTCAAAACTGCCTTCTCGTTGCTGATGGCAAAATCTTACTTAGACAAATACGAAGATGCAGCACTCTTATTCTACGATTCTGAGTTTGGTACTCCGCAATCTTATTTCGATACGTTTGGTATTGATACGGGTAGAGTACTTCATACTCCTATCACAGACGTTGAACTACTCAAATTCGACATTATGCAACAATTGCAAAACCTCGAAAGAGGTGACAGATTAATGATTGTTGTTGACTCTATTGGTAACCTTGCATCAAAGAAAGAAGTCGAAGATGCATTGGAAGGTAAGGGAGTCGCTGACATGAGTCGTGCAAAGCAACTGAAGTCGCTGTTCCGTATGGTTACACCACATCTATCACTTAAAGATATTCCTATGGTTGTAGTGAATCATACATATAAAGAGATCGGTTTGTATCCAAAAGATATCGTTGGCGGTGGTACTGGATCCTACTATTCTGCAGATAACATCTTTATTCTTGGTCGCCAGCAAGAGAAGGAGGGTACTGAAGTTGTTGGCTATAATTTTATCATCAATGTCGAAAAATCTCGATATGTCAAAGAAAAATCTAAAATACCTGTTACTGTATCTTTTGATGGTGGCATTAGCAGGTGGTCTGGCTTACTTGATCTTGCTCTTGAATCAGGGCATGTTGTAAAACCATCCAATGGTTGGTATGCAAAAGCTGGTGAAGATAAAAAGTATCGTGTCAAAGAAACTGAGACCAAAGACTTCTGGATGCCAATTCTAATGGACAAATCATTCTATGATTTTGTCAAAGGTAAGTATGCAATGGGTATCGGAGATATGATTAAGTCCGATGATTTGGATAAGGTATTAGAAGAATTAGAGTTTGAAGATGACTGATTATCCATACTCTGTTTTAGAAAACAAACATAATGGAATGCACGCAATTAAGTTGACAGCTGGTCCATTTGAGGGTATAATGTATACGTATGGTAAAGTTTCTTTTGATGAAGATGAAGCAAACGATACTGTACGATTAGCATTTGAATATGAAATTATTGATAGTGCAAACAAGGGTTTGACTGATATGAAACCCTTTGAAACTTACATTGGTAAAATCCTTGAAGAACTAATTCATCAGGGAATTGAAGAAAACAATTTGTCTTACACAGGCGGGATTGATGAGAATAGAACAAAAGATTCTAACGAATCTGATTCATGATGAGCAGTATTGCCGTAAAGTAGTTCCATTTATTAAGAGAGAGTATTTCGCAGATCGTAAAGAATCTATTCTTGCACATGAGATAATTGATTTCTTTACCAAGTACAACAAAGCTGCAAGCAAAGAAATTCTTTCAATCGAAGTTGGTAATAGAAAAGATCTTAATGATAAAGAACTGATTGAGGTCACTGACTATATCAGTGCATTGCAAAACGAACCGACCAATCAAGAATGGTTATTAGAAAACACAGAGAAATTTTGTAAAGACAGGGCAGTATATAATGCAATCCTCTCATCAATCAAAATCATTGACGGAAACGACAAAGTCCACACCAAAGATGCGATTCCTTCTATCCTATCTGATGCTCTTGCCGTTTCATTTGATAGTCATATTGGTCACGACTATCTGGATGATCATGATGCGAGGTATGATTTTTATCACAGGGTTGAAGAGAAGATTGCTTTCGACTTGGAGATGTTCAACAAAATCACCAAAGGTGGACTCAGCAAGAAAACACTAAACATTGCACTTGCTGGCACTGGTGTTGGTAAATCATTGTTCATGTGTCACGTTGCTGGTTCTTGTTTGAATCAGGGTAAAAATGTTTTATACATAACTATGGAAATGGCAGAAGAAAGAATCGCTGAACGTATTGATGCGAATCTTTTAAATCTGACCATGGACGAACTTAAAGTTATTGACAAAGATATTTACGAGAGCCGTATTGAAAAGATCTCTAAGAAGACTCAGGGTAAGTTAATTATTAAAGAGTATCCAACAGCAGGTGCACATGCTGGTCATTTCCGTGCATTGTTGGAGGAATTAAAACTGAAGCGTGAATTTAAACCTGATATTATCTTCATTGACTATCTGAATATTTGTGCAAGTCAGCGAATGAAACAGGGTGGAAGTATTAACTCTTATACATATATTAAGGCAATCGCAGAAGAGTTGAGAGGTTTGGCAGTTGAGTATAATGTTCCAATTGTATCGGCTACGCAAACTACTCGATCTGGTTTCACGAACAGTGATCCAGGACTAGAAGATACTTCTGAATCTTTTGGTCTACCTGCAACTGCTGACTTTATGTTTGCTTTGGTCAGTAATGAAGAGTTAGAAGCATTGAATCAGATTATTGTAAAACAGTTGAAGAATCGTTACAACGATCCTAGTTTCTACAAGCGATTCGTAGTTGGTATTGATAGAGCAAAAATGAAACTATATGATACCGAAGCATCAGCACAGGATGGACTGGCAGATGCTGGACAGGATGACGATGATGTTCCTATGTTTGACAAATCATCTTTTGGAAAACGACAACGAGCAGAATCGTTTGATGGATTTAAGTTTTAGGAGAAGATATGGTAAAGGTTATTGTAGCAAAACAAAAATATGATATGACTCATATGTTGGGTCAGTTTCCTGACGAGTCGCATTATGACCATCTTATTGAAGAAGATACAGATGTATACATGCCAGAGATTCCAGGACATCCAGAGTTGACCTATTCTGAAGAACGAATTGTTCTTAAGTTTCGTAAGAATTACTTCACTAAAGAGCAACAGGATCAAGCATACATTGGACTTCGTGAAGCTGCAACTGAAACGCAGAATCGTGGTCTTGCAGCTGGACCACGTGCAGAGAAACTTGGCAATCGTGAATGGGTTACAGAGTATGAGTACGACATTCTAGATTACTTTATGGATCCAGCAGCGAATCTGTTTGGTGAAGATCCGATTGAAGAGATTCGTGCATCACACAAAAATAAGAAACCATCTCCATCTAATCGTAACAACGTATGGGGTATCTCTGCAGTTAAGAAAGACAACTTTGTTTTTGAAGACTGGGTAGAAACAACTAAGAAACTATCTGCTTCAGAACAAAAAGAAGAAGCGAAGCGAGTGATTGAAAAGTATGTCTGTGCGACCACTTATGCTAATGGTGTGTTCTCTGGTATTGCTGGATGGTTCGATCGTTATCCTCGCATTCCTTTTGGTCGTGCCACATCTTATACTGCAAACTATCCAGAGAAGTTTGCGATGGCATATCCATTCCTACAATCTCTAGCAAAAGGTTTCAAAGATCTGTTGCCATGGAGATATGGTAATCAGATGGAAGCAGCAAAGAAAATGGATCCTCGTTTCTTAGTTCCAGAAACTCCATTTACTACTGTCACTGTAAATAGATCTTTTAGAACTGCATGTCACTACGATGCAGGTGACCTAACTTCTGGTCTTTCTAATCTGCTGACATTATCAAACAATGGTAATTATCGTGGATGTCATCTTGTTGCACCTGAGTATCGTGTCGCAGTGAACCCAAGACCTGGAGATCTACTACTAATTAACAATCACGAAGTGATGCATGGTAATACTCAGATTGAATTGCTTGACGCTGTGGCAGAAAGAATTTCTTTGGTTGTGTACTTTCGTGAGAAGATGCTTGAGTTGGGTTCTAAAGAATACGAAGATTGTCGCTATGACTTTGTTGAGCATCGTAAAAATAATAAAGAACATCCTGAACAACGACCACTTTGGAATGGTGTATCTCCAGCAATGTGGGAATCTAAAGAGTGGTATGATTATTGCGAAAGCAAACTTGGTCGTGACGAATTGTTAAAGTACCACCCATTAGCAGAAGAGAAACAATCACTAGAGGAGTTCTTCGGATAATGTGCGCAGTTATTGGAGTTATCCTACAGAATCCTAGCAAACAAGACTTTGCGATGATTCGTCGTATATTTCATGAGTCTAAGATTCGTGGAATGCATGCCACTGGTATCTCATTCCTACCAAATTGGAGTAAAGAGATAGTTACTATCAAAGAGCCAGTGTCAGCAGACAAGTTTGTTGACATACATCTTCATGACGACAATCTAAAAAATATGGTAGCAGAAGATGGTAATCTTTATATGATTGGGCACTGTCGTTATTCAACCAGTGATCTTGAGTACAATCAACCAATGCATCACAATGAGAAAGCCATTGTTCACAACGGAGTGATTACGCAAGAACTGCCTGAGAATTGGAAAGAGTTATATGGTTACGATTGCATCACAAAGAATGATAGCGAGTTAGTTCTACATTCAAACGATCCACTGGTAGAATTTAGTCATATGTCAATGGGTGTAGTAGAACTATACTTGGATAGAAAAATACGATTGTATCGTAATGGCAAACGTCCATTATATTTGTCTTCCATTCAGAATGGATGTATAATTACATCTACTGCTGATATTGCCGCACGTGCTGAGGTTCCTGCAACTCCAATGGAAGTTTTAATGAATCACTATATTACATTTGATAATCAACTAACAATGTTAATTGAGAAAGTTGATACAGACGCAAAAGATTTACAACATTATGAATTTTGTTAATTCTACAAAAGTAGAAGAAATAATTAAAAACAGTCCAGCTGGTAAGAACACCAAGTTCTTATCGGCTGCACATTCATTATGGTATCGTTTTCATAACTATGATAAAGCACCACCATTGGCATATGAAGATAATGGTGAAGTTGTATCGTTAATTTTTGCAACACACAATCGAGATGGTTATGCAAATCTTTATGAGATTGTAACTTTAGAAGGAAAAGAAGGAAATGGATACGCATCAAAGTGCTGGGACGCATGGATCAAATATGCAGTCGAAGAAAGAAAATCTCAACGACTCAAAATCTCATGCACTCCATCTTCCGTTACATGGCACAATAAAAATGGTCTCATCTTCTGGGCAGTCGATCCAACAGGCTCTCTTAGATCTGACCAGCCACTATTTCCTACGAGAGCCGAACAAATTGCCTACAGAAACAACGCCATCGTAAATCCACTACAAGCACTACCTCCATACAAAGCACGTGAACAATTTCGTGCAGAAGCACTTGAGTCTTATACGTGGAGTGCTAAGAAGAAAGCAAAAACACAATCTGCAATTGACGCAGTTGGTAATGCTTGGTTGCGTGACGCAATAATGAATCAACCATCATTAGAAGAATTTTTAGTATAATGGATTATCGTTTACCGCAAAATTGTAGAGAAGCGTTTATTCGCTGGTGGATCTGGTCATTGAAGTATGATGACTGCGACCCAGCTGTATGGATGACTAATTATCTACATAAGAGATATGAACATAATGACGAACAGCGTCTTTGGTTAGCGTGGTTATATGGCAACACTTACTATCTACCAACAGCTTGGGTATTGATGAACGAATTCCCAGACTTCGAGTTGGCAACAGTAGATCGTATGGAACAATGGAACACTGCCAATTATAAACGACTACGTTATCAGACAGACACAAAGTGGAACAAAGGACATCTTCCTACCATGTTTGCGTCATACCAAAAGTTTATTGGAGATAGAACACAACGAGAGGCACTGGAGGAATACTATGGATACACTGAGGAAGAGAACTTTAATAATTTGTGGAAAGGCATTAAGTCTAGCTTGCATAAGTTTGGTCGTTACAGTACTTGGTTTTATATTCAGCATCTTAAGCATACCACTGGTGTTCATGTCAATCCTACTTCTCTCATGTTGGACGATTATGATGGCTCTCGCTCTCATCGTAATGGATTACTTTGCGCCATCGGCAGACACGACGATATGGATAGAAAACTCACTGCAGCAGAGTATGCAAATCTTGAGTCACAAGCCTATGCGATTCTTTGCGAGGCGCAAGCGAGATTTCCAGAGTTGGCGCACCAGATAGATTACTTTACCATGGAAACTTGTCTGTGTTCATTTAAGAAAATCTTTCGTGAACATCATGGACGTTATCTTGGATACTATCTTGATAGACAAGCAGAAGAGATTATGCAATGTGAACGAGATGGATGGTATGGTATCGACTGGGATGTGCTATGGCAAGCCAGAAATGAGTCAATTGATCTACGTCTTGATCACAAACGTGGGATTGATAAAGAAAGATTTAGTTCGTTTTTAAGAACAGGTAAACTTGAAAATTTAGAATGGATGTTTAACGATGAAGAACCACTACTTGAAGGACTGGAGCAATTCGCATGAGTGATAATATGATTACTACTGGATCTATAACAATTCCAACATCATCAACACTCACTGTTGGAACATCATATGGTGGTAATGGAACATATGGATCTATTGCCATGGGTGTTATAACTGAAAACTTACTGGACAAGTATGAGTTTAATAAAGTTGTAGTTGATCATAAAGTGCAAGAACACGAGTTGATGAAACTCAAAGAAGTTGCACCAGACTATGCAAACGAGATTAAAGAAAACTTGGCTAAGAATGCGTCAAGAGATATAATTAAGAAAATGTCCTTTACAAGGAAACACGATAAAGAATCAGATGTGCATCATTTCATCGGTCGTGTATGGGTATTTACTGAGGAAGAGTTAAAGAAGTTAATTGAGGATGTGAAAAATGCTTAAGGATAATTTTAGTATAACCGATACTATTTCAATTCAAGTGATTCGAGGAGAGCCAAAGATGCGTAAACTAATTGCTGTAGGTGGATCTCCAGGAACAGGTAAAACAACTCTATTCCGTAAGTTTATGGAAGGTAAAACTTGGGAGAAAGTTGAGCCAAAGAAGATGCTTCCTGCAATGTATTGTAAAGAATTGGATCTTTATGTGCTAGGAAAGTATGAGGATGGGGAAACTTTTGCTGGAACAGATCGTCTAAGTATGGCTGTTCAACCCATCGCCCAAGGATTCTTAACTGAAACCAAGTC
>Ga0315900_10007346_pt1 | contig 14490 bp, 17 predicted proteins | sample LakEriMetagenome_FD_203521 | JGI IMG/M metagenome (GOLD analysis project Ga0315900, IMG submission 203521) | Freshwater fungal communities from buoy surface, Lake Erie, Ohio, United States - Buoy 12 MA114 | ecosystem: Environmental > Aquatic > Freshwater > Lake > Lake biofilm | place: USA: Lake...
TGGTCGTTCCAGAGGGCGCCTGAGAAATGTCAGTGACATCGACAATCACCATCGGATCCGTCGCGGGATCCACCGTGGCTATTGGATTTAGGAAGGTGATTGGTACAGCTGCCATAGATCAACCCAGTATGATTTCGCTGACCTCATCCTCCTGAAGCACCAGATCGAAGTTCTCCTGGGCCAGAAGATTGCCGTATGCATCAATGCACTCGGTGATGACATTGGTACAACAATTCGGATCATTGTACTCCCAGTTGTTTGGGAACGTCGGCGCGCTCATGCCTCATCCTTTTGTTGAAGCAGCAAAGCGTCCATAAAAATATCGTTCAGCTGTTTTTGAGTCAGGCCCACAGCCTTCTTTAGCCTCTTTGTCAGATCGGAGCTTCTTTCCATGGTTCTCCTAGCCACCCACCTGTTGATGGCTATCGCACGGTCTGGCTCCTGAAGCTCTTTGATGGCTTGATTGAAGGCGATGATGTGACCGGACGCTGCAATGGCTTCCTTGAATGCCCACATGGCAACCTTCTCAGGCACCAAGAACTTGTACCTCACAATCCACTTGTCCTCGACCCATTCACATACTTCTTTGTTAGGATCGAAGCGTGGCTTTGGAGGAAGAGCCTCCTCTATGGAAGCCTCATCCATCATGAAGCCGTGTAGGTGATGTCTACGCCGATGAGGTAGGCGGATCCATTGAGGGTATCGCCAGCATCATCTCCGTTTCTCCACATCTGAAACACCACAAGATTTCCAGCCGATGGCGTTCCTGCCAGTGTGATGGCGGATGTGGCGCTGGAGATCTGAACCTGATTGTTTACGGTCAATGTATCAGTGACGGTTTGCTGTGCTCCGAATGCCTGATCAATGGCATTCCCGTCAGCAAACGCCCTGCCTTGAATGACCCACACTACGTCTCCTGTTCCACTTGCCGCGGTCCAGTAGAACTTGGCTGTGATCGTTCCTCCATCCCAGTTTGAAGGCATCACCACAGTCGCTTGGGCAAACTGATCTGTGGATTGATCAAACAGGAGTTCGTAAAGGTTTACCTTGTGGGTCGATGACTCAGATGTTCCAGCACTGCATCCGCCTGTGATCCGGCTCTTGAATGTGCCAGCTGGAATCCAGAGATTCTTTGGAGATGCATCCACCTTGGACCAGGTCGGATTGGCTCCCGCACCTTGAGTCTTTAGGAAGTAGCCAGAGGTTCCGGGAAGCAGTCCAGCCCAGGTTACAGCCCCGCGATAGAGAACGACTCCCTGCGCTGAATTCACGATGTCCAGCACATTGGTCATCGTCAGTGGCTCAACTTCACCAGTGCCTCCGCTGACACGCCCAAGGATGCGGTTGGACTGAAGGTTGTTCAGCCGGCTATACGAGAGATTGCCGGTGATGTCGGTGGAAAGATCCACCAGACCTCGGGTAATCGTTTGACCAGAGATCGTGATGTAATCTGGAGCGCCAGCCAAAACGATGTCTCCAGTGTTGGTACCGCTGGAGGTTCCGCTATGGCTTCCACTGATTGAGGATGTTCCGGCTACAGCCAGAGCCGGATTCGAGGATCCGCTAAGGACAATGCCATTGACGGTCGCCGGAATGATGTTCCCAAGAGAGAACGTCATCGAAGGTGTGGTGGTCGGATTGGTAATGGTGGCACTGACGCCATTGGCTGTTGCGACTCCTACGCTGGTGACGGTTCCAGTGCCTCCAGAAGGCGCGCTGTACAGCTCGGTGAAGTTGTCATTGCACTTCTGGAACGCTGTCCTCAGTGGATCTCCGGCCCCATCATTTGGAGCACTGCCGATGTTGATCGTCTGTTGTGCCATGGCTAGTAAGCGAAATCTGCTGTGAAGGTTGTCGTATCAGCGGTCAGTGCAGTGGTGTCCGCTCGATAGTAGGTGACGGAAGGAGATAGAACCTCGATGTCGAAGAGACCGCCACCACCGAGTTGATAATAGGACCTAAAGAGCTTACCTGGGATTCCGTTGACGTTGACGCTCTTGTACAGCCATCCATTGACTTGGCCTGTGGTAAAGCCTTGGATCAGGCCAGCCATCACAATCGGCTGAACGGTGACTGTATCTCTAAATCCATCAGTGGAACGTGGCGGACCAAAGTAATCCGGAAACCAGAAGTAGAAGTAGTCGTTTACCGTTGAGTTGGCCTGGAATGGATAGACACCATAGGTGTCAGACTTGACCTCGCTGTTCTGAAGGGCATTGACTCCTGGCCCTGTCAGCATTGTCTCAGGAGACCATCCCCAATAAGCCCGATTCGTTGGGACTATCGAGGTGTAGATCTTCTTTACGACATTCGATGGAGCGTAGTTCTGAAGGAGGGCTATGGCCTTTACAGTGGTCGTCTCTGTGATGACGAATGGCCCAGTGTAGAGGGCTGAGAGAACTGTCGGAGTCGATCCATCAAGGGTGTAGTAGATCTTCGCTGGAGCGACACTACAGGTGATGGATAGGGTCAATGACCCAAAGAATGAGGATACAGAGGGGCTGATGACGGGATCAGGAACAGGAAGTACCTGATAGCACGTCGGAAGAGAATCAACGTTGCAGCCGCATCCAGACATTAGCTCCAGAGGTTGACTGTCAGCATTTTCATCGGAATGGATTTGCTGGACCCTGAACTATTGATCCAACCAATCCGCCAATAAAGGAACGTCGGCCCAGAGCTGATGATGAATGAGCCCGTCTTTGTCCTGACCGTATCAGCAGTGCCCGCTCCACCATCCAGCTCCAAATTGATTCCAACCGGAGTGAATGAGATATTGTCGGTCGAGTAAGCGATGTCGAAGTAGACATCATCAAATCCTTCATCGGCTTGATACAGCGTTATCCGCCCATTGGTCGGAATGAAGTCGCTGATGAATGTGAACTCGGAATCCGATGTAAACGATGCGCTCTCAGTGAATGTCCAAGTATAGGTGTCGGTTCCGTCGAAGATGGTGGTGCTCTGATTCTTTGAACCGCCTGCCACCGAGATCAATCGGTTGGTCAGATCCGTCACCACGCCATTGGTGACAGTGATGCAGGGAACATATAGCCCACTGCATCCAGCGCTTCCTGTAATGCCGCTCAATGCTGCGTTTGATGCAGCAGTGATGATCCCATTGGTGACAGTGATGCAGGCGGGAGCCCCGCTGCACCCAAATGTGCCATTTACCGTGGAAACGGGTGTCGTGCTCGTCGTTGAGCCGCAGCCGCAGGTGGCGCTAGAGGGGATCATAACAAAAAGGGCGAGGCCAGATTAGTCTGACCCCGCCCCTTGTCATTCTAATTCTTAGGAGCAGGTGGCGAGCGTGTAGTTCGCAGCGCACCGCTTGAAGATGACGATCGCGCCAGCCTTCGGATTGGACCGAGGACGAGGAGCGTAGATCATCTCAGCGAAGTGCCGGCCCTTCTTCTGGAGCGGATCGTAGCACGCATCACCGTCAGCAGCGCCGATGGCGAACGGACCAGTGACCCACTTCCACTCACCCTGATAGCCGTATGGCGACCAGTTGAGCGAACCCACAGCAGACTGCGGGCGGACGATGTCGGCCTGGAAGACCTCAGGCGACAGGACCACAGCAGCCTCGTAGGGGGCGCTGGCAGGGCTCAACCAAGCAGGATTGATGTCCTGAGCGGTGCCCTTGTCGGCGCTAGTGTTGGACCAGCGAGGAACCTCAACGTACTTGGTGCCGTCGTGGGTGAACCGCATCGGAAGCACATTGACGAGATGCCGGAAGTTCTGGATCACCTTGGTGGCGCCAATCCGCTTCATGAACAGGCTAGGCTCAGCCCAGCGGATGTCCTGGCGGTACTCAGGCACGTTGCGAACCAGCTGCTGGCTCATCTCCATTCCGATGTCGAGCGAGAAGGTCGGGCCGACATCAGTGAGGGAAACGAAGCCATAGCTGTCAGGCAGCGTGGCGCGATTCTGGATCAGCTGAGCCGCGAGGGTCTCAAGCATCTCCAGGGTCAGCTGGGAGGTCGCAGCAGCAGCCGTCAGCGTCGCGTTCGCAGCGGTCGGCGTGGCAAAGCCAGAGCCGGCAACATAGATCGGAACTCGGCGAGCGTAGGTGCGCTGGAGGTGGTACTCCCAGTCCAAGCGAACGTAGTTGGCCAGATTCTGGATGTAGCCGTCCAGGAACGCCTCGGGAGCGTGATCGAAGTACAGGTCGTCCTTACAGAGGAGAGGGCCCTTCCAGCCGCGCTTGTACGGGCTGTAGTTTTCCTTCTTGAAGCCAACATCAACCTGATTGTAGGTCGTGTCGCAGCTTCCACCGTTCTCGTTGTTGGCAAGAGTAACAGAGTCCCAGGCGGCGGTAACACCTGTAGGGGCAGAGTTGAGGATGGTGAAGGTCGTGTGGATCAACCCGGAGTTGGGCTCGAAAATGCCGCGCTGAACCAGCGTATCATAAATGCTGTCGAACGTGGCACGCTTGTAGATTTCCGGGGACAGGTATTCCGTCGCAACCGGCATGATGTCGAAGACATTAGAACAGGCCATAAGATGAATAATCTAATGAGATAACAATAGGATCTACACTCGTAGATTCATTGAAATCAGTTGTTTATGTTCCGCAGGTCAGCGCGGTTGAGACCGATTGTTGCTAGCCAAGCAACCGTTAGGCTGTGCGTTAGATGTGGTAAGGTTGTAACATAGTCAATAAAAAAGTGCCCCTAGGTTTCCCCAGAGGCACTTAGCGGGTTTGGATGGTTTATGCGGCCATGGCCTCTCGGATGGCGGACCACATATCTTTGGGTGCGGAGTCGCTGCCGGACGAGACAGCCTTCCCTCCACTCTTTGATGTTAGTCGATCTATTTGAGAATAAGCAGCCTTCAGCTCGTCATGGGCTTTTTGAAGCAATGGCGCCATCTGCCTTCCGTACTGGGCGTAGAGAACGGCCTCGGCCAATACCTCTGGTGAGTTGTTGCCAAACAGAAGCTCCTGAGCCGCCTTCAGGTTGGTCTCAGCCGCATCACCTTTGAAGATCGGGTTGTCAGCGAACTTGGTCTTGAAGACGTTCTGGAATGTCGTTCTGGCCATGGCATCGGCCTGCACTCTGGCAGCTTCCTGCTTGGACTTCTCCTGAGATTCCCACTCGGTAACATACTTCTGCTCATCCTTGAGGGCGTTCTGCTTCTTTTCAATGGCCATGGAGGCATCCTCGACATGACGGATAAACGCCGCCTGCTTGTGGATTGGCAGGTTTTCAGTGATGGCTTGAATGGCCTGATCGCGCTCCGGTGAGTCGGGCGCCTTGAGCACCTTGTCCACCTCGGCATGATACTGATCGGGAACAAATTTCTTGGCCCGAGAGACAGCCTGCTCGATCGGTGCGTCGAAAGTTTCCCGGAACTTTGGGTGCATCTCGACGTTCAGACGGCGCAGAGCCTGTGTCAGCTGATCGTTCTCCTCCTTGGTCTTCTTGAACAAGTCGGGATCGAACTGCTGCTTTAGGGCGAGAATTTCCGCCTCAAGAGCTTCAGCCTTTTTAGCAGCCTCGTCTCTTGCGGCCTTGAGCTTTGACCAGGAGGACTTTGCTTCCTCACTTTTGGCGCTTTCGGGTGGAGCTTCATCATTTTGAGTGGCTTCGATGGTTTCCTTGGCGACGACCCTTTCAGCCTTCTTCTCGGCTTTGCTATCAAGACCAAGGGCCTTGTCCTTGGGGGACATGGGCAGCGGGTCCTTGGTGAGGTCTCGGTCCTTCTCGAACCGGCGGTCTGCTTCCACGGGCTCAGCAGCCTTGGCCTTGTCGAACTCCTTGGCCTGAGTTTGGAGCTTTGCCCACGCCTCTCCGATTTGGGTACCGAATTGGGTAGGCTGTGAATGTGCAGTCTCCCGGCCCTCAGTCATTGGGGTGGGAATTTGAGCTTCTATCGTTTTACCTTCCATAGTTACTGATCTTCAAATGTGGGCGTTTCTTCAGTCTCTTGATCCATTGGCTTGGCCAACGAAAGCAGTAGGTCCAAGGCGTACTCATAGCCTGCACAGAACATGGCTTGGGAGGCTAGCTGATGCGGTGTCAGCCCCAATGGCAGGTTGCTCTTGGATGGACGACTGGCAATCAATGTGGCATAGGCAGCCTTGAAATCCGGGTTTGTCATAAGCCTTTGAGCGGCAGTGACCAGCTCCCCTTCCTTCCGCCACTCAATATGGCTTATTCCTGGATCTGTAGAGAACTTGATGATGTGAGGTTTGCGCTTGAAGAGTCTCATTTCATTAGGGAATCAAGAGCCTTTACGGGGATCTCGATCCACGCGGATGTGTAGTCGTTGATGCCCATGCTGACAACATATTTTTTGCTGTCGAGGATGGCTCCGCATGGGAACACCACCAGCGGCAGACCTTCGGTCCAAGGATCCTTCTGGCTTCCTGACAACAACGGCTTGCGGGTCATCCGTTTCATCTTGAACGGCGGCTTGGCCTCAAAGGCGTAGGCTCCCATGTGGTACTGACGCTTCTTCTCGGTCCACTTTGTGGAGCTGTGAAAGAAGCAGATGTACTCGTCACCCACCCTGATAGGCGGACTTCCGCCTCTCATGTGGCCCCACTTCCATCCGAATGCCGGGCTCTCCCATTTCTCGACAACCTGCTGATTTTCCCACCTCACCACTTCATGCGGTTCAGTGTTGTAGATCATCATCATCTGGCCGTCGTGCTCGAAGAAGATCCAGTTCTTCTCGTTGCCTTCGTTCATCAAGATGGATCCACCGTTTTTGCCGTAGACGGGATCCCAGACGTTGGTGGGCTGAAATGAGTCGTTTAGGAACGCGACCTGTTGATGTGCTCCGCTGTAGGTCTTGGTTCTGTAGATCTGGAAGGTGCAGTAGGACAGGACCATCTGTCCGTTGATCCAGACAATACGAGGATCCTCCCAGTGCTGGTCCTTGTAGCTTCTGTTGAGAAGCACCACATCGATGAATCCTTCTGGCTTGTGGTTCTCGTCGAGCTTGAATGCGACGATGCTGTTCTGGCCAAGGTGATGCCAGTCAACCTTGCCTGACCTTCGGGCCAGCAGCCAATTAGCTCCGTTGTGAACGATGAGGCTGGGATTGAAGAATCTTGTACCAGGTACAAGAGCCCTTCCGAAATCGTAAAACCCCACGTCCCAAGGAGTCTGGTCCTTGATGGATGGAGTCATTTTTTGAGGTAGATGCCGTAGGTCTTCTCTTCCTTAACCGTCTCGATCCCAAGCTCCTTCATCAGTTCGAGAGCCTTGTTCTGACCGCTCCAATCTATGTCGTCCATTATTACGACGGCGCCTTGTTTAAGTTTAGGCCACCAATCTTTAACAGTGCGACAAGCTACTTCTTGGCTGTGGTTGCTGTCGAAGTGGATCAGATCAATGGAACTCTTGGTGAAATAGCCAAGGCATTCCGTGTCGTGCTTCCGAAAGTGGGATACATATCCCAATACATCGAACTCCTGTAGCTTGTCGAAGTACGAGGCGATGATCTTGCTCCATGGGACGCTCGCCCACCACTGGTTGTTTGGCTCTGGATTGGTTCCCTCAAGGCATGCCTCAACCTTCCATGGATCGATTCCAAACACGATGCCACGACCCAGCTTCTTGAGTGCCAGGCCGATGGCCACCATGGATCGACCGCCAAACGTACCTATCTCAAGGCACGTCTTTGGCTTATGCTTTTCGACAATCTCAAACAGATCGCAGGCTTTCTGAACAGTACACCAACCTTCCATAGGAGGTGTCTCAATCTTCTCTAATGTGGCTTTATCTATTTCGTTCATTTTAGGTTTCTTTCAAAGGCTCCATGAGTTGGATCCTTCAAAGTAAGTGGCAGTTGGCTCAGTGGGGTTCCGGAGAACCATTCGTTCTGTGGCACTGATACGACTGGGAAATCTGACGTGCTCATCATCCTCTCCCTAAGTCCACGCAGACCATCTGGGCCAAAGTAGTTGGGAGCCTTGATTCTGCCGGCGTATACCAGATTTAGTATAGCATGAGACTTGTCGTTTGGTGAAACACCCCAGTCCTCTCTGTAGAAAACATTCCCGGGCTGACCGTGAAGCTCCTCGGATTCCCAAGTCATCATCCGGTTGTCGTAGACGAATGAGTATCCGTTGGCCCTCAGCATCAGGCCGGCGACACAGTCCTGCATCCCCATTCCATCGCAGTCCTCGTCAAACCCATTGATCTTTAGGAGAGCTTCAATCGGAGACACAAAGCTGCATCCAAAGAACCATTCTCCTCCACATGGAACAACAGCTCCTGGTCCGACCTGTCTTTCCCTAGCATCGATTCCAAGCGGGTGCTCTTTGTAATGCATCACCTCTCCGTCCTGAACATCGAGTTCAAGAACCTTCCTATAGCCACCGCAGGTAATGCCGCCTCTCTGAATGGCCTCATTGACTGATTGCAGCCATCCCGGCCTCAACACACTGAGGTCGTCAACAAACACGATCCAGTCAGTCTTGCAGATCGCTATCGCGGTATTGGACGCATTCGATGCAGCGAAGTAGTCCGCCTTTGTTAGCCGATGCTTTCCCTGCCAGACAGTGGGTTTTGGTGTGATGTGTCGATTGAGCTTGATCCCATAGTGATGCGCTAGACGCGCCACTTTCTTGGCCCGCTCTTCATCTTCAGCGTGAAAGTCTATGACATTGACATCAATCGACGTTCCTCCCTGTTTTGCCAATGATCCAAAGAACCATTCGATCTTCGGCTCAAGACGATTGGTAATGTATGAGATCGTGAGGTTCATTCTTAAATGCTAGGGTTCCGCTTTTACGCGGTTACGGAACAGGCGAAATGAATGACCACCGGCAAGCTCACAAACCCCGGCGCCGCAATACCTCGGCCTAGCGAGGCAACCCTATTGTGCGTCAATACCCAGTCAAATGCTTTGTCCTGGGATCATTGGCTTCTGGTTGGCGATCTGCTGCTTGGCGATCAGTCCAGCATTCTTGATGGCGGCCTCATTGACCTTCTGGGTCTGTTGAGCCTGCTGATTGGCTAGGTCCTGAGTCGTGGTGGCCTGGGCGATCTTCAGACGCTGAGCAGTCTCGGCATCCTTAAGCGCCATGTCCTGCTGCGCCTTGGCCGCCTTGATCTGCATCATGTTCTGGGCCTTGGCCTGATCCAGAGCGATCTTGTTCTGCGCCTTCATCGTCTCCGCATCGACAGAGACTTGAGCCTGCGCCATCTGCTGCTGCTGTATGGCCTGCTGCTCAGCCTGCTGCTGGAGCATCTGCTGCATCTCATCGATGGATTGAGAGATCGACTTGAACAGCTCCATGAACTGGGCGAACTCCTGCTTCCTGGAGGCATCCTGCTGAAGACGGGCCATGTGCTGGGCAACGTGAGCGCGGCCAGCAACGAGGCTGTTGAAGATCTCCGCGAGATCGCCTCCCTGCTGAACCGATTGCACACCTTGAGCCAACCACTCGAAGTGCTTGGTGAGGTGGATGATGTCGTTCTGCTTTGGAGTGATCTGAACAGCGCCGCCATCGTAGAGGATGCCGTGCTCAACCTCGGCCTGCCAGTTCTGGTCAGCTGCCTGAGGATCGATCGCGCCCCGGGTCCAGTAACGGTTGGTCAGGGAAGGTCCGACAGTGGCCGAGATCATGTCCCGGATCAGACGTTCCTTGCCATCCTCAGGAAGGGCTGGGAACAAGGTGGCGTAGATCTGGTTGAGGCTCTGCTCCCGCATGAACTGAGAGCCCTGGCCGGCGATGCGAGTTGCCTTCACATAGCATTTCTCGAAGATCTCGCGAGGGACGCCATCGTCTGCACACTTCTTCTGGAACTCCAATGCCAGCTTCAACCACTTGTTCTTCGTACCCTTCGGTAGGTCAGGATTCGATGCGCGGCGGAACTTCTCAGCGTACAATTCATCAAGTTGCTGGTAATAACGTGCCAACTGCGTTTTCCCGAGGGTGGCAGATTGAGCTAATTGAGCCTGTACTTGGTACTTCGTGGGCGGATTCCCAGAAGGAAGTTCCATCCTCTGCCGGTACTGGGAGAGGTTGTTATCAAGAACACGTCCTAACTGCTCTCCCATTGCGATCGCTGGCTCAAGAACTCCTTGGAGATTGCTCTGCTGGATCGTCGAGACGCCGTTAGGAAGCACTGTGAAGGCGCCGAACTGAATGTTGCTCAGAGCCTGGCGGCCAGTGGGCTGATTCGAGGTGAGGAAGACAGTGGACGTAGCGAACGCAGCATCCACAGCGGCGAGCTGGAGCCTCATCCTGGAGGTCAGAAGCTGGTACATCTTCACGCCCAATCCCTTGATCGATTGGTGGAAGCCATCGCCTCGGTCGTAGTAGAAGGCGCACACCGCCTGACGCATGTCGTCGTAGCGGTTCTCGAAGCGGTTGAGGAACTCGTCGCTGGAGGCGTCGATATCCACCCAAGCCTCGGAGATCTTGGGCTCAGCACCGTCTACACTGAACTCCTTGTACAGGATCTTGGCGATGCGGACCTTGGCGCACTGGGATCCCAGATAGAGGTCGTTGTTCCTAAGGGCCTGCTGCCACGCTTCCCATTGATTCCACTCAGGTGAAGTCCAAGAGGTGGGCTTGGCGTTCATGATCGAACGCTTCACCTCGGCTACATTCCATCCACTGATGCGTGCTGCTTCCTCGTCAGCGATGAAGTCCCAGAGTTCATTGACGTTGTAGTCGAACTGGAAAATGCACCACTGCCAAGATGCCACATTTGCACGCTCGTCATCAGAGACATAAAGAGAACGATGAGGAACAGCAGTGGAACGCCAATCCAGAGGTCGGAGGAATAGCTGCGGTCCAGTCCCATAGTAGACCATGTCGTGGATCGAGAGCTGGATGTTGAAGTCCATCTCGTCGTCCTGCCTCTGAAGCCAATCAAAGTGCTTGGTGATGATGTCAGAATAAAGCTGTGAATTGGGATCGTTGACATCGGCTGTGACCGTGGCGTAGGTCTCAGGCTCGGAGTACACGTCGTAGAAGGCTGTGACCGAGGTCTCCAGATAGGCATAGCCCTCCCCGTTGTTAAAGTTGGCCCGATAGCGTTGGGCGTCCTTGGTCTTGTTTGGCCAAGGCGGGTTGCCATCCACCAGACCCTTAACTAGGGCGTTCTTCTGATGGCGCTTGTCGTAGGCGCTGGTCGCCCGCGTGAACATGGAGCGCACGTCCCTAGCGCTGGAGATCCTCGTCTTAGGAGGTGTCCCACTGTCGCTAAGGCCCTTGAGTTCTGAATACAGTCCAGTGCTATACATTGATTGCTCCCCATCGCCCATCAGGGCATTTCTGCGTCGGTAAGAATAGTTTCAGTCCACTGCATCCACACTTGCCACAGCCGCCATAGCCAAAAGCCATCTCGCCTTTCCAGTAATGGCATTGGAGGCAGATGGATTTGCGGGCTTCAAAGACATCGTGAGATACGTTCTTGAATCCATTGGCAGCCCAATCTACGGCAGCCTGTGAAAACGTCTTAAGTCGTTGAGCCAAAGTGGGTGGTTCAGTGGACACGCACCAATCAGGCTCCTGTTCGCACATGTAATCGATGATCTTTTGGTAGAGACCAACCATCGGCTCGATATTGTTTGCCTTATTGTAATCCTCCACCATAGCCACCATTCTACCCAATGAGAAAGCGCCACCAAACTTCACCCCGGTTATGGGATGAGTGTAACGCCAGAGGCCGGGAGGGCCGCTGTTAATATCCTTCGGAACCATCATCGTAGGCTAAGCAGGTAAAATCTTCTAGGACGCTGACTCCATGTTCACTTTCGGCATCCGCGTTGGCAATCTCTTCTTTCAGAGCGTCCCCAAACGCCTCCGGGAAGAACGAATGGCGGATTCTAGCCACCTCCAGGAGGATGAAGAAGGAGTCGGCTGCGTCGGGACTGACCTTGAGGCGCCGCTTCATTTCCTCCTTGGCCTCCACCTTGATCTTGGTCGTCGCGCCTTTGACGTGCTGGTAGCGTCTGGCGCACATCTCTCGGACGATTTCCCTAGGGAGATGCGCTATCTGGCTTGCTCTGATGTAGTAGACGCCTTGATACCAAAGTTCTGATACGCGGTTGCTGTAGGCATCCCTGCCTGGAGTAGGATCTGTCGCCGATGCAGGTAGATCTGAGGCTGCTCCGCCGAATTGGATTCGGTTGATCCTAGGGCTCCACTCCTGCATAAGGATCTCAGAGAATGGAATACCGCCACCTGTGGAATCCACGCCGACATCTTCGGGCTGGACCCCTGTTTCCTTGCACCACTGTACGAACTGCCTAGCCAGCTGAAAGTTCCGAGGGACAGTTTTGTCCGTCACATCTTCATGAAACTCCTTGGTCAGCGTAACCGCCAAGGTCATCTTCCCCTCTACAGTCTCCCCCAAGACACCTTGAATCCCGTAGCAACGGTCACCGCCATTGGTAAACGCTGGGTCAAGTGCCGCTAGCTTGACGACAGGCCCTTTCCAGTGAGGGATGGAGACGCCGCCGTTGGAGATGATCTCTATCTCACTGTAGATCTGACCGCTCTCTGAATCCTGCGGTGGGAAAGATCGGCAGAATCGCCAGTAACCAATCGACGTTGCCGGGAGTTTGTCGTGTTCTCGCTTCTGTTTACGTCCGTAAATCGGAAATACATCCTTCTCATAGTCGAAGTTGGGGCTCTTGGTGCCGTCAAAGTGAAGGCACCAGCCACGTTGAGTCTTCCATTCCTCGTCCTCTACGGTGACAGAGTTGATGCCGGCTTCGGGCTGGATGAACTTGCCGAATGGATCGAGCCAGCTGACGTGGTTCCCCAGACCAATCATCTGGAAGACGGGGTTCATCGAGAGGTTGGTCTCGACCGCTTCCAGGATGGAGTCCGTCAACTCAGGCAACTCGTCCGCTATGATGATCAACCGCGGAGCCTTCATGCCAATCAGTCGGCCAATGGCTTGGGCTTCCTTGCTCTGGCTGCATGGAATCAGCTCTATGCCAGCCTTGTCACTGGCTGTCGGATCAGACGCCTTCTCTGATGTCCGGATCTGGCCGAAGCTGTGGACGTACTTACCCGGCAGCCTCTCCTTGGCGCCATAGTAATAGTCACGGATCGAGCCCCAGATACGCTTCTGGGCGTCCTTCATGGTGGTCGATGTGACCAGAACCTTGGTCTTCTCTGGGTCGCTGAACCAGTTGATGATGCCCCACATCGCGCCCCAGTCGGACTTGCCCGTGGAGCCTGCGCCAGAGATGCCCAGATACTGATACTCGCACGCCTTCTCGGTCATCTTTTCGGCCCATGGATGGCGGATGAACTTCTTCTTGGCGCCGGTTCCCCAGAGTTGTTCCACCATCCACCAGAAGAGTTCTGCCCTACTGACCTCGATGCCCTTGTTCAGGGCCTCCTCGTAATAGGCAAACGCCCAGCGAGCGACTTGGATCTCCGGTGTTTCCACAGCCACAGGCAGGCCCCAGACCATTTTGGCCTGACCTTTGGGCGTGTTGATGTAATAAACTTTGCTCACTTTTTGTTACTGCACTTGGTCATCATTTCATCCCACTTGTCGCACAGAGAATCGGCCTCCTCCTTGCTTTCAATCGCGTCAACAGGGCCGTCAGGCCAGCTGCATCCCAATGCTAACCTTGGTCCCACAATGTGGCCCAAGAATGCAGTGACGATTTTCCACCTCTGACCGTCAGGCACCACCTTGCAGTACGATCCATCCTTGGCCTTAAGGTGCTTCATCTACTTCGATTTCCGTTCGCTCTTCTTCTTTTTTGCGGACTTTGATCTGAGTGATCGTGTAATCGATTGCTTGTGGAGAGTCGTCCGGAATGACTCCAGCATAGCGGAGACAGTCGATGAAGAACTTCGGGGCGAGATTGTCCTGGTCGGTGAGTCGCCTCCTAAAGCTCGTAACGCGGACTCGAAAGCGTCCTGTGTCGTCTTCTTTTCCTTTCGCCTTTGCCAGTGGTTCATTGCGAAGAGCTTGTTCAAGCTCGGCACGGGATGACGGATCAAGAGTTTCATACATCAGGACTGTTCCAGAGGCCCCGCTCACAAAGCATTGAGACGGACCTAGCAAGATTGGGTTCATTTGAGCAGAGGTCGTGATGCTCTCGACAGAGAGCGCGAAAGTGGCGCTCATCGGAGATCAAGGAACCGGCACGTCCCCGTGAGTGATGGCAGTCCGTAGCAGGCTTTTTGCAGGCAGGCCATTGACACACAGGGTTGGCCTTCATGAAGGTGTCTCTGACCTTGTAATAGGCTTTGAGACGCTCCCTCTGCCTCGATGAAACCTTCTTCATTTTTTCCAGTAATCAGCATCATCGTCATCATCGTCTTCGTCCTCATCCTCTATCTCATAGATCACTTCCTCCTTGTAGGCTTTGATGCCTTCGAGAAGTTGTTTGGTCGCAAACGCGATCAACAAAAGTCCTGCTGATATGATTAGGAAGATGATTGCGATTTCCATTGGGCCTCCAGGGTGCATTTGATTCTTCGCATCATCATCTCACACCACCAGTCCTTGGCGACTCTGATGTGTTTGCACTCAGACTTTTTAC
>Ga0315900_10007347_pt1 | contig 14489 bp, 7 predicted proteins | sample LakEriMetagenome_FD_203521 | JGI IMG/M metagenome (GOLD analysis project Ga0315900, IMG submission 203521) | Freshwater fungal communities from buoy surface, Lake Erie, Ohio, United States - Buoy 12 MA114 | ecosystem: Environmental > Aquatic > Freshwater > Lake > Lake biofilm | place: USA: Lake...
GAGGCTGTAGTAGACGAGCCTGATGCTGCACTGAGTGCTAGCAATACGAAGGTTGATGTGAAGTGTTTTGGTGAGAGTAATGGTTCAGTGGATCTCACTGTAACTGGTGGTACATCTCCTTACACCTATCTATGGTCTAATGGTGTAACCTCTCAAGATCTTTCAGGTCTTGCAAAAGGTACATATTCTGTAACTGTTACTGATGCAAACGGATGTACTACAACTTCTAACGCTATCGTTGATGAGCCTGCTAAATTTGAGCCAACAGCTACAGGTGACGAAGTTTGTGAAGATGAAGAGATTCAGCTTTCAGCAAGTGCTGGCTCATCTTACAGCTGGTCTGGACCTGGCGGATTCACTTCTTCACTACAGAATCCTACTATCTCTGATGCCTCAACATCAAACGGTGGTGAATACACCGTGACTGTTACAAATGCCAGCGGATGTACTGGAACAGCAACTGCAACTGTGGTTGTAAATACCAAACCCAACAAGCCAACCATTACAGCAGATAAGGTTATTTGTCTTGGAACCAAGATGACTGTAACAGGCTCACCAGTAGGTGGTACTTGGTCTGTAGTTAGTGGTGGTGGCAGCTTTGTAGGTAATGTATATACTGCTCCAAACAGCGTTAGCGAAATAGCAGCTGTAATCTCATACACGGTTACCAATGCCAAAGGTTGTACCAATGACAACCAGGAGACTATACAGTTTGCAGATTGTTCTAACTTCTGTACATATTCTCAAGGATATTATGGAAATCCAGGTGGCAAATCTTGTAAAGTTATCCCAGGTTCAGAGCCGGGTAGCTATACCACAGCCCAGGAGTCTACAATCGAGAGAATAAGAAGAGCATTTGACAATTATAAGGCTGCAAATCCAGGCGCAACATCTGTTAAGTTTGGAGTTGGAGACAGATCATTCAATCTGAGAGAGTCTGATCTTAATGATACATATAAGGTTAAATCTAAGCTTGGTGAAATGGAGAGAATCTTTGCTCTGCTCCCAGGTGGTGGATCTGCTATGACAATCAATGCGAGGTCAGGCGGAGGTTGGAATTCTGACAATGGAGCTCTCTCTGGTGGTCCATTAAGATTACAGCCTAACAACTCCGTAGGTAAGATCAACAATGCCCTTCTTGCTCAAACGGTGACCATGTGGTTGAACATGTGGGCTTCACAAAATGAGCTTGGAGATTGGGAATTGCCTGCAACGTTCAGTACTTATGATGCACAGGCTTGCGGTTCATCCATCCCCGCATCCGGAGCCTCTGAGAATAAATTCACCACTCCTGCTCCATTGGTTGGTAAAACAGTAGCTGAATTGCTGCAGCTTGCCAACAGAGCTCTCGCTGGTGAAAATATTGGAGGCGGTATTAATGCGTCAATGATTCACGGTATGCTCGGCAAATTGGTGGATGCCTTCCATGGTTGCAAAACCTTTGCTGGTACACCAACACTCACTGGTGCACGCATAAACTTTGGTGGACCGGTAATTTCTACCGCAGCTGAAGTGACAGTGAAGGAAGCTCCAAAAGCCGATGTTTCTGTGAAAGCATTCCCGAACCCATATGTTGATCAGGTAACTTTCAACATCAGCGTTAAGAATGCCGGAAAAGGTAGCCTGGTGCTCTACAATGCAATCGGTCAGCAAGTGGCCAATGTATTCGAAGGCAACATGCAAGCCAATTCTACACAAACAATCCGTTACACCGTACCTGTATCACAACGCAAATCACTTGTGTATGTGTTCAGGCAGAATGGAAACACAAGCACCGGCCGTTTGGTCAGTGGCAAGTAATCCTAACGGGTACCGTTTTAAGATCCTAAACCAAAGGGCTGTCGAAAGACAGCCCTTTTTCATTTACTTGCATTTACGCAATATTTAGCGTAGTTTCAGGTTTCCAATAATCCTTGATCCAAACTTTCATGTAAACTCTTTAATATGCCAAGGATTCTCATCATTTCCCTTTTATTTCTTTTTATCTCCCTCCCCTCATTTGCCCAGATTGAACTCGTAACGGAGAATCCTTCAGGTATTTCCCGCAGACTGCAGCATGAAATCGACATAACCAAGGATCCTCAGTTGGGCTACGTACCCAAAGCCAGACTGGTGGATGCATACAGATACAAAAAAGAAAAGATAAAGGAAAATCAAAATAAGAAAAATAATCAGTCTGATCCCGCCATTAATCTATCCGGAACAACCACTTTAACAACTGGTGGAATAACCAGCATGGCTGCTGCTACCGGTTTCACCTGGGTCGAAAGAGGTCCATTTAAAGATGTTGTTGGTCCCAGTAATGGAAATACGAGAGCCGGAAATGCCATCACATCAGGTAGGGTAAGAGCCATACTTGAAGATGCAGATGGTGTTACAATATGGGTTGGTGGTGTGGATGGTGGACTATGGAAAACAACCGACATAACCAGCAATCCCGCTACATGGTCACCCATCAATGATTTCTTTTCAAACATGGCCATTGCCAGCATCTGCCAGGATCCTACAGATCCCAATATCATGTATTTTGGTACAGGTGAAAAAGCAATCAATGCTGATGCTGTAAGGGGTGCCGGTATATGGAAAAGTACCGATCGTGGACTGACATGGAGTATCATATCAGGAACTGAAACCTTCTGGAATGTAAGCAAAGTGGTTTGCGATAAATTCGGAAATCTTTATGTGGCCTGTAATGCACTTTCCAACAACAAGGGTCTGCAACGCTTGACCAAGTCGACCGGAATATGGGCTGAAATCACCCCTTCCGGTCTTGATAAGCGGGTTACTGAAATGATCCTGAGCAGCAACGGGAAGTTGCACATTTCCTGTGGCTACTTCAATACTGCTGCTGCCAGTGCTGGCTATCGTTTCACTGCCAATCCCGAATCGGTTACCCCAACCAGCTGGACTTCTCCCGCCACAACCTTCACCACTCAATACAATGTGGCTCTAGCCAGTAAAGGAGATACGCTTTATGCCCTCCCTTCCAATGGATCTTGGCAAGTGCCTACAATTTTCAAATCAGTCAATGGCGGATTGAATTGGTCTGCAACCACCTCAACACCCGCATTTACAAGTGGACAGGCGTGGTATTGCATGGCAATTGCTGTTGATCCCAAAAATGCCAATAATGTAATTGTTGGAAGTCTGGATTGCTACAAGACTACAAATGGCGGCACTACATGGACCAAAATAAGCGAATGGGTTGGAACTGCTGGCCAGTATGTCCATGCTGATCAACAGATCATTCTCTGGAATTCATCCAATCGTGTACTGGTAGGTTCTGATGGAGGTGTGCATTATTCCGAAGATGGAGGTGCCATATTTAAAGATAAAAACGAGGGTCTCAGGATCAAACAATTTTATTCTGTAGCCGTACACCCAACCACAATAAATTATTTTTTGGGTGGTACACAGGATAATGGCACACACCAGCTGAATGCACCTGGGCTGGCAAGTTCGGTGGAGGTTACCGGTGGCGACGGTGCTTTTGTACATGTAGATCAGAATCAACCGGCATATCAATGGGGTTCTTATGTTTATAATCAATACCGAAGAAGTACCAATAGCGGAGGGTCATGGTCAAGCATTAATTTCTCGTCATCTGTTGGGCGCTTTATCAATCCTACTGATTATGATGATGTAAATAATATCATGTATTGCAGTGGTGCATCCAATGCTTTCCTAAGGTGGAGCAATCCTCAGTCTGGTTCTACCTTCACTTCCGTAACTATGAGTGGATTGAACACAGGTTTTGTATCTGCTGTCAAAGTCTCCCCTTTCACTGCACACAGGGTATATTTTGGAGGTACAAATGGTACATTGTTGCGAGCTGTGGGTGCGAACCTCACTACTCCAACCATCACCAGTATCAAAGGAAATGCAACCTTTAGTTCCAATGTTTCTTCCATAGAAACAGGAACGGACGATGCCAATCTCATCGTCACCATTTCCAATTATGGTGTACAGAATGTATGGGTTACAAAAGATGGTGGAACCACGTGGACAGCCATCGATGGGAACCTTCCGGATATGCCTGTACGATGGGCCATGTTCTATCCCGGTGACAATACAAAAGCCATCATAGCTACCGAGACGGGGGTCTGGCAAACTGCTTTGATCAATGGTGCTGCCACTGTTTGGGATCCTGAATCCACTTTCCCCAACGTGCGCGTGGACATGCTACAATACAGAGCATCAGACAGATTACTGGCCGCTGCCACACATGGAAGGGGCATTTTCACTACAAATATTCCTGCTCCGATACTCAATTGCGGTGATGTTACAGGATTAAATGCTGGTTCAATCACAACAACAGGAGCTACCATCAGCTGGTCAGCGGTAACCGCTGCCTTGAATTATGATATTGATTACAAATTGTCAACGGCAGCTACCTGGACAAATGCAGCAACCGGAACAACAGCCCTTACCCAGGTGCTCACTGGCTTGCAGTCAGGATCGCTCTATGATGTAAGGGTGAGATCCAATTGTACTGCAGGTGCGGGAAACTATGCTTCCATTCAGTTCACAACACTGATTCCATGCGGAACTGTGATTGGACTTAAAGCTTCTTCCATAACAGCAACAGGCACATCTCTAAGCTGGTCAGCACTTTCCGGAGTTACCGGGTACGATGTCGATTATAAGTTGAATACCGGAACAACTTGGACGACCCAGCTAACCAACTCCAACGTATTGACAACAGTTCTGGCTGGGCTATCGTCATCTACACTATATGATTATAGAGTACGTGGATTATGCGCCAGTGGCCCTGGAGCATATGCAACATCGCAGTTTACAACTGCTGCTCCTTGTAATACCAGTACTATCCCACACAGTACAGTTGCCTCAGCTATTTTGATACCCCTTGATACTGATATTAAAAGAACGATCAGTGCAGCCTCTGAAATTGATTATTATAAGTTCAATATAACAAAAACAGGCACCGCAACCATCACTCTGACAACACTACCGGCCAATTATGGATTGATACTTTATTCAACAAACGGAACTACCCAAGTGGGAAGCTCTAACAGGTCCGGTACAAATAATGAATCAATCAGTTATACATTTCCAACCGTGGGCGTTTATTATGTTAGAGTGAATGGAACAAGTACCGCTTTTAACGCTACAAGTTGTTATACACTCAAAGTAACCACAGGAACTGCAGCAGGAAACATAATCGGATCTGCAGATATTACAGGGTCTTCTGCAAACGGTTCTCCAGTTACTGAAAGCACCACAGAAATATCAGTGAAGTTATTCCCTAATCCCGCTAAAGATAAAGTCACCCTTTATTTGATGGGCTCCAGTGAAAAAAGATTCCTACAGGTATATGACGCAAAGGGAAAAAAGATCTATGACCAGGAGGTCAAAGAAATGTTCACTACATTATCAATGCAGAAAGTACCTGCTGGTTTGTATTTCTTCAGGGTTACTTCCGAAAAAGGTCAGGTTCTCTTTAATGAAAAACTGATAAGGCAATAACATATCTTTTTCTATGAAATTAACGATGGGCTGTCAACCGACAGCCCATTATTCATTTTATTCATCGAACTTTGCAGGCCTAAACCTTTGATCATGTTTGCAGCAGAATTCGATGCTATTGTCAACAAGCGAAGATCCAACCGATCCTATGACCCCAATGTGGAAGTGCCGGATGAAGTGATCAAAAATGGATTGGAGCAGGCTATCTTATCCCCCAACAGCAGCAACATGCAGCTTTGGGAATTCCATTGGATCAAAGATCCTGCACTCAAAGAAAAATTTCATGCTATTTGTCTGAATCAATCAGCAGCCAAAACTTCCAAACACCTTGTCGCTTTTGTTACACGTGGCGATCTCTGGAAAGAGCATGCACAATGGAATCTCAATAATGTGAAAGCAGACATTGGCGACAGGGAGCCTACCAAAAGAGAAAAACGAGGACTCCAATATTACGGTTTCATCATGCCCATCGCCTACCGTAACGATGCCCTTGGAATTTCCACCCTGATCAGAAAAATCGTTTGCTTCGTAATGGGATTCAAAAATCCCTTCATGCGTATCGGAGGGAGCAGAGACCAAAAAGTTGTCGTACACAAATCCTGTGCGCTTGCTGCTCAAACCTTCATGCTTTCGATGACTGCTCAGGGATATGATACCTGTCCCATGGAAGGATTTGACTCCCTCAGAGCCAGAAAGGCACTTGGACTTCCTCGCGGCGCAGAGATCGGTATGATCATCTCAGTAGGAAAAGGAACTGAGGCCGGCATCCATGGCCCAAGAAGAAGGATTCCTTTTGAGGAAGTGGTGGTGGTGCATTGAGGGTGAGGGAGGTTTAGTGAGGTTGAGGGAGGTTTAGTGAGGTTTAAATTTTACCTCCCTAAACCTCTCTAAACCTCCCTAACCTCTATCAACGTTTCAAGAAATAAACTCCCGATACAGAAACTCAATATATCCCTTCTCGAAATTGTATTTGGCTGCTACCTCTTCAATGGATAAGCCTTTTTTAAGATCAGAGAGAGCTGATTCGAGATTTTTTGTAGCCTCCATTCGGCCTTTTTCCAATCCCTCATCAAATCCATTGTCGTAGCTCTCAATCATGGTGCTGTTCCATGAGATAATGCTGTCCATATATTTGTCGTAAGCAATGAGTTGTCCAGGTGTATAATTGGATTCATCCAGCAGCTCAATTGCTTTTACTAAGTTGGGATATACGTGCATTTCGTGTTTAGACATGGCGATGATTTTTTCAGGTTCAGTGAGAAAAGTGATCCATCGGTCTTGTAACTTATCGATAATGAAATTACCGAATTTCCTGCATTTTCCGAGTTCAAGGAAGATCAGGTGGATGCCAGTCATTTTTTTATTGATGTCATTTTCGTTGATCAACGAGTAGCGATGAAGCCAATCCTGGGAGGACTTATCAAAAACATGATCTAGGATGCTTAGCAGATACACCGGCTGCAGCTCTTCATATTTTCTGTTTTTCAGCAGTTGCCGCCCATAAGTTTTGGATGCATAGTATAGAACTCTTTCCTGAAATGAAAGCTGACGAATAATCTGAATCTCGAGGATGAAGTTTCGTTTACGGGAATCAATGCACCTGACGTCCACGATTGATATTTTCCCATCGGCACTTTCGGGTAGTAGTTCCTGTGGTAAATATTCTATGTCAACTACAGGCTCATCAAGTTGAATAAATGCATTGATAAGTTCAATCAGTATTTCTTTTTCCTCTCCAAATATCCTCTTGAACACCGGATCTGCCAGTGGGTTCAGCCATCTTCTTTTCATGAGGCAAAGATGCTGGAGGAGTGTTTGTGGAAAAAGGTGTTTTCATCGGGGAAGGGGAGTATTTTTCACATTTATAGTTGAAGGTGTTGAAGCGGTTGAACCTGCCTGCCGACAGGCAGGGGAGTTGAAGAGGTTGAAGGCCTGTTTTCAATTGCCCCGGACTTTAGTCCGGGGTTTATGTTGTGAATAAACTTGTTGTTCAAGACAGATCAAAATGTTATCATCTCTTGTTTCCGCCGACTGAAGTCGGCGGCAATTGAAAACAAACTCATTTTAATTCCACCACCCCGCCTCCAGACGCTCTGCGGCTATGCCGCATCGGTCTGGATGCACCCCTCCTTTGAGGAGGGGAGTTTTTTAATTTTCTTCAACCTCTTCAACTCCCCTGCCTACGGCAGGCAAGCTCAACTTCCCTCAACTTTTTCAACCCCTTCAACTGCTTCAACCTCTTCTTCAACCCCCCTGCCTTAGGCAGGCAGGTTCAACCTCCCTCAACCTCTCCTGCCTTCGGCAGGCAAGCTCAACTTCCCTCAACTTCTTCAACCCCTTCAACTGCTTCAACCTCTTCTTCAACCCCTTCAACCCCTTCAACTCCCTCAACCTCCCTCAACCTCCCTAACCTCCTTCAACCTTCCCCAAAAAGTAGTACCTTCCTCCCTAATATGCCCCTCTCCCGGTCTATTCAGCTCTTATGCCTGCTGGCAATGGTTACCCCTGCCATGGCTCACTACCCCAGTGACACCCTGCTGAACAACAGCTTACTTTATAACGGCTCCGAATACATCAAGTCTTTCAATGCTTCAAGAGGTACACCCATGTTCCCGACCGAAAACAACAGGGGTGATGTTAACTATTATGGAAACTGGTATCGGAATCTCGACCTCCAATATGATATCGAAGATGACATCGTAATAACCCGTGATGCGCAAGGGCTGCTCAAGTTGAGACTCATCCGGGAAAAGCTGGAGAGCTTCACCATAGACGGACATCTGTTTGTAAAACTGAAACTGCTTTCCTCCCGCGGAGAATTCTACGAACAACTTTTCAAAGGCAAAAGAAGCCTGATGCTTCAATGGGAAAAACGCATGGAACTCGACGCTCAGGAATTGCCCATCTATGTGTTGCGCAAAACGCTTTTTGTTCTCGAAGGGGATAAGGTAAAGCCTATCCTTCGATCCGACGATCTTCTTTCCATCGATGATGAACATTTCAAAGAAGTCAAGAAAACCCTTCGCACTAAAAAGCTATCCTTCAAAAAAGACCCTGTCAATGCATCGATTACTGTTGTAAAATTTCTGGAGGAGAAAGGATGGTAGTCAAATCCATACATATCCTCTTGATCTTTCTGCTCTGCGGAGTGTATGCATCTGCACAGCAACGATCGCCCTTCGATAGTCTGATCAATGTACTGGAGCAAAAACATGCAGTTCGTTTTTACTACAATAAAAAACAAACAGACGGATTGAGTATTCCTGATGCTTCCGGAAGCCTGGAAAATGTGCTGAAAACAGTTTTGGAAGGCTCCGGCCTCTCCTTCTACCGTGACAAAAATTCCAGAATTTACATCTCCCGCGGATCAGATCTCTTCACCCCACTGCCCAAAGATTTTTTTAATCCAGACGCCAGTAAAAAAGAAAATATCCCCGTCATCATTGAAGAAGAGTCGGTTGTGGCGAATACCGATAACAAGATCTATACCATCGGCACCAAAGGCGGAACGGGTACCACGGCGGTAATCAGCGGATATATCCGCGATGCCAAAAACGGAGAACCCCTGGCCTCCACATCCGTCACCATCGAGGGCAACCAGGGCGGCGTTTCCACGGATGCATTTGGTTTCTTTTCCATCACCGTTCCCAAAGGAAGAAGAGTGCTGAAGGCCAGTGCCGTGGGTATGAAAGATATCACCCGACAGATCAATGTTTTGGGCAATGGAAAGATGGACATGGAAATGAATGAGGAGGTGAGGAGTTTGAAAACGGCAGTGATTATTGGACAAAAACAATCCAACGTAAGAGGGATGCAGATGGGCGTGGAGCGATTGAGCATCCGTGCCATCAAGCAGATACCGGCAGTGCTCGGAGAGACAGATCTACTTCGTTCATTGCAAACACTTCCTGGTGTTACCACTGTTGGTGAAGGAACCGCTGGATACAATGTACGTGGCGGCGGTGCCGATCAGAACCTGGTGCTGCTGAACGACATGACCATCTATAATCCAACCCATCTCTTCGGTTTCTTTTCAGCGGTAGATGCAGAGCTGGTGCGTGGACTGGAACTGTACAAAAGTGGTATACCGGAAAGACTGGGAGGTAGGTTGTCGTCCATTATGGATATCAGTACCAAAGATGGTAATGCCAAAAAAGTAACCGGGAAGGCTGGTATTGGCCCGCTTACCAGCAAGTTCAGTCTGGAAGGTCCGCTCGGCTCCGAAAAAACTACCTTCCTGCTCGGCGGCAGAACTACCTACTCCAACTGGTTTCTGCAATACCTGCCGGATGGCGGATTCAGGAACAGTAAAGTTGGATTCAGCGATTTCCTTTTGAATCTATCACATGAGTTTTCTGACAAGGATCACATATACATCACAGGCTACATCAGCTCCGATATGTTCCGTCTCAATCAGGATTCCACCTACAGCTATTCCAACCGTAATGCACGTTTCAAGTGGAAGCATAATTTCACCGATAAGTTTTACAATGTATTCTCTGCCGGTGTTGATCAGTATGATTATTCTGTGAAAGGAAGGAACAATCCCAGAGACGCTTTCGATCTGACCTTTGGTATGACGCAATGGAGTGCCAAAACGGATTTCAAGTATGCACCCAGCAACAAACAAGAGATCAATTTCGGTGCACAGCATATCATTTATGATCTTGATCCGGGATCGCTGACGCCAACCGATACAGCTTCATTGGTTGCGCCCAAGTTCATTCAGAAAGAAAGAGCAACAGAATCATCCATTTATTTGGGTGACCAATACCGGCTTAATAATAAGTTCTCATTTCAGGGCGGTGTTCGTTATACTTTTTATCGTACCTACGGCGAAAGAACAAGCAATACCTATCTGCCTGGTGTTCCCCGCAACAACAAATCCGTTTCCGGTTCACAAACTTTCGGAGCGGGCGAAACCATACAGACCTATGGTGGTCCGGAGATCAGGGTATCCGCGAGATATCTGCTCAATCCTCGTTCTTCGTTCAAGCTGGGATACAATACATTGAGACAATACATCCACATGATCACCAATGCCACGGCTTTGTCGCCTACCGACATATGGAAGCTCAGTGATCAGTTCATCAAGCCACAGATTGGTCAGCAGATCTCACTGGGATTCTATACGCAGCCGGGCGATAAAGGAGATGAGTTTTCTGTGGAGGCTTATTACAAGACCAGTAAGAATTATCTTGACTACAAGAGTGGTGCACAATTGATCCTCAATGAAAATCTTGAACAGGATATTCTGAGTACCAGGGGCAGGGCCTATGGTATTGAATTGTTGTATAAAAAGCCATTGGGTAAGTTGAATGGTTGGCTTAGCTATACGTATTTAAGAACGATGCTGCAGGTGGATGATCCGCTCGCAGGTGAAGTGATCAACAAAGGAAATTTCTATCCTGCCAATTTCGACAAGCCTCATATTGCCAGTTTGGTGGCGAACTATCGCTTTACACAAAGGTTTAGTATTTCCATGACATCTACATATAGTACAGGCAGACCCGTAACGTATCCGCTGGGTGTTTTCAACATGGGCGGAGCACCAAGAGTATATTATTCAGAGCGAAACGCGTATCGCATTCCGAATTTCTTCCGTACGGATGTTTCTGTGATACTGGAGAACAACCATCGCCTAACGCAGTTGCTGCATGGGTCGTGGACTTTTGGTGTTTACAATCTTACGGGTAGGGACAACCCTTATTCTGTATATTTTGTTACAGATGCTAATTCCATCAAGGGCTATCAGCTTTCAGTTTTTGGAAGTCCGATACCATTCGTAACCTTCAACCTGAAATTCAGATGAAGCATTGGATCAACATATCGTCACTGCTCATATTGCTCTCGGGATGTACCAAGACTTTTGAATTGCCCGATACGAAACCTGATAATACGGTGCTCGTAGTGGAAGGAGATATCAAAACGGGTGGAGCAACAGAAAACACATTTGTATTAAGCAGGGTAAAAGCCTTGTTTGAAGTAGATGATATCCCGGAAACCAATGCGTTGGTAGAGATTGTGCAGCAAAATGGTCCGCGTTGGACCGTTCCACACAGAGGGAAGGGTATCTACAGTGCACCTCTCAATCTGCCTGATAACGCTGCTTTGTCGCTCAAGATCACCACGGCTGACGGAAAGATCTATGAGACACCTTTTCAGAAATCAGTGCTGACACCTCCAATTGACAGCGTAACATGGAAACAGGAATTAAATGGCGGGGATGTAAAATTGTATGTGCATACACGTGACCTTACCAATAATACCCGCAATTACAAGTGGACGTATATAGAAACTTGGGAAAGACGTTCTTGGTTCAACAGTCTCTACGATTTTGTAGGAGGTTCCATTGTGCCAAGGGATCCAGCCAATGATGTTTCCACCTGTTATAAATCATCCAACGGGGCAACCTATTTGGTAGGTAACTCCAATGAACTGAAGGATGATGTGATCAGCTATCAACCCATCACCACGATTGAAAAGCCCTCTGAAAAATTGTATGTGCGATACAGTATTCTGGTGAATCAGATCGGGCTCACCAAAGAGGCCTATGATTACTGGGATATTCTGAAGAAGAATACAGAGTTACGTGGAACTTTGTTTGATCCGCAACCATCAAGGATGCCAACCAATATTGTATGCACCAACGATAGTAAAAGAGAAGCCATTGGATATATTTCCGTTGGAAAGGTTTCAGAGAAAAGGATCTTCATCAGGAATTCCGCGGTGAACCTCTGGCCTACCAGAAATGAATCAAACCCCTGTGATGCAAATGAATTTCCCAGGTTCCTGGCAGAAAGATTCCTGAGCCAGAATACCAATTATCTTCCAGCTTATTTTGTTACTGCCGGGGGAGGTTTTGGAGTAGCCATCAAGCAATGTATTGATTGTCGCATCACAGGAGGTGTAACCACTAAACCATCCTTCTGGTAGAAATGAAAAAAAATATTCTCCATATTTTTCTTTTGATAGTCTTGCCGGGTTTAATGCTTAAGGCACAAGTCCCCTCCCTTCAGTTGTATACATCATGCGATCAGCAGGTCTATATCACCGGAGAAGATATCTGGGTGGATGTTTCATTAATAGGAAATACAGGATCAGCCAAAACTATGAGGGTTAGGCTGATCGATAGGAGTGGTATGGCAAAAGCACAGGTAGAGATCGTTCCTCAGGCAAATGGAGGCTCCGCTTTCATGACCATTCCGGAAAATCTTGTTTCTGATTATTATTTTATAGATGCCTATGTACAGGGAATAATGGGTTCGACAAGCCTCACTCCAATTATGGTCATCAATCCAAAAGCACCTCCAATCAATTGTACTTCTTCAACCCCTTCAACCCCTTCAACCCCTTCAACCCCTTCAACCCCTTCAACCCCTTCAACTTCTTCAACCTCCTCAACTCTCAGCATCCAAACCAACAAGCAAGAATATGGCCCCCGCGAGGAAGTGAAAGCAATCATCAGTGGAGCTGAACTTTTGGCACAACTCAATGCAACAGTGATCAGAGAAGATGCTTTGTCGATCAGGATGCGCAACATCGCTTCGCAAACCTCATTGACTCTGGATCATGACTCTAATGGAAGTATTGAAGATGAGGGGCACATTGTCACCGTCAGGGTTATGACTGATGCCAAGCCGGTTGTCAATTTTAAAATGTCGGCTTCCCTCAAAGGGTCAAGGTCAACTTTGGCAACTGGGACTACCAATGAAGAAGGGATCGTAAAATTTATCCTACCTGTTTATTTTGGAAATGCTTCTCTCGTTGTTACGCCCATCGATAAAACATCTAAGAATCCGATCGTTGAGATTATAGGCCAACAAACCAATAGACATGCTATTGCCTTTCCGTGTTTGAAGCTTGAGGAAAGCATGAGGGAGGATATTGAAAGCAGGATCTTCAACAGTAGGGTGAATACCCGATTTTATGGAGATGCTTCCCGGGCTTACGCAATCCCCGATCGCGACACCAGTGATTTTTACGGCAAACCGGATGAGCGATTTATTCTTGATGAATATGTTCGCTTCCCGAATATGGAAGAAGTGATCGCGGAGATCATACCGCCTTTACGGGTTAAAAAGGAAGAGGGTGTGCCTATGTTACAGGTATTGAATCTGCCCACTAAAAGTTTTTTTGATGCTGAACCCCTGATCCTGGTGGATGGGGTGCCTCATCGAAATTCTAAAGAGATACTCGAGGCAGATCCCTTGCTGGTAAGAGCCATCGACATTGTTACAAGAAGGTATTATATCGGAGAAGTGGAATTCAGTGGCATCGTTCATTTCAAAACCTATCGTGGCGATCGTGCACAGTTGCGGTTGAGTGACCAGGATCTTATCACAACGTTCAGAGGCGTGCAGGAATCCGCTACTGTGCAGCCTCCGGTTTTCAGTACTTCCAATGAACGAATGCCGGATAATCGCAACCTGCTCGTAAAAGAGCAGTTGAACAAGGTTGATGCTGCCGGAAAGATCAGTTTGCAATTCAATACCTCTGATGCCGTTGGAAATTACAGAATCATTATAAAAGGAAAGGTCAGAGATGGAAAGGACGTGAGTGCAGAGAGTGTGATAGCAGTTAGGTGATGAAGGTTTATAGAAGTTGAGGAGGTTGAAGAAGTTGAAGGGGTTGAAGAAAAGTTTAGAGAGGTTGAGGGAGGTTGAAGGGGTCGAAGGAGATTGTGGCAAATTTTTTAAAATTCCCCTCCTGGCCTGCCTGCCGAAGGCAGGTGACGGGGTGGTGGGAAAATAAATCCACCACCCCGCCCTGCCTGCCGGCAGGCAGGCTCATCCGCTTCGCTTCGCTCATCGGCTTCGGCACCCCTCCTGGCTAGGAGGGGAGTTTTGTGTAAACCTGTTTCAAGGCGTGTCACTTTTTAAGGACGTGTCAAAACAATTCCCCTCCTGGCCAGGAGGGGTGGATCCAGACCGATGCGGCAAAGCCGCAGAGCGTCTGGAGACGGGGTGGTAGAAATAAAAACAGATCCACCACCCCGCCCT
>Ga0315900_10007348_pt1 | contig 14487 bp, 16 predicted proteins | sample LakEriMetagenome_FD_203521 | JGI IMG/M metagenome (GOLD analysis project Ga0315900, IMG submission 203521) | Freshwater fungal communities from buoy surface, Lake Erie, Ohio, United States - Buoy 12 MA114 | ecosystem: Environmental > Aquatic > Freshwater > Lake > Lake biofilm | place: USA: Lake...
TGAAACAGGCGTCCACGATCGCTGAAATGCGCAATCAGGGGCTTGAAGAGGTTGCTCAGCATGATGGGCTCCGGAAAAAGTGAAGGAAGAAGGTGCGATGGATGGAACGTGGGTTTCAGGCGCCAGCCCTGGCGGGCCGGGACTTTAACGACAGGCGCGCGGCCTGGAACAGGAGGTAGCCCGCCGGGCCGAACAGGAAGGTCACGGCCAGGCAGGGCAGCAGAAGGCCATGCGCCATGCCCTCGCGCCGCGCGGTACGGGCCTCCCAGGCCCCGATCAGCAGGTCGAAGGCCAGGTAGTGCACCCACCCTGCCAGCAGCAGCCAGCGGTTCTCGAACAGCCGCGCCACGGCATCGAGGCTGTCAAGGCCGCCGTTGGAGGAACTCCAGAACGCCAGCACCAGGGCCGTGTAGGCCGTGGACAGCAGCAAAGGCACCACGGTGCCGGCCACAACCCCGAGGAACCGGGGTGCCAGCGGCAGGAAGACCAGCGCCAGCCAGCCGGTCAAGGCCAAAGGGGTTGGCCAACTCGAAGAGAAGTTCAGGGGTCATGCGGTCTCCTTGTCTTGACACTGTAAAGATTAGTGTCGCGGGAAATCTATACACTGTCAAGTTGTGTCGTGGATGTTTTTTGGTCCCGTCTTCAGATGCGAAGCAGCACCCGCCCATGAGCCCCCCCAACGCCCCTGCAGAAGACCCAGGCCCTCAAGGCCAGGCGGCGAGCGTCCCAGCGCCGAACGGCCAGCGCCCACACAAGCCTTATCACCACGGTGCGCTGCGCACCGCCCTGCTGGACGCGGCAGAGGCCGAACTGGGCGAACACGGCATCGAGGGCTTTTCGTTGCGAGGAGTGGCCAAGCGGGCGGATGTCAGCCACGCCGCCCCGGCACACCACTTTCGCGATGCCAACGGCCTGCTCACGGCCCTGGCCGCCCGCGGCTATGAACGCTTTTTGGCGCGCCAGCAGGATTTCCAACACCAGGCCCCGGCCGAACCCCGTGCCCAACTGGAGGCCATCGGGGTCGGCTATGTGAACTTCGCCGTGGAGAACCCGGCCCTGTTCCGGCTGATGTTCGGCTCCGACCGCACCGACTACAACGACCCCGAACTCAAGAGCAGCGCGGAGGCAGCGTTCTTCGCCCTTGTCGACGGCGTGGTGCGGGTCACATCGAAAGGCGCCGCACCGTCCCGGGCGCAGCCGCCCGCAACGCCTTCACAGGCCAACCAACTGTTGAGCACCCACGCCCCGGAACGCGCCACCGGAGCGCCGCCGGCCCACTTGCTGCAAGCCGCCGGCTCTACCGACGTGGCGGCGGCCTGGGCCCTGGCCCATGGCCTGGCCGACCTGATGGTGGCCGGCCGCCTGCCTTCGCTGATGGCCCTGGCGGCGCAAGAACGCAACCGCGCCATCGCCGCCATCCTCACGCGCTCACTGCCCTGAAGCCTGGGCGTTGCAGCGTCGGGACGCAGGTTGTCAAGAGACCACGGCCGCAGCTTCAAGCGGTGCGCGCTGATGGCATAATCCAGGGCTCCGGTAGAAACCAACCGGGCGGTTAGCTCAGCGGTAGAGCACTGCCTTCACACGGCAGGGGTCGCAGGTTCGAACCCTGCACCGCCCACCAAGGTTTCTTAGCGAAACCAACAACCTAGCAGCGGCCCCTCGGGGCCGTTTTGCTTTGGCGGGCCTGATAGTGCCCTAAACCGCCGGCAGGCAAAGGCGCGGCCAGTGCCAGCTGGCGCTGGGGGTGCGTTTCACTCCGGCGGCGCGGCTCAGGCCAGGCCGATGCAGGTATCTCAGGAGGCTGCGAGCAAGGCCTGGACTTGTTCGCGGCGGGGGGCACCGGCGATCCCCCCCGGCTGCAGGCACTTCAGCGCGGCTGCAGCGGCCGCGAATCGAAGTGCCTCCTCGTCAGCGGCCCCTTCACCCAGGGCCACGGCCAAGGCGCCGTGGAAGGTGTCGCCCGCTGCGGTGGTGTCCACCACGGGCTGCACGACGAACGAAGGCAGGCAGCGCAGCGTCTCGCCGCGCCTCTGCCACCACATCGGCTGGTCATCCTGCGTCACCACCGCCACCTCGGCCCCGGCCGCCAGGGCCGCCGCCAGGCCTTGAGCCACCGTACCCGGGTGAAAGGCTTGCAAGCCCGGCCGGGAAAACACCGCCCAGGCGCTCCGGCCGACCAGCCGCTGCAGGTCCTGCCGGGGCGCCGCATCGCCGTCCAAGATGGACAGGCGGCGCAGCGCGCGGGCTCTTTCAAGCGCGGCCTGGGCCCAGGCCGGGCAGCGCGGGTCGGTCAGCAGCACGTCGGCCGCATCGACCTGCGCGGCGTCCAAAGCAGGGGCCAGCCGGAGGGCATCGCCGCGGTGGCTGACGATCAGGCGCTCACCCTGCGCATCGACGATGACGGCCGCCACCGAACTGTGCGCGTCGGCCACGCGAACGAGCCCGCCCGGGTCCACGCCTTCTTGACGGAAATGGGCCTCGATGAACGGCGCCGAAGCATCGTCGCCCACCGGGCTGGCGATGCGCACATGGGCGCCCAGGCGGGCCGCCGCCACGCAGGCATTGGCCGTCATGCCGCCCACACCGCTGCGGTAGCCGTGGGCAGGCGTCTTGGCAGGATGCTCGGGAAACGCCTGGATGCTGAACTGGTGGTCCAGCGCCACGTGGCCCACGCCCAGGATGTTGACGGGGCGGGTCATGGCGCTCAAGACGCCGCCTGCGGGCCCTGCGGCGCGGGGCCCTGCTGCGCGGCCACCACCAGCTTGCCGCGCGCCACTTCAGACAAGCTCAGGTCGATCATCAGCGGGTCGGCGCCGCGCCGCAGGAAGATGGCCGCCACAGGGTTGGTGCCGAAGATCGGGTCGCACCCCCCTGCCGCCGGCATGGCGGCCGGGGAATTGGCGAAGCCCAGGCCCACCATTCATGCAGACTCGTACAGCCGCGTCAGCACGAACTCCCGGTGCCCCAGGGCTTCGGCCGCGGTCAGCCGCCCGTTGGCAGTGCGCAGCATGTTCTCCAACAGCAGGTCCCCGGCCTGGTCCAGGGTGATCTGGCGCTGCAGCAGGCCGGAGCTGTCTACATCGATGTGTTCGCTCATCAGGCGCACGGTGCGGGGGTTGGCGCAGATCTTGATCACCGGCACGATGGGGTTGCCGATGACGTTGCCCTGCCCCGTGGGGAAGAAGTGCACCGCGTAGCCCGAAGCTGCGCACAAGGTCACCATCTCGGCCGCGGCCGAGGACGAATCCATGAACCACAGGCCCGGGTGGGTGGGCATCTCGGCCTTGTCGATCACGCCGTCCACCGTGCAGCTCTTGCCGATCTTCTGGATGTTGCCCAGGGCCTTTTCCTCGATGGTGGTCAGACCGCCGGCAATGTTGCCCTTGGTGGGCTGGCTTTCCGACAAGTCCGAGGTCTTGTGGCGGTCCACCACCGCCTGGTAGCGGTTGAACATGAACATGAACTTCTCGCGCACGGCGTCGGTAGCGCAGCGTGCGGCCACGATGTGCTCGCCGCCCGTGAGCTCGGTGGTCTCACCAAAGCACAGGTAGCTGCCCAGGGCGTGCAGCTTGTCGAAGGCGTTGCCCACGGTGGGGTTGGCACCGCAGCCGCTGGTGGTGTCGCTCTCGCCGCACTTGGTGGACACCCACAGCTCGTGGAGTGGGCAGACCTCGCGCTGCTTCTCGCTGGCCCACTGCACGAACTCGCGCGCAGCCTTGCTAGCGCGCATGATGGTGTCGTGGTCGCCGTGACCCTCGATGCCGAAGCCCACGACCGGCTTGCCCGTGGCGGCAATGCCATCCACCACCTTCTTGGTCCAGCCATCCTCGATGCCGATGACCACCACGGCAGCCACGTTGGGGTTGCAGCCGGTGCCGATCAGCGTGCGGAAGTGCAGGTCCAGGTCGGCCCCGAACTGCAGCCGCCCGTACGGGTGCGGGATGGCCATCGCGCCCTTGATGTTGTGGGCCACGGCCTCGCTGGCGGCGTTGGACAGATCGTCCAGCGGCAGGATGATGACGTGGTTGCGCACGCCCACGCGGCCGTTCTCGCGGCGGTAGCCCAGGAAGGTGGTGTTCTTGTCAACGATGCTCATGGGATTCACCACCGCTTGGTCTTGATGTTGTGGACGTGGGCGTGCTCGCCCGCCTTGATGGGCGCGATCACGCGTCCCATGTCGATGCCGTACTTGATGACGGTGTCCCCCGGGTTCATGTCCTTCAGCGCCACCTTGTGGCCGATGGGGATGTCCTGCTGCGCCTGCAGCGTGACCATCCGGTCCTCGTCCATGATCCAGCCGTTCAAAGGCATGCCGGCCTTGACACCTTCCACGACCACGACTGCCACGCAGTCACTGGCGTCGTGCAACACGAAGTGATTCATCCAACGCTCCTGTTCCCACCCGCCCGGATGGGCGGGGGCTGATACCTGCCCGAATGGGCAGAAACAGCCGCGAGTATCGACACCTGCCCTCTCGGGCGTCAATCTCAGGTGGCTGGACGACCTGGACGTGTTGAAGGCCCTCCGATGAGCTTTGAGCGCACGCACCTGGACGAGGAAGCCGCGCAGGCCTTGGGCGTTCAATCGCTCAGCACCCACCCTTGAGGGTTCTCAGTCCGGCAAATCTGTGCGCTGGAACACTGACTTTATCGGTGCTGGGCCTGCTCCGTCCAAGACGGGGCCGGATCAGGTCGGTGGGCCACACCGCCCCTCGTCACCGAGAAACGACGCGAAGTGCTGGCCGGCGTATGCGCAACGGGCCAGCCGGCAAGGGACCCGGCCGCACTCGGGTTCGCGGGAAGGGTGCAAGCGCGTGCCCGTGCCCCATAGAAGCTCCAGGAGTTCTTCATGCAATTGACCCGATTCATCCGCAACTTGGTGCAAGACGAAGACGGCGTGACCGCCATCGAGTACGGCCTGATCGCCGCGCTCATTGCGGTGGTGATCATCACCGCCGTGCAGACGGTGGGCAACGGTGTCTCGGCCACGTTCACCGCCGTGGCGGACCAGTTGCCCACGCCCGTGGCGCCGCCCGCTCCCTGATGACCCAGCGCAGGGACACCGGGCGCAACTGCATCCCGGGCCCTGCGCACACCATACATCACCCGACACACGCCCACGTCCACCGTCTCATGCCCGTCGCCTGGACGTCCTGGCTGCTGGTGTCCCTGCTGCTGGTGGCGGTCGTGACGGATCTGCGTTCGCGCCGCATCCCGAACCCCCTGGTGCTGTTGGGTATTTGCCTGGCTTTGCTGGCCCACGCGCTGGCGCTGGTGTCCGACGTGGCGCCCCTGGCCGGTGCTCAGTGGTGGGCGCCGCTGGCGGGGCTGGCGGTGGGGTTGCTCGCCCTGATGCCCCTGTACCTGCTGCGTGCCCTGGGCGCGGGTGACCTGAAGCTGCTGGCGATGGTGGGCGCATTTGTCGGCGCCCCCACGGTGCTGTTTGCTGCCCTGTACACCTTGCTGGCAGGCGGCGTGCTGTCGCTGGCGGTGATGCTCGGCCGCAGCGTGGCGACCCACACCCTGCACAACCTGCGCTTCCTGATGACCGACTGGGCCCTGCGGCTGCGCAGCGGCCACGGCATCGCGATGGCCCCGCTGGCCACCACGGCCGCCAGGCTGCCCTACGCCGTGGCCATCAGCGCGGGCACGGTCATGGCGCTGCTGCAAGCCCCCTGACACAAGGAGAAATTGATGAGATCACGCGGTTTGTGGATGTTGCTGATTGCGGCGCTGGCCGGGCTGGCCGCCGTGGTGCTGGCAGCCCGCTGGATGCAGGGTCACAGCGCTGAACAAGGCCGCATCGCGGTGGCCAACACGGACATTGAGTTGGGCGGACGCATCTCCAGCGAGATGGTGCGCCTGACAGACTGGCCCAAAGACAGCGTGCCACAAGGCGCATTCAGCGACCCCAACCGCCTGCACGGCCGGGTGGTGCTGGTGTCCCTGCAGCGAGGGGAACCCCTGACGGAGGCCCGCCTTGCGCCCGTAGGCACCAAGGGCGGCCTGTCAGCCGTGGTGCCGGAGGGCCGGCGGGCCATGACGGTGCGGGTCAACGACGTGGTGGGCGTGGCGGGCTTCGCCTTGCCGGGCACCTTTGTGGACGTCATGGTGAACACCCAGGCTGAAGGTGCACAGCGCGGGGACCGTGACCGCTCCATCTCCAAGATCGTGCTGGAACGCATCCTGGTGCTGGCCGTCGCACAGGAAGCCGACCGGGATTCGACCAAGCCCAAGGTGGTCAACGCCGTGACCCTGGAGGTGACGCCGCGTGAGGCCGAGGTGCTGGACCTGGCGCGCAGCGTGGGCACCTTGTCGCTGGTGCTGAGAAATCCGGCCGACCCGGCGCGCACCCCCACGGCTGGCGCCACCAAGACCGAACTGCTGGGCATGGCTCCGGCAGAGAAGGCGTCGGCGCCCGCGGCACGTCCGGCTCGCGCGGTGCGGACAGCGAAGCCCGCGTCAACCGCACCGGCAGCCCCGCCCCTCAGAGCCGCCAACGCAGCCGCCACCGCAGCCGCGCCCCTGCCCGCCGCTGTGGCTGCTGACAGCCCCACGACCCCGGCCCCCCGCACCTGCGTGGACATCGTGCGCGGCACGACCAAGGTGACGGAGTGCTTCTGATGCTGAACCGTCCGAGCCGATCCCCCCTCAGGAAAACAACGATGCCCCCACTCTTGCGTTCCACCGTCTTGCGGCCCGCCTTGCTCGGCACCTGCCTAGCGCTGCACGCCGCCACCTATGCGGCCACGATGGACAAAGCCACTGCGCTGTGCTCCTCGGTGCAGACGGCGCCCCATGTGGACGTGGCGGTGGGCAAGTCCTCCGTGCTGCGCCTGCCCCGACCGGTGACCCGCATCCTGCTGGGCAACCCGGAAAACGCCCGTGCGGCACGCCCGGCCGACGTGCCCGAGCGACGCAAGGACGAGGGGGTCAAGGCCCCCGCCACCGACAACCGTCCCGGGGTAGCCGAGGTGGATGTGCTGCTGCTGGCGCCCACCGAGGTGGTGCTGCTGGGCAAGACCATCGGCTCCACCAACATCGTGATGTTGGACGACGGCGGCACTTGCACTGCCTTCGACGTGGTGGTGGGCATGGACACCCGTGGGCTGGAGGCGGTGCTGGCGCGGTTGCTGCCCGGCGAGAAGGAGATCAAGGTCACGCCGGCTTTTGACTCGCTCGTGTTGTCAGGCGCCGTCAGCGACAGCGAAGCCATGGCCCGCGTGAACGATCTCGCTCAGGCGTACGTGCGCAGCCAGGACGGCACAAGCGGCAGCAGCACCCGCAGCCAGCGTGTGATCAACATGCTGGAGGTGGGGTCGCCCCAGCAGGTGATGCTGGAGGTGAAGGTCGCCGAGGTCTCCAAGGCCCTGATCGACAAGCTGGGCGTGCAGTTCAGCGGCACGCGGACCAACGGAAGCTGGACCTACAGCCTGCTGGCGGACTTCCTCAGCGGCGGAGCGGGACTGGCCAACCTGGCCAAGGCCTCGGGCAGCCTGGGCCTGACCATCGATGCCCAGCGGGACGACGCCCTGGTCAAGGTACTGGCCGAACCCACGGTGATGGCCATCAGCGGCCAGACCGGCAGTTTCCTGGCGGGCGGCAAGATCTTCATCCCTGTGGCGCAGGACAACGGCATCTCGGGCGGGCGCAGCGTGACGCTGGAGGAGAAGGAATTTGGCGTCTCGGTGAAGTTCACGCCCACGGTGCTGGGCAACGGCCGCATCAACCTGCGGGTGCGACCGGAAGTCTCGGAGCTCAACCGTGAAGGCATCGGCATCGTCGCCTCGGGGGTGAACGGTACGGCCATCCTCCCCTCCTTCACGTCCAGGCGGGCCGAGACCACGGTGCAGTTGATGGACGGGCAGAGCTTCGCCATTGGCGGGCTCATCAAGAACAACACCACGGCCAGCATCAAGGCCTTCCCTTTCCTGGGTGAGTTGCCCGTGATCGGCGCGCTGTTTCGCAGCACCGACTTCCAGACCGACCGGTCGGAGCTCGTGTTCGTGATCACCCCGCGCCTGGTCAAGCCCCTGCCTACCGGCTACCGGCTGCCCACCGACGGCTACACCCCGCCCACGCGTACCGACCTGATGCGTGATGGCCGCCTGGAGCACCGCGACGGCAGCCCCCTCCCGCCGCCGACACCGGGCAGCTCTGGCACGACCCCGGCCGCCGAAGGCGGCTTCGACAAGGAGAAGCGCTGATGCACGCCACACCTTCCCAGCCCACCGTCCAGCGGGCCTTCGCAAGGCGGATCGCACTGCCGTTGTGGCTGGTGGCAGCGGCATTCCTGAGCGCTTGCGCCACTTCCCCCTCCCCCGATTCGGACGCCCGCTTTGGCGAGGCGCTTCGCATCCTGCAGGCCGGGCAGTTGATCGCGCCGGACGCCCCGACGCGCCATGGTCAGACGGTGCCGCCCAGCGATGGGCGCAGCGTCAGCGAGGCCATGTATCGCCTGAACGAAAGCTACCGCAGCCCGCCGCCTTCCAGCGTCATGCAGAGCGGCGCCGGAGGCGCCTCGGGGTCGCGCTGAACGGGCTTCAGCGCGACCTCGTCAGCGTCGACTGTCAAACCTTGAGTCAAACCTTGAACGTGCATGACGGACTTTCCGCAAGTTGCCACCGGCATGAAACCTGAACGCACTCGCTGGCTGCGCAATGCCCGCCGACAGGCCGCCAGACCCTCGCGCCAGCGCGGGGCCGTCGCCCTGGTGGTCGGGCTGACCCTGTCCGTGCTGCTCGGGGCCATCGGCCTGGCCCTGGACAGCGGCCACCTGTACCTGACCAAGACCGAGCTGCAGAACGGCGCCGACGCCTGCGCGCTGGCCGCCAGCTACGAATTGACGGGTGCGCCTGCGATCCCGGCCGCTGCGTTCAGCCGTGCCGAGGCGGCGGGCCGGGCGGTGGCGCGCCAGAACCGGATGGGATTCCAGGGCACGGCCATTGCCGATGCCGACGTGAACGTGAGCTTCGGCGGCGGCCTGTCCGCCGGCAGCACCTGGGTGGCCGCCGGGGCGGCCGCGCCCAGCACCAAGTACGTGCGCTGCACGGTCACGCGCACCAACATCGCGCCGTGGTTCATGCAGGTGCTGGGCGCCGGCCCGAAGACCGTCAATGCGCTGGCCACCGCCACCCTGTCTCCAGCCCAGACGACCTGCGCCATCCCCATGGCCCTGTGCGTGCGCCCGGGCGGGTCAGCCCCCACCTTCGGCTATGTCAAGGGTGACTGGTACGGCCTGGACTTTTCCGAGAGTGGGAACAACGCTTCCTATACCGGCAACTTCCGCTGGATTGATTTCGACCCCTCGGCCACCACCCCGGGCTGCTCGGGCGGCGGCGCGCAGGAACTGGCCTGCCTGATGGCCGGCGCAGGGCAATGCAGCCTGCCCGCGCCTACCGCCGGCGCCTGCGCGACCTCTGGCAATGCCAAAGCCTCGCCTGGCTGCGTGGGCCAGACCGGGAACATCAGTTCGATGGAGGCTGCCTACAACTCGCGCTTCGGCGTCTACAAAGGGGGAAGCGGCAATCCGCAGCTCAGCACGGCGGTACCCGACCTCACCGGCTACGCCTATGCCTGGGAGGGCGGCAAAGGCAACTGGCCCCCAGGACGCAACGCCTATTCGGGCACTTCCGCCGGCACACCCAACTTCACCCAGGCACGCGCGGGCAACCTGGGCACAGCCCAGGCGTCGGGACTGAACCCGCCCTTCTACGCCAACCCTTACAGCCCCTCCACAGCGGCCCAGCACAGGGCCAGTGGCGCGGATCGGCGGCGCGTCACGATGCCAATCGTGGACTGCAGCGGCTTCACCAAGGGCCAACACGCCCCCATTCGCGGCTACGCCTGCGTGCTGCTGCTGGACCCCTACCGCAAGCAGGGCAACTCGGTGAGGACCAAGGTCGAGTACCTGGGTGCCTCGAGCGAGGCGGGCAGCCCCTGCTCGACCTCGGGCATTTCGGGCGACAGCGCCAGCGTGGGGCCGATGGTGCCGGCGCTGGTGCAGTGAGGAGCCGCAGGATGCGCCAGACCCACCTTGAACCACGCCGCCGCGGCGCACGCGGCGTGGCCGCCGTGGAGCTGGCCCTGCTGCTGACGCCGCTGCTGGTGATGCTGTTTGGCGTGACCGAACTCGGGCGGGCCATCTACTCCTACAACACCTTGGCCAAGACCGTGCGCGACGCCACGCGCCACCTGTCTCAGCATGGCCCAGGGGACGCCGTGATCGCCGCCGAAGCCCGCTGCCTGGCCGTCTATGGCACCACCGACTGCACCGGCACGGTGCTGGCGATCGGCCTGTCGACCGACCAGGTGGTGCTGTGCGACGCGGTGCTGTGCCCGGCCACCCACGCCGGCCAGTCCACCGGCCTCGGTGCGGTCAATCTGGTGAGCGTGGGCATTGCCGGTTACGCCTGGTCTTCGGTCGTCCAGTGGGTGGTGCCGGACATGCGCTTCAACACCATCTCGGTCACGATGAGGGCGCAGCTGTGAAGGCGGCGTTGCGTTCCTTGTGTCCACCCTGCGGGCACACCGGGCGGCGCGTGTTCGCGCGCCACCAACGGGGCTTGGCGGCGGTGGAGTTCGCGATCGTGGCGTTGCTGCTGTTCACCCTGCTCTTCGGCGTGATCGAGATGGGGCGCCTGCTGTGGACCTGGAATGCCGCGGTCGAGGCCACGCGGCACGGGGCGCGCCTGGCCACCGTGTGCGACCAGAACGCAAGCCGGATCAAGGCCGCCATGGTGGAGCGCCTGCCTGCGCTGACGGCGCAGCAGATCGTCGTGTCCTACCTCAACCCGCCGGCAGCCGACAACACCTGCACCGCGGCGGACTGCAAGGCCGTGCGGGTATCGCTGCGCAACCTGACCCACCAGGCCTTGATTCCTCTGGTGCCCCTGCGCCTGACGCTGCCACCGTTCGCCACCACGCAGCGCAAGGAGTTCATGAACAGCACGGACAACGAGGTATGCCAATGAGGGTCAAGATCGTCACCCCGGACCAAGCCAACGCCCGGGCCTGGGGTGACGCCCTGCGCAGCCAGGGTGGCTTCGACGTCAAGGAGGTGGTGTCGGCACTGAACGAAGCCAGCATCGCCATTAACGGCAGCCGACCGGACCTGGTGCTGGTGCAAACCACGAGCCCCCAGGACATCGACACGATGGAACGCCTGTGCGGCGCGCATCCCGAGGTGGATGTGGTGCTGGTCAGCCCAACGCTGGAGCCCGAGATCCTGATGCGCGCCCTGCGAGCCGGTGTGCGCGAGGTGCTGCAGACGCCCTGCGAGCCCGCGGCGGTGGTGGCGGCGGTCATTGCGGCCCAAGGTCGCCAGATGCGAAAGCGTGTGGGCTCGGCAAATCCTGAACCGGGTCCCGCAGGGCAGGTGCTGGCGCTGCTGTCCTGCAAGGGGGGCTGCGGCACCACCTTCGTGGCCGCCAACCTGGCCCACCTGCTGTCGCAGGACGGCCGGCGACGCGTCGCACTGATCGACCTGAACCTGCAGTTCGGGGATGCGGCGCTGTTCGTCAGCGACGGCCGCGGCAACAGCCATGTGGCCGACGTGGCGCGCCACATTGACAGGCTCGACGCCTCCCTGCTGCGCTCGTCCATGCGCGAGGCGCTGCCAGGCCTTTGGGTGCTGGCGTCGCCGGACGACCCAGCCCAAGGGGTGGAGGTCGGGCGGGAGCACGTGCGGCGCATTGTGGGTCTGGCCCGGGAAATGCACGACCACGTGGTCATCGACGCCGGCCGTGCGCTGAGCCCCGTGACGCTGCAGGCCCTGGACATGGCTGACCGCATCTACCCCGTGTTGCAGCTGACCCTGCCGTTCATCCGCGACAGCCAGCGGCTGCGCGACGTGTTTCGTTCGCTCGACTACCCGGAGGACAAGATTCAGTGGATCGTCAATCGACACCGAAAGGACGGCGAGTTCAGCACCGACGACCTGAAGAAGGCCCTGGGCGTGCGGGAGCTCATCACGTTGCCAAGTCACTACGAGGCCGTGGCCAGCTCCGTCAACCAGGGCGTGCCGGTGGCTCAGGTGGCGCCGGCAAGCCCGGTGACGCGGGCCCTGCGAGACCTGGCGCGCGGACTGCTGCCTTCCCCCCCGACACGCGCGGGCAACCGCTGGCTGACGGGCCTGTTCGGCGCCACCGCATCCTGAGGGCCGCCCCATGAGTCTTCGCGAACGCTTAGGGGGCGGCAGCGCCGCCAGCACGGACGGCTACACAACGGAGGAACCGGCGGCGAACGCCCCCACCACTGGAGCTGACCGGCCCTACCAGGACACCAAGGCGCGCATGCACCAGCTGCTGCTGGAACGCCTGGACCTGGAAGCCCTGCAGGCCCTGTCGCCCACGGCCTTGCGTGAAGAGCTGCGGCTGCTGGTCGAACGCCTGCTCAACGAGGAGAAGCTGGTGCTCAACGCCGGCGAAAGGCAGAACCTGGTGCGCGACATCCAGTACGAGATGCTGGGCTACGGGCCGCTGGAGCCGCTGCTGGCAGACGCGAGCGTCTCCGACATCCTCGTCAACACGCACCGCAAGGTCTATGTGGAGCGGCGCGGGCGGCTGGAGGCCACGGACGTGACCTTCCACGACGACGCGCATCTGATGAAGATCATCGACAAGATCGTCTCGCGCATCGGCCGCCGGGTGGACGAGTCCAGCCCCATGGTGGACGCCCGGCTGCCTGACGGCTCCCGGGTCAACGCCATCATCCCGCCACTGGCCATCGACGGACCCATCCTGTCAATCCGGCGCTTCGCGGCCGTGCCTTTGCAGATGGCGAACCTGCTGGAGTACCAGTCGCTGTCACCCGAGATGGCGCAGTTCATCGGCGCCCTGGTGGCGGGCAAGGTCAACATCCTCATCTCCGGCGGCACCGGTTCGGGCAAGACCACCTTGCTGAACATCCTGAGCAGCTACATCCCGGCCGACGAACGGGTGGTCACCATCGAGGACGCGGCCGAGTTGCAACTGCAGCAGCCGCACGTGGTGCGGCTGGAGACACGGCCGCCCAACATCGAGGGCCGGGGTGAGGTGGCGCAGCGCGCGCTGGTGCGCAATGCGCTGCGCATGCGCCCGGACCGCATCATCCTGGGCGAAACCCGCGGCGCCGAAGCGCTGGACATGCTGCAGGCCATGAACACCGGGCACGAGGGCTCGATGACAACCGTGCACGCCAACGGTCCGCGCGATGCCCTGACCCGCCTGGAAAGCATGATCGCGATGGCGGGCGTGGACCTGCCCGCCAAGGCCGCGCGGTCACAAGTGGCCTCCGCCATTGGTGTCATCGTGCAGGCCAACCGGCTGTCCGACGGCACCCGCAAGCTCACCAGCGTGCAGGAGATCACGGGGATGGAGGGCGACACCGTGGCGATGCAGGAAATCTTCCTGTTTCACCAGACCGGCGTCAGCGAGACGGGGCACGTTCAGGGCCACTTCACGGCCACGGGCATCCGCCCGCGGTTCTTCGAGCGCCTGACCAGCCGCGGCATCAACCTGCCCACCACGCTGTTCGAACCCCAGCGGCTCGAGGTCTGACGCGGGAGACCTGCTTTCATGAACCTGACCTTCATCCTCTTCGCCGTGGCGGCGTTCCTGGCCGTGGTGCTGTGCCTGGAAGGGCTGTACAACCTCTGGGCCTCGCGCCACAGCCCCCAGGCCCGGCGCATCGCGGCGCGGCTCGAAGCGCTGTCTCGCGACCCGGTGACGCGCGCCAGCATCGAGCGCGCCGAACAGGCTCAGCGCCTGCCCCGGCTGAACGCGCTGATCGGCCACACCACGCCGGGCCGCGCGGTGCAGCGCTGGGTGGAGTCATCGGCCCTGAAAGTGTCGGCGGCGGAACTGGCCGCGATGTCCGTGCTGCTGGGCCTGGTGGGGGGGAGCCTGCCCGGGATGCTGGGCAAGCCTGCCACGCTGGGGGCGGCCCTGGGCCTGGCCCTGGCGGTCCTGCCCTGGTGGCGCGTGGCGCACCGCAGGCAGCGCCGCATCGAGCAGATCGAGCGCCAGTTTCCCCAGGCGCTGGACCTGATGAGCCGCGCCATGCGGGCGGGCCACGCCTTTGCAGCCGGGGTGCGGATGGTGGCCGAGGAATTGCCCGAACCCCTGGGCCGGGACTTCCGCATCCTGTTTGACGAGATCAACTACGGCGTGCCCACGCACGAGGCGCTGGCCCGGCTGGCCGAGCGCGTGCCCTTGCCGGACGTGAGCTACTTCGTCGTGGCCGTGATGATCCAGCGCGACTCGGGCGGCAACCTTGCGGAGTTGCTGGACAAGATCGCCAGCATCGTGCGCGAGCGGCTCAAGCTGCATGGCGAAGTGCGCACCCTGTCCGCGGAGGGTCGGCTGTCCGCCTACATCCTGACCGCCCTGCCCTTTGCGGTGGCGCTGGTCGTCCACTTCACCAACCCGCGCTTCATGGCAGTGCTGTGGACCGACCCCAGCGGCATGCGCATGGTGGGCACGGCGCTGGTGATGATGGTGCTGGGCGT
>Ga0315900_10007349_pt1 | contig 14487 bp, 9 predicted proteins | sample LakEriMetagenome_FD_203521 | JGI IMG/M metagenome (GOLD analysis project Ga0315900, IMG submission 203521) | Freshwater fungal communities from buoy surface, Lake Erie, Ohio, United States - Buoy 12 MA114 | ecosystem: Environmental > Aquatic > Freshwater > Lake > Lake biofilm | place: USA: Lake...
CGCGTGCAGCGGCAGGTAGGTGCGCTTGACGCCCGCGAACTCGGCCTTGATGCGCTCCTCGGTGGGGTCGACGACGACCGACGAGCGTTCGCCGAACACGAGGTCCTCGACCTCCACGAAACCGAACAGCCCGCCGTGGCCGACCTTCTTCGCGTAGACCTCCCAGACCTTGCCCTGGAGCACGAAGACGACCTTGAAAATGTGACTGGCTGCCATCTCTCCGACCTGCCGGCGCGCTAGGTTTGCCATATTACAACGAGGGCCGGATGGCACTACGACTGCGCGTGCTGGGCACGAAGGCCGAGCGACTCGGGCCCGCCTCGAGCCGCGTGTTCGGCGTGCACGGCGGCCGCATCGGCCGCGCCGCCGACAACGACTGGGTGCTGCCCGACCCGGAGCGCTTCGTGTCCGGCCACCACGCGTCCATCGAGTACCGCGGCGGCCACTGGTTCCTGATCGACCGCAGTTCCAACGGCACGTTCGTCAACGGCGCCGCCGCGCCGCTCGGCCGCGATCGCGCCTTCGCGCTGAGCGACGGCGACCGGATCCGGATGGGCGAGTACGACTTCCTCGTCAGCGCGACGCCCGACAACGACTTCCCGCCGGAAGTCGCGGCCATGGCGGCGTACGACGATGCGGCGATCGTACCCGACCTGGCCATCGCGACGCACGGTGACATCGGAGCCGAACTCGATCTCGCGCGCCTGCTCGCTGCCGGACCCGACCAGCCCCCGCCCGACGGCCCGGCGAGCAGCACTCCGACACCCGAGCCGCCACGACCGCTCATGCCGGATCCGCCGCCGCTACGCATCTCGGATGCCTATGGGCAGGCCGTCGAAATGCCGAGGCCTCGCCCTGCTCCAGAACCCGTGGCCGCGGGCCCGGCGGTCGCGCCGCCGGCCGCGGCGCGCGCCTCGAGCCTCGCGGGCGCCCGTGGCGGCCCGCGAGCCGACGGCGGACCGGCGCTGCAGGCGTTCTGCCGCGGCGCGGGACTCGATCCGAACGCGCTGCCGCAGGATGACCAGGTGCTCGTGATGACGGTCGCCGGCCAACTGCTGCGCGAACTGGTGCTCGGGCTGATGACCAGCCTGCAGCACCGCGCGGAGCAGAAGGACCGCTTCCAGGTCGCCGACACCGGCATCACGCCGGTTGACCAGAACCCGTTCCGCAGCGCCGGCAGCGTGGACGAACTGATGGCGCGGCTGCTCGCCGCGCGGTCGGCGCGCTACCTGGCGCCGGTGGACGCGGTGCGGAGCGGCTTCGCCGACCTGCAGCGGCACGAGATCGCGACGGTGTCCGCGCTGCAGGACGCGGTCGCCGAGTACCTCGACCGGCTGCAGCCCGACAAGCTGGAGGCGCGGTTCGAGGCGAGCCTGAACCGCGGCGCCGCGGGCAGCGCCGGGAATCGCGCGAGGTACTGGGAACTGTACCGGGGCCTCTACCGCGTGCTGGCGCAGCCCACGCCGTCCGGGCTGCCGATCGCGTTCGCGGAAAAGTTCGCGCAGGCGTACGGGCAGGCCAGCGAGGAACTGAAGGCGGAAGCGAGGGGCACCGCAGAATTCGCCGGGGCGGTATCCATGCCGCAGTTCGGGAAGCGTTAGCGGACGCGCCGGCGGCGCTGGCGCGCCCGGGTTCGTCGAACCCGGTGGGTGCGTCCTCACGCCCTGTCCGCCGTATCCCCCAACGAAAACGGGCCCCTGTCGGGGCCCGTTTTCGTTGGGGGGGTATGGCGGAGAGGGTGGGATTCGAACCCACGTGGAGCGCAATGCCCCCAACCGATTTCGAGTCGGTGCCGTTGTGACCGCTTCGGTACCTCTCCGGGAGGACCCGGCCCTGGGGACCGGGAACCGGTATTCTACACCAATGGTTCGACTCGATGGCGCCCTCGGGGCGCACCGCCCTGCGGGGTCAGGCGGGCCCGCGGCAGCGCGCATCCGGGTGGGGCTCGCCGTGGTCGCGGCCGCGCTGCTCGGGACCTGCTCGCAGCGCCCGCCCGTGCTCGACCAGGTGCGCGAGCTCGGCGAACTGCGCGTCGCGACCCGGTCCGGGCCGACCTCCTACTACTTGGGTGTGAACGGGCCCGAGGGGCCCGAGTACGAGCTCGCCTCGCGCTTCGCGCGCGCGCTCGGCGTGCGGGCCGTGTTCCGGCCGGTTGCCTCGCCCGACGCGATCCTCGACGCGGTGGCCGAAGGGCGCGCCCACGTCGGCGCACCGGGACTGGCGATGGCCCCGGCCTGGCAGGGCCGTGTCGCCTTCTCCGTCCCCTACGAGACCGTGCGCCTGCACGTCGTGTACCGCCGTGACCGCCCTCGCCCGGCGCGGCTCGCCGATCTCGCCGGGGTCGAGGTCCAGGTCGCGGCCGGCAGCGCTCATGCGGCCGCGCTGGCCGAGGCTGCGCGAGCCGTGCCGGGGCTGCGCATCGTCGAGCGCGGCGACGCGGACACGCTCGACCTGCTCGACGACGTCTCGGCCGGGCGGATCGCCGCGACCGTCGCCGATGCGCACGAGTTCGCGCTGGGCCGCAACTTCCATCCCGAGCTGAGGGTCGGCTTCGACCTGCCGGGCGAACAGCAGCTCGGCTGGGTGCTGCCGCGCGACGACGAGCCCTTCGCCGCGCGGGTGGCCGCGCACTTCGAGTCCCTGCGTCCCGAGCTCGCTGCAATCATGGACCGCTACTACGGCGACACCGAGCGGCTCGACTACGTAGGCGCCCGCAACTTCATCCGGCACGTGCAGGAGCGCCTCCCGCGCCTGCGGCGCCATTTCGAGGAGGCCGCGGCCGAACTCGGCGAGGACTGGCGCGTGCTCGCCGCGATCGGCTACCAGGAATCGAAGTGGGATCCGGCGGCCGTGTCACCTACCGGCGTGCGCGGCGTGATGATGCTGACCGCCGACACCGCCGCGCGCATGGGCGTGAGCGACCGCGAGAACCCGCGCGAGAGCATCTTCGGCGGTGCGCGCTACTTCCGCACGATGCATCGCACGGTGCCCGAGCGGATTCCCGAGCCGGACCGCACGTGGTTCGCGCTCGCCGCCTACAACCTGGGCTATGGCAGCCTCGAGGACGGACGCATCCTCACGCAGATGCACGGCAAGGACCCGGACTCCTGGCAGGACGTGCGCGAGCACCTGCCGCTGCTCGGCCAGGAACGCTTCTACTCGCAGGTGAAGCGCGGCTACGCGCGCGGCTGGGAGGCGGTGAAGTTCGTCGACAACGTGCGGAACTATCTCGACATCCTGGAGTGGATGGCGCCGTCGGTGGCGCCGGCCACCCAGCTCGCGGCGCAGCCGGCGTCCGCCCGACCGGCCTCCTGACGCGCGGCGGCAGGCAGCGCGCGGCGGCGGCAGGTCGCCGCCGCCCTCCCCCGGACCGGGCCCTCAGCTTCCGCGCTGCCCACCCGCGCGACGGGCTGCGAAGAAGCCCTTCAGCAATGCGCCGCACTCGTCGGCGAGCACGCCGCCGAACGCATCCACCGAATGATTGAGCGCGCGTGCGTGCGCGAGGTCGAAGGCGCTGCCGGCGGCTCCCTGCCGCGGATCCCACGCGCCGAAGACGACGCGCGCGACGCGCGCGTGCACGATCGCCGTCATGCACATCGGGCACGGCTCCAGCGTGACGTAGAGCGTCGCGCCACCGAGCCGATAGCTGCGCAGCCGCTCGCCCGCCGTGCGGAGCGCCAGCATCTCGGCATGGGCGGTCGGGTCGCAGCGACCGATCGGCTGGTTCCAGCCTTCGCCGACGACGCTGCCCTCGTGGACCACCAGCGCGCCGACGGGCACCTCGCCCTGCGCTTCCGCGCGTCGCGCGAGCTCGAGCGCGCGCTGCATGTAGGTGAGGTCGGTCGACACGAACTCGCTCGCGAGGCACGGGCGGACGGAACGGAGTTTAGGCGGCAGACGGCGGCCTGCACACCCGTTGCCGGCGGACCGGCCGCACGGTGGGCCGTGACTCGAGCAGCCCGTACAGTTCGCGCGCCCGCTGTTCGTAGGTGTGTTCGGCGAGTACGCGTCGCCGCGCGGCCTCGCCGACGAGCCGCGCCGCCTCGCCCGACAATCGCGCCACGACCTCCACGAGCTCCACGCCGGAGGCGACGGACAGGACCTCGTGGCCGGGCTCGAGGAATTCCTCGATGCCCTCCCACGCGCCGCAGACCAGGCAGGCGCCCACGCCGGCTGCCTCGAACAGGCGCGCCGAGGGCGACGAGTCGCCGGAGGACGCGGCGTGGTGGTCGAGGTTCAGCACGGCGCGCGTCGAGCAGTGGAACGCATCGAGGTCGCCTGCGTGGACGTCCCCGACGCAGCGCACGTTCGGCGCGAGGTCCGGGCTCGCGCCCCACCCGGTGCCACCGAGCACCAGCTTCAGCTCGGACAGGCAGCGGGCCGGCCCGAGGAAGAACTCGTGCACGCCCGCGTCGCGATCCGGCGACCGCTCGCCCAGGTAGCCGAGATCGCCCACGAAGCGCACGTCCCGCGCGACCGGACGGTGAGCGTCGGGATCGAGCGCCTCGTGGATCGGCACGCATCGCCGCCCCCCGAGGCGCTCGTACTCCGCGATCAGCCGTGACCCGCCGCCGCGGGTCAGCACGACGTCGTAGCGGGCGAACGGCCGGCGCATCGTCTCTGGCCGATCGCCGCGCAGTCGCTCCAGGGTCGCCCGCGGGTGAAGGTCCCAGAACACCACGCGCCGGTGCCCGGCAGCGAGCCCGGGCAGTTCCGACTCGACCCACGCGTCGAGCGTCCCGGCGCCACTCGTCTTCACGAGGACGTCGGCGGCGCGAGCGGCCTCGAGTGCGCCGCTCGCGCCGTCCGCGGTCGCGGCGTACCGCGATACCGCGACCCCACCGCAGTCCGCTGGATACCGGCCGACGCCGTGCTCGCCGAAGTCGGGCTCGTGGAAGGTCACGCGGCAGCCGAGATCTGCGAGCGCACGCGCCACGCCGCGGCAGTAGACAGCGGCGCCGCTCGAGGCGGCCGGGTCGGCACCCGGCCCGAAGATCGCAACCGTAGGCAGTGCGGGCATCGTCCGGTCTCCGTGCTGCATTCGGTCGAGCGCCGGGCGCGGGTCCGCGGTAGACCGCCCGACGGCCGCGACGGCTACTGTGCGCGGGCGTGGCCCGGGAGTCCCGCGATGCGCGGATCGCGCCAGCCGAGGCCGGGCTCTTCGGACTCGAGCCATTCGTGCAGGCGCTCGAGGCCGTCGGCCACGCGGGTACGCGGCTGCCAGCCCGTCGCCGCGCCGAAGGCGGCGAAGTCCGTGACGTAGTAGCGCCTTCCCCCCGCACGGGCGCGGCCGAACACGGGTTCGGGGCATCGCCCCGTGAGCCGCGCCACGTGGTCCAGCAGATCGAGCACGCCGAGCGCGTTATCGACGCCGCCGCCGACGTTGAACGCGCGGCCGCGCAGCACGTCCGCGTGGCGGCGCGCCTGCTCGAGAGCCTCGACGAGGTCGTCGACGTACAGGAAGTCGCGGACCTGCAGCCCGTCGCCGCGGATCGCCACCGGCCGACCGGCCAGCACGCTCCGCACCAGCGGGGCGACCCCGCCGTGGTCGACGTCGCCACACTCGTGCGGCCCGTAGGTGCAGCCGATCCGCAGCACGGTCGTACGCAGGCCGTAGCTGCGCGCATAGTCCCGCACGTACTGCTCGGCCGCGACCTTCGAGCAGCCCAGCGGGCCGTGGCCGTCCAGCGGTCGCGTCTCGGGGATCCCGCGCGCGCGCACGCGCGCGTTCACCGGTTCGTAGCGACGCGCCGCCGCACGCACCTCGAGATCCAGCAGCGGGCCGTAGACCTCGCTCGTCGAGGCGTGGACGAGCGACGGCGGCCGCGGCGCGAGACGCACGGCTTCCAGTACGTTCAGAGTCCCGCGCACGTTGGTGTCGAAGTCGTCGAGCGGGTCGGACAGGCTCGCCGTCGCGCTGACCTGCGCCCCGAGGTGCACGACGTGCTCCACGCCGGCGATCGCTTCGCGCACCACTTCGGGATCGCGCAGGTCTCCGCGCACGAAATCGAACTGGCCGGCGTAGTGCGCCCCGAGCCAGTGGATGTTGTGCTCGCTGCCGGGCCGCGCCAGGGAGTCCAGCACCCGCACGCAGACAGCGTCGTCGAGCAGCCGCTTCGCGACGTTCACGCCGACGAAACCGGCGCCGCCGGTGACGAGCACGCGGGGCAGTTCGCCCGAGCGGATACGGGGAGGACGCGCACCGGACCGCGCTGCTCGCCTGTCGTCGTTCACGTCGGACTCCTGAATGTCTGCACGAGCGAGCGCACTCGCACCGAGGTGCGACGCACGTTAATACAGACCTGCTCGCGCGACGTACCGAGCGGCGCGGCGCGTCTTGCCCGCCTGTTCGGGCACGTTGCGTATGTCGATGTGCGCACGCTCCCGCGCCGACGGCGCGGCGCTCGGAACGGCGTCACCGCACCACGTGCCAGCGAGTCTGGCGCCCGGCGAGGTAGGTCACCTTCTCGCCGTCGAACAGCGCGTCCTGCTCGAGCTTCACCTGCACGAGCTGGCCGCCCCACTCGGCCACGGGCACCTTCACGTTGCCCTCGATCGCGTAGACGGTCGACGGATGCAGCGGCCAGTCGCCCTGCACGGGCGTCGGCCCCTGGTCGTCCCACATGCCGATCGTCGGGCCCGGCGCGTGCCCGAAGAAGCCCAGCGGGTGCGTGTAGATCGTGCTCGCGATTCCCGCCCGCTGCGATGCGGCCTGGGCGCGCGCGAGCACCTCGTTACCGGTGCGCCCGGCGCGGAACTCGGCCGTCAGCAGGTCCTGCCAGCGATTGCCGACGGCGAGCGCGGCCTGCAGGCCCGCCGGCGCGTCCGACTCGCCGACGCGCGCGACGTAGGCCATCTCCTGGACGTCGGTGCAGAGCTTCAGGTAGCAGACGCCGACGTCCGTGTGCAGCACGTCGCCCGGCTGGATCACGCCGGACATCCCGCAGAAGTCCGTCTTCGGCCCGCACTCGAGGCCCGGCGCCTGCCGGTTGACGTAGGGCATGAACCAGATCGGGAGCCCCAGCGACTCGAAACGCTCGCGCAGGTACCACGCGACGTCGTCGGTGGTGGTGACGCCCGGCGTGATGACCCGCGAGCTGAAACCTTCCGCGATCACGCCGCGCGACAGCGCGACGACGTGGGGATAGATCGCGAGTTCCGACGGCGTGCGGGTTTCGAGCCACCGGATCACGAGCGTCTCCGCGGGCACGAAGCGCTTCTCGAAGCCCGGCGGCAGCACCTCGAGCAGCCGCTCGCGCAGCGCGTGCGTCAGCCCGTCGGCGACCGGCCAGTGCCGCGAGGCGTTCACGCCGATGCGAGCCGGGTTCCGCTCGCGGATCAGCTCGCCGAGCGCCTGCCACTGCGCGTCGAGCGAGCCGCCCTCCCAGCCGGTCGAGTAGGGCTTGCCCAGCGGGTAGCGATTCACGGAGAGCCGCTCGAACGTGCCGTCGGGCCGGCGGTTGAAGACCAGCATCGTGGTGCGGCGGGCCGCGAAACTCGGTTGCGGCACCAGCGTGAAGTAGACCGGGTCTTCCGCGTACTCCCGGTTGATCACGAGCCACATGTCGAGGCCCGCTTCCGCCATCAGGCGCGGCAGGAGCGTCTCGAGGCGCTCCTGCAGCATGCGATTCTCCGGCTCGATGCGGGCACGGGGCGGCAGTACGGCGTACGCATCGGCGCCGCCGATCGCGCGGCCCTGGTCGGGACGGTCGGCGGCGACGGCTCCGGCCAGCGGCAACGCGAGGGCGGCGGCCACGGCGGCGGCAGCGGCAACGATCCTGGAAGCGGTCACGGACAACCTCGGCACGCGAAAGGAACGCCCGGATTCTAGCGGCACGCCGGCGGCGCTCGCGCACGTACCGACGGGTTTTGGCTATGCTCTTCCCACCGCCTGCCGCACTCGCCTCTCTCCCGGGCGAGTGCACCCGGGCGTGCAGCAGAGGGCGCCCGATGACGTCGACCCGTTCCGCCAGCGCGAACCTGCAACTGTGCGCGCTGATCCTCCTGGGCGTTTCGGGCGCCAATTCGCTCGGCATCCTGCCGATGCTGGTCGGTGCGTTCGCCGATCACGGCGGCTTCAGCCTGCAGACCGCCGGCCTGCTCGTCAGCCTGGAGCTGACGGCGATGCTTGCCGGCAACGCGGCGCTCCTCGGGCCGCTGCGAGGGTTCCGGGTCAGGCGAATCGCGGCGCTCGCGCTGGGATTGCTCGTCCTCGGCAACGTACTCGCCGCGGGCGCCGATGGACTCGCGGCCCACGCAACCTGCCGCGTGATCGCCGGGCTCGGCGCCGGCTGCACGATCGCGTTCGCCGGGCAGCTCGCGCAGCGCGCCACCGCAGACCGCGACTTCGCGATCTACACCGCGGTCATCCTGGTCGCGGGCGCCCTTAACCTGCAGCTCGCGCCCGCACTGCTCGAGCGGTTCGCCATCGGCGGCCTGCTCGGGCTGCTGGCGGTGTACGCGATGGCAGGCCTCGTGCTGCTGCGCTGGCTGCCGGACGGTCTGCACGCGCCGCGTACCGGGGAAACCCACCAGAAATCCCCCGCGAGGCTCGACGCGCTGGCGCTGGTGCTGGTGCTGTACATCGGGCTGGCTTCCCTGTGGACGCTGGTCGGACGCTTCGGCGTCGCCGCGGGTCTCGATGCCGGTTCCGTGAGCCGCGTGATCGGCAGCGCATTCCTGCTGGCGGGCCTCGCGGGCGCGGCGCTGGCCCCGACGCTGGCGCGGCGCTTCGGCAACGGGCGGGTGGTCGGCGCGGCCGTGATCGGCATGGCCGCGGCCGGCGTCGTGCTCTCGGTGCAGACCGGCGGCAGCGCGTTGGTCTTCACGGTCGCCACCGCCGCCTTCATCTACGCCTGGTTCACGTGCTTCCCGAACGTGATGGGGCTGCTCGCCAGGCTCGATCCCGCCGGCGGTCTCGCGGTCGGCGGCATGCTAGTGCAGACGCTGGGCTTCGCAGTCAGCCCCGCTTTCGCCGCGTGGCTGATCGGCGCGGTGTCGCTCACCGGCGCGGGATGGGTCGCGATCGGGTTCCTGGGCTCGAGCCTCGTGCTGCTGGCAGTGGTGGTCAGGCGCGGACCGGCTCGCGCGACGCCATGAACCCCGAGGCAGGTGCGGCCGCCCGGAGCCGGTGACAGCCCCAAGGCTGGCGACCGGGCCGACGAGCGCAGCGAGCGCGCCGCTCACTCCCACTCGATCGTGGCCGGCGGCTTCCCGGAGATGTCGTAGACCACGCGCGACACGCCCGGCACTTCGTTCACGATCCGGCGCGAGACGTGGTCCAGGAACTCGTACGGCAGGCGCGCCCAGTGCGCGGTCATGAAGTCGACCGTCTCGACCGCGCGGAGCGCGATCACCCAGTCGTACTTGCGGCCGTCGCCCATCACGGCCACCGAGCGGACCGGCAGGAACACCGCGAAGGCCTGGCTGGTCCTGTCGTACAGGTCGTGCCGGCGCAGTTCCTCGATGTAGATGTCGTCGGCGCGCCGCAGGAGGTCCGCGTACTCCTTGACCACGGGCCCGAGGATCCGCACGCCCAGGCCGGGCCCCGGGAAGGGATGCCGGTAGACCATCTCGCGCGGGAGGCCGAGCTCGACGCCGATCCGACGCACCTCGTCCTTGAAGAGCTCGCGCAGCGGCTCCAGCAGCTTCAGGTTCATCTTCTCCGGCAGGCCGCCCACGTTGTGGTGGCTCTTGATGACGTGAGCCTTGCCGGTCTTGGCGCCGGCCGACTCGATCACGTCCGGATAGATCGTGCCCTGTGCGAGCCAGCGGATGCCGGCGAGCTTCTGCGCTTCCTCGTCGAACACCTCGACGAACAGGCGGCCGATGATCTTGCGCTTCCTCTCGGGGTCCGCCTCGCCCGCCAGCGCGGACAGGAAGCGCTCCTCCGCGTTCACGCGGATCACCTTCACGCCCATGTGCTCGGCGAACGTCGCCATCACCTGGTCGCCCTCGTTCAGGCGCAGCAGGCCGTGGTCGACGAACACGCAGGTCAGCTGGTCGCCGATCGCGCGGTGCAGGAGCGCGGCGACGACCGAGGAGTCCACGCCGCCCGAGAGGCCGAGCAGCACGCGATCGGTGCCGACCTGGTCGCGCACGCGGGCGATCGCGTCCTCGATGATGTGGCCGGCGTCCCAGAGCGCGTCGCAGCCGCAGATCTCGCGGACGAAGCGTTCGAGCAGCGCGTAGCCCTGGCGGGTGTGCGTGACTTCCGGGTGGAACTGCACGCCGTAGTAGCGGCGCGCGTCGTCTTCCATCGCGGCGAGCGGCGCGCCGAGGCTCCGACCCACCGCGCGGAAGCCCGGCGGCAGCCGCGTGACGCGGTCGCCGTGGCTCATCCAGACGTCGAGCACGCACTCGCCGTCCGCCGGGCGCGGCGCCGGTGCGGCCGGTGCGGCGGCGAGGGCGGCGGCCGGGTCGTTCGGCCCCTGCCCGGTACCCAGGTTCGCGAGCAGCCGCGAGTCCGCGGGCGCGTGCACCTGCGCGTAGCCGAACTCGCGGTGGTCCGACGACTCGACGCGGCCCCCGAGCTGCGCGGCCATCGTCTGCATGCCGTAGCAGATGCCGAGCACCGGCACGCCGAGCTTCCAGACCGCCTCGGGGGCGCGCGGCGAGTGCGCCGCGGTGACCGACTCCGGGCCGCCGGAGAGGATCACGCCCTTCGCGCCGTAGCGCTCGACGAAGGCGTCGCCGCAGTCCCACGGGTGGATCTCGCAGTACACGCCGATCTCGCGCACGCGGCGCGCGATCAGCTGCGTGTACTGCGCGCCGAAGTCGAGGATCAGGATCCGGTGCGCGTGGATGTCCTGCGGCAGCCCGGCAGTCGCGGCGGCGGTCGGGTTCAGCCGACGCGGTAGTTCGGCGCTTCCTTCGTGATCGCCACGTCGTGCACGTGGCTCTCGCGCACGCCCGCGTTCGTGATCCGCACGAAGCGCGGCTTCGTGCGCAGTTCCTCGATGCTCGCGCTGCCCGTGTAGCCCATCGCGGCGCGCAGGCCGCCGGCGAGCTGGTGGAGGATCGCGACGATGCTGCCCTTGTAGGGCACGCGGCCCTCGATGCCTTCCGGCACCAGCTTCTCGAGCTCGGTCGCCGTGTCCTGGAAGTACCGGTCGGCGGAGCCGTGGCGCTGCGCCATCGCGCCGAGCGAGCCCATGCCGCGGTAGCTCTTGTACGAGGCGCCCTGGTAGAGCTCGACCTGACCGGGCGATTCCTCGGTGCCGGCGAACAGACCGCCGATCATCACGCAGTGCGCGCCGGCCGCGAGCGCCTTGGCGATGTCGCCGGAGAAGCGGATGCCGCCGTCCGCGATCAGCGGCACGCCGGTGCCCTCGAGCGCGGCGGCCACGTTCGCGACCGCGGAGATCTGCGGCACGCCGACGCCCGCGACGATGCGGGTCGTGCAGATCGAGCCCGGGCCGATGCCGACCTTCACGCCGTCGGCGCCGTGGTCGACGAGCGCCCGCGCGGCCTGCGCCGTGACGATGTTGCCGCCGATCACGTCGAGGTCGCTCCACTGCTTCTTGAGGCGCGCGACCATGTCGAGCACGCCCTTCGAGTGGCCGTGCGAGGTGTCGACCACCACCACGTCGACGCCAGCCTCGCGCAGCTGCGCGACGCGATCGACCGTGTCCGGGCTCGTGCCGACGGCCGCGCCGACGCGCAGCCGGCCGCTCACGTCCTTGCAGGCGCGCGGGAACTCGGTCGCCTTCTGGAAATCCTTGACGGTGATCATCCCGCGCAGCTTGCCGACCGGGTCGACGACCAGCACCTTCTCGATGCGGTGCTTGTGCAACAGCGTCAGGACCTCTTCCTTCGGCGCGTTCTCGCGCACCGTGACGAGGCGCTCCTTCGGCGTCATCACCGCGGACACCGGGTGGTCGTAGCGCTGCTCGAAGCGCAGGTCGCGGCTGGTGACGATGCCGACGACGTCCCCGCCGACGGTCACGACCGGCACGCCGGAGATGCCCTTGGCACGCGTGAGTTCCATCACCTCGCGGATCGTCTTGTCGGGCGTGACCGTGATCGGGTCCGAGATCACGCCGCTCTCGTACTTCTTGACGCGCAGCACCTCGCGCGACTGCGCCTCGGCGCTCATGTTCTTGTGGACGATGCCGATGCCGCCCTCCTGCGCGATCGTGATCGCGAGGCGCGCCTCGGTGACGGTGTCCATCGCGGCGGACACGGTCGGCAGGTTCAGCCGGATGTTGCGGGTCAGGCGCGTCGACAAGTCGACGTCGCGCGGCAGCACCTCGGAGTACGCCGGCACCAAGAGGACGTCGTCGAAGGTCAGCGCTTCCTGGTCGATTCGCATGGACAGCCCTCTGCCGCGTGAGGCTGCGGCGGGCCGATGCGACGCGCTGTCGGCTCCGCCGGGGAGCCTTGGGTAAAGCGCGCAAGTTTACCGGCCCGTGGCGTGGCGGTAAACCCGCCACCGGGCAGCCGCTCCGACAGCGGCACCGGCGCCGGCTCTCGTCACGCGGCCGTCATCGAACCGTCGCAGAACCGTCTTGCGGCAGGCGCAGCCTCTCGCGCCTCGCAAGCTACGCTTGGGTGAATCCTCCATGCGCTCCCCGCCCCTTCCCGGTCGCCCCGCCCTGGCCGCCGCCGTCCGCCTCGCCCTCTGCGCCCCGCTGACCCTCGCCGCCCCCGCCGCGTTCGCCCAGACGGCGCCCGGCGCCACTACCCTCGAGGACGTCGTGGTCGTCGGCTCCCGACCGATCGCCGAATCCGAGGCCGCGGCGCTCGAGATCCAGCGCGATTCGGTGTCCCTGGTGGCCGTCGCGGCCGCCGACGCCGTCGGCCGCCTCCCAGATCAGAACATCGCCCAGGCGGCCGGCCGACTGCCGGGCGTCGGCGTGGCCCGCGACCAGGGTCAGGCGCGCTACATCAACCTGCGGGGCGCGCCGGCCAGCTGGACGACCCTTTCGATCGACGGCATCTCGATCGTGAGCCCCGAGGGCCGTGACACGCGCTACGACTCCCTGCCCTCGGCGATCGCTTCGCAGATCGTCGTGCAGAAGGCCGTCACGCCTGACATGACCGGCGAGACGATCGCCGGCAACGTGGACCTGCGAACGCGCTCGGCGTTCGACTACGACGACCTGCACGTCGCGGGCAAGCTCGGCGGCGGCCACGTGGAACTCGGCAGCCGGCAGGAGTACGAGGGCTCGCTCGTCGCCTCCAACCGCTACGAGGTGGGCACCGGCGAGATCGGGCTCCTGATGTCGGGCTCGTACTACCAGCGCGACATGGTGACCGACAACTTCGAAACGGACTGGGAGCAGGTCGCCCAGGACCGCCAGTCCGGCTTTGCGGATCGCGTGTGGGCGCGCGAGACCGAGAACAAGCTGTATCGCCTGACCCGCCGCAACTACTCGGGCTCGGCGCGGATCGACTGGCGGCCCGACGGCGACGGCGGCCGCTACTTTCTGCAGTCGATCTTCACGACCTTCACCGACGACGAGCAGCGCGACAACTTCATCTTCGACCTCGACGACCGGCAGGGCGACAATACCCGCGGCCCCGCACCCTGCACGATCGCCCAGGCCACGTCCGCCGCGAACTCCGGCTATGCCGACGTCTGCATCGGCAACACCCCGTTCCTCGGCACGGTTTACGGCATCGACATCAACCAGCGCGCGACGCTGCGCGAGTTCGAGCAGTCGATCTTCACGAACACGCTCGGCGGCGACCACGAGTTCGGCGCCTGGCGCGCGGCCTGGCGGCTCAACTACACGCAGTCCAGGGACGACCGCAGCGTCACCGGCGAGGCCCGCTACGACAGCCCGTCCACGCGCACGCTGCGGCCGACGGTGCGCTACGACCTGCGTGACCCGCAGCTGGCACGCGTCGAACTGTTCCGCACGCTGCAGACCGCCGGCCAGTTCTCGGCGGGCGCCCGCGTGACGAACATCGACGATTTCGCCCGCCCGCTGACCTCGCTACGCCTGCTCGACGCCGTCGACACGACCGATTCCTACACGGCCAAGCTCGACCTCGAGCGCGACCTCGACCTGTTCGGCGGCGAGACCTCGCTCGCGTTCGGCTTCCAGTTCGACCAGCGCACCAAGGAAGCGGACGAGAAGGAGATCCTGCTGAACCAGGCGGCGCAGTTCACGGCGGCCGGCATCCCGACCACCTACGTGCCCGTCTCGCTCGACACGCGCTTCGAGGGCGAGATCCCGCTCGGGTACACGTTCCGCTACTTCGACATCCGCGCGATGCGCGACATGGCGTCCCGGGCGAAGTCGATCGCGAGCTTCACGCCGATCCTGCCGAACTTCTACGAGGTGCGCGAGACGATCAACGCGGCGTACGGAATGACCACCACGCGGTACGGCTGGGGCAGCGTGGTCGGCGGCGTGCGCGTCGAGCAGGTGGAGAATCGCGCCAAGGCCTTCTCGACGGTGGCGGGCACCCCGCGCCTGAACGACATCGAGAACTCCGAGACGCTACTGTTCCCGAGCCTGCACGTGAACTGGGACG
>Ga0315900_10007351_pt1 | contig 14481 bp, 14 predicted proteins | sample LakEriMetagenome_FD_203521 | JGI IMG/M metagenome (GOLD analysis project Ga0315900, IMG submission 203521) | Freshwater fungal communities from buoy surface, Lake Erie, Ohio, United States - Buoy 12 MA114 | ecosystem: Environmental > Aquatic > Freshwater > Lake > Lake biofilm | place: USA: Lake...
CGTGCTGCTCGCCGATGCGCCCTGCCGGGTCAGCCCCGGCGGCGTTGAAATAGCGCAGCGCCACCGACCTGAAGCCGCTGTAGCGGTCCAGGTCGGCCAGCGCCTGCTCGACGACAAGCTTGGTGCGGCCATAGGGATTGATCGGCGCCTGCGGATGGCTCTCGTCCATCGGTATGCGCACCGGCGCGCCGAAGGTGGCGCAGGTCGAGGAGAAGACCATCGCCTCCACGCCCGCCCGGCGGGCCGCCCCGATGACGGCCAGAGAGCCGACCACGTTCACGTCATAGAAGTCGGCCGGATTTGTCACCGACGCCGCGACCTCGATCAGCGCCGCGAAATGCAGCACCGCGACCGGACGGTGGGCGGCGAACACCGCGTCCAGATGCCTCGCGTCGCGGACGTCGCCCTGCACCAGCGGGCCCCACTGAACGAAGGCCGCGTGGCCATTGGAGAGGTTGTCGAAGACCACCGGCGCGAAGCCGGCCTCGGACAGCCGCAGGCAGGTGTGTGCGCCGACATAGCCGGCCCCGCCGGTCACCAGGACGACCGGCCGGCCTTGCTGGTTGACTTCAGGACCGTTCCAGGAAGACGACATTGTCGTTCTCGTCCCGCAGCACAAAGCCGGCCTTGGCGAACCTGTCGAGCATCGCCTGGTTCGGCGCCGCGCCGACGATCTGCGGGTGGGTTTCCATCACGATCCGACTGAACCCATCGAAGTGTTCGATCGGCAGGCCGATCTCGCCCCCCTCGATGTCGATGATGAGGGTGTCGGGCGAAAAGGAGAGGCGGGTCCTCAGGCTGGCGATGGTCTGGGCCTCGACCTCGATCATCTCGCCGTCGTCATGCGCCGTGGAACTGGCCCAGAACTCGTCCGAAAGGGTGAAGCTGATCGTGCCGTCCGCCGGCGCCACGGCGGCGTTGATCAGCGGCACGTCCGCTGCGCCGTTGAGCTCCAGGTTCTTCGCGATCAGGTCGATCAGGCGCGGATTGGCCTCGACGATGGCGTAGTCGCGAACGCCGAGGTTCCGGCGGTTGTGGCAGGCTAGGAAACCGACGCCGGCCCCGATTTCCAGAACCCGATGCTCGGGGCGGATGTATTTGGTCGCCAGATCCGCCTCGGCGCGCTCGTACCGGCGCGACATCGCGAAGAACATCTTGTCGGTGACCGCCGGATGGCGCGTCCACAGCCTCAGGCCGAGATTGCTGATCTCGTCCCGGTCATTAAGGAGGCGGAAGAGACGGTTGCGGAGCCACTGCCGGGCGCGCTTGAAGCTGATCATGTCGGCCGGGGGCGGGAGGAAACGGTTGCCGCACCCTAGTTTCCCGACGCGATATTGCAACGCCCGCCGACAGACTATACCTGCGCGGTTCCCCAAGAGATGGCGACCATGTGGCCCCACCCGATCTTCGTCGTGAACATGAAGCACCATGTCGAGCGACGTGAGGCGGTCGCCGCGCAGCTGGCGCGGGTAGGCCTGACGCCGACCTTCATCGAAGCGGTCAACGGGCGGGAGATGAGCGCCGCCGACGCCGCCCTGCAGGATGTCGAGGGGCGTCTCCGCCGGGCGGCCAAGCCGCTGATGCCCGGCGAGATGGGCTGCTACCTGTCGCACTGGCGGATCTTCGAGACGATGGTCGCCGAGGGCATCCCCCAGGCCCTGGTCCTTGAGGACGACCTGATCGTGGCCGACGATCTGCCGGCCGTGCTCGACGCCCTGACCGGGGATGACCTGCCCCCCTATGACCTGATCAAGCTGGCGATCAGCGAGACCGAGCTCTCCCGATCCTACGACGTCATCGTGGATCTGACCGCCGAATCGAAGCTGGTCCGTCATCACAATGTCTGCAACTCGACGGTCGCCTACGTCATCACCCTGGCCGGCGCGAAGCGCTTCCTCGGTTATGGCATGCCGATCCGCTATCCGATCGATGTGGCCATGAACCGCTCCTGGCGGCACGGGCTGGATATCCTGGGCGTGCGGCCATGGCCGGTGTTCCACGACCATGACTTCGAATCGGTGATCGGCCAGGAGCGCTTCCGGAAGGAAGACGAGCTGGAGGACAAGGGCTCGCTGATGCAGCAGCTCGAACGCCGGCTGCGCAAAGGGTACGACAGCATCGCCAAGCGGGCCGACATCCGGCGCCGACTCAAGCAGGATGCGGACTGGAAGCGGCGCCGCGTCACGGCGAACTAGGGCCCGAGCGGGCCGGCGAGGTTTGACTCCATGCGCTTGACCTTCCGCCAGCGAAGCGACTGGGTCGCCCACGTCCTCAAGGCCGGCTTCCAGCAGCACCATCGGGAGCTGATCCCCCTCTTCGCGCCGCACATCGCCGAGGATGCGGTCATCGTCGATGTCGGCGCCCATGCCGGCCAGTTCGCCCGCCTGTTCGCGGGCATGGCGCCCAAGGGACAGGTCTGGTCCTTCGAGCCCTCGGAATACGCGCGATCGGTGATGACCAGCGCCGCCCGTATCCGCCGGATCGACAACATCACCCTCGTGCCGCTGGGACTCTCGGACGCACCCGGAGACCTGGTGCTGCACACGCCGGTCAAGAAGGCGGGCGGACTCGGCTTCGGCGCCGCCCACCTTGGCGAGGACGACGGCTCGCGACCCACCGTCGCGCAGGTTGTCAAGCTGACGACCCTCGACGCCTTCGTCGCCGAACGAGGCATCGCGCGGGTCGACTTCATCAAGGCCGATATCGAGGGCTGGGAGCTGCATGCCCTGCGCGGCGCCGAGCAGGTGCTGGCCCGTGACGAGCCGGCGCTGTTCCTCGAGGTTTCCGACGCCCACCTGGTCCGCGCCGGCGAGAGCGCCCAGGGTCTGTTCGACTGGCTGGGCGCGCGCGGCTACGCCGCCTACACGACCGACAAGGCCAGGGTGACGACCTACGTCGAGCCTGGCGACTTCCTCTTCCTGCCGGTCTGACGCCGCGCCGGCGGGCGGCGTGTCGCTTGCCAAATCACCCTTGCTCGCCAACCCTTGGGTCCGGACGGACGGCGAACCCGCGCCGCGCCGGGGAGGGGCCGATCCATGGACTACGTTCGACTGGGAGCCAGCGGCCTGAAGGTTTCGCGGCTCTGTCTCGGCTGCATGACCTATGGCGCCAGCAGCTGGCGGCCCTGGGTTCTGGAGGAGGAGGCGAGCAGGCCGTTCTTCAGGGCGGCCGTCGAGGGCGGGATCAACTTCTTCGATACCGCCGACATGTACTCCAACGGCCAGAGCGAGGTCGTTACCGGCAGGGCGCTGAAGGAATTCGCCCGCCGCGAGGAGACGGTGATCGCCACCAAGGTCTTCTTCCCGCACGGCCGGGGACCCAACAGCGGCGGCCTTTCGCGCAAGCACATCATGGACGCCGTCGACCGGTCGCTGAAGAACCTCGGAACCGACTACATCGACCTCTACCAGATCCACCGCTTCGACTACGACACGCCGATCGAGGAGACGCTGGAGGCGCTGCATGACGTCGTAAGGGCCGGCAAGGCCCGCTACATCGGCGCCTCGTCCATGTACGCCTGGCAGTTCGCGAAGATGCTCAGCGTCTCCGAGCGGAACGGCTGGACGAAGTTCGTGTCGATGCAGCCGCAGTACAACCTCGTCTACCGCGAGGAGGAGCGCGAAATGCTGCCGCTCTGCAAGGCCGAGGGCGTCGGCGTCATCCCCTGGTCGCCGTTGGCCCGCGGCTTCCTGGCCGGCGGCCGCAAGGCGGTGGGCGAGGGCAACACCGAGCGGGCCCGCACCGACGAGTTCTCGCCACGCCTCTACTACCGCGACGCCGACTTCGCTGTGGTCGACGCGGTCGAGGCCATCGCGATGGGACGTGGGCTCTCCAACACCCAGGTTGCGCTGGCCTGGGTGCTGAGGAACCCGGCCATCACCGCCCCCATCGTCGGCGCCTCGAAGATGCACCACCTGTCCGAGGCGCTCTCGGCGCTGGAGGTCAAGCTGACAGACGACGAGGTCGCGGCGCTCGAGAAGCCGTACCAGCCCAAGCCGGTGCTGGATCATGGGTAGCGTTGTCGCCGTCATCCTCGCCCTTGTGGCGAGGATCCATTCGTGGTGGGTCGGAATGATGTGACGCGGTCAGCGCTGAGCCCTTGCCGGCCCTTCCGGTGGTCATGGGTCCTCGCGACAAGCGCGAGGATGACGATCCGGAACATTGGGCGAACACCGTGAATCGGTCATGGTGTCATCCATGAAGACGACCCACGACCTCTCCGCCCGCCAGGCCCGGCGCATCGCGCTGGCGGCCCAGGGCTTCGCCGACTCCCGACGCCACGACGCGCCGGGCGCCCGGCACTTCCGCAAGACCGCCGACCGGCTGGGCGTGATCCAGATCGACAGCGTCAACGTGGTCACCCGCACCCACTACCTGCCGGCCTTCTCGCGGCTGGGCGACTATCCGCGCGAGGTGCTGGAGGCGGAGGCCTGGGGCAAGAAGCGGTCGATGTTCGAGTACTGGGGCCATGAGGCCTCGCTGCTGCCGATGGACCTGCAGCCCTTTTTCCGCTGGCGGATGGCGCGGGCCGAGGCGGGCGAGCAATGGGGCGGCCTGGCCCGCTTCGGCCGCGACCGCCGGGACTACATCGACAACATCCTGAGCGAAATCGAACAGCGCGGGCCGGTCACAGGCGGCGACTTCGCCACCGGCCCGCGCGGCCAGCCCGGCTGGTGGTCGTGGTCCGACGGCAAACGCGCGCTGGAGTGGCTGTTCTGGGCCGGCCATGTGACCACCAGCACGCGACGCGGGTTCGAGCGCGTCTACGACCTGACGGAGCGCGCCCTGCCGTCGGCCGTCATCAACGCCCCGACGCCGGATGAAGACGAGGCTGTCCGCGAACTGGTCCGTCGCTCTGCCCTGGCCATGGGCGTGGCGACCGAGGCCGACCTGCGCGACTATTTCCGCCTGCCGCTGGAGCACGCCCGCCGGGCGGTTGGCGAGCTGGTCGAGGCCGGAGAGCTCACGCCGGTCAGCGTGGAGGGCTGGAGCAAGCCCGGCTACCTGCACCCGGCCGCGAAGGTTCCGCGCAAGGTCGAGGCCCACGCCCTGCTGTCGCCGTTCGACAATCTGATCTGGTTCCGCGACCGAACCGAGCGTCTGTTCAACGTGAAGATCCGGCTGGAGATCTACACCCCGGCCGAGAAGCGGCTGCACGGCTACTATGTGCTGCCTTTCCTGCAGGGCGAAACCATCACGGCCCGCGTCGACCTCAAGTCCGACCGGCAGCGGAAGGTGCTTCTGGTCCAGGCGGCGCATGCCGAGCCAGGCGCCCTGCCGGATACGGCGGAGGGCCTGGCGATCGAGCTCAAACGCATGGCCGGCTGGCTGGGTCTGGAGGGGGTCGAAGTGGTGCGAAAGGGCGACCTGGCGGCGCCGCTTTCGGAGGCGCTGTCGAAAATGTGAGCGGGGTGCGACGCCATGCGCGGTTTCCCGAGGATGTTCAGGTGGGCTATCGCCTGCCCCCACTGGCCGCGCGGGGGCGTAACCGGAGCTCAGAACGCATGCTGGACCAGCAACCGCGCCTGTCGCGTCGTGGACTTATCGTCGGCCTCGCCGCCCTGACGGCGTCTTGCGCCGCCTCGACGCCGAAACCCGCGCCGGTCGCCCAGTCCTTCACGCCCGTTGTCCCGCCGCCGCTGCCGCCGCTCGTCGCTCCGCCCGCGCTTGTCCCGGCCCTCGGACCCGCGCTCGACCCGCAGGGTCTGATCCGCCGACCGCTTCTGTATGCGGCGATGGACGCGCTGAAGCGCCACCGCGGCAAGGTCGCGCATGAGGACCGGGTCTATATCGTCGACTTCCAGGCCCACTCCAGCAAACCGCGCCTGTTCCGTCTCGACCTGACGACCGGCGAGGTGAAGGCCTGTCGAACGGCCCATGGCCGGGGCTCCGATCCGGCCCATACCGGCTTCGCGCAGCGGTTCTCCAACGTGCCGGACTCCAACGCCTCCTCTGTCGGCGCCTACCTAACGGTCGGCCAGTCCTGGGGTTCCAAGCACGGCCCGAACGTTCTTCTGGACGGCCTGGACCCGACCAATTCCGAGGTCAGGGACCGGGCGATCATCGTCCACGCGGCCGACTACTGCGAGCCGGCCTACCTGGCCTCGCAGGGCAAGCTGGGTCGCTCGTTCGGCTGCTTCGCCCTTTCCCAGGCCGACCTGAACGCCCTGCGCCCGGACATGGACGGCGGCCGCCTGCTGTTCGCTGGGGTCTGAGACCTAAGCCGTCCCCTCCGCCACCGCGGCCAGGCGCGCATAGGCGCCGCCCTTCGCCTTGAGCTCGGCGTGGCGGCCTTCCTCGACAATGCGACCGCGCTCGAAGACCAGGATGCGGTCGGCGCCGCGGATGGTCGACAGGCGGTGGGCGATGACGATGGTGGTGCGCGCCGACATCAGTTCGTCCATCGCCGCCTGGACATGGACCTCGGTCTCGACATCCAGGCTGCTGGTCGCCTCGTCGAAGACCAGGATCGGGGCGTCGGCCAGGAAGGCGCGGGCAATGGCCACCCGCTGGCGTTCGCCGCCTGACAGCTTCACGCCCCGCTCGCCGACCAGGGTGTCATAGCCCTTGGGCAGGGCCTCGATGAAGTCGTGGGCGCGGGCCCGTTTGGCGGCCAGCTTGATCTCGTCCAGCGTCGCGTCCGGCCGGGCGTAGCCGATGTTCTCGGCGATGGTCCGATGGAACAGCGCAGGGTCCTGCGGCACCACGGCGATGGCGCGGCGCAGCGAACCCTGCTCGACGAGGGCAATGTCCTGGCCGTCGATGGCGATGGAGCCGCCCTGCAGGTCGTAGAGCCGCTGGATCAGCTTGACGAAGGTCGACTTGCCCGCCCCCGTCGGCCCCACCAGCGCCACCCGCTCGCCCGGCGCGATGGTCAGGTTGAAGGTGTCATACAGCGGCGTCTCGGCGCTCTTGTAGCGGAAGGTGACGTGATCGAAGACGATCTCGCCCTCGCCGCCAACGAACGGCTTGGCGGCCGGCGCGTCGGCGACCTGCGGGACCATGCGGGCGTAGTTGGCCACGTCCTCGACGTCGTCCAGGCCCTTCTGCATCATCCTTACGTTCTCGCCGATGTTCCGCAGATAGCCGCTCATCAGCATGAAGGTGGTGATGGCGAAGGCGATGTCGCCCGGCGAGGCGGCGCCCTGGACCCACAGGTTCACCAGCATCCCGGTCATTCCGGCCTGCAGGATGACCATGAGGACGTTCTGCAGCACCCAGACGTCCATGAACCGGCCCCAGGTGATCTGGACAGCCCGGCTCCAGCCGCCGGTCACCTGGCCGAAGCGGCTCTCCTCGCGCGTCTCCGCGCCGAAACTCTTGACGGTGGGGTTGGAGGTGATGGCGTCGGCCAGCGCCCCGCCGATGCGGCTGTCCAGCGCGTTGGATTTCAGGTTGGCCGGTCGGACATAGACCTTCACCACCCACAGGTTCAGCACCAGGAAACCGATCACCACCGAGAAGGACAGCAGCCCGATCATCGGCCACTTCAGCGCCATCTGCAGCGACAGGCCGAACAGCACCAGCAGCGCCGGGCCCAGCCACAGCACCACCGCGTCCGATACCGCGTCGTATCCCCACATCGCCCGCGACAGCCGCCGCACCGTCGACCCCGCGAAGGTGTCGGCGTGCCAGTCGGAGGAGAAGGTCTGCACCCGGCGGAAAGCCTCGTTGGTCATCTCCGCCATGTTGTGGGCCGCCAGCGGGTTCCAGAACCGGAAGGCGATGTTCCGTGTAATGACGAAGGCGACATAGACGCCGACGAACAGGCCCCAGGCCTGCCAGGCGTTGTCCGCGTTCCGGGCCGGGTCGGACACCGCGTCGATCAGCGCCTTGGCCGCCGTCGGCATCAGGATGTCGAAGCCCACGGCCAGCAGCATCAGGCCCGCCGAGGCGACCAGCAGCCATGGCCGCCGCAGCCAGAAGCCGGCGATGAAGGCCAGAACCTGGCCGTTGGAGAGCACCCGTCCCCGGGTGACCTCCTCGTCTTCGTACTGCTCGCTCATGAAGGGCCCTCGACCCGCAGATACGCCCGAACGGGGTTCGGCGGGAGAGGGGCGGGTCCGGTTTCTTGAGTACTGTGTCAGGCGTGCCGCTGAGGCCTTGACTGACCGCGAAGCACGAACAGATCGTCAAACACCTCGAGCAGACCGTCCGGAACCATCGTGTCGCATTCGTCGAACATCTTGCCGAGCGCCGCATCGACCGCGGCGCCGTCGCGTTTGCGTGTCGCAATGATGGCGTTCTCGGTGTTCCAGTAGCAATCCTGAATCATGTCATCGAGCTTGTCGGCGATCCGGGTCAGCGTTGCGCGGGCTTGAGGGTGCAGCAGCGGATTCCCGAGCTCGGAGGTCACGAACCGGTTGCGGATATAGCGAAGAGACACTTCGAGGTACTGCAGCGGCGTGTCGTACAGGCCCTCTGACGTCCGACTCGTATCGAGCCTGATGGCGAAATTGTATCGTTCGTCATCGATGCAGTCCATGAGCGCGCCGAGGTCTTCGTGAAGGGTCAGGAACTGGCTCTGCGTCTCGATCTTGACCCTTCGGGCGGTCTGCATGTCGGCGATGATGCGCAGTGCGCCGACAATCGCCAGCAGCTCGAGCCAGAAGAAGACCGCGCCAACCAGCAGGTTTTCGTTGAACGAGACGTTCATCCAAACCGGCGCATCGGGGACCTCCGTCCGGCCCCAGAAGAACAGGGCCCAGACGGTCAGAAGAACGGCCGCCGGAAACGACGCCAGGCAGGCAACGACGCCAATGAACCTGAATGTATCGCTCACGGGCCGACCCGTCGGCTCGAAGGCGCGCGGCTTTGGCTTTTCGGCGAAGCGTTTCGGATTGAAGTTTGGGCGGAAAACGAGCCGCCCCTGTTCTTCGGTCGATGCCATCCACGCCCCCGCGCTGAACGGACCTTCGCACGATGGACGCCGCCCGCAACGCCGTTCGCGCCGCGGTTGAGGGTCAGCGCGCGCGCCGCCTTTGCCTGGCTCCGAACGGCCGCCAGCGCAGGAAGCCGATGATCGCCGGACCGACCACGGGAGTCTTCAGCAGCGGCCTCACCGCCCAGGGACGGGTCTTCAGAAAGCAGGCCACCGCGCCGATCCAGAACACGGTCGTCGGCAGGCCGGGAACGATCACACCGACCGCCCCGACCGCGACCAGCGTCGCGCCGAGGCCGTCGACCGCCCAGTGGGCGGCCCGCGAGCGCTTCGGCCGCGACCGGATCGAACCGTCTACCATCGTCCCACACTGCCTCGCCGCCCGCCCGCCGTCCCGGTGAAAAGTTTGGGCGGTGAAAGATTGGATCACGGCCGCGACCCGGCTATCTGGCGGTCATGTCCACGATCCTGCCCGACGCCGCGCCGACCAACTGGGTGGACCGCCATGCGCCGCCGGCGCTGCGGCCGTGGCTGAAACTGGGGCGGTTTGACCGGCCGGTGGGCATCTGGCTGCTGATGCTGCCCGGCTGGATGGGCATAGCGCTGGCCTGCGCGATGCAGGGCCGCGGGCCCGATCCGCTGCTGCTCGTCCTTTTCCTCGTCGGCGCGGCGCTGATGCGGGCGGCGGGCTGCGCCTACAACGACATCGTCGACCGAGACATCGACGCCAAGGTCGCCCGCACCGCGCTGCGACCGATCCCGGCCGGCCAGATCAGCGTGAAGCAGGCCTGGGCCTTCGTGGTCGGCTGCTGCCTGGTCAGCCTGTTGATCCTGCTGACCATGAACCCCTGGACCATCGGTCTGGGCGTCGGGTCGCTGGCGCTGGTGGCGGCCTATCCGTTCATGAAGCGGATCACCTGGTGGCCGCAGGCCTGGCTGGGGCTGACCTTCAACTGGGGCGCGCTCATGGGGTTCGCGGCCGTCGCCGGCGCGCCGACCGCGCCGGCCCTGCTGCTCTACGCCGGCCTGGTGTTCTGGACCCTCGGCTACGACACCATCTACGCGGTGCAGGATATCGAGGACGACGCCCTGGCGGGGGTGAAGTCCTCGGCCCGGCGGCTGGGCGCCAACGCCAGATGGGGCGTGCTCGGCTTCTACATCGCCAGCTTCGTGATGGTCGTCGCCTCGGCCATGGTCGCCGACCTCGGCCCCCTGTTCCTGCCGCCCGTGGCGCTGTTCGCCGTCCACCTGTCGCGGCAGGCGGCCCGGCTGGACGTCTCTGACGGGGCAGGGGCCCTGGTCCTTTTCAAGTCCAACGCCGTCGCCGGCCTGATCCTGGCGGTCGCCTTCGCGGTCGGGGTCTGGAAGCCGGCGGCGGGGTTCTGACGCGATCTCCGCCCCCTCTGCCGTCATCCTCGCCCTTGTGGCGAGGACCCCTGCTGAAGCTCGCAGGTGCGGGTGTGATCACGCTCTCACGGTGAAGCTGATCGAGGGGTCCTGGGCACAAGGCCCAGGATGACGGGAAGGGAAAACTGACGCTACCGTCATTCTGGCCAGCCGAAGGACGAAGTGAGATACTCCTCCCATGGCCGTCGCAGCACGCGTGAAACCGAAGGACTTCTTCACCGACGAGGAGTGGGCGCCGCTGGCTGAACGCTCTAACTGGTTCGGGCTGTGGCTGGTGGCCCATGCCTGGCTGACCATCGCCGCGGCCGCCGCGCTGTTCATCGTCTTGCCCAACCCGCTGACCTTCATCTTCGCGGTGATGGTCATCGGCGCCCGGCAGCTGGGGCTGGCCATCCTGATGCACGAGGCGGCGCACGGCTGTGTGCATCCGAACATCAGGGTCAATGATTTCGTCGGCCAGTGGCTGTGCGGCGCGCCGACCAATGGCGACCTTCTGCGCTACCGCGACTACCACCTGCAGCACCACAAGTTCGCCCAGCAGGCCGAGGATCCGGACCTGTCGCTGTCGGCCCCGTTCCCGACCACCCGCGCCTCGCTGTGGCGCAAGGTGGTCCGCGACCTGACCGGCCAGACCTTCTACAAGCAGCGCATCCAGCCCAGCCTCGACGCCTTCAAGGCCGGCAAGGCGAAGGGCATCCCGTTCGGCAAGACGCTGAAGGGCGTGCTCGGGTTCTGGAAGCCGTTCCTGGTCTTCCACATCCCGATCATCATCGTGACCATAGCCGTCGGCTACTGGTGGGCCTGGCCGGTGCTGTGGCTGATCCCGATGGCGACCTGGTATCCGCTGGTCACCCGCCTGCGGAACATCGCCGAGCACGCCCTGGTCGGCGAGAACCAGCCCGACCCGCTGCGCCACGCCCGCACGACGATCGCCAACCCCATCGAGCGCCTGCTGATCGCGCCCTACTACGTCAACTATCACGGCGAGCATCACATGTTCATGCATGTGCCCTGCTGGAACCTGCCCAAGGCCCACAGGAAGCTGCGCGAGAAGGGCGTCACCGAGCGGATGCTGGTGGCGAAGGGGTATCTGGGCGTGCTGAAGGCCGCGTCGAGCAAGGGGCTGGTGGCGGCTTAGGGGATGGGCATGGACCCCGGCCGCCGATCCGGTCCACAAGCCCCTCATGATCACCGACCGCAGGGCCTTCATCGTCGAGAACACGCGCCTGCAGGCGCCGCCGCATGCGCCCGAGCTGGTGCTGCACCTGGCCGACGAGATCACGCCGATCTGGCGGCTGACCGAGGAGGAGCTGGACCGGATCGGCCTGCCGCCGCCGTTCTGGGCTTTCGCCTGGGCGGGCGGGCAGGCCCTCGCGCGCTACATCCTCGACCATCCGCACCTCGTCGCCGGCAAGCGGGTGGTCGACTTCGCCTCGGGCTCGGGCATCGTCGCCATCGCCGCGATGAGAGCCGGCGCGGCGAGCGTGCTGGCCGCCGACATCGACGTCTTCTGCGAGGCGGCGATCAGCCTCAACGCGGCGGCAAACGGGGTCGCGCTGGACTTCACCGACGTGAACCTGCTGGACGCCCCGCCGCCGGCCGAGGCGCAAGTCATCCTGGCGGGCGACATCTGCTACGAGAACCCGCTGGCGAGCCGGGTGCTGGCCTGGCTGGCCGCCGCCCGCGACGCCGGCGCGACGGTGCTGATCGGCGATCCGGGCCGCACCTATTTTCCCAAGGACGGGCTGACGAAACTGGCCGAGTACCAGGTGCAGACGACGCGCGAGCTGGAGGACTTCGAGGTCAAGAAGACCAGCGTCTGGGCGTTCCCCTAGGCGGTGTTGACTCCCGCGAAACGCCGTGAACAAACTGGCAACAACAGGGGTGATGGCCATGCGTGAAGACGGCAAGATCGACTATGTGGAAATGCCCGGCGGCGCCCTGCCGGCGACCAGGGCCTTCTACACGGCGGCCTTCGGCTGGAGCTTCGTCGACTACGGCCCCGGCTACGCGGGCTTCAACGAGGGTCTGGACGGCGGCTTCGACGTCGAGGGCGCGCCGGCGCCGCTGGTGATCCTCTACGCCCATGACCTGGAGGCCATGCAGGCGAAGGTCGAGGCGGCGGGCGGCGTGGTGGTCAATCCGATCTTCAGCTTCCCCGGCGGGCGCAGGTTCCACTTCCGCGACCCGGCGGGCAATGAACTGGCGGTCTGGAGCGAAACCTGAATCTTCCTCCCTCCCCTTTATGGGGAGGGACAGGCCGCGAAGCGGCCAGGGTGGGGCAAGTGTCAATCATTCGCGCACGCCAGATGCGATCAATCATGCCGCCCATGGAGGCGAAGCTTTGGTCGCGCCTCAAGCTGCTCCGCGCCGAGGGGTTCCACTTTCGGCGGCAGGCGCCATTTCGTGGATACTACCTGGACTTCGTCTGTTTCAGCCGGAAGCTCGTCGTCGAGCTCGATGGGACGACGCATGCCGACGATTCGCAGATCGCTTACGACGCGGTACGTGACGTCGTCGTTCGGCGGGAAGGCTTCACGGTTCTGCGGTTCTTCAATCATCAGGTCCGCGAGAACATCGACGGCGTTATGCACAAAGTACGGCTGGCGCTGTGCGCGCCGGTGCGATTGCGGCCATCACTTGCCCCACCCTGACGAGCCTGCGGCTCGTCTGTCCCTCCCCACAAGGGGGAGGGAGAACGCACACTCCTCCCTCGCCCCGCCGCGCATCCGGCCTATAGTCCCGCCCAAAGTATTCGCCGGGAGTCCTCCGCCCATGCGCCGCCGCACCTTCCTCGCCGCACTGCCGGCGACCGCCCTCGCCACATCGGCCCTGGCCCAGAGTCGCCCGGGCAACCCCAACCTGAACCGCCCCGACGTCAAGAGCGGCGACCGGGTCGACGGCGCCACGTTCGCCAGCCGATCGGCGGCCTGGGGCGTTCACGGCGCGGCGGCCACGGCGCATCCGCTGGCGACGATGGTCGCCATCGAGACCTTGAAGAAGGGCGGCAGCGCCATCGACGCGGCCATCGCCGCCAACGCCTGCCTGGGCCTGCTGGAGCCCATCGCCTGCGGCATCGGCGGCGACTGTTTCGTGATGCTGTGGGACCCGAAGACGAAGAAGGTCGTCGGCCTCAACGGCTCGGGCCGCTCGCCGAAGGGGCTGTCGCTGGAGACGGTGCGTGGCCGGGCGAAGAACGGCCTCATCCCGAGCTTTGGAGCCATCACCGTCAGCGTCCCCGGCGCGGTCCAGGCCTGGTGGGACCTGCACCAGAGCTACGGCAAGCTGCCCTGGAAGGATCTGTTCGATCCGGCCATCGCCCAGGCCGAGGCGGGGGCGCCGGTCACCCAGAACGTCGCCTACTACCTGGCCAGCTCTGCCCGCCGCTACAACAACCCGGCCTCCGGCATCGAGGAGGTCGCCAACTTCAACGCCGTGTGGATGACCGACGGCCGCGCGCCGCGCGAGGGCGAGGTGTTCCGCAATCCGCTGCTGGCGAAGACCTATCGCCAGATCGCCCAGGGCGGCCGCGACGCCTTCTACGACGGGCCGATCGCCGACGCGATCGAGGCCTATTTCAAGCGGATCGGCGGCTGGATGACCCGCGCCGATCTGAAGGCCCATCGCAGCGAATGGACCACGCCGCTGGTCAGCGGCTATCGCGGCGTCGACGTCTATGGCCTGGCGCCCAACACCCAGGGCCTGTCGACGCTGCAGTTGCTGAACATTCTCGAACAGTTCGACGTCAAGGCGATGGGCTTCCAGTCGGCGGCGTCCATCCACCACGCCGTCGAGGCCAAGCGCCTGGCCTACGAGGATCGCGGCCGATACTTCGCCGACCCGGATTTCGTGAAAATGCCTCTGGAGTGGCTCAACTCCAAGGACTACGCCGCCCAGCGGGCGAAGCTGATCAGGCCCAACGCCATCCTCAACCCGGCCTTCCCGGGCCAGGCCCCGTCAAAGGGCGACACCACCTACTTCTGCACGTCCGACAGCGACGGGATGATGGTCTCGATCATCCAGTCCAACTTCCGGGGCATGGGCAGCGGTCTGGCGCCGGACGGGACCGGGTTCATGCTGCAGAACCGGGGCGAGCTGTTCGCCCTGACCGACGGACATCCCAATGTCTATGCGCCCGGCAAGCGGCCGTTCCAGACCATCATCCCCGGTTTCGCGGTCCGGGGCGGCGAACC
>Ga0315900_10007353_pt1 | contig 14481 bp, 23 predicted proteins | sample LakEriMetagenome_FD_203521 | JGI IMG/M metagenome (GOLD analysis project Ga0315900, IMG submission 203521) | Freshwater fungal communities from buoy surface, Lake Erie, Ohio, United States - Buoy 12 MA114 | ecosystem: Environmental > Aquatic > Freshwater > Lake > Lake biofilm | place: USA: Lake...
TGGCATTTAAGATCTGGGAAGGAATATTCAATTTTACAGGTAGCTGAAATGTTTCAACATCCTTATGAAATAGTACCAGAACGTCGCGGAGAACGTTTAAGTTCCGCAAAAATAGAAACACAAACAGAAAGTATTCTTGGCTGGAAACCTACCCACAGTTTAGAATATTGGATCTCAAAAATTAACTTAGATTAAAAATGATTTATTACACATCTGACAGTCACTACAATCATAAAAACATTGTAAGTGGAGTATCTCGATGGGAAGACAAAAGCGGTTGTCGAGATTTTAAAACTAAAGAAGAACATGACGAAACTGTCATAAAAAATATTAACGATTGCGTAAAGCGCGATGACGTTCTTTTTCATCTTGGTGATGTTGCATTCCAAGGCCCTGAAAAAATTATTGAATTTCGTAATCGTATTCGTTGTAAAACCGTTCACCTAATTTTAGGCAATCATGATGTTGACATTCACAAAATGGTTGAACTTCAACAAATGTTTACAACTGTTGATTTTTATCGTGAGATTAACATAAATGGACAAAAGATAGTATTGTGTCATTACCCACTTAGAACTTGGAATAAATGGCATCACGGTAGTTTTATGTTACATGGTCACTGTCACGGTAAATTACAACATCAAATACCAGCTTCATTACTTAAAAGATTGCTTGAAGAAAACCAAATGGATGTTTTATGGGCACTTGCAAATAATGAAGAAGTTGACGGTTATTGTCCTAATGGTAGATCTCTTGATGTGGGGTTAGATACACACCCACAGTTTAGACCTTATAGTCATACTGAAATTTTGGAAATAATGAAAACCAAATCTTTTACTCCAACTGACGGTCATTACCCCGCAGAAAAAATGAAAGATAAATAACAAAAATCTAACTGTTATGTTATCTTACAAAGAATGGGTTCTTAATGAAGGTGGGTGGTCTTCTGTTAAAACACAAGGGATTAAAATCACACCTGCTATTTTAAAAATTGCTGATGATTACGTAAAGCAATTATTTGCTGATTTTGAAAAGTGGATGAAAAAAAACCATCCTAATACTTTACCACTTAAAGGAATTCGACCAGTAGGTTCAGGTATCTATTATGAAGAAGATTTAAAAAATGAGCCTGAAAAGATATACGGAGATATAGATTATCTTATAGAATATCCTGTGTACGGTGATTCTACGGATGAACGAAAAACTGAAACAGAAGCTATTCGTTTTTATAATCGTGAATTGTTTAGATTTTTTAATGAAACTAAATATAAAGGGATTGATCTTAAAGATTCACGAGGTGCTGATGGTAGCGGAGCGGTTCTTATTGCTGAAGTTCAACCTAACGTGTACATCCAAGTTGACTTTGTTGTAACACATGCAAAATATGTTGATTGGGCTCTTGACAGATTTACACCTATACATAACATTAAAGGATTTGTTTCAGGCAATCTTTATTCATCACTTGCTGATGCTCTTTCAATATCAATGGGCGACCGTGGTGCCAGAGCAAAACTTCAAGCAGGAGCACTTGTACCATTTCGTATGAGAAAAGATGTGGAAGAAATTGCCATTTCATTAAACTTTAAAACGCTGTTTACCGACATTGTTAACTTTTTCGTTTCTTTAAAAGATAATACACAAAACCCTGCGTTTTTACAAAATGATATTGCAGGTATAGATTCTAAGAATCTTAGTCTTGCAGGTATTGCGCAAGGAATTGCTTCACTTGCTGAAGTTCTTGAACGTAACGGCGTTCTTGATGGAAACACAGTTTCTTTTAAAAGCGCAAAAGAATTAAAGAAAGCTGTTGCTGTTAATTATGCAAAGAAAATGGCTGAATTGAGAAATGACAGTAAATTCCAAAAAGCAGAAGATCCAATGGCAATCGCTGCTCGTGATAAGATTTTTAAAACATCAATGGATGCTGAAAAAGAGGTTAATTCTATTCTAGGATAAAACTTTTATATCATTTGTGTATATAAACTTCGATTTGTTTTTTTAAAAACTTTTGAATTATGTTTAAGACAAAAATCTTTTCGTTTTTAAAATACAACAAGTTTACTTTTGGTAAACAAATCGTATCACAATTCGTTATCTTTGAGTGTAAGTACCTTTTTAGTTTAATTATCTTTTACTTTCACAAATCAAATTCATCGCAAGATAGATTTCATACTCACGCATTTAATGCAATTTCAATTAAACTATTTGGTGAATATGATGAATACATACTTGAAGATGAAAAAACAGGAAACTATAGAATTGAAAAAAGAAACCAAACTTTTAAATATTTTCCCAGAAATAGTTATCATAAAATAGGAAATAGCACTGGGTGTTGTACTATTCTATTATCAGGACCGTGGCAAAAGTATTGGAAAGAATACATAAACGGAAAAGTAATAAACTATTCTTGGGGAAGAACTAACTAAATTAAATTTTTAACTATGAAACCAAGTATTAAAGTGTTAGCAAAAAATGGTGATTTAAACATCAAGAATGTTAGTGAAAATCCATTTGATGCTGAATTTAAGATTACAATGTACACTAAGAAAAAGTCTTTTAAAGAAAGATTTTTTGATCTTTTTACAGATTCTGCTTGTGAATGCACTATTTATGTAGACAGAAAACAAGGTAAACTAATTTCAACATTTATTCATAATGAACTTACATCTGCTGATAAAGTTTATAAAGAATCTAAAGAATTAACAAAAGAGGTTGTTTCTGCATCCGAAGAAAAACCAAAAAAGAAAAGAACTTACAAACCTCGTAAGAAAAAAACTGATACTACAACGACTACTAATTCATAATATCAATTCCGATAATAGAATATATGTCAAAAATAAAAACTCCCAGAATATGTCTTAATATGATCGTTAAGAACGAGTCCAAGATCATTAAAAGATGTTTGGATTCTGTAATTGATATCATAGACAGTTGGTGTATTGTTGACACTGGTTCAACAGATGGCACTCAAGATATTATTAAAGAAGTTCTTAAAGATAAACCAGGTATCCTACATGAAAAACCGTGGATTAACTTTGGACATAATCGTAATGAAGCATTACAGTTAGGAAGAGAATGGGGAGAATGGATTCTTCTTATTGATGCTGATATGATACTCATAAATAATGGGTTTGATAAAAATCAGCTAAATCCTAATTTTGACGTTTACGATTTAGTTCAAGATAACGCTGGAACAGTTTATAATAACATGCGTTTACTTAACACAAAGCGTGAATGGAAATGTATAGGTGTTACGCATGAATATTATGATTGTACCGGAGGCGTTAAACTTCGTGATAAATTAGACAGCCTTTGGTTTAACGATGTTTCTGATGGTGGATCAAAAGGTGATAAATTTGAACGTGATATTCGTCTTTTAGAACAAGGATTAATTGATGAACCTAATAATTCTCGCTATATGTTTTATCTTGCACAATCGTACCGTGATATTGGGCAATATGATAAGGCTATTGAATGGTACCAAAAAAGAGTTGACGCTGGTGATTGGGAAGAAGAAAGATGGTTTGCCCTTTACATGGTAGGATATTGTATGATTAACCGAAATGATAAATGGGAAGACTTTTATCCTGTTATGTTTAATGCTTGGATGCTTCGCCCTTGGAGAGCTGAACCTGTGTGGGCTCTTGCAAGATACGCAAGAGAAAAAGAAATGTGGCATCATGCATATCAGTTATCAAAAATTGCTGCAACAATGCCGTGGCCAATTCATGATGTTCTTTTTATTACAAAAGCCGCTCACGGTTTTTCCGCTCTTGACGAATTTAATGTTTCTTCTTATTGGGTAGGACAATATGACGAGTCTTTACAGTCTGGTTTAAGATTGCTTCAACATCCAGATTTACCTCAATCTGAGATTCCAAGAATTAAGAAAAATATTTGGTACGCAAGAAAATCATTAGGCCACTTTTCAGAAACAGCTCTTGAAGAATTTATTAACGAAAAACGCAATCAAATATGAATTTAGCAATTATTGCATCAGCATACGGCTATAATATTGAACAAGTTAAACCCTGGGTTGAAAGTTTAAAAAGAACCAAATTTGGTGGAAAGGTTTTTGTTCTTGTTTATAACCCACAAGAAGAAAGTCTATTAAATTACCTTAAAGAAAATGATATCTTTGTTATGATAGGGCGCCTAAATGGTGAAACTAATATGGCAACACAAAGATTCATGGATTATGTAGAAATTTTAAACTCGGAATTTGCAAAAGATGTTGAAGGAATTATCACAACAGATATTCGTGATGTAGTTTTTCAATCTGATCCTGGTGTTTGGTTTAAACATAACATTGAGGATTATGGATTAATGGCAACCAGCGAAGGAATATGTTTTCGACACGAAGATTGGAATGGTGATAATTTAGAAGCTCATTTTGGAAAAACACGTTTCTTAAAATTTGCTGACTATGAAACTCTTTGCTCTGGAATTATTGCTGGTAGACGTGAACCTATTATTCAGCTATTTAAAACTGTCTACGAATTAGCTTTCTTTTCAAATGACCCACATGCATTTATAGACCAAATTTTTTATAACATTGCAATCTATGAAATCTATTCAGAAATTACTAAGATTGTTCCAGCATCTCAAAACTGGTGCGCAAATTTAGGTACTTTAAAAGCAATACCTGAAAACCAGCCTGAATGGTCAACCGCTTCAAGATCAGCTTATAATTCTTTTGAAAGAAATCGCAAGAATAAAACTTTTGTGGAAGCAATGAAATGTAAAGTACCACAAATGAAAGACGGCAAAATTTATGCTGATAATGGAAAACCTTTTGCAATAGTTCATCAGTATGATAGATATCAACCTTGGAAAGAAATTCTTTTACAAAAATATTCTGGTGTTCAATACGTTTCTTAAAAAACAAAAATATGTACTTAAACTTACCTTATAAAATTAAATATGACACCAATGAATTTCCTTTTCGTGAAGTAATTCAACAAATATTAGGTGTTAAAGATTTAGAAAAAATTCATGAATTAGAAAAAATTGATCTTTTAGTTCGTGAAAATGATCAGTACACAAAGTGGCATAAACTTTACTACGAAAATTTTCAAAAAGAATTTTATCCTCTTTATTTAAAATTTATACATCATCTTGCAAATTCTTTTAATTATGATGAATTAATTTATCAAAAAATACCCACTTTTAGAGTTCACTTGGTAAATAATTTAGGAGTAGGTGAATGGCATAAAGATCGTAACTATAATCATGGAGTATCTGAAGTAAATTTTTGGTTACCTTTTACAGATACTTATGATACTAATACAATCTGGTGTGAAAGTAAAGAAGATAAAGGAGATTACTCTCCATACTCTGTAAAATACGGAGAAATCTTAGTATTTAGTGGGGCAAATTTAACGCACGGTAATCAAATTAATGAAACCCCGGATTCTCGTTTATCAATTGATTTTAGGTTAGTAGAACCTGAAAAATTTATAGCAAATACGGAAGGCTCAATTAATATGAAAACTCCATTTGATATAGGTGGTTATTTTGAAAAAGCAAAAATATGAAATCACAATTAGGATTTTATCTTTGGGGTTACGCTAACACAGAAAGTATTGATTATGTTTTAGGTAAATTAAGAGAATCGTACCCTGATAGTGATTTGGTTCTTTCTTCTGATAATGGTTCTGATATGAAAAGTATTGCTGTTAAACACAATGCTATACAATACATACACGGTAATCAATCACACGGCCCTTGTCATAAATCATTAGAAGGTAACAGATATGGTTGGACTGTTAACGAAGCTAAACTTTGGTTGGATAGAGTTTACGAAGCTTGTAAGTTAATAACTAATAATTGGGTTATGCTAATGGAAGAAGATGTTCTTATAAAAGAACGTTTTAAGTTTCCTGCTGTTGATCTTATTATGATACCTAATATAAAAAATGCAATTTGTTTGGCAGGTATTAAATGGATAAAAGAACGGGGTGGAGATATAAGTTATCCTTGGTATTCTGCAGGCGGTGGTAGTATCATAAATCGTCAAAAGTTTATTCAGGCATACGAAAATCATATAGATTCTTTTACAGAAAATTATGAAAGAATCTATGAAGATTCTATGAAACACGGTATTGGCGGTTGGGGATGGAATGATTCAATTATATGTGTACTTATGTATGCTGAAAATGCAAAAATATCAACAGAATTACCTATTATTGAAAATGGTGATGAAACTGCATCTTACCCAATTATTCATAACTTCAAAAAGTATTATAAGAAAAACGAAAATTATAGATAATGAAAAAAATAGTTTTTTATCATGCTTATTTAGATGAGCCTTATCGCTTGGTTATTCAAGAGCAATTAACAAAAATCTTTACTTCAGGATTATATAAAAACTGTGATAGTATTGAAATGAGAATTGCTTCTCCCGCTCAAGATAGAATTGATTGGGTTCTTGAACTTATAAAAGACTATAAAAAGATTAACCCAATAGTTATTAATGTTAATCGTTCGCAATACCCATCTGACTGGCGTGAAGAAAAAATCACAATGCTTCATTTAAAACAAATGGCTGATGAAATTCCTGGATACTATTGCTATATTCATACAAAAGGAATTTCAAATAGAAACTATTATGTTGAACTTTGGAGACATAGTTCAGACTATGTAACTATATATGAATGGGAAAAAAACATTAAAATGCTTCAAGATGGTTATGATGCAGTAGGTCCTAATTTAAGATATCATACACATTTAGGATACTTTCCACATTTTAGTGGAACTTACTTTTGGGCAACTGATAAGTATTTAAAAACTCTTAAAGATGATTGGCTTAAAGAAACCTCTAATAGATTTTTAGTTGAATTTTGGATAGGATCTGGTAATTCACCTAAATTAGGGTCCACTTTTGAATGTGGTAATGAAGCTCCATACGTTATAGAATCTACAATAAATAAATACATACAAAATGAATCCAATTAAATACATCCCAGAATATAAAGATTTTAGTTTAAGATTAGCAACTCAAAAACCTAGTGCTTGGGGTGACATACCTTCAATTTTACCAGGTTTAATTAAAAAGTTTAACATAAAGACAAATAGTGCTATAGAATTTGGTGTTGAGTACGGTTATTCTACATCAGCACTTGCAAATATTTTTACCAACGTTACTGGAGTTGACACCTTTACGGGTGATATACATGCAGGATTTAAAGGTGACATATATAGAGAAACTCTTAATTATCTTTCCTCATACCCTAACATTAATCTTGTACAAACTAAGTATCAAGACTTTTGTAAAAAACATACTAATTATTATGACTTTGCACATGTTGATATTGTTCATACGTATGAAGATACTTATGCATGTGGTGAATGGTGTGTTAATCATGCTGATGTTATAGTATTTCATGATACTATGTCTTTTCCTGAAGTGTTACAAGCTTGTAAAGATTTAGCTAAAAACTATAATCTTGAATTTTATAATTATGAAGGTAGTTATGGATTAGGTATTCTAATAAAAAAATAAGCATATGAAAAATCAATTTAATCTTATCTTAATACCTTCGGTTATTAGAAACCCTGTGTTATCATTTCATATGTCTGAACAAGAAAGACTTAATCAATTACTTAATACAATTAAGTCTTGTGTTTCTAAGATTCCAAATTATTACATAGTTGTATTAGAAGGTGGTACTTATAATCAAGAAGATAAAAATTGTATGCTTAATGCAGGCGCTAATGAAGTTTTTAATTATGATTTAGTAGAAAATGGTAAAAGATTACCAAATCACAACCGCAGCAAATCTTACGGTGAAATGACATTATTTTTAGAGTATTTTTCTACAAATGAATTTTTTCAAATAAAGGATAGCTTATTAAGTATTAGTAAAGCAGGAGGTAGAATTTTATTAAATGATAAGTTTATTTTTACATCTGAAGATATCTGTGTTATGAATTTTTCACATTTAGTTTGGAGCGGAAAAGGCGCATGTTCAGGAAGATATTGGAAAATACCAATTAAGCATTTCAATCATTTTTATACACAACTAAAAAAGTTATATGAAGATTACAATAAAGACGAATCAATTATAGATATTGAACACGGGTTTTATCAATATAATGTTGTGCCACTTGAAGGATTAGAACCTAATACAATATCAGGGGTTTCACTTTTTGTTTCAACGTCAGGAGTTTGGGAAGATAGCTAATAAAACTATAATAAAAAATAAGAATATAAATTAAAAGTATCTTATGAAAAGAACACATGAAATTCCACTGTTTAAAGTTTATATGTCAGAAAACGCTGCACCTGCAGTTACAAAAGTTTTAAATAGCGGTTATATCGGGCAAGGTCCAAAAGTTGAAGATTTTGAAAAAGACCTAAAAACATATTTTGATAATGACCGAATTGTTACTTTAAATAGTGGAACCTCAGGATTACATTTAGCATTACATTTATTAAAAAAGTCTTCAAAGGTAACCGCGGCTGATGGGTATAGTATATTTGAAGGTGGTTGGACAGGATTACATGAAGGTGACGAAATCCTAGCAACACCACTTACATGCACAGCTTCAAACTGGCCAATTCTTGCAAACGGTTTAAAGATTAAGTGGGTTGATATTGATGAAAAAACTCTTAATATGGATCTTGATGATCTTGAAAGAAAAATCACACCTAAAACAAAAGCAATTATTGCTGTTCATTGGGGTGGGTATCCTTTAGATCTTGATAGATTAAAAGAAATTCAACAAAAGTCACAAAAACTTTATGGGTTTAAGCCAGTAATCATTGAAGATGGAGCACATTCGTTTGGTTCAGAATATAAAGGAAAAAAATTAGGAAATCACGGAAACATTGTAATGTATTCATTACAAGCAATTAAACACATTACATCGATTGATGGCGGTTTACTCATATTGCCACACCAAGAATTGTATAATCGTGCAAAACTTACAAGATGGTATGGTATTGATCGTGATTCTAACCGTAAGGATTTTCGTTGTGAAGCAAACATTGACGAGTGGGGATTTAAGTTTCATATGAATGATGTATGTGCAACAGTAGGTATTGAAAATTTAAAAGATGCTGAAAAGATTATTAGCAGACATCGTGAAAACGCTAAGTATTATGATGAACACCTAAAAAATGTTAAAGGAGTTACTCTTCTTGAAAGAAACCCAAACCACGATTCAGCTTTTTGGATTTATAGTATGTTAGTTGAAAATCGTGATGGGTTTTATAAGTGGATGAAAGAATGCAAAATTTCAGTTTCACAAGTTCATGAAAGAAATGACAAACATACGTGTGTAAAAGAATTTGTTTCTAATTTACCAACACTTGAGAAAACTATTGGTAAAGTGGTTTCTATTCCTGTTGGATGGTGGGTGACTGATGAAGACCGTGAATATATTGTAGAATGTATTAAGAAAGGCTGGTAATGAAATTTAGAAATTTAATTCTTGATGATTTGCCATTCTTAAATGAGGTAAGAAATCAATATGCAAAAGAATTCTTACACGACTCAAGAACTTTTACATTAAGCGAAACCCAAGTTTGGTTTGTACAAAATAAACCAGACTTTTATATGATTTTGGTTGATGATAAACCGATAGGATATTTTAGGCTATCTAATCATTCTGTAGAAAATCGTAATATTTATATAGGAGCTGATATACATCCTGACTATACAGGTAAAGGATACGGTTATCAAGCATATAAAGCTTTTTTGCCTTTTCTATTTCAAAAATATGATTTACATAAGGTTTCTTTAGAAGTTTTACATACTAATCATATAGCTATAGGTTTATATGATAAACTTGGGTTTATTCAAGAAGGTATTAAAAGACAAGAAGTTTATAAAAATGGTGTTTGGGTTGATTCAATTATAATGTCAATACTACGAAAAGATTTGAAAAGTAAAAATTGTTAATAACTTTAGTCCTACAAATTTTTATTTGTAGGATTTTTAGTTTAATTTTATACTTTAAATACAAATAATATGAAAAGATTACTTTGGTTAGACGATATTCGTAATCCATACATAGCTGATTGGTTAATGCGCTATGCTCCTGAGTTTGCTTACGGAGAAGGTGAAGTACATTGGGTAAAAAGTTATAATCAATTTGTTGAATGGATCACAGAAAATGGGTTACCCGATTTAATCTGCTTTGATCACGATTTGTCTGACATTCATTGTTATAAAAGTACTTACAAAGAAAAGACAGGTTTTACCTGTGCACAGTGGTTGGTAGAGTATTGTATGGACAATCACAAACAGATTCCTGCATTTAGAATCCAAAGTGCAAACCCAGTAGGTGCTGCAAATATCACAGGCTTATTAAATAATGCATCTAAACATTTATCTTAATGGAAAAAGAACTAAAACCTAAAGCAACAAGAAAGAAAACGCCTAAGCCAGAACTTAGTGCTTATGAATTAATCTATGCTGAATTTCAGTCTGACTTGAATGATAAAGAACTTCAAGAAAGATATGACAGATTTAAAAGAACTCGTGAAGCGGCAAAAGAACGTCATAATAAAATCATACCTGAGATTAATGATTTAATTGCTCAACGAACAAAAGTGCGTGATCTTATTGTTGATCTTGCTGTTAGTGGTATTGACACTACTGACGCTGTTAGGAAGTTTAAAGACTTAGAAGAAAAAATACTTGAACTTGCCAATGTAATTGAAAAAGAAAAAACAATTATGGCGGAAGAAGATGCTTTAATTAAGAAATACGAAGAAGGTTCTGAAAAGAAATTCTTTCATTACTGGAAAACTTTCAAAGCTTTGGATAAAAACACGCCTTCTTGGTTAGATTGGTATCATAAGCAATATAAAGGAATGATTATCTAATTTGTTAATAACTTATTAGGTAATTATTTGCTTATGTTATTTTTTTAGTTTAATTTTATTCTATCAAATTAAAACAAATATGGAAACTTTAATGAAAGCCGTAATGGCAATTTTTCTTGCATCAGGTGTTGCCTTTTTACTAATTCTTATCTTAGGATTACCAACTATGTGGTTATGGAACTGGCTAATGCCCGTGATCTTTAAACTACCAGAAATTAACTTCTTACAAGCGGTAGGGCTAATGATGCTTGCTTGGTTTATTTTACCATCAGGTTCAAAATCGTCTAATTCTAATTCTTAAACATATGAGAAACGCATCAAGTATTTTTATTGGTATCTTTGTGATCTTATTTTTTGGTGGACTTGTATATACTTGTACAGGTAGACAAAATAAGCAAACTTTTATCGCAAAAGTAACGGATAAAGAAAGAATTACAGATCAATCAGGAAAAACTGTAAATTCATATTACTTAATCTTTACAGATAAAGGAACTTTTAAACTTGAGGATGACCTTTTCTACGGAAATTTTAACTCCAGCGATTGGTACGGTCAAATCCAAAAAGATTCTACTTATACATTTCATACTATCGGATATCGTAGCGGTTTCTTGAGTATGTACCCTAATATTGTAAAATTTGAACATGGAAGCAAATAAAACAATTCCTTATGCCTTTAAAGAAGGCAGAGGTGTAAGAGCAAGAACTCTTTATGACCTCAATGATGAACCTATCTGTGTATATTTCATTAAGACAGGTTGGCAAGTATCCCCTGCAACATATCATGTGATTATTGAGTGGGGTGATATGGAGCAAACAGACTACTTATATCTTGACACAAATCAGATTCTTGAAAAATTTGGTTTTGATATTACAACCGAGGAAGTTCCTCATAGTGTTCTTACATATCGTCAAGATATTATTGATTTACCAAATGACCAACAATTAGGTCATCTTGTAAGAACACAAGCAAATCTAGTTTAACCTAAATTTTTTAGTTATGATTACAAAAATGAATCTTAAACCTAATTGGGAGAAAATTTCAACAACTCTTAAAAGTATTGGGCGTGCAACAATCATTATAGTATCAATTGCTGTTGGTTTTATTGGTGGAGAAATCTATCATAATTATCAAACGCACACACGAAACTTGAGTATGCAGGAAAGCAAAACTCCAGAGCAAACATCAGTTGCAATTAATGAACGTGGTGAATTGATGATTATTAATCGTCAAAGAGGTACTTACACGCTTTATGATAAGCAAGTTGGTAATATGATCTTTAGCCTTTACGCAAATAAGATCTATCAAACCAAGACAGGTAACTAAAATAATGTAATATGAAGGACATGTTTAAAACCCTGATGATTTCTATCATCGTAGGATTAACGGCCTTCTGGATTTACATTAAGAACCCTATTGAGTTCACATCTTCAGATGCGCCTATCATATCGCAAGATTCACCGCCTTGCTTACAAATGTATTATCTTATTGAGAAATATGCTGAACAGTATAACATTCCTAAAAGATATGCATACGGTATAGCTTACTGTGAAACACGATATCGTAACCCTTTTCAATGGACTTATTATCACAAACAAACATCTTTTGCTGGAGCGGTTGGACCTATGCAAATTATGTATCCTACTGCAAAGTATATGTGGCCTGGTAAAAAGTTTACGAAAACTGAACTGCGTGATAACATTGCGCTTAATGTTGAGACGAGTATGAAATTCTTAAGACATTTACATAATCGTTATCACAATTGGAAAATCGTATTTGGTTATTATAATACGGGTAGACCTATGATCAACGGATATGCACTTAATGTGTATAACTACAAAATTCCTTTTTAATGAAAGAACATAAATCTATACAGCCGGTTGAAATTTTTGCAACCGGCTTAAATCCTATATCAATAGACGGAGAATATTTTACAACAACTACAGATTCTTGGTTTCCACTTTGGTCTTATATTACAATAGTTTGCGAAGACTTTTTATCTGAAGATGAAGAACAAATTGGATTCTATCCTAAACAATTAAGATCCCAAATCCCACAAGATATTTCAATTAAAATGGCAAGAGCTTTATTTTCTGAAATAGAAAATGGAAATGCAAAAGCCTTTGGTGAAAGTACATTCCCTAACGGTGACTTTACTTTTTCTGTTGATGAGTTAAGTAAGTTTGCTCATTTTTGTGGATTATCAGGCGGATTTAAACTTTCATAGTTGTTAATAACTTTTTTCTTAAATATTTGCATTTGTTATTTTTTTAGTTTAATTTTATACTATCAAATTAAAACAATATCAATATGGAAATTCGTAGATTTAACCGACATGAGAACATGGATTCCGAAACACGCGGAATGATTCTTGACACAATCATTGAAGTTGGCGATTTAAAAACAAATGTTTGTCATTTGGAAAACATGCTTTGGGGTTTATTTGACGGTTATGATTATTCTGAAAAGATAATCCTTTCAACAGAACTTGCACAAGTTACTCATGAAAATGCAGAATTAGGTGCAAAGATTTCTACTATCTGCGGAATTATTAAAAAGTATCCAACTGAAACATTTGCTTAATTATGTCTGACACTTATTTTTCTACACAAGCTGGTGCTTTAATACATGTTAATGAAAAAGTTAACCGTAAAGGTTATGAAATAGTTTACCCTGATAATTTATGGACTGAACATGTTGCGTACGGCAAAACGGTTAAGTATACATTTTCACTTAAATGGATAAAGACAGGAAATATGGTTAAACGTCATTTACACGTTTCTCTTTACAGAATGGATAGCGGTTCTTATGAATTAACTTATTACATAAATTAAGAACTATTTTAAAGACAGGAATATAAACATTACTAAATACTTATTCTATGAACAATCAATTGGTAATTGAGCAAATTAAGTCTGGAGTTGCTCAATTTATTGAAAAACTAACAGACCGTGAAACTCGTGAATTTAAGTTAAAAGACTTATCCATCACAGAAAAAGGATTATTTTTAAATGACATGCCAATTGACGGCATTGCTTTGTCAAAAGTCCTAAGTATCTTGCGTGTAAAGAAAGACTTTACAAAATTTGCTGACAAAATGACCGCTGAGGATTGGTTATCTGTCTCAGAAAAAATTAAAAATGCTGAAGGCAATGTTAAACTTTATGCCACAATCAGCAAAGATCCTCAAGGTAATCCTACTGTTACCGATGCACACCTTCATCGTGAAAACAAAAAACAATCTGATGATGCAAGTTACCAGCAATATCTTGACTGGATGTATGATGCATTAAGTGCTTCAGAGATTGATTATTCACTAAAGAGTCTTTCATTTAACGATCAAAATGAAATGACTGAAATCATTTTACTTAACGAAACCAATGAAATCGACGTATTCGGTACAGGTACTGATATGTGGAAAGGCGGAGAACGTTTTTACTTCAATGGTTTGCGTTTTAATCATGCGCCTTTCTTACAAAGACTTTCCTGCGCGAATGGTGCTACTGCTGCAGAATTTGGTTTTGGTGCTGATATCTCAAAAACCACTTTTAATAATAAAAGAATTCAATCTGTCATCAAGAAAGCTATTGAATTTGGTTCAGATAATTTGTCAGAGATTGTGCAACAAGCAGCTCAGCATTTAAGC
>Ga0315900_10007354_pt1 | contig 14480 bp, 10 predicted proteins | sample LakEriMetagenome_FD_203521 | JGI IMG/M metagenome (GOLD analysis project Ga0315900, IMG submission 203521) | Freshwater fungal communities from buoy surface, Lake Erie, Ohio, United States - Buoy 12 MA114 | ecosystem: Environmental > Aquatic > Freshwater > Lake > Lake biofilm | place: USA: Lake...
GGGCGACAACATCAAGATGACGGTCGACCTGATCGCACCGATCGCGATGGAGGACGGTCTGCGCTTCGCCATCCGCGAAGGCGGCCGCACCGTCGGCGCCGGCGTGGTCGCGAAGATCCTGAAGTAAAAGGCAGGGATTCCACAGGCCAGTAGCTCAATTGGCAGAGCGGCGGTCTCCAAAACCGCAGGTTGGGGGTTCGATTCCCTCCTGGCCTGCCACTCAGGATCAGCGATGAACGAAGCGGTACAACACGAAGGCGTCACCGGCGCCGACAAAGCGAAGCTCTGGGCCGCGTTGCTCGTCGCGGCCGCGGGCATCGCTGCGTTCTACCTGCTGAAGGGCGGGCCGTCGGAGGGTTGGCGTTGGCCGGCCTTCGCGGGCGGTCTCGTGCTCGGCGGTCTGATCTTCGCGCTGTCCGCGTACGGCCGCGACCTCTGGAAGTTCTTCCTCGAGGCGCGCATCGAGCTCTACAAGGTCTTCTGGCCGACGCGCGAGGAGACCGGGACGATGACGCTGGTGGTGTTCGTGTTCGTGCTGATCATGTCGCTCTTCTTCTGGGGCGTCGATTCGCTGCTGGGCTGGGGGACGCGCGCGATCCTCGGCACCGCGGGCGGGGCGGGGGGCTGACCATGGCCATGCGTTGGTATGTCGTCCACGCCTACTCGAACTTCGAGCACCGTGTCGCCGAAGGGCTCAAGGAGCGCATCCAGCGCGCCGGTTGCGAGTCCAAGTTCGGCGAGATCCTCGTGCCCACCGAAGAGGTGGTCGAGATGCGCGAGGGCGTGAAGCGCAAGACCTCGCGCAAGTTCTACCCGGGCTATGTGCTCGTGCAGATGGAGATGGACGAGCAGACCTGGCACCTCGTGCACGAGGTCCCCAAGGTGCTCGGCTTCATCGGCGGCACCAAGGAGAAGCCCGCGCCGATCAGCGATCGCGAGGCGAACCAGATCCTGCGCCGCGTCGAAGAGGGCGTCGAGAAGCCGCGGCCGAAGGTCATCTTCGAGCCGGGCGAGGTGGTGCGCGTGACGCACGGACCGTTCAACGACTTCAGCGGCGTGGTCGAGAGCGTCAACTACGAGAAGAACCGCCTGCAGGTGGCGGTGCAGATCCTCGGGCGCTCGACGCCCGTCGAGCTCGACTTCTCGCAGGTCGAGAAGGCCTGACCGCAAAGCCCGGGCGGTGACGCCGGGCGATGATCGTATCGTCGCGCGAAGGATCGCGCGGCGTGGTGGCAAGGAAGCGCATGGGGAGCCCGCACTAGAGGTGGGCGTTCGGACCCAGGAGAGAAGACGATGGCTAAAAAAGTACAGGGGTACGTCAAGCTGCAGGTCCCTGCAGGCTCGGCGAACCCATCTCCGCCCATCGGACCGGCACTCGGTCAGCAGGGCGTGAACATCATGGAGTTCTGCAAGCAGTTCAACGCTGCCACGCAGAAGCTCGAGAAGGGGCTGCCGATCCCGGTGATCATCACCGTGTACGCCGATCGCAGCTTCACCTTCATCATGAAGACGCCGCCCGCGGCGGTGCTGATCCGCAAGGCGATCGGCATCGAGAAGGGCAGCGGCACACCGAACACCGCCAAGGTCGGCAAGGTCACCCGGGCCCAGCTCGAGGAGATCGCGAAGACCAAGACCCCGGATCTCACCGCTGCCGATCTCGAAGCAGCCGTGCGCACCATCGCGGGCACCGCCCGTTCGATGGGCGTCGACGTGGAGGGACTCTGACATGCCCGCCGTAGCCAAGCGCATGAAGCCCTGGAAGGACGCCCTGCCGCCCGGCAAGTCGTACCCGATCGACGAAGCCCTGCGCCTCGTCAAGGAATTCGCCAAGGCCAAGTTCAACGAATCGGTCGACGCCGCGGTGAACCTCGGCATCGACGCCACCAAGTCCGACCAGCAGGTGCGCGGTTCCACCGTGATGCCGCACGGCATCGGCAAGACGGTGCGTGTCGCCGTGTTCACCTCGGGCCGTAACCAGGAGGCCGCCAAGGCCGCCGGCGCCGACATCGTCGGTCTCGAGGACCTCGCCGAGAAGGTGAAGGCCGGCGAGATGGACTTCGACGTCGTCATCGCGAGCCCGGACGCCATGCGCGTCGTCGGTCAGCTCGGCCAGATCCTCGGCCCCCGCGGCCTCATGCCGAACCCCAAGGTCGGCACGGTGAGCCCGGATGTCGCCGGTGCGGTGAAGAACGCCAAGAGCGGCCAGGTGCGCTACCGCGTCGACAAGGCCGGCATCGTGCACTGCACGATCGGCAAGGCGGGCTTCGAGCCGGTGCAGCTGAAGGAGAACCTCCTGGCGCTGATCGCCGACCTGCAGAAGGCGAAGCCGGCCAACGCCAAGGGCATCTATCTCAAGCGCCTCACGCTGTCCTCGACCATGGGGCCGGGCGTGCAGGTGGAGCAGTCCTCGCTCGGCCTTTGAGGCCGCGCGAGGGAAGTTTTTTTCGGATCGTTGCGGGTCCGGCGGCACGAGCCGCCGGGTTCCATCGAAGACCGCAGGCGGGCAGGGGAACGGCTGATGCGTTCCGCCAGCCCTTAATGATCGCCTGCGCAGGTGGTGCGCCGCTCAGACGAGGATCGTCCTCGGATGAAGGTCACCGTCGAAAGGTCCGGCAGACGGCGCGAGCCGTCGGCCGGTGTGTGATCTTCAGGAGAGGAGAATTAATCAAGTGCCTCTGAACCTCGAAGACAAGAAAGCGCTGGTGAAGGAAGTGGCGGAGGTTGCGGCCGATGCGCAATCCGTGGTCGCTGCCGAGTACCGTGGTATCACGGTCTCGCAGATGACCGAGCTGCGTGCCAAGGCCCGTGCGCAAGGCGTGTACATGCGTGTCGTCAAGAACACGCTGGCGCGCAAGGCCATGGTCGGCACATCGTTCGAGTCGTTCGGTACCCAACTCAAGGGACCGCTCGTGCTCGCCTTCTCGAAGGACGACCCGGGCGCGGCTGCGCGCGTGGTGAAGGACTTCGCGAAGACCAACGACAAGCTCGTCGCAACCCTCGTGTCCCTCGGTGGCCAAGTGCTGCCGGGTTCGGACCTCGAGAAGGTCGCCTCGCTGCCGACGCGCGAACAGGCTCTGTCGATCCTGCTGGGCACCATGAAGGCCCCGATCGAGAAGCTCGTCCGCACGCTGGTCGCGCCCCACACCAAGCTGGTCCGCACCGTCGCGGCTGTCCGCGACGCGAAGCAGGCCACCAGCGGCTGAACTTGTTGCCATCCCTAAACTTTTGGAGTCAAGACAATGGCTGTTAGCAAGGACGAAATCCTCGAAGCGATCTCTAACATGAGCATCATGCAGGTCGTCGAGCTCATCTCCGACATGGAGAAGAAGTTCGGCGTGACCGCCGCGGCCCCGGTGGCCGTCGCCGCCGTGGCGGGCCCCGCCGCGGCCGCCGCCCCGGCCGAGGAGAAGACGGAGTTCACCGTCATCCTCAAGGAATACCCGGCGGACAAGAAGGTCGGCGTCATCAAGGTCGTGCGCGAACTGACGGGCCTCGGCCTGAAGGAAGCGAAGGACCTGGTCGAAGCCGTGCCGGGCACGGTCAAGGACGGCGTGAACAAGGCCGATTCCGAGACCATGAAGAAGAAGCTGGAAGAGGCCGGCGCGAAGGTCGAGATCAAGTAACCCGCCGCACCAGACGGTGGGCATCGACTTCGTATCGTGGATCCACGGGCGACCGGAGCCGCAAGGCTCCGGTCGCGCCGTCGTCCACGCCGCTGATTGAAGACAGAGGTGGTCCAGATGGCGTACTCCTTCACTGAGAAGAAGCGCATCCGCAAGAACTTCGGCAAGCAGGGCAGCGTCCTCGAGACGCCCGATCTGCTTGCCATCCAGCTCGAGTCCTACCGCAAGTTCCTGCAGGCCGACAAGGCCGAGGAAGCGCGCGAGGACAAGGGCCTGCATGCGGCCTTCAAGACCGTGTTCCCGATCTCCAGCTATTCGGGCAACGCGGAACTGCAGTACGTCGGCTATCGCCTCGGCGAGCCGCCGTTCGACGTGAAGGAATGCCAGCTGCGCGGGCTGACCTACGCCGCGCCGCTGCGCGTCAAGGTCCGCCTCGTCGTGTACGACAAGGAGGCCTCGGGCACCCCGAAGCCCATCAAGGACATCCGCGAGCAGGAGGTCTACCTCGGCGAGCTGCCGCTGATGACCGAGAGCGGCACCTTCGTGATCAACGGCACCGAGAAGGTCATCGTCTCGCAGCTGCACCGCAGCCCGGGCGTGTTCTTCGACCATGACCGCGGCAAGTCGCACTCCTCGGGCAAGCTGCTGTTCAACGCCCGCATCATCCCCTACCGCGGTTCCTGGCTCGACTTCGAGTTCGACGCCAAGGACTTCGTCTACGCCCGCATCGACCGCCGCCGCAAGCTGCCGGTGACGGTGCTGCTGCGCGCCCTCGAGATGGGCGACGGCGAGATCCTCGACATCTTCTTCGACCAGAACACCTTCCTGCTGTCGCGCGACGAGGTCGCCCTCGAGCTCGTGCCGGCGCGCCTGAAGGGCGAGACGGCCGCCTTCGAGATCCGCATCGGCGACGAGGTCATCGTCGAGGAAGGCCGCCGCATCACGGCGCGCCATGTGCGCCAGCTCGAGGACGCCGGCGTGCGCAAGCTCGCCGTGCCCCGCGACTACATCTACGGCAAGGTCCTCGCCCACGATGTGGTCGACACCAACACCGGCGAGATCATCGCCAAGGCCAACGAGGTCATCACCGCCGTGTCGGCGGAGAAGATGATCGAGGCCGGCATCGACAAGGTCCGCACGCTGTTCGTCAACGACCTCGACCGCGGTCCCTATGTCTCCGACACCCTGCGCGTCGATCCGACCAAGAACCGCCTCGAGGCGCTGGTCGAGATCTACCGCATGATGCGCCCCGGCGAGCCGCCCACCCGCGACGCCGCCGAGAACCTGTTCCAGAACCTGTTCTTCAACCCCGAGCGCTACGACCTGTCGCCCGTGGGCCGCATGAAGTTCAACCGCCGCGTCGGCCGCAAGGAGATCGTCGGTTCGAACGTCCTGTCGAAGGACGACATCCTCGATGTGCTGAAGGTGCTGATCGCCATCCGCAACGGCGACGGCAACGTGGACGACATCGACCACCTCGGCAACCGCCGCGTGCGTTCGGTCGGCGAGATGGCGGAGAACGCCTTCCGCGTCGGCCTGGTGCGCGTCGAGCGCGCGGTCAAGGAGCGGCTGAACATCGCCGAGAGCGAGCCGCTCATGCCGCAGGACATGATCAACGCCAAGCCCGTGGCGGCCGCCGTGAAGGAGTTCTTCGGCTCCTCGCAGCTCAGCCAGTTCATGGACCAGAACAACCCGCTGTCCGAGGTCACCCACAAGCGCCGCGTCTCGGCGCTCGGCCCGGGCGGTCTGACGCGCGAGCGCGCGGGCTTCGAGGTGCGCGATGTGCACCCGACCCACTACGGCCGCGTCTGCCCGATCGAGACCCCTGAAGGTCCGAACATCGGTCTCATCAACTCGCTGTCGGTCTACGCCCGCACCAACGAGTACGGCTTCCTCGAGACGCCGTACCGCCGCGTCGTGGACGGCAAGGTCACCGACAAGATCGACTTCCTGTCGGCGATCGAGGAGGGCGAGTTCGCCATCGCGCAGGCCAACGCCCGCGCCGACGGCACCGGCCAGCTGTCCGACGACCTCGTGTCGTGCCGCTTCCAGAACGAGTTCACGCTGATGCCGCGCGAGCGCATCAACTACATGGACGTGTCGCCGAAGCAGATCGTCTCGGTGGCCGCCTCGCTGATCCCGTTCCTCGAGCACGACGACGCCAACCGCGCGCTGATGGGCTCGAACATGCAGCGCCAGGCCGTGCCGACGCTGCGCACCGAGGCCCCGCTGGTGGGCACCGGCATGGAGCGTCCGGTCGCCATCGACTCGGGCGTGACCGTGGTCGCGCGCCGCGGCGGCGTGGTCGACTCGGTCGACGCGTCGCGCATCGTGGTGCGCGTCGACGACGCCGAGACCTCGGCCAACGAGCCGGGCGTCGACATCTACAACCTCACGAAGTACACCCGTTCCAACCAGAACACCTGCATCAACCAGCGCCCGCTGGTGTCGGCCGGCGACAAGATCGCCCGCAGCGACGTGCTCGCGGACGGTCCCTCGACCGACCTCGGCGAGCTCGCGCTCGGCCAGAACATGCTGGTCGCGTTCATGCCGTGGAACGGCTACAACTTCGAGGACTCGATCCTCATCTCCGAGCGCGTGGTCCAGGAGGACCGCTTCACCACGATCCACATCGAGGAGCTCTCCTGCGTCGCCCGCGACACCAAGCTCGGGTCCGAGGAGATCACCGCCGACATCCCGAACGTCGGTGAGCAGGCGCTCAACAAGCTCGACGAGGCCGGCATCGCCTTCATCGGCGCCGAGGTCCGCGCGGGCGACATCCTGGTCGGCAAGGTCACGCCCAAGGGCGAGACCCAGCTGACCCCGGAAGAGAAGCTGCTGCGCGCGATCTTCGGCGAGAAGGCGAGCGACGTGAAGGACACCTCGCTGCGCGTGCCCCCGGGCATGGACGGCACGGTCATCGATGTCCGCGTGTTCACGCGCGACGGCGTCGAGAAGGACTCGCGCGCCCTGGCCATCGAGCGCGCCGAGATCGAGCGCGTCAAGAAGGACCTCGGCGACCAGCAGCGCATCCTCGAGGACGACGTGTTCCAGCGCGTGCGCACCACGCTGCTCGGCAAGGTCGCCGCGGGCGGTCCGCGCAAGCTCAAGTCGGGCACCAAGCTGACCGCCGAGTACCTCGACGGTCTGCAGCGCGACGAGTGGTTCGAGATCCGCCTCGACGACGAGGACGCCAACGCCCAGCTCGAGAACGCGGCGACCCGCGTCCGCGAGCAGCGCAAGATGTTCGAGGCCCGCCTCGAGGACAAGCGCCGCAAGATCACGCAGGGCGACGACCTGTCGCCCGGCATGCTCAAGATGGTGAAGGTCTACCTCGCGGTGAAGCGCCGCGTGCAGCCCGGCGACAAGATGGCCGGCCGCCACGGCAACAAGGGTGTCATCTCGACCATCGTTCCGGTCGAGGACATGCCCTACCTCGAGGACGGCACCCCGGTCGACGTGGTGCTGAACCCGCTCGGCGTGCCGTCGCGCATGAACGTCGGTCAGGTGCTCGAGACGCACCTCGGCTGGGCCGCCAAGGGCCTCGGCCTCAAGATCGGCCGCATGCTCGAGGCGCAGCAGGCGATCGCCGATGTGCGCGGCTTCGTCAAGCGCATCTACAACGAGACCGGCGGCCAGCCGGAGGCCATCGACAGCCTCTCGGACGCCGAGATCGTCGCGCTCGCGAAGAACCTGTCGCGCGGCGTGCCGATCGCGACGCCGGTGTTCGACGGCGCCTCGGAGGCCGAGATCAAGCGCCTGTTGGAGCTCGCGGATCTGCCGCTCTCGGGACAGACGCATCTGACGGACGGCCGCACGGGCGAGCGCTTCGAGCGCCCGGTCACCGTCGGCTACATGTACATGCTCAAGCTCAACCACCTCGTCGACGACAAGATGCACGCGCGTTCGACCGGGCCCTACTCGCTGGTCACCCAGCAGCCGCTCGGCGGCAAGGCCCAGTTCGGCGGCCAGCGCTTCGGCGAGATGGAGGTCTGGGCGCTCGAAGCGTACGGCGCGGCCTACACCCTGCAGGAGATGCTGACGGTGAAGTCCGACGACGTGAACGGCCGCACGAAGATGTACAAGAACATCGTCGACGGCCATCACCAGATGGATGCCGGGATGCCGGAATCGTTCAACGTGCTCGTGAAGGAGATCCGCTCCCTCGCGATCAACGTCGAACTGGAACAGGACTGAGGTGCAGGCCATGAAGGAATTCCTCAACGTCTACAAGCACAACGCGCCGGTCGAGCACTTCGACTCGATCAAGATCGGCCTCGCGTCGCCTGAGATGATCCGCTCCTGGTCCTTCGGCGAGGTCAAGAAGCCGGAGACCATCAACTACCGCACCTTCAAGCCGGAGCGCGACGGGCTCTTCTGCGCGAAGATCTTCGGGCCGGTGAAGGACTACGAGTGCCTCTGCGGCAAGTACAAGCGCCTCAAGCACCGCGGCGTCGTCTGCGAGAAGTGCGGCGTCGAGGTCACGCAGGCCAAGGTGCGCCGCGACCGCATGGGCCACATCGAGCTCGCCTCGCCCGTGGCGCACATCTGGTTCCTCAAGTCGCTGCCGTCGCGCATCGGCCTGATGCTCGACATGACGCTGCGCGAGATCGAGCGCGTGCTCTACTTCGAGGCCTTCGTGGTCATCGATCCGGGCATGACGCCGATGCAGCGCGGCCAGCTGCTCACCGACGAGATGTACCTCGAGGCGATCGAGCAGCACGGCGACGAGTTCGACGCGCGCATGGGCGCGGAGGCGATCCACAAGCTGCTGTCGTCGCTCGAGCTCGAGACCGAGGTCGTCAAGGTGCGCGAGGAGATGGCCTCCACCGCGTCCGAGACCAAGCTCAAGCGCCTCTCCAAGCGCCTGAAGCTCATCGAGTCGTTCATCGAGTCGGGCAACCGCCCCGAGTGGATGGTCATGACCATCCTGCCGGTGCTCCCGCCCGACCTGCGTCCGCTCGTGCCGCTCGACGGCGGCCGCTTCGCGACCTCCGACCTGAACGACCTCTACCGCCGCGTCATCAACCGCAACAACCGCCTGCGCCGCCTGCTCGAGCTCAACGCGCCCGACATCATCGTGCGCAACGAGAAGCGCATGCTGCAGGAGGCCGTCGACGCGCTGCTCGACAACGGCCGCCGCGGCCGCGCCATCACCGGCACCAACAAGCGCCCGCTCAAGTCGCTCGCCGACATGATCAAGGGCAAGCAGGGCCGGTTCCGCCAGAACCTGCTCGGCAAGCGCGTCGACTACTCGGGCCGTTCGGTCATCGTGGTCGGTCCGACGCTGCGCCTGCACCAGTGCGGCCTGCCGAAGAAGATGGCGCTCGAGCTCTTCAAGCCGTTCATCTTCCAGAAGCTGCAGCTGCGCGGCGACGCCTCGACCATCAAGGCCGCCAAGCGCCTGGTCGAGCGTGAAGGCCCGGAGGTGTGGGACATCCTCTCGGAGGTCATCCGAGAGCATCCCGTGCTGCTCAACCGCGCCCCGACCCTGCACCGCCTCGGCATCCAGGCCTTCGAGCCGGTGCTGATCGAGGGCAAGGCGATCCAGCTGCATCCGCTCGTCTGCACCGCGTTCAACGCGGACTTCGACGGCGACCAGATGGCGGTGCACGTGCCGCTGTCCCTCGAGGCGCAGCTCGAAGCGCGCGCCCTGATGATGTCCTCGAACAACATCCTGTCGCCCGCCAACGGCGACCCGATCATCGTGCCCTCGCAGGACGTGGTGCTCGGCCTCTACTACATGACCCGTGAGCGCATCGGCGCCCAGGGCGAGGGCATGCTGTTCTCGGACATCGGCGAGGTGCACCGCGCCTACGAGACCCGCGAGGTCCACCTGCAGGCGCGCATCAAGGCGCGCATCGACGAGGTGGTGCTGGTGGACGGCGTGAAGACGCCGCGCCGCCGCACGGTCGACACCACGGTCGGCCGCGCGCTGCTCTCCGAGGTGCTGCCCGAGGGCCTGTCCTTCGACATCATCAACCAGGACATGACCAAGAAGGCGATCTCGGCGACCATCAACGCCTGCTATCGCCAGCTCGGCCTGAAGGACACCGTCATCTTCGCCGACCGCCTGATGTACACGGGCTTCGCCTACGCGACCCGCGCCTCGGTGTCGTTCGGCATCGACGACATCGTCATCCCCGAGCAGAAGGTCAAGATCGTCGCCTCCGCCGACCGCGAAGTGAAGGAGATCCAGGACCAGTACGCCTCGGGTCTCGTCACCAACGGCGAGCGCTACAACAAGGTCGTCGACATCTGGTCGCGCGCCAACGACCAGGTCGCCAAGGCGATGATGGACAAGCTCGGCACCGAGGAGGCCACGGACTCCAAGGGCAAGAAGCAGCGCCAGAAGTCGTTCAACTCGATCTTCATGATGGCCGACTCGGGCGCGCGCGGCAGCGCGGCCCAGATCCGCCAGCTCGCCGGCATGCGCGGCCTGATGGCCAAGCCCGACGGCTCGATCATCGAGACGCCGATCACGGCGAACTTCCGCGAAGGCCTGAACGTCCTCCAGTACTTCATCTCGACGCACGGCGCCCGCAAGGGTCTCGCCGACACCGCCCTCAAGACGGCGAACTCGGGCTACCTGACGCGTCGACTCGTCGACGTCGCGCAGGACCTGGTCGTCACCGAGGTCGACTGCGGCACCACCAACGGCCTCACGGTCACCCCGCTCGTCGAGGGCGGCGATGTGGTCGAGGGCCTCGGCGAGCGCGTGCTCGGTCGTGTGGTCGTCGAGGATGTGCTGAAGCCGGGCGGTAAGGGCGCGGTCCTGCTCCCCGCCGGAACCCTCATCGACGAGGGTCTGGTGCGCCTGCTCGAGCAGCAGGGCGTCGATCAGGTGAAGGTGCGTTCGCCCATCACCTGCGCGACCCGCTACGGCGTCTGCGCCAACTGCTACGGGCGCGACCTCGCGCGCGGCCGCATCATCAACATCGGCGAGGCGGTCGGCGTCATGGCCGCGCAGTCGATCGGCGAGCCGGGCACGCAGCTCACGATGCGCACCTTCCACATCGGTGGTGCGGCGTCGCGTGCGGCGGCGGCCTCGAGCGTCGAAGTGCGCAACAAGGGCACGCTGCGCTTCCACAACATCAAGACCGTCGCCCACGAGAAGGGGCATCTGGTCGCGGTGTCGCGCTCGGGTGAGATCGGCGTGGTCGACGAGTTCGGCCGCGAGCGCGAGCGCTACAAGGTCCCCTACGGCGCGCAGATCAGCGTCAAGGAAGGCACGCAGGTGCCGGCCGGCCAGACCGTCGCCACCTGGGACCCGCACACCCACCCGGTCGTCACCGAGGTGGCGGGTTTCCTGCGCTTCCAGGACTTCGTGGACGGTCTCACCGTCACGCGCCAGGTCGACGAGGTCACCGGCCTCTCGTCCGTGGTCGTCATGGACGGCACGAAGCAGCGCGGCGGCAAGGAGCTGCGTCCGACCATCAAGCTCGTGAACGCGAAGGGCAAGGAAGTGCCGTTCGCGAACACCGAGATCCCGGCGGTCTACACGCTGCCGGCGGGCGCCCTCATCAGCCTCGAGGACGGGGCCAAGGTGGCGGTCGGCGATGTCATCGCGCGCATCCCGCAGGAGTCCTCGAAGACCCGCGACATCACCGGCGGTCTGCCGCGCGTCGCGGACCTGTTCGAGGCCCGCAAGCCGAAGGACCAGGCGATCCTCGCCGAGAAGAGCGGCACCGTCAGCTTCGGCAAGGAGACCAAGGGCAAGCGCCGTCTGGTCATCACCGAGGAGAAGGGCGAGAAGTACGAGGAGCTGATCCCGAAGTGGCGCCAGCTCAACGTCTTCGAGGGCGAGCAGGTCACCCGCGGCGAGGTCATCGCCGACGGCGAGCCGAACCCGCACGACATCCTGCGTCTGCAGGGCGTCGAGTCGCTGGCCAACTACCTCGTGCGCGAGATCCAGGACGTCTACCGTCTGCAGGGCGTGAAGATCAACGACAAGCACATCGAGGTGATCATCCGCCAGATGCTGCGCAAGACCGAGGTCACCGTCGCCGGCGAGACCGCGCTGCTCAAGGGCGAGCAGCTCGACCGCTCGCGCGCGATGGACATCAACGACCGCGCCAAGCACGACAACAAGACCATGGCGAGCCTGCAGCCCGTGCTGCTCGGCATCACCAAGGCGTCGCTCGCCACCGAATCGTTCATCTCGGCGGCGTCGTTCCAGGAGACCACCCGCGTGCTCACCGAGGCGGCCGTCCGCGGCCTCAAGGACGACCTGCGCGGCCTCAAGGAGAACGTGATCGTCGGTCGGCTGATCCCGGCGGGCACGGGCTTCGCGGCCCACGAGCACCGTCGTCGTCAGCTGCAGGACCGCAGCACGGGCTACATGGACGAGGGCGCGGGCGTCGGCGAGGGCGACGAGTCGTCGTCGGGCGAGGCTGCGGCCGGCCAGGACGAGGCGGCTGCGTCCTGATCGGTCACGCGTGACGAGGGTCGCCTGAACGACGATGTCGGACGAACCGCCCAACCACGCCGTGCATGACGACACCTCCCCGGCGGACGACGCCGGGGAGGGCATGCACCGCATGCCGCCGGGGCATCCCGCCCCGGTGCGCGTGCTGGTCCGCGGCCTCGAGGTCGTGGCCCTGCTCAACCGCCACGGGCCGATGACCACCGCGGCCATCAGCCAGAAGCTGCGTCTCGCGCGCACCACCGTGAACCGCTGTCTCGCCACGCTCGTGGCGACGGGCTATGCCGAACGGCTGCCGTCGCGCCGTCACGCCCTGACGCTGAAGGCGCGCACGCTGAGCCACGGCTACGACGCCGTCGCCGAGCGCCTCGACCCGGTGCGGGCGGCGCTGCACGCCGCTTCGGCCGACATGCGCTGGCCGATGAGCCTGATGCGGCTGAGTTACCCCTCCATGCTCATCGAGGATTCCACCGACCGCGAGAGCGGCTTCGCCGTCGAATTCTTCGAGCGCGGCATGACCGTGCCGGTGCTGACCACGGCGTCCGGCCGGGCGGTGCTCGCGTTCTCGTCGCCGCGCGCACGGGAGACGCTGGTCGACCTGCTGTGGCCGGACAGGCCACCTGAACTGCATCCGCTGTGGCCGGACCGCGCCGCGCTCGAGCGCGAGCTCGCCGCCATCCGCGAACGCGGCCATGCGCGCGCCATCCGGCCCTTGCGTGTGACCGAGCAGGGCAGCATCGCGGTGCCGGTGCTGCTCGACGGCGAGGCGGTGGCGGCGGTGGCGGTGCGGTTCGCGCTGTCGGCGGTGTCGTTCGACGAGGCGCGCAAGCGCATGCTGCCGACGCTGCTCGACATCGCCCTCGGCAAGCCGCGCTGACGCGCCCGGCCGCGCCCCGTGCGCGGCCCTCCACCGCGCCGCGGGCGCGGCTATACTTTGGCCATGCCCAGCCATCAGCGGGTCACCAAGCTCCAGTCCCTGCTCGACGGCGCGCGCACGCCGCTGTCGACCGACAGCCTGTGCGGCTCGCTCGGCGTCTCGCGCGCCACCGTCAAGCGTCTGATCTCCTACCTGCGCGACGAGGCGCGGTTGCCGGTGCGGTTCGACCGCGAGGGCGGCGGTTATCTGCTCGACCGCAGCGCCGACCTCACGGCGCCGCGCGAGGGCGTGTCGTTCACGGCGCAGGAGCTCTCCGCGCTGCTCACCGCCAACGAGATCCTCGAGCAGATCCCGCCCGGCACCTTCCGGCGCGAGACCGCACGCATGCGCGCGCACCTGCAACGCCTGCTGTTCCAGCGGCCGACCGGTGCGCGGCAGCTGCGCGCGCGCATCCGGCTGTCGCTGCCGCAGAACCGGCGCGTCGACGAGGCGGTGTTCGCGGCGGTGCTCGGTGCGCTGCAGTCGCAGCGCCGCCTGCGCGTGGGCTACCGCAGCCGCAGCCGCGAGGCCGACACCGAGCGCGAGCTGTCGCCGGCGCGCCTCACCTTCTACCGCAGCAACTGGTATCTCGCCGCGTGGTGCCACCGCAGCGACGACCTGCGGGTGTTCTCCATCGACCGCATCGCACAGGCGCAGCGTCTGCCGACCGCCGCGCTGCAGGTGCCGGATGTCCTGCTCGAGAAGCGCCTGTCGACCGGCTACGGCATCTTCGAGGGCGAGGCCGACCAGACGGCGGTGCTGCGTTTCAGTCCGGATTCCGCCCGTTGGGTGGCGGACGAACCCTGGCATCCGCGCCAGAAATCGCAGCGCCAGCCCGACGGCGGCTTGATCCTCGAGGTGCCGTTCCGTCACGCCGTCGAGCTGCAGATGGACATCCTGCGCTACGGCGATGGGGTCGAGGTGCTCGGGCCGCCGATGCTGCGCGAGCAGGTCGCCAAGGAACTGCGCGCCGCCGCGCGCCGCTATCGTGGCGACGGCGGGGTCAACGCCGATACACGGCGTCGAAAGCCAGGCTCACGCGCGCGCCGGCCGCGCTGAACGGGCGCGTCGCATGCCAGAGATGCGACGGGAACAGCACCACGAGTCCCGGCGACGGCGCGACCACATGTTCCGCGTCGAGCACGCCCGCGAGGCTGGGCGCCTGCGCGATTCGCGCGGGTGGGCGACCGAAGGCGAGCGCGCCGGCTTCGGGGTCGGTGGCCTGCATGTCCTCGGGTTGCCCCACATACACCACGCCGCTCATCTGGCCGAGCGGGTGATGGTGCGGTGACTGCGCGCCGCCTGCGGTGAGACGCGTGCCCCAGAGCCGCAGGCCGATGTCGCCGGCGGCGATGTGCCGCTCGTCGGCGTCCGCCGGTGCCTCGGCGTGCAGCAGGTCGAGCAGCAGCGATTCCAGCGCGAGCAGCGCCGGGTGGCTCGCGGGATCGAGCTCGCCGGTCTGGCGTCCGCCCTGCGTCGCCTTGCCGAAGGGGTCGTCGCGGCCCGAGGCATCATG
>Ga0315900_10007355_pt1 | contig 14478 bp, 9 predicted proteins | sample LakEriMetagenome_FD_203521 | JGI IMG/M metagenome (GOLD analysis project Ga0315900, IMG submission 203521) | Freshwater fungal communities from buoy surface, Lake Erie, Ohio, United States - Buoy 12 MA114 | ecosystem: Environmental > Aquatic > Freshwater > Lake > Lake biofilm | place: USA: Lake...
GTTTAACAAATGTAAACAGTATTTAGGATTAAAAAAAATGTGTAAACTTGTAGCAGGATTATTAATTAACAAGTGTCAACTTTTTTTAGGACGATACACAAGCTCATTTAACAGACCTAGACTGGCTGACAAATAAAACTATCAAGACAGAAATAACTAATTGCAAAACATTCCGACAATAAAGCCAGCCCATAACAGCACCTTTGCCTAATGCGGGCGGACAACAAAGCTTTTGCAAATAAGGTCGCTTCGCGAAAGACATTTATTTTTTCTTTGCAAAAGTCCAATAAACATTTAGCTTTGTTAGTAATATTTCGGTAGACAATGTTACAAAACCCAAACGGGAATTTAGCTTGCAACCGTTAGCAGTAATAAGCGCAGACATATCCGCAGACAAAATCATGCAAAGACAAATAATATTTATCATATTAGTTCTCCTTTTGACAAGCTGCTGGCAATATGACAGCGATTCAAAAATGTTAATTGGTAATTATAATATTTGCTGGGTCGACAATGAAAGATGGCAAACAATTATGTATGACCCAAATGGAAAAGGTGGAGGATCATATGAAACTGACCCTTATATATTCGCAGTTGGTCACAACGAAACTTATATAATTGCAAAACAACATCCTTTATGTAAAGACTATTTTGGTAATGGCTGTATGCCTGACCAAAATATTACCAACTATTTTATCATAAACGGTATTTCAAGACAAAAATTTGGACCTTATACTGAAAAGGAATTTCTAGAAAAAAAACACGAACTTAACATTGAAACTTTAGAGTTTACAAAAATATTTCCGGACATTCCTCAGAACTAATCGGTATGGCTTACACTTAGCTAAATAAAGCTGTGTGGCGCTTACAACTGCTAACACACGCTACTATCAAGTTTAAAAAATTAGAAAACAAAAAAAGGAGGATAATAAATTATCCTCCTTTTTGTTTTAATAAGTGTGAGGCTGCCATCCTCCCCCTGCCCCCTCCAGAGGGGGAAATATAAATCCAATAATTAATTAATTGCCGGTAAGTAGCTATAGTTTTTGCTATACTCTAACATTTGTTCTGTAAAGCTTTTTGGATACTCGATTTTCACATCAACTATTTTTCCGACTTTCATTACTGGCGTTAATTTAGGCTGAATAAAGCCTTGGTATGGAGCCATTTCTAATTTTTTATAACGCTCTAAAACTTCTTTGTGTAAGGCTAAATCCACTTTTACACCGTAGTTCTCAATTAAAGCCTTACCAGCTTTATAATCTCCTTGAGATTTGATGCGTTGTAATTCTTTTAATAATTCTCCAAACAACACACGTAATTTTAAATAGTCGTTAATGACAAAAAACGTTTTACCATTTTCTACTTTCTTTTCAATCACATTTTCTTTTTGTCCTTTTTCAAAAGCCCATTTAGCAATCATTTGGCGATTACGCATGTGCGCTTCTTCAATATTATCTCCTAATTTTAAACGAGACAATTGAACCATTAAACCTTTCGTAATGTATTCATCATAAGATGCTTTACCATATTCTAAAGACGGCATTACTCCTAAGTCTACTAATTTTTGATCCATTAAATAATATAAAGCCACTAAATCAGCACGACCTTCTTCTAATGCCGAAGCATAATTTTTTAGTGTTTCGTGAGGTTGACCAACACCTGGTTCAATTTGTCCACTTGCGTGACCAATAACCTCGTGCATATCTGTATGTAATTTATCTGCTAAACCAGCGTAGTCTAATACATTTTTCTTAATCGCATCATTATAATAGAATTCGTTTACGACGCTTCCACCAGCAGCTTTATCATAAGCCTCTACAATGTTTCCTAAGTTCACTGATTTAGAACCATGTGTTTCTCTAATCCACTCGTTGTTTGGTAAGTTAATTCCAATTGGTGTAGATGGAGCCGCATCGCCACTTTCCATCACCGCATTAATTACTTTAGCTGAAATTCCTTTTACGTTTTTCTTTTTGTGCTCAGGTAATAAGGTTGAATTGTCTTCAAACCATTGTGCATTAGCACCAATTGTTGCAATACGTTTAGAAGCTTCAAAATCACGAACAGAAACAACCGATTCAAACGTTGCTTTTTTGCCTAATGGATCCTCGTACACTTCAATAAATCCATTGGTTACATCAATCGCGCTTTGAGTATCTTTTACCCAAGCAATATTGTAATCATCAAAATCTTTTAAAGAACCTGATTTATAAAACACGACTAATTTTTCTAAAGCAGATTTTTGTTCAGCGTTTTCAGCTACTGCAATTGCTTTTTCTAACCAGTAAACAATTTTTTCGATAGCTTGAGTATACATGCCTCCTACTTTCCAAACCTTTTCTACAATTACACCATTCTCTTTCACTAATTTGCTATTTAAGCCAATCATCACGGGTGTTTTGCTAGTTTTATCAATTTGTTTTTCATAAAAAGCAATCGCTTCTTTTTGATTCACTCCTTCATAAAAGTTAACTGCCGAATTCGTAATTAAATCTTTACTCGCATCTAAACTTACTTTTTTAGGAGCAATTTTTGGATCGTAAATAATAGGCATTAAACGAGCAATAAATGCTTCTTTAGTTTCACCTTGGTTTAAAGGTAATTGAGTTGCATCAACATTAGACACTAATTGAGTAAATGCCTCTTGCGAACACTCAGGAAAGAATTTTTCACTGCCATAGTGGTGGTGAATACCACGGCTAAACCACACACGTTTAGCATACACCATAAACTTTTTATAATCTTCATTATTGACATCGCCTTTATAAGACTCAGCAATGGCATCAATGGTTTTACGAATGGTTAAATTAAACTTATAGTTTTGATCCCACATGATATCTCTACCACATAAAGCCGCCTCTGATAAATAATACAATAACTCTTTTTGTTGAAGAGACAATTGATCAAATCCTGGAACTTCGTAACGTAAAATTCTTAAGTCGGCAAACTGTTCGCTTACATACTCAAAAGCCTCTACTGAATCTTTCATAATCGTATCTTTTTTTACAACTACTTCTTGAGAAGTAATATCTGATTGATTTGATTTGCATGCGCCTAAAATTAAAGCTGCTGAAATCGGAACAATAAATAATTTAGTGGTCATTTTTGTTAATTTTTGAGATACAAGAATAAGGTTTTAATAAGGGATTTGCAAAAGATTTTGGTTTGTTTTTTTAATGGCTATATTTGTATATAATGGGCAGAATTAGTCAAATTCTTATAGTATTAGTAGGATTTACAAGTCTTGTTAATGGACAAACCATTAAGCGCAATTTGCTATCTGCCAATGTCCTTAGCTTCCACAATTCTTTATACGTGTATGGCTACGAACAATCAAATGCCAGTCTTAAATTTAAATGTTTTTCATATAACACCAAACTTCAAACAAAAGATAGTATAGAATTTAATTTAGGAAAACATACACCATCAGATTATTTAGAAATAACTGCCGATACAATGCATGATGTTTTAAATTTTTATTTTCAATTAGCGAATCAAAAAAATGTAGTGAGTTTATTAAGAGTCAATGACTCTTTAAAACAAATTGCTACTGCCGAAAATTACGATGCCAATCATATAAACTCCTTAGCGGTATTTGATGATGAAAAATTAGCTTACAAACAAGATTTATATGTGATAAGGACCACTGCTGATTCTGCCGATAAACAATTTTACTTATCTAAGTATCACGTAAAATCTATGAACAAGCCATTTGAATATGACTATAAATGGCAATTTGCATTTGAAAGAAAACACATTTATCGTGCTTCTGTTTTAGCAGCCGATACCAATCAAGTTGTTGTTTATGCTCATGTATTTGATGGATTAAAAAAAGGGCAATGGATTTTAAGAATTAATGCCAACACAGGAGAAATTATAAGAGGAACAAAGTTAAGTGCTAAAGGCGATCAACGTCATTTTTTAATGTCGAATTTTATTATAGATAAAAAAACAAAAAGCATGGATGTGATTGGTAGTGTTTATGATGCCAACAGCATTAACTTTAAAAACAAAACATCCGATTTCACATCACAAGCAAAAAATCATAAACTATTTTTATTAACCATTGACAGTTTAGGTGATGTGGCACAACGAGTAGAAAAAGCGTTTCCGTTACCTATTCAAACGAAAACGCAAACTGGCTTGCAATCCTTTCATTTAAAAATCAGAGAGTTCACAAAAAACACTGATGGCAGTTACAATATATGGTCTGACGTATACGAACAATCATTGCCAAATATATTTAGCTACTATAGTTCCTGGGAATTTAGCTTAATACCCGACGATGTTGATTATACAGTTAATCGCTCAACGTTTACCATTAGTAGTAAAGTAATTCCAAACTTTGTAAGTTTAGCAAAAGGCGATAGCTATGGCAAATATATCATGAATGATATTGGAGACTATGACAGATTCAAGTACAAAAAACCATTAAATGAAGTTGTTATAAAAACAGATTTAGATGAAATAAATAATGCCTTTTATGTACTTAAAAAAACAGACATTTTATCTGCCAAAAAAACTTACAATTATATTTTTATGGGTAAAAAAGGCTTGGAATATAAAACCTTACTAAAATCTGAACAGGGACAAAACATCAATCTGATTTTTATTGATAAAAAATCCTATATCAGTTTTATCACCAATATTGGTAATTCGGATTTTGAGTTGAAGGTTAATTCACTTTAGGCTTCGACTCCGCTCAGCATGACAAATCTATATCTCCACAATATTCAAATTCTTTTTACTTTTCATTTCATCTGGAATTACCGACAAAATAGAGTCATACAAGCATTGTACTAACTTAGCTTTAATAAACTCTCGGTGAGTAATTAAACTAATTTCTCGAACTGGTTCTGGTGATTTAAAAGAACGAATACGTTTTTGTTGCGAACTAGTTAAATGATGCGTCGTTAATTCAGGAATAATTGTCATTCCGAAATTAGTATCTACCATATTTTTCAAAGTTTCAATACTTCCAGCATTATAATGAAAATGCTCTTCAGACTCTTTTTGTTTTTTTAATGCGCAAAAGTTTAATATCTGTGAACGCATACAATGTCCTTCTTCCAGCAACCACAAACGATTCACATCAATATCTTTTGGTAACACATATTGCTTATCAAATCCTTTTTCTTTTTGATTCACGTATAAATAATACTTTTCATAAAACAGCACCTGTTCGGTAATAGCAGTATCATGAAGCGGAGTGGCTAATATTCCCGCATCAATATCTCCTGTTTTTAGTTTATGTATAATGACATCCGTCGTATATTCATTAATGACCAATTTCACTAAAGGATAAGATTGCATAAACTGCTTTAAGAACAAGGGTAATAAATAAGGCGCTAAAGTTGGAATGATACCAATCTTTAATTCTCCGCTCACCATTCCTTTTTCGTCCTGAATGATTTCTTTTAATTTTTTTGACTCAGCCACAATTTTTCGAGCCTGAATAATTAACTTTTCACCTACATCTGTTGTTTTGACTGGCTGCTTACTTCTATCAAAGATCTTTACATCCAACTCTTCTTCTAGTTTTTTAATCATCATACTTAAAGTAGCTTGAGTAACAAAACAAGCTTCAGAAGCCTTCACAAAGTTCTTTAGTTTATCAACGGCAATGATGTATTCTAATTGCTGTAAGTTCATTATATAGATTTTATCTATACAAATATATAAAATATCAGTTTGATTGATAACTTAAAAGGTCACAAATTTGTATCAGAATTTAAAACCATAGAAATTATGAAAAATAAAATAGGCTTAAAAACTCAAGATTGCGTTGAATTATCTAGTCAGTTAAACCAACTGCTTTCTAATTACCAATTACTATACATGAATGTTCGTGGCTTCCACTGGAACATTAAAGGAAACAACTTCTTTGAGCTACATGTGAAATTCGAAGAAATCTATAATAATCTTCAATTAAAAATCGATGAGCTAGCTGAACGCATCTTAACATTAGGTTATACACCTGTTCATAGTTATAGCGATTATTTAAAACATTCTAAAGTAAAAGAGAAAACCAACATGAGTGACGGAAAAGTAGCTATGGCAGAAATCCTAATCGCATTTGAAATCATTATTACTTTACAAAGAGAAATTTTATCTCTTGCAGGTGAAGTTAACGACGAAGGAACTAACGCCTTAATGAGTGATTATATCAGAGAACAAGAAAAATTAACTTGGATGTATAGTGCTTATTTGAATCAATAAGAATATAAAGTAAATGTCAGTCTGAGCGGAGTCGAAGACCATTTACTTCATATTGAAAAACATCAACCAATCACCCTTCGACTCCGCTCAGGGTGACATCAAAAAATAATAAACAATTAAAAAAATAAACAAAAATGGAAACAACAAGAGTAATTTCAGTAGGGTCTAAATTCCCACAATTCAACAAACAAGCAGTCGTATCAACAGAACAAGGCAAAGAATTTGAAATGATTAATAACGACATCCATATGGCAAAAGGAAAATGGATGGTGCAATTTTGGTGGCCAAAAGATTTCACATTTGTTTGCCCAACAGAAATAGCAGAGTTCAACAAGCATGTTCAGGATTTTTCTGACAGAGATACGGTATTAGTTGGAGCATCAACCGACACAGAGTTTGTGCACTTAGCATGGAGAAAAAATCACGAGGATTTAAAAAACTTAAAATTTCCGATGTTAGCAGATACCTCAAAATCGTTAGCAGAAGAATTAGGGATTTTAGATCCTAACGAAAAAATCGCTTACCGAACAACTTATATAGTTGATCCAAAGGGTATGGTGCGTTGGGTAAGTGTATATGATTTAAACGTTGGTAGAAATGTTAATGAAGTCATCAGAGTTTTAGATGCCTTGCAAACAGACGAATTATGTCCTTGTAACTGGAAAAAAGGAGAAGAAACTATTCACGCCTAAAAACAAAAAATCATGGAAAATACAATCATGAATGAAACCCTAGAAGGTTTATTAAATACAATTAATTATACGTCTGATGCTCCACAAGTATTAATTGATATGGGACATATAGAAGCACGTTACTTAAAAGATTTAAAAATTAATGTGGGTAACGCGTTGAAATATGAAAGCCTATCAGAAAAAGAAAGTGCTTTGTTGGCGTTAAGTGTGGCAATTAATGAAAAGACTAAAACTTTGGAACATGCCTTATTAGAAAAAGCAAAAACAGCTGGCGCATCACAAGAAGAAATATTAGAAACTTATGCGTGCGTATCGTTACTAAACGTCAATAATGTGTTTTATCGTTTCCGTCACTTTACCAAAAAGGAATATTACCAAGCAACTCCAGCAGGTATTAAAATGACGGTCATGGGAAATCCAACCATGGGCAAAGAGTTTTTTGAATTAATGAGTTTGGGCATTTCTTCTTTAAACGGCTGTGAACTATGTGTGAATGCTCATGAAGAATCCTTAATAAAAATGGGAACATCGCAACAACGCATTTATGATGCCGTGAGATTGTTTGCTAACATCAAAGGATTAACAGTTTTCTTTGATTAATTAAAAAAAAAATATAGTTTAAATTGCTTTAATTATTATTTTTATAACAGTTAAAGTAATTTAAACTATTATGGCAAAACAATTCATTCTCTTTCTCGTACTATTAAATTGCCAAATCTTATTTTCTCAGACAAAAGATTCGTTAGTAAAAAAAAGTGCTCTTAAATTTAAAAATAACGAAGAGAAATTAGCTTTTTCAAAATATAACTTATCAAATTCTAATGACATAGTAAGTCTTTTGCTATCCTCTTATGAAAAAGAAAATATTTATAGTGATACTAAAGCTATTCAACAAATTGATGAATGTGTCAATAAACTAAAGCAAGACATAAATGGTAAATCAGAAGTAAAAAAAGTAAAGTACGTTTACGATTATGTACATAAACAATTTTTAAAAGTATATAAACTTCAAAATAGTTTTGCTGATATTTTCACTAAGGGTGAATACAACTGCGTTTCTGCATCAGCATTATATGCTATTATTTTTAGCAAACTAGACATTCCATATAATGTTATTGAATCTCCTCAACATGTATATTTGGTTACCTATCCACAATCTTTTAAAATCCTTATCGAGACTACTAGTCCAGAGAAAGGTTACTATCAATTTAATGACAATTTCATCAATCAATACGTCAAGAGTTTATACAATTCTAAACTAATCTCAAAATCAGAATACGAAAGCAATACTGCTAATCAATTATTCGACAAGTATTATTTTAGTTCTAAAGGCTTAACATTACCTGAAGTCGTGAGCCTGCAATACAGTAATTATTCGATCTATCATTTAGAAGAAAAAAAATACACAGAAGCTATTGACGAAATTAAAAAAGCATACTATTTTAATTCATATGACAGAAATAAATATATTCTAAAATCAACTCTTATATTTAATGTACAAAATAATAAATATGAAAAAAAAGAACAAGTTGAAAATCTTGCTCTTTTATGCCGTTTTAGAATTCAAAATGATGACGAATTAAGTAATGAATTTATAAAAAATGAATTTCTTCGATTAACAGAAAGTCAGTTGATTAATAATTCCAATTATTCACTATACGACGAATCATATAAAACTATCATTCAAGAAGTTTCAGACACGGTTTTAAATAATGAAATATCATACAGCTATCATCATGAATTAGCACGCTTAGGCTATTTAAACAATAAAGACTCAGCTTATGAATTACCCCATTTAAGAGGGGCGTATAAAATCAATCCAAAAAATGCCAATTTACAAGGTATTATATTGAGTTATTTAGAAAGAGAAGTTAAAGGGAAAAATGATCCAAAAGATATCATTAAACTAATGGACATATATTCTAAATACTTTGATTTCACTAATGATAACAATGGTTTTAATGGTGTTAAAGCAAATTGTATTTTAGAATTATCCTATCAATCTTTTGCAGTTAATGATATAATAAAAGGAGAAAACTATTTAAAAGAATTTGAAAGCTTAATGAATACCAAAAAAGAAACCCAACCTAATGATAATTATGTAGAAAAGGCATACTCATTTGCAGCAGGTATTTATTATAAAAAAGGAAATGTAGCTAAAGCAAGGCAAACGTTGAAAAGTGGTTTAATTTATTCGCCCGACAATTTTGGATTGAAACTTAGATTAAATCAGCTCTAAATTAAAAGTGATTTGCAGAAGCATTAAAACTAATTGTTTTAATGAAAGTATTTCCTAATCTAGTTTTACGATAAGCCGCTAATTTCACTTTTTCCATCACAAAACCTCCTTCATAAACTGAAAACTGAAGCACAAAGTTATCTCCCTTTTTCTCTAGTCTCGACATCTGAGAAACTACATTCCCTGTATCTTTATCTGAAACCCTAAACACTTCATCATCTGGACTAGGATTTTCTAAAGAAACAATATAATAAAGTGTGTTTTCAATATTTACTTTATTTTGTTCTATATACTTAATAGAGAAATCATTATTTACAAGTTCGCCAGTTTCCAACCATTCCTGAGTTCCTAAACACAATCTATCATCATTATAATACTCAACACTTTTCGGCTTCCCACTATTATAAAAAGTTTCTTGCTTACCATGTTTCGAACCACTACTAAAATTAAATCTCTCAATTAAATGCAGTGTTTTATAAGTATATGTTAACGCAACGCTATCAACTAATCCCTGTTTAAAATACATTTCAGAATATAGCTTACCTTGTTCGTTAAACTTTTTCCAACAACCGGATTTATATCCATCGTGATGAATTTGAATAGCAGCTAAATTCCCATTGATATGATAATACAAAGCTGTATCTACATTTTTATCATCTTTAAACTGCTGTACCGTTTTTAAATTCCCATTTTCAAAGTACTCTTTTAAAGTACCATTCTTTTTCCCGTCCTTATATTCAATTGTTTGGCAAATTTTATCTGTACCAGGGAATTTAACCGTCTTAATACCATTCTTTCCATCAAATGAATCCGAACAAGAAACTAATAACAAAAAAACAATTGAGCTAAAAATTTTTATTCCTGCTTTCTTCATAAATATATCACTAAGTCAACTCGTAAGTTAAACTTCCAATTTTATCTAGTTCGTTCATTAATTCAGTACTTACAGCAATTTTTTGAGATTTAGAAAACAATTTCACGCTTAAATTTTCCGCAGAATCTTCTACAAAAAACTCTACACTGCATTTGCCTTGAGACGTATTAAAAATAGATTCAATGTTAGCTATCAATTCATCATTAATAGAAGCAATGTCCATTTTCAATTTGATGGTAGAGAAGATATTTTCTTTAACCGTTTCTAGTAGTTCAATTTTTTGAATCTTTAATTCTAAACTTCCTGGTTGTCCATAACGCTCTTGAACTTTTGCTTTGACATACACAAATAATGGTGATACCATAAATTTACTATACTCTACAAAGTCTTTACCAAACAACATTAATTCTACTGAGCCATGATAATCTTCAATTATAAGCTTACCGAAGGCATTCCCCGTTTTACTGGTTCTATTTTCAAAACCACTAATCACGCCTCCAAAAGTGACATCTTTACCTTTAAACGGCTCTAAACCCGCTTTTAATTGGGCACAATTCGCATTACACTTATGTTCGATAATTAATTTATATGGATCTAAAGGATGGCCTGAGATAAAGAAACCAACTACTTCTTTTTCTCTTGCCAGTTCTTCCAATTTTCCCCAAGCTTCAATTTTTTGAGGCAATTGAGGTTCAGTAATTTCAATTTCATCATCACCACCAAATAAGCTTGCTTGTGATGTATCATTACCCAAACTCATTTGATTACTATACTTAATCATTTTGTCTGTTAATGTTAACCCATCAGCATCAGGAGTAAAAAACATGGCTCGATGAATTCCTTCAAAACTATCAAAGCCGCCTGCTAATGCTAATCCTTCTAAAGATTTTTTATTAACGCATTTACTATCTAAACGTTTTGCTAAATCAAAAACAGAAACAAATTTCCCATTTGCATTTCTTTCTTCAATAATATTATTGACTGTGTTCTCTCCTACTCCTTTAATAGCGCCCATTCCAAAACGAATATCGGTACCACCTGGTATTACAGCAAACTTCGCAAAACCTTCGTTAATATCCGGACCAAGTACTTTTACGCCCATGCGTTTACATTCCTCCATTAAAAAAGAAATAGAATCAATGCTTCCTGCATGGTTTAATACCGAAGCCATAAACTCCGATGGATAATGCGCTTTAATATATGCTGTTTGAAATGCTACATAAGCATAACAAGTTGAGTGAGATTTATTGAAGGCGTAACTCGCAAAAGCTTCCCAATCTTTCCATACTTTTTCGGCAACAACAGGATCATGATTATTGGCTTTGCAATTATCAATGAACTTAGGCTTCATTTTATCAAGCGTTGCTCTGTCTTTTTTTCCCATTGCTTTTCGCAGGGTATCGGCATCACCTTTTGTAAAGCTTGCTAATTTTTGTGACAGTCGCATTACCTGTTCCTGATAAACAGTAATACCATAAGTTTCACCGAGATATTCTTCCATACCTTCCAAATCCATCACCACAGGCTCTCTGCCGTGTTTACGATTAATGTAGTTTGGAATGTATGCAATTGGACCTGGACGATACAAAGCATTCATCGCAATTAAATCATTGAAGGTATCTGGCTTCAAATCTTTTAAAGATTTTTGCATACCGGCACTCTCATATTGGAACACACCGTTTGTTTCGCCTCGTTGAAATAACTCGTACGTTTTTTTATCTTCTAAATCAATAGTGTCAATATCAATATCAACCCCATGATTCATTTTTATGTAACTAATAGCATCTTTAATAATAGTTAAAGTTCTTAAACCCAAGAAGTCCATTTTTAATAAACCAGCACTTTCTGCTACTGAGTTATCAAACTGAGTAACGAGCATGTCACTATCTTTTGCTTTAGTAACAGGCACAAACTTTACCATGTCATCTGGCGTGATAATCACACCGCAGGCATGAATACCTACATTTCGTAAACAACCCTCTAATTCATAAGCCTGTTTTAAAACTGCTGCTTGTGGTGAATTACCTTCTGCTAATTTTCTAAAGTTGTGTGATTGTTCAACTACTTCGCGCTTATCTTTAATACCATCTAAATATTTTTGGTCGATGCCGCCTGGTTTCAACAACTTTTTCAATTTAGCATCTAAACTATCAGGAAATGCTTTAGATAAATTATTAGAATCTTCTAATGGCAAATCTAAAACCCTGGCTGTATCTTTAATAGCGGATTTACCACCCATCGTACCATAGGTAATAATTTGAGCTACTTGATTAAAACCATATTTATCGATCACGTATTTAATAACTTTATCACGCCCTTCATCATCAAAGTCAATATCTATATCGGGCATACTAATACGATCTGGATTTAAGAAACGCTCAAATAGTAAATCGAACTTAATGGGATCAACGTTAGTAATCCATAAACAATATGCAATTGCTGAACCAGCTGCCGAACCACGACCTGGACCAACCGCCACTCCCATTTTGCGTGCCTCTGCAATGAAATCCGCTACTATTAAAAAGTAACCAGGGTAACCCATTCTTTCGATGGTAGCTAATTCAAAAGCAATACGTTCTTTTGTCGAATCTGACATGTCGGGATAGCGCTTACGTGCACCTTCCCAAGTTAAATGAGACATGTAAATAAACTGCTCTGCAATCACTCGCATTTCAGCCTTTTGAACCTCAATGGCTTCAGGAGATAAATTTTTCTCTACCCAACCTTTTTCTTTTAAAGCAATAATACGTTGATGGGAGGCGTCAATTTCTTCAGCATTAGCATCAATAAAATCCTGTGCAATTTCAAACTTAGGCAATAAAATATCACGACCTAATTTAAACTGTTCTACCTTCGCCACAATTTCATTAGTCATTTCAATGGCTTCTGGCATATCAGCAAATAGCTCTATCATCTCTTTAGGAGATTTAAAATAAAACTCTTTGTTCTGTAGCCCATATCTAAAACCTCTTCCACGACCAACCGGTGTGGCTTTTTTCTCGCCATCTTTCACACACAATAAAATATCATGCGCATCAAAACCATTTTTATCTAAATAGTAATTACTATTCGCTGCGAAATATTTGACATTATGTTTTGCCGCAAATCTTAATAATACATCATTAACATGATTTTCTTCTTGTAAATCATGGCGATTTAATTCTACATAAAAATCATCGCCAAATAATTCTTTATACCAAACAAACACTTCTTCTGCTTGCTCTTCTCCAACATTTAAAATTAAGTTAGGAATCTCAGCCGATAAAGAACCTGTCGTTGCAATTAATCCATCCTTGTATTGTAGCAATAAATCTTTATCAATACGAGGCACATAGTAGGCACCATCAATTAAACCAACTGAACTTAACTTCGATAAATTTTGGTAGCCTATTCTGTTTTTAGCAATGAACACTTGAGTGTAGCCGTTATCTTGTTTGGTTTTATCTTTATGATCTTTACAAATAAATAATTCGCAACCAATGATGCATTTTAATTCGTTTTGTAAATCTCCTTCTTTTTCCCCTTTAGTAATTGCTGCGTTATGATCTTTTACACTTTTATTGTGTTTATCGATGGCTTGCCAAAATTGAAAGGCTCCATACATGTTTCCATGGTCTGTCATAGCAACAGCTGGCATATCATAAAATACCGCTTTCTTTACCAACTCCTTTACATCACTGGTGGATTGAAGAACTGAGAATTGCGTGTGATTATGTAAATGAGAATATTTAAGATTTTTGATTTCAGAAGTAAGGTTTGTGTCTGCCGACTTCTCACTTTTAACCTCTACCTTCTGATTTTTCCTCTCTTTCCAAGCTTGTTCGTGTTGATATAAATCAGTTAAATCAGGCGCTTGGTAATTAACGGTTTGTAAATCTGAAACTTCTGCAACTTTTGTGATTCCTCGTTTAATTATTTCGAAGAAAACTTTACCCGTTGCTAAAACATCGAATGCTGCATTGTGAGCTTCTTCGAAAGAAGCATTAAATAACTTTGTATATAACTCAGTTAAGGTTGGCCATTTAAATTTACCACCACGTCCACCTGGAATAGCACAGTATTCAGTAGTTTCATCATTCTTCGTATCAATAAATGGTTTAGCGGCTAAAACATTCTCTAAACCACAACGTAATAATTCGGAACCAATAATGTTATTATCAAATTCAATATTATGTCCGCATAAGTATTGAGCTTGATTAACAACATTTACAAATTCTTGCAAAACTGTTTTTAAATCTTGTCCTTCTTCCATAGCACGTTCATTGGTAATACCGTGTATTTGAACAGCGTTGAAAGGAATGGTATAGCCTTCGGGTTTAATAATAATAGAATTACTATTTATTAAATTTCCTTGAGCATCATGTAATTGCCAAGCTACCTGCACCATACGTGGCCAATTATCAAAATCGGTTAGTGGTGCACTATAACTGCGCGGTAAGCCTGTTGTTTCG
>Ga0315900_10007357_pt1 | contig 14477 bp, 17 predicted proteins | sample LakEriMetagenome_FD_203521 | JGI IMG/M metagenome (GOLD analysis project Ga0315900, IMG submission 203521) | Freshwater fungal communities from buoy surface, Lake Erie, Ohio, United States - Buoy 12 MA114 | ecosystem: Environmental > Aquatic > Freshwater > Lake > Lake biofilm | place: USA: Lake...
GTAATGCTCGCGATAGAGCCGCATCGCTTGTCTGCTCTTAAGCGTCATCAGATGCTCACGGCAAAGATTGATACGATCGATTGGGCGTTCGGTTTTTGAGAAATAATACTCGCGGTCGCCAAAGCATTCTTCGAGTGAGAATGGTTTGAATCCGTAGCCATCGAACAACTCCGCTTTGATATATCCCGAACGTCCCAGCCTTTCATAGTCCCACGGCTCATCCAGCGTATTACTCGTAACATGAATAAACAGAAGGATATCGCCAAGCTTTGGAGCAAATCCCTCTGCTTCATCATCAACATATTTCAGCCACATTACCCCGCTCAAAGCAATGCGCGGATAAACATTACCCTTGGTCTGATACGTCAGTTTCCGCGGACCTTTCTTACGCGCCATATATTCCTCCAGCTTCTCCATGTTCGATCCAATATCCCGCAAATCGCTGCGTGAGATACTGCGCTGCTATCTTTGCCTGTTCGGCGTGCGCATACATTCCAAAACATGTCGCTCCACTTCCGCTCATGCGCGCGAGCAGGCATCCGTTTGTATTCTCAATTGAATCCAGTATCGTTTGAATTTCTGGCATCATTAAGGCTGCCGCCCCTTGTAGTTGGTTCTGCCGGACAGATAGATACCGAACAAGGCCTGCAATGTCAGTAAAAGAGTGTGGCGCCGGTTCCTGCTTTTCAAAAGCTCCTGCAAAGCGCGTGAATACATCTCGCGTTGCAAGCGGTTTGTTGGGATTAACCAGCACGATAAAAAACGCAGGCATTGATACTGGCGTAACGATTTCCCCTATCCCCTCTGCGTATGCAGGTTCACTGTTCAAGCAAACCATACCGTCGGCACCCATGAATGCAGCGGCAGAAAACAAGATTTCGGGTGCAACATGGCTCCTGTGCGCGCGAATCCATCTCAAAAGAGCCGCTCCATCAGCCGTGCCGCCACCAATTCCCGATGCAACAGGTAAATTCTTTTCGAGTGTGATATGGAGTGGGATTGCAACGCCACAATGTTTCTCAACTTCGCGCAGCACACGCAGCACCCAGTTCTGTTCTTTGGGCTCAGCAAGGCTTTTTGCAAAATCCCCCTGTATCGTAAGCTGTGTTTCGGGTGCTGTATCAATAGTTAACCGATCCGCAATGGATGTAAACGCAACGAGACTGTTTACCAGATGATATCCGTCTGCGCGTTTTCCGGTCAGGTGAAAGAACAGATTGATCTTTGCCGGTGCGAGCATGAAAAAATACTACGATTACAGCGAAGTACCGTTAGGTTTCTGAGAGGCAGGAGGCAGCGCAGCAGGAGCAATGAAAGGGGCCATTCCGTTTTTGATTTTATCCTCGATAGCTGCTTTGGTTTTTGCATCTGGCTTAAAAATCAGAGCGCGCTCCCATTGAAAGCGTGCTTCTTTCTTTCTGCCCAGACGCCAGTACACATCCCCTAAATGTTCGTTGGTTACAACATCTCCGGGCATCAGCTCCACCGCCTGCTCCAGATATTCGAGTGCTTGTTCAAAATCCCCCATAAGGTAATAGGCCCATCCCATCGAATCGATGATATGCGCGTCATTCGGACGCTGGCGTAAGGCATTCTCGATCATTGCTTTTGCTTCTGGCAAATTCCGATTCATCGTGAGCCAGGTATAACCAATGTAATTCAGTACATCTGGCTGATCTGGTTCAAGCTCAAGTGCACGTTTGAAATCGGCTTCTGCTTTAGGCCATTGCCCCCCACGCTCGTATGCAATGCCGCGCGCATAAAATTTGACCCAGTCCGAAGGCTCGGCTGTTTTGATCTCTGCAATGATTTTACTATACACCGATGCCGCTTCCATGAAGCGTTCCATGTCGCGCAGGAGGTCGCCCTTGGCAAGCAGAGCCTCCTCACTATACGCTGGATTTCTGGATATGGATTCGAGTTTTTCGAGAGCAGCTTGTGTATCGCCCCGCTCGTGTTCGATCTGTGCGATGCGCACCTGTCCACGCAGATAGAGAGGGGAATCCTTTTCGATCAACTCGTAAGCCTTGATCGCTTCTGTATTATTTTTCGTCTGTTCCAGACCGGCAGCAAGCAGAAATTGTGCAGCCGCAAACCGGGGATTCAGGTAAAGCGACATACGCAAATAGACGATTTCATCTTCCACCGCGTTTACGCCATATAAGATACTGCCAATACTATAGAATAACTCAGCGACACCGTCCCGTGCATCGTGAATAATGGGTGCAGCTGCATTCTTTGCTACGCTGCCCAAAGAGAGGGTTTTGCCCCCCTCTTTCGCATTTTCAATCAGCGCGATGGCTTTATCCGCCTGACCGCTACGCTGGTAAAAATTCTGCGCGGTCTCAATAATGCGAAATGGAGTTTTTTTAGGGTCTTTCGTTGCAATCGCATAAAACTCCGAGGCTTCTTTCGTGTGCCCGAGCACGTCGTTCATCAGCGCGAGATGGTAAGCAACAAAAGGCGTGTCCGTTTTCGCATCCTTACCCATAATCTGCTCTACCGTCACAGGCCCACGTATCATCTCCGCGCCGATTTTTGTCCAGCCGGTAAGCAGCGGCATCATGATCGAGTTGAGCGTGCCCTGATCGCGTGCGCGGATCAACGGAAGACTCTCTGAATATTTTTTCTCTTTAATCAGCTTCACGGCGTTCAGCACGTCAGTCGCCATGCTTTGCAATGCTTTTTCATCCGTGATGGTTTTAGCAACAGCCAGAGCCTCATCCACATTACCCTCGATCAGCAGCAACTGATAATACTGTCGCTTAAGATCGAGATTTTCTGGATCCGCCGCCAATGCATCGCGAATGAAATCGGTAGAGCTGCGGTGGTCATTTTGAATCTGCGCGAAACGGCTCGCCAGATAACTGCCAGGATCAGCTCTGAGCTCGGCCTCACTTTTTACTGGAACCTTGTCCGTATTGTCACTTTTTTCCGTCGAGGACTTGCCCTCCACCTGCCCCGGATTTTTTTCAGCCGCGGGGGTTTTTTTGAGATGCGGCCATGCAAGCGCAAACGCTGCAGTCGCAACTGAGAGGAGAAGAAATAACCTTAACCTATTGGAAGGAATGGAGTTATCGGGGGTTTCGTTCAGAGAAAAATCCTATGATAAAAATACTTGCAACGTCTTGATCGGTGAATATTATACGCACCCAATTTAATAGTTAAAGTCATTTCGAGGATTATATGGCCGGCGGCGCAAAAACAGCAAGTAAGAACAATCCGGATACCCGTGGCGAAGCCACCAAACCGCGCAAGTACAATAACAAGGTTGTAAAGCCTGTACTGTATATTTTCGGCAAGAACCGCTTTATGGCGGCTGCTTATGAAAATGGCGACCTCGCAATCAACCCACAGACCAAACTGCCTGTGGCTTACGCAAACTGCGAAAAGCAATAATATTACATTTCCGAGTAGTTAGGGCCACCGCCGCCTTCTGGCGTAACCCAGCGTATGTTTTGGGTTGGGTCCTTGATGTCGCATGTTTTGCAGTGCACGCAATTCTGCGCGTTGATTTGTAAGCGCGGCTGATTATTCTCCCTGACAATTTCATACACGCCAGCCGGGCAGTATCGCTGTTCCGGTGCATCGTAGATGGCAAGATTGTGCGTGATAGGAACCGATGCGTCTTTCAGTGTCAGGTGCACAGGCTGATCTTCCTCGTGATTCGTATTCGAAAGATAGACAGACGACATGCGGTCAAATGTTAGCTTGCCGTCGGGTTTCGGATATTCAATTCGGGGCATACAAGAGGCGGGTTTAAGGGCTGTATGATCGGGATGATGCCTGAATGTCCAGGGAGCTTTTCCTCGCAGGAGGTATGTATCGAATGCAGAATATAGTAATCCTGCCCAAAGCCCTTTACGGAAAGAAGGCCGTACATTACGAACGCGGTACAGCTCCGTATAGACCCACGAAGATTTCAAGCGATCCGTGTAAGTGTGTATCCGGGTATCATCTCCTACATCCAGTGCCTCGAATGTGGCTTCTGCTGCAAGCACTCCGGATTTCATCGCCGTGTGTGTCCCCTTGATGCGAGGCACATTCATGAACCCTGCCGAGCACCCGATCAGCGCACCGCCGTCAAAAGTAAGTTTCGGTATGGACTGTAGTCCACCTTCGTTGAGCGCACGCGCGCCATAGGAAATCCTTCTGCCGCCTTCCAGCAACGCGCGAATTTTAGGATGCAGTTTGAACCGTTGAAACTCCATATACGGATCCAGATGCGGATTGGCGTAGTCCAGCCCCACCACGAGGCCGATTGACACCTGATTATTATCCAGATGATAGACGAACGAGCCGCCATAGGTATTCGAGTCCATAGGGAATCCGATGGTGTGCAAAACTTTGCCCGGGCGGTGCTTCTTCGGATCGATTTCCCACAACTCCTTTATACCGATAGCATAGGTTTGCGGATCGCATTCCTTTCGAAGCGCAAATGTTTTCATCAGTCTTTCTGCAAGCGAGCCACGGCACCCTTCTGCAAACAGTGTGTATTTTGCTTTGAGATACAACCCAGGCTGATAGTGCGCTTTCTTTTCACCGTTTTTACCAATCCCAAAATCACCGGTCAGAACTCCTGTGATCCGTCCGTTCTCGCTTACAAAATCCTGCGCAGGGAATCCTGCAAAAATCTGTACGCCCAATTCTTCCGCCTGTTTCGCAAGCCAGCGGCACAACGCCCCCAGACTAATAATATAATTACCCGCATTATGCATTTGCGGCGGGGTGGGAAGTCTGATCGACCAACGGTTACCCATCAGCCGAAACTCATCGCGCTTCACCGGAACATTAAGCGGTGCACCCTTCTCTTTCCAATCGGGTATCAACTCGCTAAGTGCTCTCGGGTCCAGCACTGCGCCAGAAAGAATATGCGCACCTGCCTCCGAACCCTTCTCCAGTACACAGACCGATATGTCTTTGCCCGACTGCTTCGCCAGTTGCCTGAGCCGAATCGCGGCAGACAGTCCGGCTGGACCCGCGCCGATAATAGCTACGTCGCATTCCATGATTTCGCGTGTGGTGGATTCCATGTGTCCTCAGGTTACAGTAATTTTAGTTTTGTTATCGGTAATCCATGTTTATATTCTCTATTATAACGTATTTTATTAAGGAGAGGTTTATGAAAAAGGGATTTATAGCAATTTCTGTGCTTGCAACGGCTGCTTTCCTTGCAACGGGCGCACAGGCCGGAGAAAAAACCATCGCGGCCATGTCCAAGAAATGTGATGCAGGAAAAATAAAAGAACTGGTCGGTGATGGTATTGTGAAAGTAGAAAAGAGCCCCTCCGGTATGGAAGGCATCTATAATATCACGTTTGAGGATACCAAAACCGACGCGCAGAAGCTGATGATGACGCTTGTAGACGCAAAATGCATCGAATAGCTCATGCGTAATTCCGCAGCCGCATTACTGGACTGGTACCGCATATCGGGTGTAGACGAGATCACGCATATGCATCCGGCCAACTGGTTTGCACAATCACAACCGGGTTTAACTCCTGAACCAGAGAGTGCTACTCCCCCCAAAATCATGTCCCTGCGCGAGTCGTTACCGGTGTCAGATTTTGAGCCACAAGACCGCCCGCAACCCATATCCGTTGCAGGATTAAGCGATGCAAAAGCACTCGCAGCGAAAGCCACCACATTGGACGAGTTGGAAGCCTCAATTCGTGGATTTGAAGGTTGTGCATTGAAGCGCACTGCCAGAAACACCGTATTTGCGGACGGTAATCGCAAATCCAAAATTTTACTGATAGGTGAAGCACCGGGTGAAAAAGAAGATGCGCAGGGCATACCTTTCTGCGGTCCCAGCGGAGCTTTGCTGGATAAGATGCTGGGCTCAATTGGTCTGGATCGCACGAAATGCCTTATCACCAACACCATATACTGGCGTCCTCCCGGTAATCGGCAACCCAGCCCGGAAGAGGTTCTGCTGTGTAAGCCTTTTGTAGAAAAATCGATTGAGTTGGTAGACCCTGCCCTCATTATATTAGTAGGAGGCACAGCGGCAAAAACCATACTGGGAACGGATCAGGGGATTTCCCGATTACGGGGCAGAAAATTTACCTTCACCAACCCTACCGGTGGCAAGACGCATCCGGCAGCACTAATTTTTCACCCCTCCTATTTACTCCGCCAACCTGCTCACAAGAGACTTGCATGGCACGACCTGCTCATGATCGAGCAATGGCTTGAGGACCTAAAAAAGCAATCCTAGGTTGTATATATTGATAACCATTATCCATTAAGATGTAATTTCACAATAATCTGTGTGTATTTATCCCTGTGATTATTAATGCGTAATCCAGCTCATTAACCATTTTGTTACTATTTGCCCTTGCTGGGGTGTATTCCCTACATTACATAAGCCCTCCCCTATGCGAAGACATACCAAAAACATAGTCGCAAGACCTGTTACGAAACCTTCCGCATTGCGGCGCTGGTTGCGTCGCCTGAATCAGGTCCATGCGTTTTCACTCTTTACTCTGATCGCGATTGCATGTGCGTTCGGCGCGTCCGTGTTTTATTCGAAAAACGCATCGATTCCGATGAGTGCTCCGGTTGCGTTCAATGTACCAGCACCAAAATGGAGCGCAACAATTACTGCACCGCTTTCCGCACTCGATATGCAAACCTACAACCAGATACTTCAGGCGCAGAAACACGCTGACTGGCATAAAGCGGACGCATTGATATCTGGACTTCAGGATAAAATATTAGTGAGTAGCCTGCTGGCAGATCGCTACTTAAACAAGCAGTATAGCAGCAGTGAATCGGAATTGACTGCCTGGCTTGAACAGAATGCAGACCACCCACAGGCACAGGCGATTGCAAAACTAGCCATAAGCAAGAATGCAAAGCTTCGTAATGCATTGCCAGATGTTGCAGATACCACGTTTTCCTCGCGCGTCATCGACGACGGCAAACAAAGCGTGCTGCGCGACAGTGGCAGAGTCGTCACAGATACCAGCATGATCGGACAGCGTGTTGCGAACAAAGTGATCATCACACTCGACACCGAATCACCGGAATCAGCATTGCGCATGGTTGAAACTGCTCAACGCAACCGTGCAATCAGTGCGCAGTCCGCGGCATCTCTAAAAGGCAAAATAGGGCAATACTATTTCAACCGTTCTCAGTATGGCCGGGCGTACCCGTTGTTTCAGGCGGCCACAAGCGGCGTTGAATCCAGCCCGTCCTATATCTGGATGTCAGGTATTTCTGCATTTCATATGAAGCAGTACAATACGGCTGCAAAACAGTTTGCACGCCTGAGCAAGCTTGAAAATATACCGGTCGCCGATAAGGCCGCTGCACACTACTGGAATTATCTTGCAAACCAGAAAGCGGGCAAGGACGGTGCGGCGGCGAATGCACTGCAACAGGCAAAGCAGTACCCGCGTAGCTTCTATGGCATACTTGCGCTGAAAGCGTCCGGCGAAACTCTGACCGTGACCAATGCAGAATCGGAGCCCAAAAACACGCTGATGCAGCTGGGTGGAGTTCACCGCGCCGCAGCATGGATGATGATTGGAAATCGCGATCGCGCCGAAGAGGAGCTTAAGACCTTGTTTGCAAATGCATCCGATGACCGCAAGCCGGAATTCGTCAAGCTGGCCTCTTATTGGAGTATGCCAACACTGCAAATGAAAATGGGCCATGCGCTACGTGCAAACGGCGAAACGATGGACTTCGCTCTCTATCCTACACCGGGTTGGAAACCACATGCCGGATACGAAGTCGATCCTGCACTTCTTTATGCTATCGCGCGTCAGGAATCGAAATTCGAAAACGATGTGAGAAGTCCGGCAGGTGCGCGCGGCGTAATGCAGCTAATGCCGAATACGGCACATTATGTTGCACGGGATGCGGGCCTGAAGAAAGAGTCCGTCAAAGGTAAGTTGGATGAGCCAGTAACCAGCATTACTCTGGGTCAGGAATACGTATTATATCTGATGGATAAGCCGTACATTCGAAACAACTTAGTATTCATCACGGCGGCATATAATGCTGGTCCCGGCAAAGTATCCGAGTGGCAGAACCGTATCGATGACAGCGGCAATCCACTGTTGTTTATGGAATCCATCTCGTTCAGCGAAACTCGTAACTATGTCCAGCAGGTTATGGCAAACTACTGGATTTACTCCGCACTGATGGGAACGCAGGCACCTTCGCTTGAGGCACTGGCATCCAACAACTGGCCACTCTACGAGGTCAACAATCTCGAATTCGCAGGCCAGTTCGGACTTAATCTAAACTAGGTCGTGCGGACATTTACGCTAGGCCGCAAGTGAAAACGCCAGTTTTTGAGAACCTCCCCGCAGTGCACATAAAAGCACATGAGGAGAGGAAGCGCAGAAAACGGTGTTTGTAGCAAGGCATAGTAGTGAATGTACACATGACCTAATATTACGCCGATTTAAGTTGGTTGCCGATACAGAGGGTAGTATCATCACCCTATGCTGAACAATGCGATGGAACGGCAATACCATGCTCCGGTTGCAGGGGTGGATGAAGCGGGACGCGGCCCATGGGCAGGTCCGGTCGTTTCCGCCGCCGTCATTTTTCAAAACAGGAATATCCCCACCGGTATCAATGATTCCAAGAAGCTCTCCGCTGCAAAACGTGAACTGCTTTATTCGCAGATCCTTGGGTCAGCAGATGTGGGAATCGGCATTGTAGACGCGCAGGAAATCGACACACTCAATATTCTGCAGGCGACGTTCAAGGCAATGCAGATCGCCGTTGCCGCATTGAAACATAGGCCCGCGACCGTGCTGGTGGATGGCAATCGCCTGCCGAAATGGGAGTACCCTTCTCATGCGTTGATCGGCGGTGACGGTGTCAGCGTATCCATTGCAGCCGCTTCCATCGTCGCCAAAGTAACGCGCGACCGCATCATGCAAGAGCTGGCAAAACAATATCCCCACTACGGTTGGGAGAAAAATGCAGGATACGGCACCAAAGCACACCAGCAAGGCCTGGCGCAGTTTGGTATTACACCGCATCATCGCAAGAGTTATGCACCAATCAAGGCACTCCTGCCAGGTGCCCGGGAGGCCGCATGAAACAAAACCGCACCCATGTAAATATTGCCAAAGAACTGGGTCGTTGCATTCTGCCCGTGACGAAAGATGCACTCAAGAAACGGGGATTCTTTGAATACCGGTTGATTGAAGAATGGCCACTGATCGTCGGCGAGCACATGGCCCGATATTCATCGCCGCTAAAAGTCTCGTTCGAGATAAACAAGCGCACCGATGGCGTACTCCATATTCAGGTCGGTTCCGCGATGGCACTGGAGTTCCAACACCTCCAACCCATCATTCTGGATCGTATTTCCACCTACTTCGGATACAAAGCAATTGCACGCCTGACCCTGCATCAGGGCGGATATTTACCGCTACCTGCGCAACCCGCCTCTGTGGTTCACCCCGCACCTATGAACGAAAATCTGAGTGCCATTGTTGCATCCTGCACTGACGAGGATCTGCGAAACCAGCTTGCTTCACTTGGCACCTACCTGTCTGCAAAAAACAACCGTTGATTATCTTTTATGAAAAAGTACAGTTACTCACCGAATTCAACTTCAGGATGCTCTATGTCAAATACACTGCTTCGTCTTACAGCTTCACTTGTATTAATCTTTACTGCAACGACTGCGATTGCACAGGACGCTGCTAATAATGAGCCAAAGCCAGCAGAGCCGTTTGTGTATGCTCCTACGACTGAGGACATTACAACGGGTGTACCTGATGCGCCTGTTACCCTTGTAGAATATGCATCGCTATCCTGTCCGCATTGCGCGCATTTCCATAACGAAGTGCTTGCGGAACTGCGTAAAAAATACATCGAACCTGGCAAATTACGCCTTGTTTACCGTCATTTCCCACTTAATGCTCCCGCTCTCAGTGCCGCCGTGACAGTAAATTGCGTGGAACCGAACGAGCGCGCGAAATATCTGAAGGTATTATTTGCCACGCAGGATAAATGGGCGTTCGACACCAAATTTCAGGATGCAATTTCCGGTATTGTATCGGTGGGTGGGCTCACAACTGAACGTCTGAGCGCGTGTCGTCTGGATAAATCCCTTGAAGAGCGTATTTTGAAAATCCGTCAGGAAGCAGCCCAGAAAGGCTGGGTGGAATCTACCCCAACCTTCTTTCTTAATGGGGTAAAATATGTCGGTGATCGCAACGTTGAAGAGTTCTCGAAAGCCATTGACTCATTGCTTACCAAAAAATAATGGCCGATCATCGCATTGCACTACAGTATTCAGGAGAAACGGTATTCGCGTGCCTGTTGTTCTGTATCTTTGCATCTATCGTGCTGATGCCGGAATTCGCATTAGCAAGCGACACCAAGAACAACCTCTGTAACGTCATTACCATCCTGAAAAGCCAGACTGGCAAAAATATTGCGAGCGTTGGCGTTATTTTGATTGGAATCAGTGCGTTGATGGGAAAAGTATCTGGCCCATTGGCGATGACATTGATTTTTGGTATCGCATTCACGTTTTCATCCAGTGATCTGGTTAAAGCACTCACGGGAAAGACACTGACATGTATAGCAGGTGCCGCGCCCCCCCAGAGCAGGCTTGAGATTATCATGTGCAGCGTCACAAAAATTGCACTGGGAAAAACCGGTTCCGCGTTTGCGATACTCGCCGTGATTATGGCGGGTGTCGGGGCACTGATGGGTAAAATTTCCTGGGGGATAGGTCTTTCGATCGCTGTGGGGGTTGCCTGTTTATTCGGATTTCTCTCTATATTGAGCGTGATGATCGGTCCCGTTGGTATGTGCAGCTAGGGTCAAATGCATATATGACGCGTAAAAACGACTCGCTTCCATCGCTCGATGATCTGGCACGAAGAATTGAATCTCTGAAGAATGCCACCACCGAAAAACCTTCCGATGAACCCACCCGCAATAATGGTATGGCAACCGCCATGCGAATGGGAGTAGAGTTTGTTGCCGGTGTAGCGGTGGGTACATTATGCGGCTATTTTCTGGATTACTGGCTTGGCACCTTACCGTGGTTTTCGATTCTATGTTTCTTTCTCGGGGCAGCAGCAGGTTTTAAGAATATGATCCGGGCCTCGCAAGCCTCTGAAAATGCGAACGAAAAAAAAGCAGAAAAATCTGCATCTAATACTTGACGTACCCCACCTCTGACGGTACTAAAAGCTGCTTTTTTTGAAATGAAAAAGCCCCCTATCTAAATATAACTCATTGTTTTTTCAAAACATGTCCGAGAAACACAATCCTCTAGCCCAGTTTGAAATCAAGCCGCTCTACGAGCTTCCGACAATTGCGGGCTATGAGGTGCATTTTACCAATTCGTCACTATTCATGGTGCTCGCAGTTGCATCTATCATTCTGTTCCTGTCGATAGGCATCAGCCGCAAGGCACTGATCCCAGGCCGTTGGCAGTCCATGGTGGAACTGACCTACGGATTTATCGGGGGCATGATACGCGACAATATCGGTGAATCCGGAAAACGTTATTTTCCGCTGATTTTTACCATTTTTATGTTTGTGCTTTTCTGCAACTTGCTCGGCATGATTCCGTTTTCCTTTACGGTGACGAGCCATATCATTGTTACATTTGCGATGGCCGCGACAATATTCATCGGCGTTACTCTGATCGCTATTGTAAAGCACGGTACGCATTTCTTCTCTTTCTTCCTGCCAGCCGGAACCCCTTGGTGGATGGCACCCTTGCTGTTTATCATTGAATTATTCGCCTACCTCGCACGCCCGATCAGCCTTTCGGTTCGTCTTGCCGCCAATATGGTCGCAGGACATACCATGCTCAAGGTCATCGCAGGATTCGTGGTGGGGCTTGGTTTGCTTGGCGGCTGGCTTCCGGTGGCGCTGCTGGTCGTACTCACGGGATTTGAAATTTTTGTGGCGGTTCTTCAGGCGTATATTTTCACGATACTCACCTGTGTGTATCTGAACGACGCATTGCATCTCCACTAAAAATTAGGTAACAACTCATTCATCTATCAAGAAAGGTCAAACCATGGAAAACGTTGCTGGAAACTACGAAGCACTGAAATATCTCGGCGCAGGTCTCACCGCGCTCGGCATGATGGGTGCTGCAATCGGCGTAGGAAACATCTTTGCTGCGATGCTGAACGGCATTGCCCGCAACCCTGCCGCTGAAGGCAAGCTCGCGAAATACGTATACGTAGGTGCAGGTCTCGCAGAAGCGATGGGTCTGTTCGCACTCGTTATTGCTCTGCTGCTGATCTTCGCAGCTTAATACAAAACACGCGAGAGGATAAGGTGCCATGCCACAGCTAGATCCCAGCAGTTTTGCTTCACAGCTTTTCTGGCTGACGGTGACGTTTGTCATGCTCTACCTTATCCTCGCGCGTTTTGTATTGCCTCGCATTCACGCCGTTCTGGAATCGCGCAAGTCACATCTGGATAGCGATCTGGGTACCGCTGCTCGTCTCAAGGAAGAAGCTGAAGCTGCAAAGTCCACGTACGAAAAATCCCTGCACGATGCAAAAGAGAAATCGGCTGCTATGATTGCCGGCACGCAGCAGATCATATCTCAGGAATCTTCGCAGCAGCAGGCGAATCTGGATAAAGACCTTGCCAGGAAAATGGTGGATGCCGAAGCATCTATTGCAGCTTCCCGCAAGGCCGCACTCGATCATCTGATACCCATGACCAGCGAGCTTACCAGCTCCATCGTGGAATCGCTCGTGCGCCACCGCCCGAATGCGAAGCAGGTAGAACAGCTGGTTGGCGATATTGCCAAACAAAAAGGCTTATCATAGGAGCGTTTCATGGAAGCGATGCTGCACGAACCGAAAACCTGGATTACCCTCGCCTTTTTCCTATTCTTCATCATGATGGCAAAGGTCGGTGTGTTTCGCATGCTGGGTAAAAGCCTGGATGAACGCGGCGAGAAAATCAAAGCCGAGCTGGATGCGGCGGTTCGTCTTCGTGAAGAAGCGCAGGCAACTCTGGCATCCTATCAGCAGAAACAGCAGGAAGTGCTTGCTGAAGCCGAGCATATTCTTTCTAAAACCAAGCAGGATGCCGAGTTGATGGCCCGCACTGCACGTGATGAGCTGAAACTCGCTCTGGAGAAGCGTACCCGACTTGCGATGGAACGTATTGCGCAGGCCGAATCCAAAGCAGTAAAAGATGTGCAGAGTCATATGGTGGATATTGCCATGGCTGCCTCGCGCGCGATCATCAAGGAATATGTGGCACAGGGTGGGAACGAAGAAATGATCAAATCGGCCACTGCCGATATTGAGCGCAAACTGCACTAAACCGTGCGCTTCACATTTTCCATAGTCGTTCTTGGATTGCTGTTTCCTGCATTGTCGCAAGCCGCAGGATGGACGCAGCCTGAAGGTGCTATCCAGACCATCACCACGGCGCGCTATTACACCACCGACGAATTCTTTGATAACGACGGCAACCGCCAGGTTCAATCACGCTACACTAAATACGAGATCAATCCTTATCTGGAATACGGCCTCACAGATTCGTTGACACTTGGGTTCAATGGCTTTGTGGATTATGTCACACAAAATTCCCCTACCCTCGCACGCGACCGCAACCTCATGCTGTCGGATGTAGAATTATTCAGCCGTATCCGCATGGTACAGGGCGAGGATTGGGTGTTCTCACTGCAACCATTGATAAAATTCCCGAGTCTATATGAACACGACAATGCGCCGCGATCGGGATCAGAATTTTTCGATGCGGAGCTTAGCACGCAGGCTGGTAAAAGTTTCTCGTGGTTCGGGCAAACCCATTTTACTACCTTTGTTGCCGGTTACCGCCATCGCTTCGATACACCCAAAGATCAGTATAAACTGGAATGGACAACCGGGCTTAGGGTGAACGATCAGTGGCAGATCACGCCACAAATTGTCTATACCGGCAGGATTGATTCGGTGTCGAATCCTACCTTCACCCAGTCCGGACAGGACGATTATAATTTACTTAAACTACAGCTTAGCGCATTGTACACCCTGTCCGAAACAGTCTCCGTTGAGGCGGGGGCGTTCCTCCACAGCCAGGGTGAGAACACCGGCAGTGGCGGGGGAGTAATGCTGGCAGTATGGAAAAAGTTCTGAACACTCGTGAATCGAATACACCGCTTGGCTCGATCCTGATGCGCAAGGGACTGATCCGCGAACACGAGCTGGATGCAGCACTGGCAATACAGAAAAAAGAGGGCGGACGAATCGGTACCATTCTGATCGGACAGGGATTCATCGGTCCGCAGCCTCTGGCGCAGGCATTGTCCGAACATCACGGCATACCGTTTGTGGATTTGCAGAAAACGCCGGTACAGCACGATCTGCTGCGTGCAGAACACGTCATGCACTATCTCGAACATCAGGCTGTGCCCTACAAACGCATGGGTGAGCAGGTACAGATAGCCACCACTGATATTACCTTTGATGTGGTGGAGTGGGCCCGTAAAACCT
>Ga0315900_10007358_pt1 | contig 14476 bp, 14 predicted proteins | sample LakEriMetagenome_FD_203521 | JGI IMG/M metagenome (GOLD analysis project Ga0315900, IMG submission 203521) | Freshwater fungal communities from buoy surface, Lake Erie, Ohio, United States - Buoy 12 MA114 | ecosystem: Environmental > Aquatic > Freshwater > Lake > Lake biofilm | place: USA: Lake...
CGGGCGACCTGATCGAGACGGGCGTCTGGCGTGGCGGGGCGTGCATCCTGATGCGCGGCATCCTGCGCGCACGCGGCATCACCGAGCGCACCATCTGGGTCGCGGACAGTTTCGCGGGCCTGCCGCCGCCCGATCCGGCAACCTATCCGGCCGATGCCGGAGACCGCCACCACGAGATGCCCTTCCTCGCGATCCCGATCGAGGAGGTGCAGGCCAATTTCGCGCGCTATGGGCTGCTCGACGGGCAGGTGCGCTTTCTGCGCGGCTTGTTTCGCGACACGCTGCCCGGGGCGCCGATCGGGCGGCTTGCGGTGCTGCGCCTCGATGGCGACATGTACGAGAGCACGACGGACGCGATGCGCGCGCTCTATCACAAGGTCTCGCCCGGCGGTTTCGTGATCGTCGACGACTATCACGCCGTCGAAGGGTGCAGGGCCGCCGTTCATGACCACCTTGCCACACTTCCGGCCACCGAACAGCCCGAGATCCGCGAGATCGACGGAACGGGCGTCTATTGGCGGCTACCCGCGGGCTGAGCGGTCACTTGCGCCATTTATCGAGGCTCACGACCTCGGCGCCGGCACCCGGGGCACGGAGGCTGAGGACCGCCTCTTCGGCCGGCTTGTCGTCCTCGTCCTCTTCCTCTTCCTCGTCGTGCGACTCGAAACGCAGGCCGAACTCGACCGACGGATCGACGAATGTGCGCAGCGCATCGAAGGGGATCCGCATCCGCTCGGGCTGATTGCCGAAATTGAGCGTCACGGCAAAACCCGACTCGGACACGTCGAGCGCATCGAACCAGTGCTGCAGCACGATCGTCATTTCTTCGGGATAGCGCTCGCGCAGCCAGTCGGCCATCTCGACGCCCGGATGGGTCGTGTCGAACGAGATGAAGAAGTGATGCGACCCGGGTAGGCCAGATTGTGCAATCTGTTCCAGCACCTGCCGGATCAAGCCGCGCATCGCATGATGCATGAGCCGCCCGTAATCGATCCCGCGTGCCATGCCGTTCCCCGCCAAATCCTCGTTTCGCAGCATAGGGGATTCGCCTCCGAAGGAAAGGGGCCGGCGGGCCTATCGGTCAGAGAGCCGCGCGGCCGACCCAGAGCGCGCCCGCGCGCAACGCCACCTCGGACCCCGCGCCGAGGATCCAGCCCTCCTCGGCCAGAACCTCCGGCCCTGTCCGAGGCGCCAGAAGCGCCGGCGCGCCGCCCTCTGACAGAACTCGCGCGAGTGACGCCGCAAGAAGCCGTGCCTGGTTCTCGTCGTGAATCCCAGTCCCGCGGGGAACAAGCGCATCGAGCTCCGCCCGCAGGATCGAGAGATAGGTCTCGGCCAGGATCACCGGTGCGGCCGCGACATCTTCAAAGGGCCAAGCGCGCACGGCCGACCCGCCTGCGAGGCGCAATCGCTCCATGATCGGAATCGCCAGCAGGGTCTGGGCCCCGACCGCCCCGTTCCCGGCAAGCTGCCAGACGGGCTTGGGCACGACCCGTCCGGCCCAGGCGGCGCGCTCTGTCTGGCGGTGCGCCGCGAGGCCCGGGGGCAGGGGGGGCTTGGTGCGGGGCAGGCCGGGCGTGCCGGCCCGCGTCCCATCGCCCCATAGCGGCCCGTCGCCCGGCCCCATCGCGGCATTCATCATCGCCGCGACCGCGCGGTGGTTGTTGGTGTTGTCCGCCTCGTCCCGGATGTGCTGCGCAAGCCACTGCCAGATATCGAGCGCGCGCGCCCGGCCCGTCAGGCGAGCGGCAAACCCCGCCGGATAGCCGAACGCGACGTCGATCGCGACCACGAGCCTGCGCCCGGCGGAACGTGCCTGCGCGATCTCTGAGAGAAGCGTGGCCTCGGCCGCGTGGCGGGTACGCAGATACCGGGCGCCGACCTGACCCGAGGCGCAATCGGCATGGGCGATCCAGATCGAGTTGGCTGAAGGGCGGGCAGGGGAGGGGTTTCCGGCCCCCGACCAGTCGACGACCAGAACCCGCGCCTGCGCGAAATCGGCCTTGCCGGTCATGCGAAGCCTGCGCACAGCGTTTCGGCCAGTGCGAGATCAGGGGGCGAATTAACATTGAAGAACGGATCGCAATATGAAGTTTCAAATGATATTACTTCAGCATTGCTTAATGAGGCCAGCGCGCCGGCCCGGCGCTCTCCCGCTGCCAGCATGCTGTGCAGCATATCGGCAAGCGAGACAGGCCACAGCCCGCAGACGGGATGAAGGCGGATCCCCTCGGGCCCGTCCGTTGCCGCAACCGCAGCGGCGGGCACCGCAGACAGCCGGGAGGCGAGGGTCGCGGGGAGGAAGGGTGTATCGGACGCGACGGTCAGCACCCTCGGGGCGCCAAGACTCGCGGCCCACTCCAACGCGGCCAGAATCCCCGCGAGAGGCCCGAGCAGGTCGGAGCCCGCATCGGGCAAGACCGGCAGGCCGAAGGCTGCAAAGCGCGCCGGATCGCCATTGGCCGAGATCGCGAGCGCACCGCATTGCGGTCCGAGCCGTGCGCAGACATGTTCAAGGATCGGGCGGCCCGCAAGCAGGCGTAACCCCTTGTCGCCCCCGCCCATGCGCCGCGCGGCGCCACCGGCAAGGATGACTGCCGGTGGACGTGCGACGGGAAGCGGGCGTGGATCTGACATGGCCGGATTGTCGCGCCTCTGGCGGTCGGTGCACAAGATGCTTCACCCAATCGTGTCGGCGCGTTAGGTTGGCGTCGAAAGGATCATGCAATGCTCGGGTTCATCCTCTCAGGCGATCCTGCCGAAATGGCACGGATGATCGCGGATCTGGCGCGAGAACTTCAGGACATGGGATTGCGGCTTGCGGGTGCGGTCGAGTTGCCGGATGATCCCGCCATCGGTCGGCGCCAGATGCGCCTGCGCCTGCTTGGGCGCGACGAGGTCGTCGACATCGCGCAAAACCTGGGGGCGCTGGCACGGGGCTGCACGCTGGATACCGCTGCGCTCGAAGACGCGGCCGGCCGCGCCGAAGCGGTCTTTGGTTTCGGCTGCGATCTCGTCATCATCAACAAGTTTGGCAAGACCGAAGCCGAGGGGCGCGGCTTTCGTCCGCTGATCGGCCGCGCTGTCGCGGCCGGCGTGCCGGTGCTGATCGGCCTGTCGCCCGACAGGCGTGCGGCCTTCGAGGCGTTCAGCGGTGGCATGGGGCAGGCGGTCGTGCCCGATGCGCGAGCGATCCTGAACCGGATGCGGGCCGCGGCATAAGCGGATTTCGGACGCACTCGCTATCCGATAATCTGTATTATGTGATTTATTGCTGTTAGACGACTGCTCGCTCGATCACGCGCCGCCCAGACCAGAGGCGCGATACTTCGAGATCCGAAAGATCGAGGCTCTGCCAGCGACCCGTCAGCACATGCTCGGCCGTCCCGCGACCAAGCGCGGGCGATTGCTGCAGCCCATGCCCGGAAAAGCCGTTCAGCAGGCGCAGATTGCAAAAACCCGGCACCAGACCGACAAGCGCGTTCTGGTCGAACCGGTTGAAATCGTAATGCCCGACCCAGGCGCGCAGGACCTTCGCCGCCTCGAACCCCGGCGCGCGGCCCCAGAGGCGAGGCCAGACCAACTCTTCGAACTGCGCATGATCGGGCTCGAAATCGTCTGGCGCGCAAGGTCCGTCCACATCGGGCACGGTTGCGGCAATCCAGGCGCGACCCTCGGGGCGAAAATAGACGCCGGCAGCGTCGATCACGAGCGGCGCATCCGGATGGCGCGCGGCCGGCGCATCGACGACGAAGACCGTCCGCTTGCGCGGCTCTACCGGGATCTCGACCCCAAGGTCAGCGAGCATCCCCGCCGTGGCAGTCCCGGCCGCGAGGATGAACGCACCCGCGTCCATGCGCCCGCCATCGGCCAGCGTGACGCCCGTCACGCTTCCGCCCGCGTTCAGGAACCCCGTGACACGATCATGGACGACACGCACGCCCTGGCGCCGCGCGGCTTCAAGAAAGCCGCGCAGCAAACCCATGTTGTCAAACCATCCTTCGTCGCGTGGCCCGAAGCTTGCGGCAGAGATGTCGTCGCTGCGCATCCACGGCCAGCGCCGCGCGACCTCGGCACGACCGAGAACCTCTGTCGCGGCGCCTTCCGCGTGCTGCATCGCGGCGACCTCGGCCATGATGGCCGGGGCCTCCGCGCGCGTGCCCAGAAACAGATAGCCCTGCTCGCGCAGGCCGAGATCGCCGGAAAAACCGGTCTGTGCCGCGAAATCGCGGATGAAGCCAACCCCGAAGCGAGAGATCTGCACGTTCACCGCCGAGGTGAACTGCTGGCGGATCGAGGCGACCGACAGCGCGGTCGCGGCGCGTGCGTGGGTAGGATCGGGTTCGATCAGGACAACGGAGAGCCCGGGGGATAGGCGGGTGAGCCAATAGGCGCAGGACGCGCCCATGACCCCCCCGCCGACGATCACCACATCGACGGCCACCGCACCGCCCCGGTCAGTGCCCGAGGGTCTTCGCAACCTCAGCTGCGAAATCTTCCTTTTCTTTTTCGATCCCCTCGCCCACCGCCATGCGAACAAAGCCGGCGATCTCAACGCCTGCATCCTTGGCGGCCTGCGCCACGGTGATGTCGGGGTTGATCACGAACTTCTGGTTGAGAAGCGTGACCTCCTCGAAGAACTTGCGCATACGGCCGGGGATGATGTTGTTGTGGATCACAGCCTCGGGCTTGGGTTTCGCCGAGGCCGCGTTCTCTTCGAGCGCCTTCTGCGTCTGGACCGCACGCTCACGCTCGACCACCGCCGGGTCGAGGTCGGCCTCCGACAGCGCGAGCGGCGCCGCCGCCGCCACATGCATGGCGATCTGCTTGCCGATTCCCTGGTCGGCGCCGCGCACCGCCACGAGGACACCGATCTTGCCCATGCCATCGGCGGCAGCGTTGTGCACATAGGCCGCTACCGAATCGCCCGAGACCTTCGCCATCCGGCGCAGAGTCATGTTCTCGCCGATGGTGACGATGGCGCCCGTCACCGCATCGGCCACCGTCTTGCCGTCCATCGCCGCGCCCTTCAGCGCCTCGACATCCGCCACGCCAAGCCCCGCCGCGGTGATCTTGCGCACGAGCGCCTGAAAATCGCCGTTCTTGGCCACGAAGTCGGTCTCAGAGTTCACCTCGACCGCAACGCCGGTTCCGCCCGAAACCAGAACTCCCACGAGGCCCTCGGCCGCGACTCGGTCCGCCTTCTTGGCAGCCTTCGCCAGCCCCTTGGTCCGCAGCCAGTCGACGGCCGCTTCCATGTTGCCGTCGGTCTCGGTCAAAGCCTTCTTCGCGTCCATCATCCCCGCGCCGGTCATGTCGCGCAGGTCCTTCACCATCTGGGCGGTGATTGCCATCGGGGCACACTCCTTGAAACGATGCCGGCGGGGCCCGCAATGGCCCCGCGCTGTCGGTTGGATCGGACGACGAGGCTCAGGCGTCGGCGTCGGCGTCGGCAAGCGCCTCTTCGGCCGGCAGGGCGTCGAGCGCGCCGATGTCGATGCCGGCCGCGCCCATCTGCGCCGACATGCCATCGAGCGCCGCGCGCGCCACGAGGTCGCAATAGAGCGCGATCGCCCGGGCTGCGTCGTCATTGCCCGGGATCACATGCGTGATACCCTTGGGCGAGCAGTTGGTATCAACCACTGCAACGACCGGGATCCCGAGTTTACCCGCCTCGAGGATCGCGAGATCCTCCTTGCCCGCATCGATCACGAACAGCAGGTCGGGCACGCCGCCCATGTCGCGGATGCCGCCGAGCGACGCCTGCAGTTTGGCCTGCTCGCGCTCAAGATTGAGGCGTTCCTTCTTCGTCAGGCCCTCGGCCCCCTGCCCCATCAACTCATCGATCTGCTTGAGGCGCTGGATCGAAAGCGAGACGGTCTTCCAATTGGTGAGGGTGCCACCGAGCCAGCGGTGATTCATGTAATACTGCGCGCATTTCGCCGCAGCCTCGGCGATCGACTTCTGCGCCTGGCGCTTGGTCCCGACAAACAGGATCCGCCCGCCGCGTGCCACCGTGTCGCGCACGACCTTGAGCGCCTGATCGAGCAGCGGCACCGTCTGCGTGAGGTCGATGATGTGAATGCCGTTGCGGTCGCCGTAGATATACTCGGCCATCCGCGGGTTCCACCGTTGTGTCTGGTGGCCGTAATGAACGCCAGCTTCAAGAAGCTGGCGCATGCTGAACTCGGGCAGCGCCATGTCTGTTCCTTTCCGGTTTCTGCCGCGGCGGGGCGTCAGGGATCTCTCCCAACCGGTGGAGGTCCGGGGATGTCTCCCCCTCGCCCCCTGCCCCGCCTGTGAAGTGTTCGCCGATTACCCCAGCCCTGCGCCCCGCGCAAGCCCCCTGCCCCGTCCCGTCTGCCTAATGGGCAGAGCGGGATGCATCGAGACGGGGGGCGCAGCTTGCGGGCCTCTCGGGGCCGCAACGGATGCTATGCCCTCTGCCCGGGGAACGTCCCCCGCGACAGACGGGGGCGGCGCCGGGCGCGAGCCGCCCCCTCAGTCGCCCCCTTGGTCCGCGCGCCTCGGGGCCGCGCGCGCGCGCCACTCGGCCCAGGCCTCGGGCGTGTCGAGGTCGGCGGTGGCGCGATCGCCCGGCAGCGTATGGCGGCGCAGCGGCACCGGCGGCGCCGCGAGGATCGCGCGCGCCCCGCCATCGCCCGCCAGACCCGCGAGCGCCGGGAAAACCGCATCGGGCCAGATCACCGGGTGCCCGGGTGTGCCGTCCGCGGCGGTCGCCTGCCAGATCGCGCGGGGTTCGGCCGATTGCGCGGCAATGAGCGCGCGCAGATCCTCGGCCCCGAGCCCCGGCAGGTCAGGGAGCAGGATCATCAGCGCGCGCGCCCGGCCCCCGGCCCAGCGCGCGCCCGCGCGGATCGAGGCCGCCATGCCCTCGGCCGCATCGGGAACGATCACCGTCTCGACCGGCAGACCCGCGAGTGCCGCCGCCCGCGCCGGCCGGTCGGGCGGCAGCGTCACCAGCACCGGGCAGCCCGTCGCGGCCGCAACCCCCGCCTGTCGCGCGATCAGCGGCCGCCCGTCCACCTCCTCGAGCAGCTTGTCGCCGCCCCGCATCCGGCGCGCGGCACCGGCGGCGGGAACGAGGATCGCGACGGGCGCCGCCTCAGCCACGCAGCCGCGCCCCGTCCGCATCCCAGACGGGCCGGATCAGCTGGCGCGCCGGCCGCCGTTCGCCCAGGATCTCGATCTCGACCCCGAGCCCCTCGATCCCCGCAGAGGCCGTGGGCAGGAAACCATAGGCGAGCGACTTGCCCGTCCAGTGGCTGAACCCGCCCGAGGTGCAGAAGCCGGAAACGGCGCCATCGAGCCAGATCGGCTCCCACGCGACCACATCGGCATCACGGGCATCGACCTCGAACCAGCAGAGCTTGCGCGCGGCCCCCTCGGCCTTCTCGCGCAGCGCGGCAGCCTTGCCGATCCAGTCGGCCTCCTTGTTCCAGCGGATGAAGCGGTCGAGCCCCGTCTGCCCCGGCGTGTAGTCGGGCGAGAACTCGCGCCCCCAGGAACCGAAGAAGCGGTCGAGTCGGAGCGACATCATCGCCCGCATCCCGAAGGGGCGCAGCCCGAGATCCTGCCCGGCCGCCCAGAGCGTCGTCCAGAGATGGCGCAGGCTCATGTGGTCGCAGAAGATCTCGTAGCCGAGATCGCCCGTGTAGCTCACGCGCTGCACGATGCAGTCGGCCATCCCCACCGTCATGCGCCGCACGTCCATGAATCTCAGCGCCTCGGGCCCGACATCGGCACGCGTGACGCGCGAAAGGAGCTCGCGCGCATGGGGCCCCGCGATCTGGAAGCCCGTGCGGCTGTCCGAGATGTTCTCGACCGCGACGCCCGGCTCGGCGTGCCGGTCGAACCAGCGCTTGTGCCAGCCCTGCGCGCCATAGCTCGCCGTCAGCATGAATTCGGTCTCGCTCAGGCACGAGACGGTGAAATCGCCGATGATCTTGCCCGAAGGCGCGAGGAGCGGGTTCAGCGCGATGCGCCCGGGCTTCGGGATCGTGCCCGCCATGATGCGGTCGAGCCAGGCACGCGCGTTCGGCCCCGAGACGCGATACTTGCCGAAGTTCTGCAACTCGTTGATGCCGACGCCTTCGCGCACCGCGAGAACCTCGGCCCGCGTCGCCTCCCAGGCGTTGGAGCGGCGGAAGGTCGGCGTCTCGTACGCGGGCTCGCCGGGAAGGGCGAAATAGTTCACGACCTCGAGCCCGTATTGCTGGCCCCAGACCGCGCGCATCGCATCGAAGGTGTCGTACATCGGCGTCTGGCGGAAGGGGCGCGCGGCGGGCTTTTCCTCGTTCGGGTAGGCCACCGAAAAGCGCGTCTGGTAGTTCTCGATCACCTTCGGGACGGTATAGCCGGGCGTCGTCCAGTTGCCGAAGCGCGCCACGTCGAAGCCGCGCGGGTCGCGCTCGACCTCGCCCTCGATCATCCACTGCGCCAGCGCGAGGCCCATGCCGCCCCCCTGGCTGAAGCCCGCCATGACCGCGCAGGCCGACCAGTAGTTGCGCAAGCCCGGCACCGGCCCGATCAGCGGGTTGCCGTCGGGGGCGAAGGTGAAGGGGCCGTGGATCACGCGCTTGACCCCCGCCCGCTCGAGCACCGGGAAGCGGCGATAGGCAAAGGCGACCGATTCCTCGATCTTGTCGAACTGCTCGTTCAGCAGCTCGTGCCCGAAGCCCCAGGGCGTGCCGTCGACCGACCACGCCTCGCAGGGTTTTTCATAGAATCCGATGCAGAGGCCGCGGCCCTCCTGGCGCAGATAGCTCTCGCCGCCCGGATCCATGACATGGGGGAACTCGGTGCCGCGGTTGAAGATCTCGGGGATGTCCTCGGTGACGAGATACTGGTGCGCCATGGGCAGGAGCGGCAGGTAGACGCCCGCCATCGCCGCGACCTCGCGCGCCCAGAGGCCGCCCGCGTTCACCACATGCTCGGCGATGATCGTGCCCTTTTCGGTCACGACCTCCCATGTCCCGTCGGGGCGGGGGTTCGTCTCGAGGACGCGGTTGTGCAGCACGATCTCGGCCCCGCCCATGCGCGCGGCCTTGGCATAGGCATGCGTCGTCCCCGAGGGGTCGAGATGGCCGTCGAGCGGATCGTAGAGCGCGCCGATGATGCCCGAGACATTGACGAGGCCGTCGGTCATCCGCGCCACTTCGGCGGGCGTCAGGATCTCGGTGTCGAGACCCATGTAGCGGTGCTTGGCGCGTTCGGCCTTGAGCATGTCGAAGCGTTCGACCGTGTCGGCAAGCGTGATGCCGCCGACATGGTGCAACCCGCAGGACATGCCCGTGATCGCCTCGAGCTCGCGGTAGAGGCGGATCGTGTAGCCCTGCAGCGCGGCCATGTTGGTGTCGCCGTTCAGCGTGTGAAAGCCCCCCGCCGCGTGCCAGGTCGAGCCCGAGGTGAGTTCCGAGCGCTCGATCAGCATGACGTCCGGCCAGCCGAGCTTCGTCAGGTGATAGAGCACCGAACAGCCCACCACGCCCCCGCCGATCACCACCACCCGAACATGCGATTTCATCCCCGTCTCCGATTGCTTGAGGTCCCTGAGCGTCAGCTTTGCGACGGCGGCCCACACGCGGACCGGCCACGGGCGACGGATGATGTCGCAAACGGGCTGCCGGCCCCTTGCGGCGCGGCACGCACCCGGCGCCGCCCCCGTCTGTCGCGGGGGACGTTCGCCGGGTCGAGGGGCCGGCGCCCGCCCGACCCCCGAGGGGGGCGCGCGCGGCGCCCCCCTTCTCGATCCCCCCCGCACTGCCCGTTAGGGGGAGGGGACGGGGTCAGGACAAAAAATACGCGCGCCGGAGGGAAGCGGAAGAAAGAGTGCCGGATGCAAACGCCCCGGGGCCCAGTCACGCGTTCACGCAGGAAGGGGCGCGACGCCGATAAGCAAAGGGGAACGCCCGCCGGCGGCGACCGTTCCGCAACCGACCTTGCGCGTCGGCGGGGTCCGCAGCCTTGATCCAGATCAAGCGCGCGGATCTGGCGTGTCGCCTGGCGATCGGCTAGGAGGCGGCATGGCCGAAACCCTGACCCTGCCGCGACCGGACGACTTTCACCTGCATCTGCGCGACGGCGCGATGCTGGCTGCGGTGGTGCCGCATACGGCGCGCGATTTCGCGCGCGCCCTCGTCATGCCGAACCTCGTGCCGCCGGTGGTGACGGGTGCCGACGCCGCCGCCTATCGCGCGCGCATCCTCGCCGCGCTGCCGGCGGGGTCGGATTTCCGCCCCCTCATGACGCTCTATCTGACCGAGGCGACGGACGCCGAGGATGTCGTCGCGGCCCATGCCGCCGGGATCGTGCAGGCGGTCAAGCTCTATCCCGCCGGGGCCACGACCAATTCGGCCTCGGGCGTGCGCGAGATCGCACGCGTCGAGGGCGTGCTTGGCCGGATGGCCGAGGCGGGGGTGCCTCTGTGCATCCACGGCGAGGTGACGGATCCCGAGGTCGACATCTTCGACCGCGAGGCGGTGTTCATCGAGCGCGTCCTCGAACCCTTGCGCCGGCGCGTGCCGGGGCTGCGCGTCGTGCTCGAGCACGTCACCACCGCCGAGGGGGTCGCCTACGTGCGGAGCGGGGGCGCGGGGATCGCGGGGACGATCACGGCCCATCATCTGGTGCTCAACCGCAACCACCTGCTCGCGGGGGGGATCCGGCCGCATTATTATTGCCTGCCCGTCGCCAAGCGCGAGCATCACCGGCGCGCGCTCGTCGCGGCCGCGACCTCGGGGGCGGCGTGCTTCTTCCTCGGGACCGACAGCGCGCCGCATCTCGATGCGGCCAAGCTCGCGCCCTGCGGCTGCGCGGGCTGCTTCACCGCACCCGTCGCCATGGCGCTGCTTGCGCATGTCTTCGAGGCGGAGGGCGCGCTCGGGCATCTGGAGGCCTTCGCCTGCCGCAACGGCGCGGCCTTCTACGGGCTGCCGGCCAACCGTGGCACGATCACGCTGCGCCGGGGCCCATCGCCCCTGCCCGGCCCGGCTTCCGTCCTGACGCCCGAAGGGGCCGTCACCGTCTTCGATCCGGGCTTCGTGCCCGGCTGGCATGTCGCCGAGGTTAATCCATGATACCTTCCGCCCATCTGCCCGCCACCGAAATCGCGCGCCTTTCTGCCGCCATGCTGCTCGAGATCGAGGCTGTCCATCTGGCAGAGACGACGCCCTTCACCCTCGCTTCGGGCGCGCTCTCGCCCGTCTATGTCGATTGCCGGCGCATCATCTCCTTTCCGCGCGTGCGCGCGACGCTGATGGATTTCCTCGCCTGCACGGTCATGCGCGAGGGGGGCTTCGAGGCCTTCGACATCGTCGCGGGCGGCGAGACTGCGGGCATCCCCTTCGCCGCGCTCGTGGCCGAACGGCTCGGTCTGCCGATGTGCTACATCCGCAAGAAGCCCAAGGGCTATGGGCGCAACGCCCGCATCGAGGGCGTGATGGGCGAGGGCGACCGGGTTCTGCTCGTCGAGGATCTCGCGACCGACGGCGGATCGAAACTCTCCTTCGTCGAGGCGATCCGGGAGACGGGTGCAAGCTGCGCCCATTCGGCCGTGATCTTCGCCTACGGCATCTTTCCCGAGATGGACGCCCGCCTCGCAGCCCAGGGGGTGCGCCTGCATCGGCTCTGCACCTGGTGGGACGTCCTTGCGGCGGCACGGGGTGCCGGGCGGATCGCCCCCGCAGCGCTCGATGATGTCGAGGCGTTCCTGCGCGATCCTGAAGGCTGGCGCGCCGCCCGCGGCGGCTGAGGCAAACTCGGGGCGCTTGCCACCGCGCCCGGATGATGCTTCTATTCAACTTCTTTATGGCTCTGGCAACGGTTGGGTTCGTGATGCAACTGACCTATCGCGATCCCTCGGTTGATCCCGAGATGATGACCGAGGCGCAATCCCGCGACCGCGCCGAAGAGGTGATCCGCGCGCTTCTTGCCGATCATGACGGCCCTGCCTCGCTCGTCTCCGAAATTGCCTGCGAGATCGGCGCCGAGATCGTCGAGGGCATGATCCCGCCCGGTTTCGACCTTAATACCGTCGAACTCTCGCGTCGCTACGACACCTCGCGCACCCCGGTTCGCGAGGCGTTGCTGCTGCTATCGCGCGAAGGACTTGTCGACATCGAGCCGCGCCGCCGGCCGCGTGCCCATGTTCCGACTATTCCCGAGGTGCGTGAGATCTACCGGATCCGCATCGCGCTTTTCGAGATGATGGCGGCCGATCTCGCGGGCCGGGCCACCGCCGCCGACATCGCCATCCTTGCCGAAGTGCTCGCGCGGATGCGCGCGGCTGTGAGCCTCGCCGACGTGCGGCGCTATGTCTGGCTCACTGTCGAGTTCCACGACAAGGCCTCGGCGCTGTCGGAGAACACGACGGCCAAGCGGATCAACGATTCGCTGCTGCTGCGGACCATCCCGCTGCGCCGTATCGCGGTGGGCATTCCCGAGAGGCTGGAGCAGTCGCTCGAGGACCACACCCTGCTTCTGCGCGCCTATCAGTCGCATGACGCCATTCTTGCGGCGGCGATTCTTCGGTCCAACCATGCGCGGGGTCTTGCCACCATCGAGGCGCATCACCAGCGCCTCGGCGGGTTCACGCCGCAGTCCGCATCCTGAAGGCGCCGCGCCTTCAGGACGGCGAGCGGCGCACGCGCGCTCCGACACGCGCGATGCCCTCCCTGACGGCGCACACGACCTCGGGATCGGCCGGGCATGCACGCGGATAGGCAGGTGCCGCGCTATCGTCAAGAATCGCGCCCTGCCACCCGCTCGTCGTCGCGAAGAAGCGGGCTATGGCTTCGGGGCCGAACTCGGCAGCAAAGCCCGACGCAACCGTCAGCAGATAGCTGAGCAAGATGGGATGTTCGGCCGACGGCGGCTCAGCCTGCGGTTCGGGCACGACGTAGACCTGCGCCGTTACCGTGTCCGCCTCGGCTGGCCGGACGCGAACCACCTCGCGGCGATAGGCCGCCTCGCGCCGGTCGAGGGCCACCCATTCCGTGTCGCGGACTTCGAGCAAGAGGCCTTCGATCACCACCGCCGGTGCCCTCCGGACGGAAAGGAACGCCGCCCGCCGCCCTCCGGTACGGACCCAGACCCTCTCCCACCCCTCGAGCGTCGCGGGTGTGATGGCCCGCATCGCATGGGTCCCGCGATGGACGAGTGATCCGTAACCAAAGACCATGTCCATGCCCTGCCCCCCTGTGCGACTTTGCCGCTTGCCCAGCCCACTTCGCGGGGCTACACAAGTGATGCGAGGTTCGGGAGAATCCGGGCGGAGCGCAAGGTCCATGCGCGCCACCGGTGCCGAAGGGGAAACCGCCCCGGCAAACTCTCAGGCAAAAGAACCGTCCTTGCACACGACTCTGGAGAGAGGCGCCTCTGTGGCGTCCGCCGACGGGATAACGATCTCAGGCGAAAGGACAGAGGGGGCATCGAGGGCGGGCGAAGCCTGCCGTAACGATGCCGCATTCGTGCCAGACACATGCGGCCAGAAAGGGGAACGGCATGGCCGACCTTCTGACGACGCCGCTTGATGCGCTTTCGCGCGATCTGGGCGGCCGCATGGTCGATTTCGCGGGCTACGCGCTGCCCGTCCAGTTCGCGCCCGGGGTGCTGAAGGAACATCTGCACACCCGCGCCGCGGCATCGCTCTTTGACGTAAGCCACATGGGCCAGGCGATCCTGCGCGGGCGCGCGGTCGCCGAACGGCTCGAGGCGCTGGTGCCCGCCGACATCATCGGGCTGGCCGAGGGGCGGCAGCGCTATGGCCTCTTCACCTCGGAGGCGGGCGGGATCCTCGATGATCTCATGGTCGCGAACCGGGGCGAGGATCATTTCATCGTCGTCAACGCGGCGCGCAAGGCGCATGATTTCGCGCTGCTCTCGCGCGCCTTCGGCGCCGATTTCACCCCCGTCACCGACCGCGCGCTGATCGCGCTGCAAGGGCCGCTGGCCGAGGCAGCGCTCGGCGCGCTCGTGCCCGTCGCGGCGGGCTTGCGCTTCATGGAGGTGACGATCGCCGATTGGCGGGGTGCCACGCTCTGGATCTCGCGCTCTGGCTATTCGGGCGAGGATGGCTACGAGATCTCGGTGCCTGCCGCGCGCGCCGAGGACTTCGCGCGCGCGCTGCTTGCGAACCCCGCCGTGCAGCCCGCGGGCCTCGGGGCGCGCGACAGCCTGCGGCTCGAGGCCGGGCTCTGCCTCTATGGCCACGACATCGACGAAACCACGACCCCGGCCGAGGCCGCGCTCGGCTGGGCGATCCAGCGGGTGCGCCGCACGGGCGGGGCGCGGGCGGGCGGATTTCCGGGTGCCGCGCGCATCCTGCCCGAACTCGATGCCGGCCCCGCGCGGCTGCGCGTGGGCCTTGCCCCCGACGGCCGCGCCCCGGTGCGCGAGGGCGCGACCCTCTTTGCCGCGGCCGAGGGCGGGCAGGCCGTGGGGCATGTCACCTCGG
>Ga0315900_10007359_pt1 | contig 14473 bp, 11 predicted proteins | sample LakEriMetagenome_FD_203521 | JGI IMG/M metagenome (GOLD analysis project Ga0315900, IMG submission 203521) | Freshwater fungal communities from buoy surface, Lake Erie, Ohio, United States - Buoy 12 MA114 | ecosystem: Environmental > Aquatic > Freshwater > Lake > Lake biofilm | place: USA: Lake...
AGCGCAACTGTGGGTGGCAATCAAGTCTCAATTGATTGGTGCCGCGACATTGCTGCCAAATTGTCAGTTCCAGCGACCGCGACGGATGAAGCACAAGCCCATGCGGCGGGCTGGACCAATACCCGCGCTGCAATATTTACTAGCAGAACCCAGTTATGCGCAGGAAGTCGGTGCGTCACCTTGAGCAGTTTCCCCTACCCGTTTTGAGATAACTGCGCTAGGTTTTCCTCGCTACCCCGAACGGCCGGGGACACCTGCCGCACAAGATCGCCTGCTTGCAGGCCCGAACTAAGGAGTCAAATGGCACCCGTCGTATTCGATGGTGCGTCCCGTATTTATACGCCAGGCGCCCGCCCCGCAGTTTCTTCGCTAGATCTCACTGTCAATGATGGTGAATTTTTGGTGCTAGTTGGCCCATCGGGCTGCGGAAAATCAACCGCACTTCGCATGATTGCTGGTCTTGAACCTTGCGATCAGGGCGCAATCAAAATCGGTGAACGCGATGTCACTGATGTGGCACCCAAAGATCGTGACATCGCAATGGTGTTTCAGAATTATGCGCTCTATCCACACATGACTGTTGCTGCGAATATGGGATTCGCCCTACAAATCGCAGGTGTAGCTAAAGATGAAATTCGTCGCCGGGTTGAAGAAGCCGCAAAATTGCTCGATTTGGAAGAATATCTAGATCGCAAGCCAAAAGCACTTTCTGGCGGTCAGCGTCAGCGCGTTGCGATGGGTCGAGCCATTGTGCGTGAACCTCAGGTGTTCTTGATGGATGAACCACTTTCAAACCTTGACGCAAAACTACGTGTTCAAACTAGAACTCAGATTGCTGCCCTGCAAAAGCGCCTTGGTGTTACCACGATTTATGTAACACACGATCAGGTTGAAGCGATGACCATGGGTGATCGAGTTGCAGTACTGAAGTTTGGTGTTTTACAGCAAGTTGATACGCCACGTGCGCTTTATGACCGACCAGCAAATGCTTTCGTCGCGGGATTCATTGGTTCCCCTGCGATGAACTTGCTTGAAGGTGCGCTATCTGGCACCTCAGTGAGCATTGGCAGCTATAGCATCAATATTGATCCTGCCGCTGCTAGCAAGGCAACTGGAAACCGAATAGTGGTTGGCGTTCGACCAGAGCACTTAGAAGTTTCAAACGATGGAATTTCGATGACGGTAAATCTGGTTGAAGAGCTGGGTTCAGATGAATTCCTTTACGGCACAATTGATGACGATGGCGCTAAGGACATTACTGTGCGAGTCGCCTCTGACTCCAACATCCGACGTGGTGACAAAATCAAGGTGAAGCCAACTTCAATGCATTTCTTTGATGCCACTGAAGAAGGTCCACGATTGAATTAAGTTCAATCTAAAACCGGGGTCAGCAAAAGTTGGCCCCGGTTTTTTATTTTCCCTCGAATCGGGCCGTGGTGCCTCGGACAATTAATTGGGTTGGCATCACCACTGCTTTTGGTTCAGTTCGAGCATTCTTTACTTGATCCAAAATGACCCAGGTTGCGGTTTCACCCATGACTTGTACTGGCTGTGACACTGTAGTTAAATTTAGATATTTTGCTAAATCATGATCATCAAAGCCAACTATTGAAATGTCTTGCGGTGTACGCAAGCCATGACGTTGAATAGCGCTTATTGCGCCAAATGCCATTTCATCTGATTCGCAAAAGACGGCAGTGGGTGGATGCGGCTTAGCTAGTAGTTCATCCATAGCACGCTCGCCACTTTCAATAGTAAAGGAGCCAAACGCCTCTAGCGCCGAATCAAATTCCAGTCCCGCGTCTTGATGCGCTGCCAAGAAGCCAGCTCTTCGATCCCGCGGCGCGGTAAACGACATTGGCTGAAGTGGTGATTCAGCAATTAAGCCAATACGTCGATGCCCCATGTTGATTAAATGTCCAGTTGCAGCTTTGGCACCGCCAACATCATCAATCTTTACGCTCGCACAACCTTCTACTTCGGCACCGATTAGGGCAACTGGAATTTTCACTTGTTGCAAAAACTGAATTTCATCGCGGCTAGGTGGCAGTGCGCAAACTAACAGCGCATCGACTCGTTCCCGGACCAATTTTTGGTGAAAGATTCGCTCCCGCTCATCTAAGCGATCCAACGAGTAAACCAACATATCGAAACCAGCTGAACGACTTACTCGCTCAATTCCGGAAATCAAATTAGCAAAGTACCACCGATCCAAAAATGGTGCGATAACCCCAATTGTTGATGTTTTGCCAGATGCCAACCTGGAAGCTGATGGCGAAATAACATAGTCAAGTTCGCGCGCTGCCTGCTCAACTCGAAACTTAGTTTCCGGGGTCACACTAGCTAAGCCGCGCAATGCCCGTGAAACAGTTGCAGTGCTCACACCAGCACGTTGAGCAACTTCCTCGATGGTGGACTTCATGTTGAGAATCTAGCAAGCAAATGTAAAGGTTGGCAAACGCTTGCACAGCCGCTGTGGTTAGTTCACCCGAATAGTTGGCAGATCTGGTGCCGAAACATCATAAGTTTTAGCCTTTCGCTGCAGCAGCACTGTCAAAACCTCTGACTTTCGCTCGCCGCGTTCAGCGCTTCCCCAGATTATCGTGACATCAGATGTAAGAATGAAACGAATGTTGGAATTGGTGGCGGCGGTAACACGAGCCACCTTATCCAACAATTTTTTGGGTAAGTCAAAAAATGCGGTCGATGCTGCTAGCAATAACTTGTCACTGCCGGCAACGAATTGGGGTAAGTCAGCTCTTGGTTGAGAAACTCTGGGCAGATATTTCTCGCCCGTTTCATCTAAGTACCAAATCTCATCTTGAAATTCCAGCCAACCAATTGGTTGTCGTAGGTCAACCGAAATCACAATTCGATCTGGCCATCTTCGAGTTACCGATGCGCTTCGCACCTGCGGTAGTGTGCTAACGCGGGCTGCTGCTGCACTTAGATTTAAGTCTGAAATTCGCTCACCGATTTCGATTGCAGCAACATTTTCAATTGGCTTACGAATGGAATCATCAGCCACCTGAATTTCCAGGCTGCCCACCACTGCATCGGATGTAGTTTGCACCACCCAAGTAATCACCGAGGCAGTGCCAGAAATGATGAGCACCGAAATCAACCAAAGCTTGAGTTTGCTTCGCTTTGCCAATTTACTCATTGAATTTGCGTTCCAAGCCAGCCACAATTTCAGGCGCCAACATTGCCATATCGCCCGCACCTAAGGTCAACACGATATCTCCAGGGCTTACCCAGTTAGTTATGACATCAACCACTTTCAGGAATGATGGCTCAAAAGTCACCGCCGAATTAGGTAACTCAATGGCAGCGGCAACAGCTGCGCCACCAGCTCCCGCAATGGCTGCTTCGCCTGGTGCATAAGTTTCCATTACCGCAACCCGATCTGCTAATTTCAATGCGTCAGCAAATTCAGTTAGAAAGGCGTTCACTCGGTAATATCTAAATGGTTGAAACACCACAACGATCTTCCCAGCGCCAACTACTTCACGCGCAGCTTGCAGCGTTGCTGCAACTTCAGTCGGATGATGCGCATAATCATCATAGACCGAGATTTGATTCACAGTGCCACGCAGTTCAAACCGTCTTCTGGTCCCGCTGAACATCTCAAGTCCTGACATCAAAGCCTTTGGGTCAAGATTAAGCAAGATGCCTACACCGATTGCTGCAGTGGCATTTAGTAAATTGTGTTGCCCTGGCACTTGCAACTTAAGCACTCCTAACTCAACGCCATCAAGGTGGAGTTGGGATTGCCACAAACTAGCCTTAACCGACAAGTTGGTTAGTTGCAACTTAGCTAGCTCACTAAATCCATAACTGAGTACCTTGACTCCAGCGGCCGCAAGTTGTGCTGCAACTTTTGCTGCGCCAGGATCATCAACACAGATCACAACACCAATTTTGCAGTTGCGGCCAAATTTGAAAAACGCCTCTTCTATTTCAGTGAGTGAATTCCATCGGTCTAGATGATCGGCTTCAATATTTGTGATCACGCCAATGGCAGGTTGAAGCGATAGAAACGTGCCATCACTCTCATCAGCCTCAACTAAGAACAAATCATTACTGCCTGCATGGCCATTGCTACCAGTTTCATTCAACTCACTGCCAATAATGAAAGATGGATCCATGCCGAGCGATTGCAGCGCTACCGTTGTCATCGAAGTAGTTGTGGTTTTGCCGTGAGTGCCAGCAACTGCAACTACCTGTGCAGCAGCTACAATTAATTGCAGCGCGGCTGCACGAGAAATCACTGGGATATTTCTTGATTTGGCAATTTGAATTTCAATGTTGGATTCAGGTATTGCGGTTGAAGTAACCACTAATTGCGCGTCTGTTAAATTCGCTGGTGCATGACCGACAAATGTGGTGACACCCAATTGCGCTAATGCCAATAACCGTTTGGAATCCTTCGCATCACTTCCAGATACTTGATATCCCTGTCCAATCAGCACCCGCGCAATGGCAGACATGCCCGCACCGCCGATACCAATAATATGAATTCCGCTGCGTGGTAACTGCATCATCAACATACCGATCTAAGGGCAGCCACAATGTCGGCCGCAGCCGTTGGACGCCCAATCGATTTTGCATTTCTGCCCATCTGCTCTAATTTACTTTGATCAGCGAGTAGTGAATCAATCAGCAGTGACAACTTAGATTCAGTGCAGTCTTGATTGCGCAGCAGTGCGGCAGCGCCCGCTGCAACTAGTTCAGCAGCATTAAATTCTTGTTCACCATTACCTACTGGATATGGCACCAGAATTGCTGGCAAACCGGCACAAGCAAGTTCAGCTACCGTAAGAGCACCGGAGCGAGTTATTGCTAAATCGGCTGCAGCGTAAGCAAGATCCATTCGATCACAATAACCCAGCACAACGTACTTTCCTGCAAATTCCGTTGCATGACCTTGATACTTCGACAAGTTCAAATCTCCAACGATGTGCAATACATGAATACCTTGGCTAGTTAACTTAGGGGCCAAATCTGAGATTGTTTGATTGATTCGCTCTGCTCCTTGCGAGCCACCAAAAACCAATATCAAGGTTCCGTTAGTTGGCATAGAAAAATAAGATCTTGCAGTTTGCTTATGCGCACTTCGATCAAGCACCGCAATCTCATGCCGAATCGGAGTTCCTAGCAACTTTCCGTTTGGCAAACTGTTAGGAAAACTCTCAATCACTAGCGCTGCATGTTTTGCCGCACGTTGATTGGTAACGCCCGGACGTGCATTGGATTCATGAATAACAATTGGAATTCGTAACAGTTTTGCGGCAGCGTAGCTAGGTGCGGCAACATAACCACCAAAACCCATCACGAAATTTGGTTTGATTTTGTTAAACAAAATACACAACTTAAATACGGCCGTTATGAACTGCCAGGGATAACTGATCAATTGAAAGTTAAGTTTGCGAGGAAGGCCGATAACATTAATTTGATGCAATTGATAACCACGAGCGGGCACAATTCGGCCTTCCAAACCACGAAAACCACCGATAAAGTGAATATCTGAGGTTGTCGCCAGTTGCTGTCGCTCTAGTTCAGCTGCAATTGCTAATGCTGGTTCAATATGGCCGGCAGTTCCGCCACCTGCTAGCACTACTCGCATCGTTATTTCTTCACTACACTTTCAAACTTCACAGATCTAGTTATTTCGTTTTGAGCAAAGGCCAACAATAAGCCAATCATTGCTAGCGTCGGAATTAGTGCTGATCCACCCGTTGATACCAATGGCAGCGGCACTCCCATGATTGGTAACACACCGAGCACCGCGCCGATATTAATCATGGCTTGGCCGCCAATCCAACCAACAGATCCAGCACACACATAACGAACGAAATCTGAATCAGTATGTCGACCTAATGAAATTATCGCAATGCAAAGAATCATGAAAAGTACCAAAATCGTTAGCGCACCAAGCAGGCCTAACTCTTCACCGATTACCGCAAATATAAAATCGGTATGCGCTTCAGGCAAGGTCCCCCATTTTTCTCGGCTCGCACCCAGGCCTTGACCAAAAAAACCGCCAGAAGCAAGAGCAAACTTGGCATGCATTGCTTGAAAGCCAACTCCTTCTGGATCAGCTTCAGGATTAAGCCATGCCGTAATTCGCTGCATTCGATAAGGACGCGAATATGCCAAAATTCCAATTAACCCAATACCAATCAAGCCTGCTGAAACAAAGTACCGCAACGGTGCATTAGCAACAAACAACATCACCGCAATTGAAAGTCCAATTATCACTGCGTTTCCAACATCGCCCGCAATCACAATTAGCAGTAAAACTAAGCCGGTAGAAGCTATTACTGGCGAAATAAACTTTGATGCACTGCCCAATAGATGTTTTCGATTAGCCAATTGGTGTGCGCCAAAAACAATTAAAGCAAACTTGGCAAATTCACTTGGTTGTAGTCGAATACCAAATCCGAAATCTAGCCAGTTAGTCTGACCGCCAACTGTCGAACCAAGTCCTGGCACGAAAACCAAGACCAACAAAAAAATCACGCTCGCCATTAGCAGCGGAGTCAATCTGCGCAAAACTGCCAAATCCATTTTTGCCAGCACGATCAGCGCAATTGCGCCAAGCATGGCGTAAAACGCTTGACGGATAAAAATAGTGAATTCACTATCGTAAACAAGTTTTGATTCATAAAATGATGAACTCAAAACCATAATCAACCCGATAAATAGCAGCAACATTGAACTGCCGCGGATTAGCTGAAATGAGGCCTGCGCAGGCGCCAGTCGCGGCTGGGACTGGGCTGGCACGGGGGAAGCGTGCTTTTCCATGGCCATAGTCTCTAATGGTTTTACCCTCACCCAAGGCAGCATCTGCTGCGTGTCGCCATCGGCTCGTGAGAGGATGCGTTCATGACAAATTCAACTCTCCCAATTGCTGCACCGGTATCCGACAAAGCACGTGCGGAATCAGTTCTAAAAACCGTCCCACATCAGTCCTTGCTGGCGGGCAAATGGAGCACCACCAGTGGTGAGCCAATTCCAGTTACCGATCCTGCCAATGGCGAAGTGTTGTTAACAGTAGGCAACGCCACCGGAAAAGACCTGCTTAATGTGCTCGATGAGATGCACCTGGCGCAGCGGAAGTGGGCCAAAGTGTCACCGCGTGATCGAGCCGAAATTTTGCGACGATCTTTTGACTTAATGGTTGAGCGAGCCGACGATATTGCGTTACTAATGACGCTGGAAAGCGGTAAAACTCTGCTTGAAGCTCGAAATGAAGTGATTTACGCAGCTGAGTTTTTGCGCTGGTTCTCTGAAGAGACAGTTCGAATTGGCGGAGAGCTTAGAACTGCGCCATCTGGGGTGCACCGAATTCTTACTGTTAAACAACCGGTAGGGATCGCTTACTTAATTACACCTTGGAACTTCCCTGCGGCAATGATGACTCGAAAAATTGGACCCGCACTCGCTGCTGGAAATGCAGTTGTCGTTAAGCCAGCAACTGAGACCCCGTTGACCGCGTTCGCCATCGCGCAAGTATTTCTTGATGCCGGTGTTGAACCTGGTGTGTTAACCGTACTAACCACCCGAAACCCAAATGAAATCACTGATGCTGCATTTTCGCACCCAGAAGTAAGAAAACTCTCGTTTACTGGTTCAACGCCAATTGGTCGAATGTTGCTAGAAAAGGCTGCTGGCCGAATTCTGCGCTCTTCCATGGAACTTGGTGGAAATGGTCCATTTATTGTGATGGAAGATGCGGACTTAGATAAAGCTATTGAAGGTGCAATGATTGCCAAAATGCGTAACTGTGGCCAGGCTTGCACCGCCGCTAATCGATTTATCGTACATTCCAAAGTGCATGATGAATTTGTGTCACGACTTAGCAGTGAGATGGCAAAACTAAAACCAGGCCACGGAACTGATCCTGCAACAACATTAGCGCCAATGGTCTCGCGAAAAGCACATGATCGAGTGGCCCAACTCGTTGTTGATGCGATGAAGCGAGGCGGTAAGGCGGTACTAGGTGCCATTGGCACTGAAGGGCCAGGAGCCTTTTATGCCGCAACCGTGATTGGGGATGTGCCAAAGGATTCGCCACTTCTTGGCGAAGAGATATTTGGCCCAGTTGCAGCCGTTACCCGTATTGAAACTGAAGCTGAAGCAATTGCATTTGCTAATGACACCGAGTTTGGTCTGGTGGGTTATGTCTTTACTGAAAACTTAGCCCGCGGCTTACGGATGGCAGAGCTACTAGAGACCGGAATGGTTGGCATTAATCGAGGATTGGTCAGCGATCCAGCAGCGCCATTTGGTGGCGTTAAGCAATCTGGTTTAGGTCGAGAAGGTGGCTTTGAAGGGATTGAAGAGTTTCTGGAAACCAAATACATCTCAGTGCCAAATTGGAATTAAGTTAACGCAAGTACTTCAGCTGCGAACAGATCGCCGCGGTGCGAGTAGTTCTTAAACATGTCCCATGAGGCACAACCTGGTGCCAATAGCACGGTATCTCCTGGTTGAGCAAAATCCCTTGCCGAGGTCACTACTAACTTCATCGCCGCTGCCGGTTCAGTCTCATCAACAACAACAATTGGTAGATCAGGTGCAGTCTGTCGCAAAATCTCAAACAAGGTCTGACGATCTTGTCCCAGTAACACCGCAGCGCGCATGTTTGCCGCAGTTGATTTAACTAAATCCAATAAATTTTGACCTTTAGCGTCACCGCCACCAATCCAGACCACTTTTTTGTATGCCATGATGGATTGCACTGCCGCATGAGCATTAGTTGCTTTTGAATCATCGATGTATTTAACGCCATTTACATCCGCAACAAGTTCAATTCGATGTTTTGCTGGTTGAAAACTTCGCAGGCCAGCACTAACTGCGCTTGCTGGTACACCATAGGCTCGAGTGAGCGCGGCTGCAGCTAACGCATTACTGAGATTGTGCGGGGCAAATGGATGAACATCCAATACCGAAGCAAGTTCCTGTGCGGAAGTTGCGCGCTCCACTAAAAAGGCTCGATCAACGATTAGGTCTTCGACCACACCGATCATTGAACGCGCCGGAATCTTACGAGTGAAACCAATTGCTCGACATCCCTCAATCACATCCGCATCTGCCACCATTTGCATCGTAACTGGATCTTCATCGTTGTAAATGGCAGCCACAACAGTATTTTGATAAGTACGCGCCTTCATACCGCGATATTGTGCCATCGTGCCAAAGTGATCCAGATGATCCTCTGCCAAATTTAGTACTACTGATGCTAACGGTGAAATGGTATAGACGAACGGCAATTGCTGAACTCCTACTTCAACCACAAAGACATCATATGTTTCACCATCAGTCACGGCATCAATTGCAGGATGGCCAATATTGCCAATTGCTTTAGATTTCAAACCAGCCGCGAGCAAGATTGAATTTGCCATTAGCGTGGTTGTGGTTTTGCCATTAGTGCCAGAAATCAACAACCATGGCACAGTTGGATCACGAAACCGCCAAGCCAATTCCAACTCCCCCCAAATAGGAGTTTGGCTTTTTTCATAATGCGCAAGCCAAGGATGATTTGGCGGTAAGCCAGGTGAGGTGATTACTAAATCAACATCTGGCAACTCAGTTGCACTTAGCACCACAGTTGCACCCAACGTCTCCAAGATTTGTGCTCTGCGCTGCGAGTCTGCGGAACTTGTTTCATCCAATGAAAAAACGCTGGCACCACATCTAAGCAGCGCATCAGCACACGCAAAACCAGCCACGCCAATGCCAAGCACAGCAATTCGCCAACCAGCTAAGTTGCAATTTCGATTGATCTCATCGAGATCTTTCATCTAGCTACCCATTCAGCATAAAAGGCCGCCATTCCAGTGCCAACAAATAGACCTTGCAAGATCCAGAATCGAACCACAATTTGCTGCTCTGGCCAACCTTTTAGTTCGAAATGGTGATGCACCGGAGACATTAAGAAAATTCGCTTTTTCCGAATCTTGAACGAAATTCGTTGCACCACTACCGAACCGGTAGTCATGACAAACAATCCACCAAGCAAAATCAATAGAAGTTGGGTGTGGGTGAAAATTGCCAATGCAACAATTCCGCCACCGATTGCAAATGATCCGGTATCACCCATGATAATTGAAGCTGGCGAAGTATTAAACCAAAGGAAGCCAAAGACTGCTGCGGCAAACGCTGCGGCAATAATGGCAAGATCAAGTGGGTCGCGAACTTCATAGCATTTGACATAATCATCTTTGGCGCAACTTTGACCAAATTGCCAAAAGCCCATCAGGGCATAGGCAGCAAACGTTACAAATGCCGCACCTGACGCGAGTCCATCTAAACCATCAGTGATGTTAACCGCATTTGTAGTAGCAGTGATCATGAACCAGATGAACAAAATCATTACCAGAGTTGGTAAAACCAAATTAGTTTCTCGAACTACTGAAATTGCTAATGAGGCTGGTGCGACTCCCCGATCGTCGGCAAACTGCAGCGCAAGATAACCAAAACTCAATCCAATTAAAGCTTGAAAAATGAGTTTGGTGCGCGGTCTAATGCCACCACTGTGTTGCTTAAAAACTTTCTTGTAATCGTCAATAAATCCAATTGCAGCTAGGGCAAGCATTAAGTAAATAACTAATAGGCCAGATGCAGATGGCGGCGTCCAGAACACTAAATGGGATCCGGTGTAGCCAACCAGCACTGCAAGAATCATGACCAAGCCGCCCATGCTTGGGGTGCCGCGTTTATGCTCATGATCTGGGTAAATAGCGCCATCTGTTGACTGTTTAATGGCTTGCGCTAAACCACGGGCTCGAAGAAACTTAATCAATGCTGGTGTGGCCAACAAGCTAGTAACGAGTGAGAGTACCGCTGCTAGCACGATAAGTCGCACGGCCTAACTCTCCTTTGTCGCTAAAACTTGCCGCAGATTGGCGGCTGCCGAGTCAAATCCTGCTGCACGAGAGGCCTTAAATAACACAAGATCTCCACTTTTTATTTCGTGTCGAAGTAATTCCAATGCCTCAGCTTGATTGGCAACGGAGATGCGGCGCTGCTTAGGCAAGTCTGCCGCTGCTGCACCTGCGACAATCTCATTACCCCACGGACCAATGCCAATCAGTAGCTCTGCACTTGCCGATGCCGCGCCGACTTCTCGATGCAGTTGTGTTGCCGAGGTACCCAATTCAGCCATCTCACCTAACACTGCGATGCGCTTGCCCGAGCAAGCCATCTGTCCTAATGCGGCTAGCGCTGCTTTCATGCTCTCTGGATTAGCGTTGTAAGAATCGTCAATCACGGTAATTCCGGAAATCACTGAAGTTGCCATTCTAAGTGCACTGCGAGGTTTTGCAGTAGCTAAGCCCGCTTCAATCTCAGTTAAGCCAACACCAGCGGCAAGGGCCATTCCAACCGCAATTGCCGCATTTTCGGCTTGATGTTTACCGATTAAATTCAGTTTTACTTCTACTTCGCCCGCGGGAGTGTGCAGGGTGAATCGAGGGCGACTTGCTGCATCGAGCGATAACTTAGATATTTGGATATCTGAACCAGGGGCATAACCGGCATACCAAACTCTTCCCTTTGTTTTGCCAGCGATAACTCTGGATTCGGCTTGGTCGGCATTTAGCACCGCAACTCCATCATCTGCAAGCAACTCAACAATCTCACCTTTAGTGTGCATTATCGCTTCTCGCGAACCAAACTCGCCTAGGTGTGCTGAGCCAATGAGAGTAATTCCAACAATATTTGGTCGAGCAATTTCACATAACTCGCGAATATTGCCTTTATGTCTTGCCCCCATTTCCAAAATGACCGCAGCTGAATTCCTATTTGCACCAATTAATGTGGCCGGCATTCCCAATTCATTGTTTCGAGAACCTGCCGGAGCCAGAACCGGTCCTAGTGAACCAAGCAGATCAATCAATAAATCTTTGGTTGTAGTTTTACCGCTAGATCCAGTTAGTGCAAGTACTGGGCAATTTAACTTAATTCGATTTGCTTTTGCTAATTTAACTAAGGCGATAAGTACATCGGGAACCAAGATACTTGGCGCGGCAATAGGTTCACTAACTAACGCAGCTATTGCGCCCTGTGTAATCGCTGCAGTTGCATAATCGTGTCCATTACTAGTTGCGCCACGAAATGCGGCAAACAAGCTCCCTGGAATTGCTTCTCTAGAATCATAAACTGCAGTTGTAACTACCGAAGATAGATCTGGCAGATTGGAGCCAGCACCAGCAGTAATTTCTAGCACCTCTTTAAGTGTTAACTCACTCATTGCTTGCTCGACTCAAGATTGCTGCGCTCAATTCCGCAAAGTCATCAAATGAGTAAATTTCATTACCTATCTGCTGTCCTTGCTCGTGGCCTTTGCCTAAAACAGCCACCAAATCATTGCTTGATTTTACGGCAGCAACAGCGGCTGAAATCGCAACTCGTCGATCGGCAATCTCTTGATATGAAACACCAATCGCATCAATTCCCGAAATAATCTGGGCTCTTATTTGTGAAGCATCTTCAGTTCGCGGATTGTCATCGGTGACAATCACTAAATCCGCTCCGGTTAGCGCCGAACCCATAAGTGGTCGCTTGCTAGCATCTCGATCGCCGCCAGCACCAATCACAATTATTAATTTTCCACTGACGCTGGATCGCAATTCTGCAACCACTGCCGCAATTGCTCCTGGCGAATGCGCATAATCAACTACCGCGTGAATGCCATTTGAAAAAATTGTTTGCATCCGGCCTGGCACCTGTAGTTCAGCTAATCTTTTGAGTTGAGTGGGCGATATTTCACTAACTTGATCAGCCATCGCAATTGCAGTTAAAGCATTAGCAATATTGAAGCCACCACCCATGCCCAGTTCTAGCTTTAACCCAAGTGGCTGAATTACTGCTGAAATTTCATCTATTCCAATAACCGTATCGGTGGTCCACCAAGTGCCACTTTGACTTGAGGTAGTTACAGTGGAAACAACCAAGCCATTTGCTTCAGCCAAATCTGCGATAGCAACCCCTGCTGCGCTATCGGTGCAAACAACTGCATATTTACTGAACTTAGTATCAAATAGCCGAGCTTTTGCTTGAAGGTAAGCATCCATCGTGCCATGAAAATCTAAATGATCCTGAGATAAGTTTGTGAAAGCAACTGCTTGAAATTCCAACCCCGTGACACGATCCAGTACTAAAGCGTGACTTGAAACTTCCATCACTACTTTCTTTATGCCACACTTGCGTAATCTAATTAGCAATCGATACAAATCATCAATTTCGGGGGTAGTTCGAGATAGTGGTTCTCGGCTTGAATTAGTTACAACGCCAGTAGTTCCAATGGCTGCTGCTGGCTGTGGCAGCATGACCCGGAGCATGTAACTTGTGGTGGTTTTGCCATTCGTGCCGGTTATCCCCCACAAGTGCATATCAGCAATTTGTGGGCCATAAACTAATTTTGCCACTTGAGCTAATTCATACCTCGGATTATCCACTTTAATAACTGGAATGTTGGTAGAAATCATTTCAGCACCATCAGTATCAGTTATGATCGCAACAGCCCCATTCGCAATTGCCATTTCGGCATATTTCGCACCATGAGTGATTGTGCCTGGTAGCGCAAAAAAGATACTTCCTGAAGTTACATCAGCAGAATTATGATAAACGTGAGTAATCTCCGTTTGATCAGTTATTGCAGCACCAAAGCGCTCAGCGAGCTGGGCTAACGTAACCGCGAAACTCATCATCTGCCCCAAGTGGCTGGAATTTTCTCCACTCTGCCACCTTGCGGCATAACTTTCAACTTCTGGAGTGCAAAATTGGTAACTTCCCTAAATACTGGTCCAGCGATCACGCCGCCATAATGACCATTTCGTGGATTGTCGACAATTACCGCCACCACAATCTTAGGATTATTTGCAGGTGCCATTCCGATGAATGAAGCAGTAAAGCCGGAGTAGCAACCACCACATGATTGCTCAGAACGCTGTGCGGTTCCGGTTTTGCCCGCCACCCGATAACCATTGATTTGGGCTGACGGTGCGGTGCCGTTGGGTCCGACCACGCTTTCAAGCATCTTTCGTAGCGAAATTGCAGTTTGATCTGAAACTACTCGCTGTCCAGTTTTTGCTGGAACTGGCTCAAAAATTCCATCGGCGCCAACGTAGCCATCTACTAAACTAACTGGCATCCGCACTCCATTATTTGCAATTGTTGCAAAAATTGATGCTATCTGAACCGCATTTACCGCATAGCCTTGACCAAATGACATGGTTGGAAATGTAGTTACCGACCAATCGCTAGGGGTCAAGATGGAACCAGCCGTCTCGCCGGGGAAATTCAGGCCCGTTTTTTGTCCTACCCCAAACTTAACAAAGTAATCATGAAGTAACTTTGGTTCTGCTAATTTCTCTGCGATTAATATTGTTCCAATATTTGAACTTTGCGCCAATACACCGTTTGCAGTTAATTTCAAATGACCATGCGGAGTATGGTCATTAAA
>Ga0315900_10007360_pt1 | contig 14472 bp, 10 predicted proteins | sample LakEriMetagenome_FD_203521 | JGI IMG/M metagenome (GOLD analysis project Ga0315900, IMG submission 203521) | Freshwater fungal communities from buoy surface, Lake Erie, Ohio, United States - Buoy 12 MA114 | ecosystem: Environmental > Aquatic > Freshwater > Lake > Lake biofilm | place: USA: Lake...
CCAGCAGGTCGCCAAGAACATGCTGGTCGGCGCCGACCGGACCATGGCGCGCAAGGTGCGCGAAGCGATCCTGGCGGTGCGCATCGAAGGCGCGATGCCGAAGCAGCGGATCCTGGAGATCTATCTCAACGAGATCTTCCTGGGCCAGCAGGCCTATGGCGTGGCGGCCGCCGCGCAGGGCTATTTCAACAAGTCGCTCGACGAGCTGAGTCTGTCCGAAACCGCCTTCCTCGCCGCCCTGCCGAAGGCCCCGAACAACCTCAACCCCGTCCGCTTCCCCGAAACCGCCCGCGCGCGGCGCGACTATGTGCTGACCCGCATGGCCGAAGACGGCTACATCACGCGCGAGGAAGCGGCCGCGGCGCGCGCCGAGCCCATCGTGCCGCGCCCGACACGCCGGCCGGACATGATCCAGGTTGGCCAGCATTTCACCGAGGAAGTCCGGCGCGAGCTGATCGCGCGCTTCGGCGCCGACCAGACGACGATGGGCGGGCTGGTCGTGCGCACCTCGCTCGACCCCATGCTGCAGGCAGAGACGGAACGGGCGCTGCGGCGGGGGCTGCTGGATTACGACCGCCGCCGCGGCGGCTGGCGCGGACCGGCGGCGCGCATTCCCGCCGGCGCCACCGAATGGCTGCCCGCGCTGCAGGCGGTGCCGCGCGTGCCGGGCATGCTGCCGGAATGGCGGCTGGCCGTCGCGCTGGAGGTGCGCGACCGGGAAGCGCGGATGGCCTGGCTTGAGCGGCCGGACCCGCGCAGCGCGCCGCAGCCGCGCACCGCCACCCTGTCCTTCGAGGAGGTGCAGGGCTGGGCGCGGCCGGTGCGGGAAGGTCGCCTGGGCCCGCCCCCGCGCCGCCTGCAGGATGTGCTGGCGCCGGGCGATGTGGTGCTGGTGGAAACCCTGCCCGCCATCCCCGCCCAAGGCCGCACCCCCGCGCGCCCCGAACGCCTGACGCTGCGCCAGGTGCCAGAGGTGGAAGGCGCCGTCGTTGCGCTCGACCCCAACAATGGGCGCGTGCTGGCGATGGCCGGCGGCTGGTCCTTCGAGCGGTCCTGGTACAACCGCGCCACCCAGGCGATGCGCCAGCCCGGATCCTCCTTCAAGCCCTTCGTCTACCTGCCGGCGCTGGAAGCCGGCATTCCGCCGAACCAGCTGCTGCTGGACGGTCCGGTGGAGATCATGACGCCGCAGGGCCTGTGGCAGCCGGGCAATTACGGCGGCGCCGGCGCGCAAGGCTGGGTGACGATGCGCAGCGCCATGGAGCGCAGCCTGAACATGGTCACCGTCCGCCTGGCCCAACAGGTGGGCATCCAGGCGGTATCAGAGACGGCGGCGCGCTTCGGTGTCATCCCGAACATGCCGCCCTTCCTGTCCATGTCGCTCGGCGCGGGGGAGACGACGGTGCTGCGCCAGGCCACGGCCTATGCCAGCTTCGTCAATGGCGGGCGGCAGGTGGCGCCGACGCTGATCGACACGGTGCAGGACCGCCAGGGACGGGTGCTTTGGCGCACCGATCAGCGCCGCTGCGAAGACTGTGTGGCAACGGGCCCCGATGCCGGCCCGCCGGAGCTGACGGAAGAACGCCGCCAGATCGCCGACCCCGTCGCCGCCTTCCAGATGGTGAGCCTGCTGCAGGGTGCGGTGCAGCGCGGCACCGGCGCGCGCGCCGGCCAGGGGCTGAACCGGCCCGTGGCCGGCAAGACCGGCACGACCGACGAGTTCCGCGACAATTGGTTCGTCGGCTTCACCCCCGACCTGGTGGTGGCCGTCTGGGTCGGCTTCGACGAGCCGCGCAGCCTGGGCGACCGCGAGGCAGGCGGCACCAATGCCGCGCCGATCTTCCGCGACGTGGTCGCCGCGGCGCTGCAGGGCAGCCCGCCCATCCCCTTCCGCGCCCCGCCGGGCACCGCGCTGGTGCGGATCCAGCTGGAGAACGGGCAGACCATCCTGGAGGCCTTCCGCCCGGGGACGGAGAACGCGGCCCGCCCGCCCAGCGACCCCTTCGTCGGGGGTGCGGCCCCCGCTGGCCTCGACAGCGGTCTGGGCGGGCTCTACTGAGCCGCCCTCATGAGCGCTGAGTCGGACAGGCTGAAGGCCGAGATCGCGGAGAGCGTCGCGCTGCTCCGCAACCATCTGGACTGGGATGCCGCCGTGGTGCGGCTCCAGGAGCTGAACGCGCGCGCCGAGGATCCGGACCTCTGGACCAAGGCGGACGAAGCCCAGACGGTGATGCGCGAGCGCAACCGCCTGGCCGCCCAGGTGGAGGGCGTGCAGAAGCTCCAGAAGGATGTCGCCGACGCGCTGGAGCTGATCGAGCTGGCCGAAGCCGAAGGCGATGCGGATACCGTCGCCGCCGCGATCGCCGACCTCAAGGCCGCCGCGGCGGAAGCGAAGCAGCGCGAGATCGAAAGCCTGCTCTCGGGCGAGGCGGATGCCAATGACTGCTACCTGGAAGTGAACGCCGGCGCCGGCGGCACCGAAGCCCAGGACTGGGCCGAGATGCTGCTGCGGATGTACAGCCGCTGGGCCGAACGCCGCGGCTACAAGGTCACCATGACCGAGCAATCCGAGGGTGAGCAGGCCGGCATCAAATCCGCCACCATCCAGGTGAGCGGCCCCAACGCCTATGGCTGGCTGAAGACCGAGACCGGCGTGCATCGTCTGGTCCGCATCTCGCCCTTCGATGCGGCCGCGCGGCGGCAGACCTCCTTCGCGTCCATTTATGTCTATCCGGTGATCGACGACCGCATCGAGATCGAGATCAACCCGGCCGACCTGAAGACCGACACGTTTCGTGCATCCGGCGCCGGCGGTCAGCATGTGAACAAGACCGAATCGGGCGTGCGCTTCACGCATATCCCGACCGGGATCGTCGCGGCCTCCACGCAGGATCGCAGCCAGCATCGCAACCGCGCCATTGCGATGGAGATGCTGAAGGCCCGCCTGTACGAGCTGGAACTGAGCAAGCGCGAGGCGATCAACGCCGCGACCGAGGCCGGCAAGACCGATATCGGCTGGGGCCACCAGATCCGGTCCTATGTGCTGCAGCCCTATCAGATGGTGAAGGACCTGCGGACGGGCGTGGAGAAGGGCAATCCGGCGGCGGTGCTGGATGGCGAGCTGGACGAGTTCATGGCCGCAGCACTCGCGCTGCGCGTGGGCGCCACGCGCTCCGACGCAAGCGCGCAGGCGCAGTAGGCATTCTCCCTCTCCCGCGAAGCGGGGGAGGGTCGGGGTGGGGGCGCGACCAGCATGTCCGACATCAGCGCCCTGACCACCGCCGCCCGCGCGCTCGATGCCGCGGGCTTCATGCCGCAGAAATCGGGCAATTTGTCGCTGCGCACGCCGCGCGGCTTCGTCATCACGCCGTCCGGCCTGCCCTATGCGGCGCTGACGGAGGGCGATCTGGTGGAGTGCGCGCCGGATGGGACGGCGCTGGGCCAGGGGCGGCCTTCCTCCGAATGGCGCCTGCATGCGGCAATCTACCGCGCGCGGCCGGATGCGATGGCGGTCGTGCACACGCATTCCCCGCGCGCCACCGCGCTGTCCTGCGCACGGCGGCCGATCCCGCCGATCCACTACATGATCACGCTGGCGGGTGGCGGCGGGCGGCACGGGATTCCCTGCGCCGCGCATGCGACCTTCGGCACGGAAGAACTGGCGCAATCCTGCATCGCCGCGCTGGGGGATGAGCTGCGCGCCGTGCTGCTGGCAAATCATGGCGTCGTCGCACTCGGCGCGACGCTGGCCGGCGCGGTGGCGCTGGTGCGGGAAGTGGAGAACCTCGCCGGCCAGTATCTCGACCTGCTGGCCGCGCGGCTCGATCCGGTGCTGCTGACAGATGCGGAACTGGCCGATGCCGCCGCGCAATTGCAGGGCTACGGTCGCCCCGCCTGAAATTGAAGAAGGCCCCGCGGATCGCTCCGCGAGGCCTTCCGCATTGCCGGTGGCTTGCGCCGCGGCGTTGCCTTAGTGACTCGCCGTCGCGCTGGCGATGGCGATGATCCAGGCGCCCACGGGCTGGGCCGAACTGCAATGAGACACTGGATCACCTCCTTTCAGTAGGTTGCGGATAGCAGGAGAGTGGCGACCCCGCCGCCGCGCCGCAAGGGAAAACTCGCCGCCGGCGCTCAGCCGTGCACCTCCGTCGCGAAAACCTTCTGCGCCACCTGCCACCGCCCTTCGATCTTCAGCAGCGACAGAACGTCGGTGAAGAAGCGCGGTGGGATGGCACAGCGTAAGCGCACCACCGCCATCCCAGGTGCGGCGATGTCGATCGAGAGAATTTCGTCTGCCCGCGCCAAGCCCAGCGCCTTTGGTGACGGGCGATTGCGGACGGCATCGAGCCAGGTGTCGCGCGGCATGATCTTCAGCTCGCCCTCGAACCACTGCGTCAGCGCGCTGGTCGGGTGGAAGGCCTGCGCGAGTTTGTCGGCGTCGCCTTCATACAGCCCGTCCAGATAGGTCTGCACGACGGCCTCGATGGCCTTGCGGTCCTGCTCCATCGGTTCAGCCCTTCGCCTTCGTCCGCAGGACGTGTTTCTGGATCTTGCCCGTGCTGGTCTTCGGCAATTCGTCGAACACCACCTGCTTCGGCAGCTTGTAGCCGGCCAGGTGTTGGCGGCAATGCGCGATCAGCTCCTCGGCCGTCGCGGTCATGCCCGGACGCAGTTCGATGAAGGCGCAGGGCACCTCGCCCCATTTTGCGTCCGGCTTCGCCACCACCGCCGCGACGGCCACGGCGGGATGCTTGTAGAGCGCATCCTCGACCTCGATGGAGGAGATGTTCTCCCCGCCCGAGATGATGATGTCCTTCGAGCGATCCTTCAGCTGGATGTAGCCATCCGGATAGGTGACCGCGAGGTCGCCCGTGTGGAACCAGCCGCCGGCGAAGGCCTTTCGGGTCGCCTCCGGGTCCTTCAGATAGCCCTTCATCACGACGTTGCCGCGCATCATCACCTCGCCCATCGTCGCGCCATCGGCGGGCAGCGGGGCCATCGTGTCGGGGTCCATCACCGTCAGGCCCTCGAGCGCGATGTAGCGCACGCCCTGGCGCGCCATCAGCCCGGCCTGCTCGGGCGCGGGCTTCGCGTTCCACTCGGCGTGCCATTCGTTGACCACGGACGGGCCGTAGCATTCCGTCAGCCCATAGACATGGCAGACGGCAAAGCCCGCTTCCTTCATCGCGGCCAGCACGGCTTCGGGCGGGGGCGCGCCGGCGACGACGAACTGCACCTGGCGCGGCAGGGCGTGCTTCTCGGCCTCCGGCGTGGCGAGCAGCGCCGACATCACGATGGGCGCGCCGCACATATGCGTCACACCTTCCTGCGCCATCAGCCGCCACATATCGGCACCACGCACCGCGCGAAGGCACACATGCGTGCCGGCCTGCGCCGTGACGGTCCAGGGGAAGCACCAGCCGTTGCAATGGAACATCGGCAGCGTCCAGAGATAGACGGGATGCTTGCCCATCCCCGCGCTCAGCACATTGCCGATCGCCAGAAGCTGCGCGCCGCGATGATGATACACAACGCCCTTCGGCCGCCCGGTGGTACCGGAGGTGTAGTTGAGCGTGATCGCATCCCACTCATCGCCCGGCATCCGCCAGTCCCAGGCCGCATCGCCGCCCGCCAGGAAGGCCTCGTAATCCGCGGCACCTTCCAGGTGGTTCGCGCGCGCGGCCTCGCTCGCCTCCGCGTCATCCACCTCGATCACCAATGGCTTCGCGGCGCATTGGGTCAGCGCCGCGCGCAGCAGCGGCACCAGTTCGCGGTCCACAATGACCACCTTCGCCTCGCCGTGATCGAGGCAATAGGCGATGGTCCCGGCATCCAGCCGCGTGTTCAGCGTGTTCAGCACGCCGCCCGTCATCGGCACGCCGTAATGGCATTCCAGCATGGCGGGAATGTTCGGCAGCAGGGCGGCCACTGTGTCGCCACGGCCGATGCCGGCCTGCGCCAGCGCATGCGCCAGCTGCACGCAGCGGTCGCGTAAGGCGCGGTAGCTGCGACGCAGCGCGCCATGCACCACGGCAGTATGGTCCGGATGCACCTGGGCAGCGCGTTCCAGGAACAGCAGCGGCGTCAGCGGCTGGTGGTTGGCGGCAACGCGCGGCAGGGCGTCGTAGTCGGCGGCGGACATGGTCCGTGGCTCTCCTCGTTGGTGCTGGGAGGTTCGGTCTTGCCCCCTCCCCGACCCTCCCCCGCTGCGCGGGAGAGGGGGCAGGCTGCAGCGACGATCCCTCTCCCGCTTGAGCGGGGGGCAGCGGCACTGCCGCTGCGCCGAAGGCTGGTGGCCGCGCCAGCGGCCAGGGGGGGCGCGACGGCCTCCGCAGGAACGTTGCTATCGATCCTTCCACACCGGCTGCCGCTTCGCCAGGAATGCGCCGATCCCCTCGATCGCGTCCTCGGCCAGCAGGTTCCCGGTCATCACGGCGGCACAGTGTTCATAGGCCTGCTCCAGCGGCAAGCCGCGCTGGCGATGGAAGGCGGCCTTGCCGATCTGCACGGTGTGGGCGCTGCGCGCGGCGATATGGGCGGCCAGCGCCATCACCTCCTCCACAAGGCGCGCCTGCGGCACGACGCGGTTGAGAAGGCCGATGCGTTCGGCGTGCTCCGCGCCGATCATCTCGCCGGTCAGCAGCATCTCCATCGCAGACTTTGCGGCCACCGCGCGCGACAGCGCGACCGCCGGCGTCGAGCAGAACAGGCCGATATCCACCCCCGGCGTGCAGAACCGCGCATCCGCCGACGCCACCGCCAGGTCGCAGGTGGCGACCAGCTGGCAGCCGGCTGCTGTGGCCACGCCCTGCACCTGTGCGATGACCGGCTGCGGCAGGGCGACGATGGCCTGCATCACCTGCGCGCAGCGCCGCATCGCGGCGTCGAAGAAGCCGCGGCCACCATCGGGGTCGGCGCGGTGGGCGGTGATCTCCCGCAAATCATGGCCGGCGCAGAACACCGGTCCCTCCGCGGCCAGGATCACGACACGCACGCGCGCATCCGCTGCGATCGCAGCCAGGGCATCGGCCAGCGCGCCCAGCATCGCGAAGGACAGGGCGTTGCGCGCCACCGGGCGATTCAGCGTCAGCGTCGTGACGCCCTGCGCGGTATCCGCGCGCAGCACCAGCGGCCCATCCGTATCCGGCATCACCGCGCGCCTCCTCCCCGGCGCGACCCTGCGCGCCGCTTCCGTTCTGGCCGGGCAGTGTGCCATCGTCCCACCCATGGCGGGAGGTCTCTGGCAGTCCTGGCGCGCGCTGTTCACGGCAGTCCCCGCCGCCTCGCCGCTCGCGCCTGCCGCCGCGTCGCTGCCGGACGGCGCGATGGAGGCAGTGCCCTATGTCGTCTTCGACCTGGAGACGACAGGGCTGCGCCCGAGCGTCGCTGACGACATCGTGCAGATCGGTGCCGTGCGCCTGGAAGGCGGGTTGGAGACCGGCAGTTTCAACACGCTGGTGAATCCGGGCCGCCCGATCCCGGCGGCCAGCACCCGCTATCACGGCGTCACCGATGCGATGGTCGCGTGCGCCCCGCCCGTGGCCGAGGCGCTGGCCGCCTTCCGCGACTTCGCCGCCGGTGCCGTGCTGGTCGCGCATAACGCGGCCTTCGACCTGACGGCGCTGGCCGGCGCGGCGGAACGGCAAGGCGCGCCACGCCTGCCCAATCCGGCCCTATGCTCGATGATGCTGGCACGCTGGCTCGACCCGCGGGAGCCGGATGTCTCGCTCGACGGGCTGTGCGGTCGCGCGGGGCTGGTCATCGAGCACCGCCACCATGCGCTTGGCGATGCGCGGGCGACGGCGGTGCTGTGGATGAGCCTGCTATCCCGCGCCTCCGCGCGCGGTGTCGCGGGCCTGCCAGACCTTGCCTTCCGCAGCGCCATGACGGAGCGCATCGTCGAGGGCGCCCGGCACTTCTGACACTGGCTTCACCAGAGGCGGCCGGTCAGGTCGGCCGCCGTCGATTTCGCGAAACCGCGCACCGCCTTCAGCGCATCCTTCAGCCGCGCGCGGGCCTCGGCGGGCATTGCCGCGGTGTCCACCAGATTGCCCGGCGGCCGGCCCGCCGCGCGGTCCGCCAGCTGCTGGCGCAGCACGGCATCGAGCAGCAGCGCGAAGGCCGCCTGCAGCCGCGCGGCTTCATGCGCCGACAGCGCGCCCTGCGCGGCCAGGCCGGCAATCCGCGCCGGTGTGGCGGGCTCCGCCACGCCAGCGCGCAGCGCCAGCAGGCGCGCGGCGGCGACCAGCGGCATCAGCCCGTGCAGCTTCAGGTCGGTGCGCTGGCCCGGCCCCGGCTCGTCATCGGCGAAGCCGCCCCAGAAGGTCAGCCCGACGCCCAGCCGCGCATCCTGCGCCGCCAGCATGGCGCCCCAGGCCGGCTGCTCCGCCAGCAGCGCGATCGCCTCCGCGCGCAACGCCGCGGCGGGTTCAGGCTCGCCCCAGCCGGCGCGGAGGTCGAGGAAGATATCGGCAAACAGCAACGCCGCGCCGCTGCGCTTCCGCGCCCAAAGGCCGAGCTGCTCGCGCCATTGCCGCCGCGTCTTCCGCCACAGCGGGTTCATCGCCATCACGCCGCCCTTGCAGAGCGTGAAGCCGACCTCCGCCAGGCCGAGGCAGAAGCGCTCCGCGACGCGCCGGAACCAGGCATCCACGCGGTCGTGCTCGGCATCGTCGTAATCGTCCAGGAGGAAGCCATTGTCCTGGTCGGGCCGCAGCAGGGATTCGCCACGGCCGAGGCTGCCCATCAGCAGCAGCGTGAAGGGCACGGGCGGTGGCTCGGGCTCCGCGGCCAGCGCGCGCGCCAGGATGCGGCGATGCAGATCGGCATTGATGCCGCTGACCAACGCGACGATCTCGGTTGCGGGCAGCCCCTCGGCCAGCAGCGCGGCGGCCAGCCCGGCCTGGGCCTGCTTCACCGCGGCATCGTCGCCGGCCAGCGCGTCGAGGTGGTGCAGGATCGCGCCGGAGGCAGCCTCCAGCACCTCAGCGCGATGCAGCATGCCGATGCAGCGGCCCGTCGCGTCCAGCAGCGGCAGGTGGCGCAGCCTGTGCGCCCGCAGCAGCGCCACCACCTGCCACAGTCCCTGCCCCGCATCGCAGGCGATGACCGGTGCGGTCATGGCGGCGGCCAGCGGCGTATCGGGCGACAGGCGGAAGGCGACGCGGCGGGCGATGTCCTGTTCGGTGAGAATGCCCATCGGCCGCCCCGCCGCATCCACGGCCAGCACTGCGGAGGACCGCGCCGCGCTCATCGCAGCTATGGCCTCCCCCAGGGTCGCCGTGGGCGCAAAGCAGGGTGGAGGCGGTGCGGCGGCCGCGCTGGCAGGGCGGAGCAGCGCGGCGGTGGGCAGGGTCTGGCGCATCTGGCGACAAAGCCTGCCACGCGGTGCCGCAACGTTCCTTGATCCAGGACAAACAAAAGGCGCCGGGGCGATGGCCCCGGCGCCTTCCGTTCACACCCGCACTGTGCGGGTTAGCCCCTGGCGCGACGGTAATCCGCGGCGCTGGCCGAGCCATCCTCGTTGGTCGCGAAGATGTCGCGGTCCTTGGTCTCCGGGATCATGAAGAACCCGATCACCACCGTCGCCAACGCGATCGTCACCGGGTACCAGAGACCGAAATACACATCGCCGGTCTGCGCGATCATCGCGAAGGCCGTCGCGGGCATCAGGCCGCCGAACCAGCCATTGCCGATGTGATAGGGCAGCGACATGGAGGTGTAGCGGATGCGCGTCGGGAACAGTTCCACCAGCGCGGCCGCGATCGGGCCGTAGACCATGGTCACGTAGATGACCAGCAGCGTCAGGACCAGGATCAGGACCGCCGGCTGTTCGCGGAAGACGTCGAACGGGCCGCTCATCTTCACGACGGTCGGGTTCGACGCCGCCGGATAGCCCGCCGCCGTGACGGCAGCGCCCAGCGCCGCCGGGAAGTTCGGCTGCGCGGTCGAGACGGTCTGGTTGCCGACCTTGATCACCGCATCCGTCTGGCCGGGCACGTTACGCACCGAATAGTTCACCGAAAGTCGCGCAAGCCCCGCCTTGGCGATGTCGCAAGGCTTGGTGAAGCGCGCGGTGCCGGTCGGGTTGAACTGGAAGGAGCAGGTGGACTGGTCCACCTCCACCACCGTGGTGATGGTGTTGTGGGCCTGGGTCAGCGCCGGGTTGGCTTCCGCGCTGATCAGGTGGAACAGCGGGAAGTAGGTCAGCGCCGCGATCAGGCAGCCGCCGAGGATGATCGGCTTGCGGCCGATCTTGTCGGACAGCCAACCGAAGAACACGAAGCCGCCCGAGCCCAGCACCAGCGACCAGGCGATCAGCATGTTCGTGGTGAAGCCATCCACCTTCAGCACGGAGCCGAGGAAGAACAGCGCGTAGAACTGGCCAGTGTACCAAACCACCGCCTGGCCCATGACGAGGCCGAGCAGCGCGAACAGCGCGATGCGCGCATTCTTCCACTGGCCGAACGCCTCGGAGATCGGCGCCTTCGAACCCGTGCCCTCTTCCTTCATCTTCTGGAAGGCCGGGCTTTCCTGCATCTGCATGCGGATCCAGACCGAGATCGCGAGCAGCACGATCGACAGCAGGAAGGGCACGCGCCAGCCCCATTCGGCGAAGGCAGCCTCGCCCACGATCGAACGGGTGGAGAGGATGACGATCAGCGACAGGAACAGGCCGGCGGTCGCGGTGATCTGGATGAAGCTGGTGTAGAAGCCGCGCCGGCCATTCGGGGCGTGCTCAGCGACATAGGTCGCAGCACCGCCGTATTCGCCACCCAGCGCGAGACCTTGCAGCATGCGCAGGATGATCAGCACGATGGGTGCGATGAAGCCGATCTGGTCGGAGGTGGGCAGAATGCCGACGACGAAGGTCGAAGCGCCCATGATCACGATGGTGACGAGGAAGGTGTATTTGCGGCCGACGAGGTCGCCGAGCCGGCCGAACACCAGCGCGCCGAGCGGACGCACCAGAAAGCCTGCGGCGAAGGCGAGCAGCGCGAAGATGTTGCGCGTCGTCTCGTCATACATGCCGAAGAATTTCGCGCCGATCACCGCGGCCAGCGAGCCGTAGAGATAGAAATCGTACCACTCGAAGACCGTCCCGAGGGAGGAGGCCAGGATGACCTTCCGTTCCTCCTTGGACATTGGGCGACCTTTCGCCGTGGCGGCGTGTTCTGTTGCCATCCCCATACCTTCCCGGCCGGCTCGCGGCCTTGTGTGGTGGCCGGCGCGACTGCGCCGACGCACGCCGCTGCTGCGCAGCGCGTGCGCGCAACAGACCCGGGATGCACATGAAGGTTCAACGCGCGGCGCGGTTAATTCGCGTCCAGCGCAAAACTTCGCCGTGATGTTCCGTTATTCGGTGGACGGCCCGTCACATCCGCTTCATGCGGATACGAGATTGGCGGCCAGGGCCGACGCATCGAAGGCCCGCTCCATCTCCTGCTGTGTCGTGACGATATGGAAGCGCAAGGCCCCGCGGATGGCCGGCGTTTCACCGATGCGCTGGTCGGGGTGGATCGGCAGGGTGGCCAGCAGCGGCGCCTCCGCCAGCAGGGGCAGGCGGTCGGCGCCATAGGGCGGTGCGTCCTGCAGCGCGGCCAGGTGACGCGGCAGGGCGGCGTGTGCGGCGTCCAGGACCTCCCGCGCCTCGGGCGGGGCGGAAGCGGCCTCGATCACCTGCCCGGCCAGCGCGGCCAGGGCGTCGGCGAGCGCGGCCTCGCGGCCCGGCAGATGCGGGCGCAGCCAAGCCTCGGCCAGGGCGGTGACGTCCTGCACCGCCCCGGCCCAGGTCTGCCAGCGGCAATGGTTCAGCGCGGCCTGGAAGTCGGGGTCGGCGAACATCTGCCGCTCATGCAGGCCAGCCTTCACGCGGCAGTAATCCAGCACGGTCTTCTGGGCCACGAAGGCCGCCTGCCGGTCCAGGAACGTCCGGAAATCGCCGGGCGCCCCACTGAGGGGGCGTCGGAACAGGCGGCCCAGCCGTTCTAGCATCGAATTTGTTCCCCCCGCCCTTTCCAACGTGTTGCATGGCGGTATTCTGACATGGTAGCCAAATTTCAAGGAGTCCGCCCAGAGGCGGACCAAACAAATGCCGCCGCGGAACTGTCCGGGCGGGAAACGGGGGAGGGACACAGGGCATGCCCTTGGTCGAAGACGTCAAGGAGTCCAGGGGCGCCACCAGCGCCGCCGTGGACAAGGCAACGGGGGAGGCCTACTGGAAAAAGACCTCCGGCCTCATGTGGATCGTGATGGGCCTCTGGGCCTTTTTCGGCTTCGGCATCCATCTCTTCGCCCCGTCGCTGAACTCCATTCACATCCTCGGCTTTCCGATCGGCTTCTACATGGCCGCCCAGGGCAGCCTGATCGCCTTCGTCGTCGCCCTCTTCTGGTTCGGCAAGCGCCAGAACGAGATCGACGAAGAATTCGGCGTGCAGGAGGACTGATCGGATGAGCAGCTCCCTGAAGGAGAAGGATCCGTTCATCGCCTCGCTCGGCAAGATCTATGCCGGGTACACGGGCGGGTTCGCACTCTTCGTCATCATCATCGCCATCCTCGAGCAGATGGGGGTTCCCGACCGGATCCTCGGCTATCTGTTCGTCGGCCTGACCATCGGCGTCTATGCCTATATCGGCATCATCAGCCGCACCCAGGCGGTGGCCGAGTACTATGTCGCCGGCCGGCGCGTCCCCGCGCTGTATAACGGCATGGCGACGGGCTCCGACTGGATGTCCGCTGCCAGCTTCATCGGCATGGCCGGCTCGCTCTACGCGCTCGGCTATGGCGGTCTCGCCTTCATCCTGGGCTGGACCGGCGGCTACATGCTGGTGGCCATCCTGCTCGCGCCCTACCTGCGCAAATTCGGCCAGTACACGGTGCCCGACTTCCTCGGCGCCCGGTACGGCGGCAACGCCGCGCGCCTCGTCGGCGTCGTGGTGCTGATCACGGCGTCCTTCGTCTACGTCGTGGCGCAGATCGTCGGCGTCGGCATCATCACCCAGCGCTTCCTCGACGTCTCCTTCGGCGTTGCGGTGTTCGTGGGTCTGGCCGGCATCCTGGTCTGCTCGATGCTGGGCGGCATGCGCGCCGTCACCTGGACGCAGGTTGCGCAGTACATCGTGCTGATCATCGCCTACCTGATCCCGGCCTTCCTGATGTCGGCCAAGGTCACCGGCGTGCCGCTGCCGCAGATCATGTACGGCGTCGCGCTGGAACGGATCGAGGGTCTGGAGAACGCGTTCCGTGCGGCGGGCATGACGCCACCGCCCGGCGTGACGGGCTGGCACACCCAGCCCTTCATCGGTGCGAACGGCCAGTTCTCCATGCCGGCGGCGGTGAACTTCTTCGCCCTGGTGTTCTGCCTCATGGTCGGCACCGCGGCGCTGCCGCACATCCTGATGCGCTACTTCACCACGCCGTCCGTGCGTGAGGCGCGCCAGTCGGTGGCCTGGTCGCTGTTCTTCATCTTCCTGCTGTACTTCACGGCGCCGGCCTATGCGGCGTTCGGCAAGGTGGAGATCTACCAGAACATCATCGGCCAGCCGATCGCGGCCCTGCCGGAGTGGATCAAGAACTGGCAGATCATGTCGCCCTACGGGGTGCCGTGGATCAACATCGTGGACGTCAACCGCGATGGCATCCTGCAGTGGAACGAGTTCCGCATCCATCCGGACGTCGTGGTGCTCGCCACGCCGGAAATTGCGGGCCTGCCTTATGTGATCGCCGGCCTGGTGGCCGCCGGTGGCCTTGCCGCCGCGCTGTCGACCGCGGACGGCCTGCTGCTGGCGCTGGCCAACGCGCTGTCGCACGACGTGTACTACAAGATGATCGACCGCAACGCGCCGACGGCGCGCCGCCTGGTCATCTCCCGCGTGCTGCTGCTCATCGTCGCCATCGCGGCGGCGTGGACAGCAGGCAATGCGGGCGCCGACATCCTGTTCCTGGTCGCCTGGGCCTTCTCCATCGCCGCCGCGGGTCTGTTTGCCGCGCTGGTGATGGGCGTCTGGTACAAGAAGACCACGAATACCGGCGCCATCGTCGGCATGACGGTCGGCTACGTCGCCACCTTCGGCTACCTGATCTGGTCGGAGTGGTTCGGCCTCGACTTCGTCCAGCTCTTCGGGTCGAAGGACGCGATCGTTGCCGCTGCCCGCCAGGTCGGCACGATCAACCCCAACTTCGTCTCGGCCGAATTGCGGGCCGAAGCGGCGGCGATCGTGGCGAATGCCGCGAACGTCAAGGACGGCGCGCTCGCCTGGTTCGGCGGCATCATCGGCATCCCGACGGATACCGTGGTGCTCCGCAACCGCGTGGTCGGCCGCCTCTGGGGCATCAACAACATCTCGGGCGGCATCATCGGCGTGCCGCTCTCGTTCCTCACCATCTGGCTGGTGTCGAAGTTCACCACCCCGCCCAGCCAGGCGATGCAGGACTTCATCGACGACATCCGTATCCCGAAGGGCGGCGTTCGC
>Ga0315900_10007363_pt1 | contig 14469 bp, 14 predicted proteins | sample LakEriMetagenome_FD_203521 | JGI IMG/M metagenome (GOLD analysis project Ga0315900, IMG submission 203521) | Freshwater fungal communities from buoy surface, Lake Erie, Ohio, United States - Buoy 12 MA114 | ecosystem: Environmental > Aquatic > Freshwater > Lake > Lake biofilm | place: USA: Lake...
AGCCCAAGGTCGCTGCGCAACTGGAGCGCGAGACCGGGCTGCTGGTCGGTGCAGCCACCCCTTGACGGGTGGCCAGGCTTGTGGCCTCAAGGGCCGAAAGGGTGCGGTTCGCGCGGTGACGCGCGGGGTCCGTGTGGTGGGCCGGTTCGAGAGGGGCCGGATGTTTCAGTCCTCATGAAAGGGGTGTTGTTATGCAGGTGAGTGAGAACCACCAGCGCTACTGGCAGAAGAACCTGCGGATCACGGCGATCCTGCTGGCCATCTGGTTTGTGGTGACTTTCGTCGTCGGGTTCTATGCCCGTGACCTCAACTTTGATTTCTTCGGCTGGCCGTTCAGTTTCTGGGTGGGTGCGCAGGGCTCGTTGGTGGTTTACACCGTCATCATCGCCTTCTACGCCCACTACATGAACAAGCTGGACCAAGAACACGGCGTTGCCGAGGAGGAGTGACATGGCTGGCTTGTCGTTCGAAACCCAAGAAGGGGTCTCCAACAAGGAGGCCAATGCGGCCTTCAAGAAGGGCCTCAACAAGATTTACGGCTGGTACACCGGGGGCTTCATGGCCTTCGTGGTGGTGCTGGCCATTGCCGAGCAGATGGGCTTGAGCCGCGGTGCCATCGGCATCGTGTTCCTGCTGGCCACCGTGGCGCTGTATGCCGGCATCGGCATCATGAGCCGCACCAACGATGCGGCCGAGTACTACGTGGCTGGCCGTCGCGTGCCTGCCGTGTACAACGGCATGGCCACTGGCGCCGACTGGATGAGCGCGGCGTCGTTCATCGGCATGGCCGGCACGCTGTATCTCACCGGCTACGGTGGTCTGGCCTTCATCATGGGCTGGACGGGTGGCTACTGCCTGGTGGCGCTGTTCCTGGCGCCCTACCTGCGCAAGTTCGGTCAGTTCACGATTCCCGACTTCCTCGGCGCCCGCTATGAGGGTAATGCGGCTCGGTTCGTGGGCATCCTGATCGCCATCCTGGTGTCGTTCGTGTACGTGGTGGCCCAGATCTACGGTGTAGGTCTGATCACCACGCGCCTGACGGGCCTGGCCTTCGAGATCGGTGTGTTCGTCGGCCTGGGCGGCATCCTGGTGTGCTCGTTCCTGGGCGGCATGCGTGCAGTGACCTGGACGCAGGTGGCGCAGTACATCATCCTGATCATTGCCTACATGATCCCGGTGGTGTGGCTGTCGGTGAAGCAGACGGGCGTGCCGATTCCGCAGGCCATCTATGGCGCACAGTTGGCCAAGGTGACCGAGCGTGAGAAGCAGCTCATCGCCGACCCGAAAGAGCAGGAAGTCCGTGCCATCTTCAAGGCACAGTCTGACGCCCTGGCTGCCAAGCTGAAGGACGTGCCGGCTGCCCTGGCTGCCGACCGTGCTGCCGCGCAGAAGAAGGTGGAAGACCTGAAGGCTGCCAGCGCCCCGTTGGCTGAGGTGCAGGCCGCCGAGAAGGCACTGGCCGCTGTGCCCGCCAACGAGGAGGCTGCCAAGAAGGCCTGGACGGCTGCCAAGGCTGGTGCCGACGCGCGTACCGGCCCGCTGGCCGGCATGCCGCGCCATGCACAGCAGTTCGCGGGAGACCCGAACGGTGACGAGAAGGCCAAGGCCGCCTTCGACACCTCGCGTCGCAACTTCCTGGGCTTGGTGTTCTGCCTGATGGTGGGTACCGCCGCGTTGCCGCACATCCTGATGCGTTACTACACCACGCCGTCGGTGAAGGAAGCGCGTCAGTCGGTGACCTGGTCGCTGTTCTTCATCTTCTTGCTGTACTTCACAGCGCCTGCGCTTGCAGTGCTGGTCAAGTACGAGGTGTTCAACGTCCTGGTGGGCACCCCGTTTGACAAATTGCCAGCCTGGGTGGGTGCGTGGGCGAAGGTCGATCCTGCGTTGCTGTCGATTGCCGACATCAACAAGGACGGCATCTTCCAGCTGGGTGAAATGCGCATCGGTGGCGACATCATCGTGCTGGCCACGCCAGAGATCGCAGGCCTGCCCTACGTGATCTCGGGCATGGTAGCGGCTGGTGGCCTGGCAGCGGCGCTGTCCACGGCTGACGGCCTGCTGCTGACGATCGCCAACGCGCTCAGCCACGACCTGTACTACAAGATGATCGACCCCAACGCGTCCACAGCGCGCCGGGTGATGATCTCCAAGCTCTTGTTGCTGGTGGTGGCCCTGGCGGCAGCCTACGTGGCCTCGCTGAAGGTGGCGGACATCCTCTTCCTGGTGTCTGCAGCCTTCTCGCTGGCAGCGGCGGGCTTCTTCCCGGCGCTGGTGCTCGGCATTTTCTGGAAGCGCGCCACCAAGTGGGGTGCGGTGCTGGGCATGATCTCCGGCACGGTGATCACGTTCTACTACATGGCCACCACCCAGCCCTGGATGCGCGGCCTGTTCAACGTGACCTCGCCGATTGCTGACAACACCTGGTGGGGCATGCAGCCCATCGCGGCGGGTGTGTTCGGTGTGCCCCTGGGCTTCGCCGTGATCATCATCGTCAGCCTGCTGACCCCGGCTCCCAAGGCCGAGATCCAGGAACTGGTGGAGCACGTGCGCTACCCGAACCTGAAGCCTTCCAAGGCTTGATGGTGGTCTGACCGCCGCTTGCGCAGGCCGGTTCGCCCCCAGGGCGGCCGGCACCTTGCGCAAACTTTCCAACGCCCTCCGGTTAGTTCAGGAGGGCGTTGTGCTTTTTGAGCCTACAATCGTGGGCTTTTCGCCTTGCTGCACCCGTGTGATTCGACGCGTTGGGGGCAGCTTCCTTTCACGGAACCCACAAGGAGTGTTCATGCGTCACTATGAGATCGTTCTGTTGATCCATCCGGATCAGAGCGAGCAGGTTCCAGCCATGCTGGAGCGTTACAAGACCCTCATCACCAATGCCGGCGGCAAGGTGCACAGGGTCGAGGACTGGGGTCGGCGTCAGCTGGCCTATCTGATCCAGAAGCTTGCCAAGGCTCACTACCTCTGCCTCAACATCGAGTGCGGCCACGAGACCCTGACGGAGTTGGAAACGGGCTTCCGTTTCAACGATGCCGTGCTGCGCCACCTGACCGTGGCCAAGACCAAGGCCGAGACGGCTCCTTCCGTCATGATGAAGGTGGTGGAGCGCGAAGAGTCCCGCAAGGCTGTCCAGGAGGCTCAGGCCTGAGGACCTAGAGGGCGCTGACCACAGCTTCACCCCTGCCGGCGATGGCGCCTTGAACCGTCTGGTTCTGCAGGCATCGTTGGCTGAGCGGGGCGCGCTTCGCTACACACCCGCCGGTCTGCCGGCACTCGATCTGCAGCTGCAGCACGAGTCCGAGGTGTCGCACGAAGGGCAAGCCCGCAAGGTGACGCTGGAGTTGCGTGCCGTGGTGATCGGGTCGCTGGTGTCCAAAGTGGCTGCCCTGTCACTGGGTTCGCCCCTCACAGCTTCCGGATTTCTGGCACCGGCTCGAAACGGCAAAGGCATTCTGTTTCACATCACGGATCTGGCACTCTGAGTTGGCCGGATCGACCCAGTTCAACGTTTCAGTATCAAGGAGTTCACCATGCCCCCACCACGCGGTAAAGGCAAGTTTTCCAAGGACAAGCGCCCCAAGCGCAACCAGCAGTCGCTGCTGTTTCGGCGCAAGCGTTTCTGCCGCTTCACGGTTGCCGGCGTCGAAGAGATCGACTACAAGGATGTCGACACCCTGCGCGACTTCATCGGTGAGAACGGCAAGATCACGCCCGCTCGCCTGACCGGCACGCGCGCCATTTACCAGCGGCAATTGACCACCGCCATCAAGCGCGCGCGCTTCCTGGCCCTGGTGCCGTACTCTGACCTCCACAAGGTCTGAGGAGACTGACATGCAAGTGATTCTTCTGGACAAGGTGGCCAACCTGGGCAACCTGGGTGATGTTGTCAAGGTCAAGGACGGCTACGCTCGCAATTTCCTGATTCCTACACGCCGTGCGCGCCGCGCCACGGATGCGGCACTCAAGGAATTTGAAGCACGCCGGGCCGAACTGGAAAAAGTGGCTGCTGAGAAACTGTCCGCCGCGCAGGCATTGGGGGCGCAGATTTCCGGCAAGGTGGTGCGCATCGCCCAAAAGGCGGGCGTGGACGGACGCCTTTTCGGCTCCGTGACCAACCATGACATCGCCGAGGCTCTGACCAAGATGGGTCTGGGCGTGGCCAAGGCGCAAGTGCGCATGCCGGCGGGCCCTTTGAAGACGGTGGGCGAGTTCACCGTGTCGGTGGCCGCGCACACGGACGTCGTGGTCGACGTCTCGGTGCAGGTGGTCGCTCAAGCCGATTGAACCTGCGGGTTGGATGGCCGCAAGCCCGTTGGCGCTTTGCGGCCCCTCGGACTCAAGGCCGGCGCAAGCCGGCCTTTTTTCTTTCCGCTCCGCTGCCGTCGGGCGGCTTCTAGAATCAGGCGCCAGTCTGCACCGGGAGAAACGCACCATGGCCTCACAACGACGTGCTGCGGCTTCGGCTCCGGCAACTCCGCCGCCTGCGGGGCCGCGGGTGCTGAAGAAGTACCCCAACCGCCGGCTCTACGACACGCAGTCCAGCAGTTACATCACGCTGGCTGACGTGAAGCGCATGGTGATGCAGGCCGATCCCTTTGAGGTGCGGGATGCCAAGACGGGCGAAGACCTGACCCGCAGCATCCTGCTTCAGATCATTCTGGAAGAGGAGACGGAGGGCATGCCCATCTTCTCCACCCAGATGCTGGCGCAGCTGATCCGCTTCTACGGCCACGCCATGCAGGGCATGATGGGGGCGTACCTGGAAAAGAACCTGCAAACCTTCGTGGAACTGCAGGCCCGCTTTGCCCCGCCGGCCAAGGGCCTGTACGACCCCGCAGCCTTCACCCCCGAGGCCTGGACCCACTGGCTGCAGGGTCAGTCGCCCACGATGATGCAGAACCTGATGAGCCAGTACCTGGAGCAATCCGGCTCTTTGTTCGCGCAGATGCAGGAGCAACTCCAGCGCAACTCTGCGGGTTTGTTCGCAGGCATGCCCGGGTTCGCGGGAAAGCCTCCCGCTCAGCCTTGACCAACCTGGCCTGTTGCCGGCTTGCCGCTGAGGCCCCTGAAGCAAAGAGATGACCGACCCACAACTTCCTCAGCCCCCCCGCCCGGCACCGACCATCGGCTTTGTTTCGCTGGGCTGCCCCAAGGCGCTGACGGATTCCGAACTGATCCTCACCCAGCTGCGCGCCGAGGGCTACGAGACCCGCAAGACCTTCGCCGGGGCCGACCTGGTCATCGTCAACACCTGCGGGTTCATCGACGATGCTGTCAAGGAGAGCTTGGACACCATTGGCGAGGCCTTGGCGGAGAACGGCCGGGTCATCGTCACTGGTTGCCTGGGCACCAAGGCCGGGCAGGATGGCGGCAATCTGATCCGCGAGGTGCACCCCAAGGTGCTGGCCGTCACCGGGCCGCACGCCACCCAGGAAGTGATGGATGCGGTGCATCTGCACGTGCCCAAGCCACATGATCCTTTCATCGATCTGGTGCCCGAGGCGCGAGGTGTGGCCGGCATCAAGCTCACCCCGCGGCACTACGCTTACCTCAAGATCAGCGAAGGCTGCAACCACCGCTGCACCTTCTGCATCATCCCCAGCATGCGTGGCGACCTCGTATCGCGCCCCATTGGTGATGTGCTCAACGAGGCGCGGGCGCTGTTCGAGTCGGGCGTCAAGGAGTTGCTCGTCATCAGCCAGGACACCAGCGCCTACGGGGTGGACGTCAAGTACCGCACCGGCTTCTGGGACGGCCAGCCCGTCAAGACGCGGCTGGTGGACCTGTGCGAAAAGCTGGCCTTGCTGGCCGAGCCTCACGGTGCCTGGGTGCGCCTGCATTACGTCTACCCCTACCCGCACGTGGACGAGGTGTTGCCGCTGATGGCCGAAGGACGCATCCTTCCGTACCTGGACGTTCCGTTCCAGCATGCCCACCCCGACGTCCTGAAGCGCATGAAGCGCCCGGCCAGTGGGGAGCGCAACCTGGAGCGTCTGGAGCGGTGGCGTGCCGTCTGCCCGCAGTTGGTGGTGCGCTCGACCTTCATCGCCGGTTTCCCCGGCGAGACCGAGGCCGAGTTCGACGCCTTGCTGGACTTCATGCGCCAGGCGCGCATCGACCGCGCCGGATGCTTTGCCTATTCGGCCGTCGAGGGAGCCGTGGCCAACGAACTGCCCGGGCTGCTGCCCCAGGCCGAGCGCGAGCAGCGGCGGGCCCGCTTCATGGCGGTGGCCGAGGAAGTATCGGCCGCGAAGTTGCGCGAGCGCGTGGGCGCCACCATGCAGGTGTTGGTGGATTCGGCGCCGGCCTTGGGCCGCAAGGGCGGAGCAGGGCGCTCTTATGCCGATGCACCCGAGATTGACGGTACCGTCCACCTGCTGCCGCCCGAGAAGGCCTCCAAGACCTTGAAGGTGGGCGAGTTCACCAAGGCCCGTGTGGTGGCCACGCAGGGCCACGATCTGGTGGCGCAGCCGATCTGACAGCCCGCGCTGCGGTGGCGGCCCCTGAAGTCCAGTGCTGGAGACAAACAACAAATGACGCAGAAACTGCCTGAACAGGCCGGCCTTGCCGGTCACGGCCTGACCCCGCAGGACCCCATCACCCAGCAGATCCACCATCCGTACAGCCCCCCGTCGGGGTTCGAGGCCTTTCCTCCTGCGGTGCACAAGGCCTCCACGGTCATGTTCAAGGACGTGGCCGCTCTGCGCTCGCGCACGCTGCAGGGCAAGAAGGGTTACACCTACGGGCTGCACGGCACGCCCACCACCTACACGCTGGAGCAGCGCATCGCCAGCCTGGAAGGCGGCTTGCACTGTGAGTTGGCGCCCAGCGGACTGGCTGCCATCACCATCGTCAACATGGCCTTTCTCAAGGCGGGGGACGAGGTGCTGTTGCCGGCCAACGTGTACGGCCCTTCCAAGGAGCAGGCGCGGGCGTTGCTGAGCGGCTGGGGCATTTCCTGGCGCCTGTACGACCCGATGGACCCGGCCGGGCTGGCGGCCATGCTGCGCCCGAACACCCGCCTGGTGTGGGTAGAGGCCCCGGGCTCCGTGACCATGGAGTTTCCCGACCTCACGGCGCTGGTGGCGGCGGCCAAGTCGCAAGGCGCGGTGTGCGCGCTGGACAACACCTGGGGGGCAGGACTGGCCTTCCGTGCCTTCGACGTGGGCGTGGACGTCTCCATGCACGCGCTGACCAAATACCCCTCAGGCGGGGCGGATGTGCTCATGGGCTCGGTGGTGACGCGCGATGAGGCGCTGCACCAGCGGATTCATCAGGCCCATGCCACCTTGGGCATCGGCGTGGCGGCCAATGACTGTGAGCTGGTGCTGCGCTCGCTGCCCAGCATCCGGGTGCGCTATGACGCCCATGACCAGTCCGCGCGCGCGCTGGCGGCTTGGCTGGGTGACCAACCGCAGATCACCCAGGTGCTACACCCCGCGGTGCCCGGCTCTCCGGGCCACGAGCACTGGAAGCGGCATTGCCAGGCCGCCGCCGGGTTGTTCTCGGTCATGTTCGATGCGCGCCTGGAGGCGCGGCAGGTGGATGCCTTCGTTGATGCCCTCCAGCTGTTCCACCTGGGCTACTCCTGGGGTGGCCCGATGAGCCTGGCGGTGCCTTATGACCTGCGGGCGATGCGTGAGCCTGGGCAGGTGATGCCGGGCCACCTGGTACGTTTCTCCATCGGCTTGGAGGCGGTAGAAGATTTGCGGGCGGACCTTCAGCAGGCGCTGTCGCGCGCGTTTTGACCGCCTGACCTGCGGTCGTCGCACGATCGTCAAGGGGGGACTGCTACGCGAGACGTCCGGTGCGGCTTCAACCTGCCGCGGGCGATGAGACCTTGTGGCGCATCAGGCGCTGCTTTTCGCGGTCCCAGTCGCGCTTCTTCTCGGTGTCGCGCTTGTCGTGCTGAGCCTTGCCCTTGGCCAGGGCAATCTCCACCTTGACCCGACCGGCCTTGTAGTGCAGGTTCAGCGGCACCAGGGTGAATCCGCGCTGCTCCACCTTCCCCACCAGGCGCTTAATCTGTTCCTTGTGCATCAGCAGTTTGCGGGTGCGGTCGGCCATCGGGTTGACATGCGTGGAGGCCTCGCGCAGCGCATTGATCCGGCAGCCGATCAGGAAGAGCTCGCCGTCGCGGATGAGCACATAGCCATCGGTCAGTTGCACCTGCCCGGCGCGAACGGCCTTGACCTCCCAGCCCTCCAGCACCAGCCCGGCCTCGTAGGCCTCTTCGATGTGGTACTCGAACCGTGCGCGGCGGTTTTCCGCAATGTGGGGGACTTGCTGTGACATCGGATGAGTGGACCCTGTGATGGATCCCTCGGACCCCTTGCCTACAATGGTTCGATTGTATGAAGCACGTCAAACGGTCGGTCCTGCTGTGGTACTCACCCAGGGAGATGTACGACCTGGTGACGGGCATCGAGCGCTATCCCGAGTTTCTGCCTTGGTGCAGCCGGGCGGAATTGCTTGAGCGCAGCGAAGGGGCCGTGACGGCACGTCTGAGCTTGGCTTATGCCGGCGTGCGTCACGCCTTCACCACGCGCAACGAACACCTTGCGGATGAGTCGGTCCGCATGCGGCTGGTAGACGGACCGTTTTCGGTACTGGACGGGGTGTGGGTCTTCCGCCCCATCGCCTCTGCGGGCACAGACCGTCCGGCTTGCCGCGTGGAACTGGACCTTCGCTACGCATTCTCCAACCGCGCTTTGGAACTGGTGGTCAGCCCGGTGTTCGACAAGGTGGCCAATACCTTTGTCGACTCCTTCGTCAGCCGTGCCGAGCAGGTGTACGGCGCCCGATGATCCGCGTTGAGTTTGTCTGCAGTCCGGCAGCGCGCCAGGTGGTGACCTTGCCGCTCCACTTGCCAGCAGGCTCCACGTTGCAGCAGGCCCTGCAGCAGGCTGCGGCCGATCCGAGGGCCGCCTTCCTGGCCGCTGGCGCTTGGGATGCCGGCCTGTGGGGCCGCCGTCAACCTGGGTCTACCGTGCTCCAGGATGGTGACCGGGTGGAAGCCTACCGGCCGCTGCGCTGTGACCCCAAGGAAGCGCGACGCCTGCGCTACCGGCAGGGCGCTGCGCCGGCGAGGCGTGTGAAGCCGGCGCCCTGAGCGACCGCAGCGCTCTCGCCTGGGCCAGCGCCCACAGCGCTGTTGTGCCTTGCTTGCCCATCGGTATCGGCGCATGCAAGTGTGTTGTCGGGGCAGTCCTGCCGCCTTGGCTTTCTATAATCTCCCTTTGTCCCTGGAGTCCTCCCGGCCATGCGCCTTCTCGGCAAAGCGCTCACCTTCGACGATGTGTTGCTGGTGCCCGCGTACTCCCAGGTGTTGCCTCGTGACACCGATCTCTCCACCCGGCTGTCCCGCAACATCCGCCTGAACCTGCCGTTGGTGTCCGCAGCCATGGACACGGTGACCGAAGCCCGTTTGGCCATCGCCATTGCGCAAGAAGGCGGTGTGGGCATCGTCCACAAGAACCTCAGTCCGCGCCAGCAGGCCGCCGAGGTGGCCCGGGTCAAACGCTATGAATCAGGCGTGTTGCGCGACCCGATCACGATCACCCCCGACGCGACAGTACGGCAGGTCATCGCGCTGTCACGGCAGCACGGTTTCTCAGGGTTCCCGGTGCTGGAAGGTAAGACGGTGGTGGGCATCGTCACCAACCGCGACCTGCGCTTCGAGACCCGGCTGGACGTGCCGGTGCGCGAGGTGATGACCCCTCGGGAGCGCCTGATCTGGGTGCACGAAGGTGCCACCATCGAAGAAGGCAAGGCCCTGATGCACCGTCACCGCCTGGAGCGCGTGCTGGTGGTGAACGAGGCCTTCGAGTTGCGCGGGCTGATGACGGTCAAGGACATCACCAAGCAGACCGACTTTCCCAACGCTGCGCGAGATGCTCGCGGCCAATTGCGCGTGGGCGCCGCGGTGGGCGTGGGGGAGGGCACCGAGGAGCGCGTTGAACTGCTGGTGCGCGCCGGAGTGGACGCCATCGTCGTGGACACCGCACACGGCCACAGCCAGGGCGTGATCGAGCGCGTGCGCTGGGTCAAGCGCAACTTCCCGCAGGTGGACGTGATTGGCGGCAACATCGCCACGGGCGCGGCGGCCACGGCGCTGGTGGAAGCCGGGGCTGATGCGGTGAAGGTGGGAATCGGGCCGGGGTCCATCTGCACCACGCGCATCGTGGCAGGCGTGGGCGTGCCGCAGATCACCGCCATCGACAACGTGGCCACGGCCCTGCGCGGCAGCGGCGTGCCGCTGATCGCTGACGGCGGCATCCGCTACTCCGGCGACATCGCCAAGGCGGTGGCCGCGGGCGCCAGTACGGTCATGATGGGTGGCATGTTTGCAGGCACCGAAGAGGCGCCGGGCGAAGTCATCCTGTACCAGGGGCGCAGTTACAAGAGCTACCGCGGCATGGGGTCCATCGGCGCCATGAAGGCTGGCTCGGCCGACCGCTACTTCCAGGAAGCCGACGAGACGGCTAACCCCAACGCCGACAAGCTGGTGCCTGAAGGCATCGAGGGCCGCGTGCCCTACAAGGGCTCGATGGTGGCCATCGTCTACCAGATGGCCGGGGGTTTGAGAGCGTCCATGGGCTATTGCGGCTGCGCAAGCATCGAGCAGATGCACGGCAAGGCCGAGTTCGTCGAGATCACCTCGGCTGGCATCCGCGAGAGCCACGTCCACGACGTGCAGATCACCAAGGAAGCTCCGAATTACCGCAGTGAATGAGGCCCCGCCGGTGACCGAAAGCGGCTCCGCGCCGGTGGACGACCGCCGCCGTCAGGCGGCCATGCCCTTCATCCTGATCACGGTGCTGATCGACATGGTGTCGATCGGCATCATCGTGCCGGTGCTGCCTGCGCTCATCGGCACCTTCAGCGTCTCACCGTCCGACCAGGCCCTCTGGGTAGGTGTGGTCAGCTTTGCCTTCGGCATCGCCAACTTCTTCGGCGCGCCGCTGCTGGGCGCGCTGTCAGACGCCTGGGGGCGGCGCAAGGTGTTGCTGCTCGGGTTTTGTGGCCTGGCGCTGAACTTCTTTGCCACGGCGCTGGCCACCAGCTTGTGGATGCTGATCGCGGTGCGCTTGGTGGGTGGGGCGATGCAGGCCAATGCCGCCGTGGCCAACGCCTACGTGGCCGACATCACGGCGCCCGAGGGCCGTGCCAAGCGCTTCGGCATGCTGGGAGCCATGTTCGGGCTCGGCTTCATCATCGGGCCGGCCGCCGGCGGTCTGCTGGGTGCCATCGACATCCATCTGCCCTTCTTTGTCGCGGGCGGGTTGTCGCTGCTGAACCTGGCTTATGGCTGGTGGGTGTTGCCAGAGTCGCTGCCCCCTGAGAAGCGCCGTCCGTTCGAGTGGAAGGCTGCCAATCCTTTGAAGGCCTTCACAGCACTGGTGGGCTTGCCCGGCATCGGCAAGGTGGTGGGCGTCATTGCCTGCACAGGCCTGGCCCAGGGCGTGCTCTACAACGTCTGGGTGTTGCACAACACCTTCAAGTTCGGCTGGGATACCCAGGCCAACGGCTGGTCCCTGGCGGCAGTGGGTGTGGTGTCGGTCATCGTCCAGGGCTTTCTTCTGGGCAAACTGCTCAAGCGCTTCCCGCCGCGACGTCTGGTGGTGATGGGGCTTGTGTCCTCCACTTCGGCCTACTTTCTGTGGGGCGCCGCCTCTCAGGGGTGGATGATGTATGCCGTGATCTTCGCCAACCTTCTGGGCTTCACCGTGACAGCTTCGGTTCAAAGCCTGGTGTCCGCCGCCGCGGACGCGAAGACCCAGGGTCAGACGATGGGGTCGGTCAGCTCGCTCAACAGCCTGACGGCAGTGGTGGCACCTGTGTTGGCTTCACCCGTGCTGATGGCGGTATCGCACCTGCCGCAGGGCGATTGGCGTATCGGTGCGCCGCTGTATTTTGGCGCGGCATTGCAGTTCACGGCCCTGCTGCTGGCCTGGCTCCACTTCAGGTCCACAAGATGACCCTGCACGACAAGATCCTCATCCTCGACTTCGGCTCCCAGGTCACGCAGCTGATTGCGCGCCGCGTGCGCGAGGCGCACGTCTATTGCGAGATCCACCCCAACGACGTCTCGGACGAATTCATCCGGGCGTTCGCGCCCCGGGGGGTGATCCTCTCCGGCAGCCACGCCAGCACCTACGAAGACCATCAGCTGCGCGCGCCGCAGGCGGTGTGGGACCTGGATGTGCCCGTGCTGGGCATCTGCTACGGCATGCAGACCATGGCGGTGCAACTGGGGGGCCAGGTAGCGTGGAGTGACCATCGTGAATTCGGTTATGCCGAGGTGCGTGCCCGCGGCCACACCCGCCTGTTTGATGGCATCGAGGACTTCCGTACCGCCGAGGGCCACGGCATGCTCAAGGTGTGGATGAGCCATGGCGACAAGGTCACCGAGCTGCCGCCGGGCTTCAAGCTGATGGCCAGCACGCCCAGTTGCCCCATCGCCGGCATGGCCGACGAGGCCCGCGGCTACTACGCGGTGCAGTTCCACCCTGAAGTGACGCACACGGTGCAGGGCCGGGCCATGCTGGAGCGCTTCGTGCTGGGCATCTGTGGTTCCCGACCAGACTGGGTGATGAAGGATCACGTCGCCGAGGCGGTGACCGCCATCCGCGAGCAGGTGGGCGACGAGGAGGTGATCCTGGGCCTGTCGGGCGGGGTGGATTCCAGCGTGGCCGCCGCACTGATCCACCGGGCCATTGGCGACCAACTCACCTGCGTCTTCGTGGACCATGGTCTGCTGCGCCTCAATGAAGGCGACATGGTGATGGACATGTTCCAAGGACAGCTCCACGCGCGGGTGATCCGCGTGGACGCCAGTGAGCTGTTCCTCAAGGAACTCGCCGGCGTGAGCGACCCCGAGGCCAAGCGCAAGATCATCGGCCGGCTGTTCGTCGATGTGTTCAAGGCCGAGGCCGCCAAGCTCAAGGCGGGCGACGGCGGCCACAAAGGCGGGGATGTGAGTCGCGCCGTCAAAGGCGCGACGTTCCTGGCGCAGGGCACCATCTACCCCGACGTCATCGAGTCCGGTGGGGCCAAGACCAAGAAGGCCACCACCATCAAGAGCCACCACAACGTGGGCGGCCTGCCGGAGCAACTGGGCCTGAAGCTGCTGGAGCCCCTGCGCGACCTGTTCAAGGACGAGGTGCGCGAGCTGGGCGTGGCCCTGGGCCTGCCGCACGAGATGGTCTACCGCCATCCCTTCCCCGGGCCGGGGCTGGGGGTCCGCATCCTGGGCGAAGTGAAGAAGGAATACGCCGACCTGCTGCGACGGGCCGATGCGATCTTCATCGACGAGTTGCGTCGCACCATCGACCCGTCCACGGGCAAGAGCTGGTACGACCTGACCAGCCAGGCCTTCACCGTCTTCCTGCCCGTGAAGAGTGTGGGCGTGATGGGCGATGGCCGCACCTACGACTACGTGGTGGCCCTGCGCGCCGTGCAGACCAGCGACTTCATGACAGCCGACTGGGCCGAGCTGCCGTACTCGCTGCTGAAGAAGGTGTCCAGCCGCATCATCAACGAAGTCCGAGGGATCAACCGGGTCACGTATGACGTGAGTTCGAAGCCGCCGGCGACGATTGAGTGGGAATGATTCGGCGTCTTTCTAGGACTATCGAAGACGGTCGAGAAACAGTCTTAAGTTGTTGATCTGTATAGATATAAATCTGTCGAGATCTATCGGGGACTATCGGGGGGATGAGGTTCAGATTGACGGTAGTTCTGGCGGTAGATCCTGAGTGGCTAGGGTCCCCGAAATTTCTACCGTCACACCGGATCAAGTCGTGACGGTATAGAAAAGACAAGAAATGTCATGTGGGACAAGCACTTAGCGTCGATGTAGCCGCTTCTTTCGGATGACGGTAGAATTCTCCGCCAAGGAGGGATCGCCGATGCTGTCAGATGGCACGCTACGAGGGCTGAAGCCGCAGGCTTCGCTCTACAAGGTCGCCGACCGTGACGGGCTCTACGTGGTCGTCACCCCGCGCGGCACCATCAGCTTCCGGATGGACTACCGCCTGAACGGGCGGCGCGAGACGCTCACCATCGGTCGCTACGGCACGAAGGACGGGATCTCGCTGCTGATGGCTCGGGAGCGCTGCATGGAGGCACGCAAGGCCATCGCCCAGGGCGTGTCACCTGCCCAGGAAAAGCAGCGCGAGAAGAGCCGGCTGGCCGAGGCGCAGACCTTCGGCGAGTACACCAAGCGCTGGCTGGCCGAGCACCGGATGGCGGACAGCACCAAGGCCATGCGCAAGACGGTCATCGACCGGGACATCCTGCCGGTCTTCCAGAACCGCCGCATGGCCGAGATCGGGCCCGAGGACCTGCGCGCCCTGTGCGCCAAGATCAAGGGGCGCGGTGCGCCGGCCACGGCCGTCATCGCCCGCGAGATCGTCAAGCTCGTGTTCGCCTACGCCGCCATGCACGGCGAGAAGGCACCGAACC
>Ga0315900_10007364_pt1 | contig 14467 bp, 9 predicted proteins | sample LakEriMetagenome_FD_203521 | JGI IMG/M metagenome (GOLD analysis project Ga0315900, IMG submission 203521) | Freshwater fungal communities from buoy surface, Lake Erie, Ohio, United States - Buoy 12 MA114 | ecosystem: Environmental > Aquatic > Freshwater > Lake > Lake biofilm | place: USA: Lake...
TGCTGCTGCTGGGCTTCGTGGCGCTGCTGGCGATGTTTCTCGTCGTGGCGCCGCTGATCCGCAAGGAGTCCGCCGAACTCGCCGCCCGCGTGCCGGCCCTGCTCGCGCGGCTCGACGCCTGGCTGGCTCCGATGCTCCAGGCGTGGCTCGGCCGGGAGGTGCATGTCGATTTCGAATCCCTCAAGGCGCTCGTCACCGAGAAGGTGCAGGGCAGTGACGGGCTCTTCGGGAAGCTCCTCTCCTCGGCCCGCATCGGCGGCCTGGCGGTGGCGGGCTGGATCGGCACGCTGGTGCTCATCCCGGTGGTGCTCTTCTACCTGCTCGTGGATTGGCACGACATCGTGGCCCGCGTCGATCACCTCGTGCCCCGGCGGTTGCACGGGCAGGTGCGGAGCATCGTCGGTGAGGTCAACGCCGTGCTCGCGGAGTTTCTTCGCGGCCAGCTGGCGGTGATGGGCCTGCTCGCCGCCTACTACGCGGGCGGCCTGTGGCTGGGGGGCGTCGAGTTCGCACTGCCGATCGCGCTGGTGGCCGGCGGCCTGGCGTTCGTGCCGTACCTCGGTTTCGGCACGGGGCTGGCGCTGGCGCTGATGGTGGCGGCGCTGCAGCCCGATGCGGCGCGGAATCTCGTCGTCGTGGCGGTCGTGTTCGGCGTCGGCCAGCTGCTCGAGAGCTTCGTGCTCACGCCGCGGATCGTCGGCCAGCGGATCGGCCTCCATCCGCTGGCGGTGGTGTTCGCGCTCTTGGCGTTCGGCCATGTGTTCGGGTTCTTCGGCGTGCTCCTCGCCCTGCCGGCCTCGGCCGTGCTGCTCGTCGGCCTGCGGCACCTCAAGGATGCCTATGTCGCGAGCCCGTTCTACGGCGCGGGCTGACGGTCACTCCGCCTTGCGGCAGCGGACGAGCGTGCGGACGGCGAAGGCGGTGCCGTACTGCATGTGGTAGTCGTAGAACGGGTAGTCCCACCAGCAGCCGTTGGGCTCCTGGAGCGGCAGGAGGATCCGCGCGAGCTGGTCCTGCAGCGGCGGCCGCACCGCGGCGGGCAGCGACTCGATGCACTCGGCCGCGTAGAAGTGGCCGTAGAAGAAGAAGTAGCCGGCGACGGCGAACCACGACTCGTGCGGGATCGGCTTCTTGCGGCCCAGGTCGAGCCAGCCGTTGCGGGCGAAGAGCCGCTCCAGCCAGGCGACCGTCGCGGCGTCGGTGACATCCTTGTCGCCGAGCCGGCGGAGCAGGGCGTTGCAGGCCTGGGAGCGGCCGAGGCTGCCGGCGGGGAGGTTCACCGGATGCTGTGGCACGTACTTGAGGTATTCGCCATACAGATAGCTGCGGTCGGGCTTCATCTGCCGGCGGACGGATGCCAGGCCCCGGTCGAAGAGCTTCTGCGGCACGTCGATGCCGAGGTCGCGGGCATCGGCCAGCGCGAGCAGCACCGTCGCGGTCGTGAAGCTGTTGGGGCTGCCGGCCGGCTTCTTCGAGCCGACGTCGAAGTCGTAGTAGCCCCAGCCGCCGTCGACCGTTTCGTAGCGGTCGAGGAGTTCCACCTGGCCCTTGATGCAGTCCACGATCCGGGCCTGCGCTGCGGCGTCGCCGGCCTGGCGGCGGTGGAGCAGGGCCAGGGCCTCGATGCCGTAGGCATGCCCCCAGACGTTGTACAGCGCGTCGGGCGTCGCCCGGCGCAGCTTCGGCAGCCGTTCCAGTAGCCAGGCCGCGCCGCGATCGATGGCCCGGGCTGCGGCCTCGTCGTCGCGGCCCGATTCGATCAGCGCGGAGACGCACAGCGCCGTCACGCCGGCGCGGAAGGCGTGATGGCCGCCCGGCGGCGGGGCGTAGATGTCGATGCCCCCCTTCGAGTTGTCGGCCGAGCCCCACGAGCCGTCTTCGCGCTGGCTGTCGAGGAGGAACTTCACGCCGCGGTCGAGCGCCGCCTCGAGGTCCGCCGCCGGGAGCGGCTCGACCGCCGCTGGCTTCGGTCCGACCTCGGCCTGCGTCGGTGCCGCCGGTTCGGCCCCGGCGACACACGTCGCGAGCGCGCCGGCCGCGATCGCGGCGGCGCAGGTGAAGGCGCGGCGGTGCAGGCGGGTGGCGGCGGTCACTTGCTCGAAGCGGCCGGGGTGGCGGTGGCGGGCGTGTTGGCGGCGGCGGGCGCCTTGTCGGCCTCCGGCTTGGCTGCCGGCTCGGCCTTCGCGGCCGCCGGCTCCTTGCGGGCCGGCGCCGGCTTCTCCAGCAGAATCTCCTCGCCCACGGCGAGGCCGGCCGTGATCTCGGTGAGCTCGTCATTCGCACGGCCCACGGCCACGGTCCGCTTCACCGCGTCCTTGCCCGGCTCGGGCACCACGAGGACGTACCGCTTCGCGTCATCGAGCTCCTCGACGAACACGGCCTTGCGTGGCACGGCGAGCACCTCCGGTCGGAAGTCGGCGACCACGCGGACGTCGGCCTCCATGCCCGCGACCAGGTGCGGCCGCTCGTCGGCCAGGTCGATGACGGCCTCGAATCGGCCGGGACCGATCGGCACGGCCGAGACGCTCCGCACCCGGCCCACGAGCGGCGGCTCGGGGAACGCCCGCGGCGCCACCTTGGCGACGGCGTTGACCGGCATGCGGCCCAGATCCTTCTCCGCCACCACCGAGCGGAGGTGAAGCTTTCCCCCGCCGACGATCGTGATCACCGGCTCCCGTGGATCGAGCGGAGCACCCGGGCGCAGCCGTTGGGCGGCCGCCTCGCCGTCGATCCATTTGCCCTGCCGCCAGCGGCCGTAATACACCACGCCGTCGGTCGGCGCGGTGAGCGGCAGCCGCCGCCGGTCGGTCTTCAGGTCGGCGAGTTGGGCGGCGGCCTTGCGCCGCTCGTTGGTCGATTTCTCCAGCTCGAGCCGCAGCTTGTCGAGGGCCAGCGGCAGGGTCGCTGCGGCATGCTCCTGTTCGAGGATGGCGGCCTCCGCGGTCTTGCGGATCGATTCCAGCCGCCGCGGCAGGCCGAGCGTGGTCGAACGCTCGTGGTTGTCGCGGGCGAACTTCTCGTACAGCCGGGCCACCTCGGCCTGAAACCGGGCCCGCTTGAGCACGATCGCCTCGGTCTCCTCGGTGAGGTCGTCCTGCTCGTACATCTTCTCGAGCTGCGCGAGCTCCTCCTCGGCATTCTCGCGGCTGAAGGTGGACATCTTCAGGTTGGCGTCGTTCGCCGCCGTGGCCAGCGCCTGCTCCTTCTCCTCGTACCGCTTCAGGTCTTCCTCCGCGATCCGTCGGACGCGGCTGGCGAACTCCAGCTGGCGGGGCGTGGCCTTCTCCAGGGCCGCGAGCTCCCGCTCCATGAGGGAGTGGGTCAGGTCGGCGATCCGCATGCCGATCTCCAAGTCGCGGATCGATTCATCGAACTTGTCGGTCTCTACGGTGACGACGACGTCTCCCTTCCCGACCCGGGTGCCGTGCGGCACCGCTTCCGTGACGACCAGTTGCGTCAATCGCCTGGGGTCGAGGCGGAGCTCGACCATGTTCGGCGACTCGAACACACCTTCGAGCCGGGCCTCGATCCGCAAGGGCACGAGCCCGACGCGGTGGGTGGCAGAGGCCGACTTGGCCGCCGGATCGGTGGCAGGGACCGACTTCGCTGCCGGGTCGGCGGCCATGACCGGAAGGAAGGCTGCGGCGCCGAGCAGGCAGGCGAGGAGGGCGACCGTGCGGCGGAGCATGATGCTGTTCCGGGGGGAATCGTGGGCGGCAGCGGACGCACCGCGAGCCGATCCTACGCTACCCACGTGCCCGGCGCGGGTCAAACAGTCGTCCTCCGCCGTCCATGGTCATGGCGCCGTCGCGAAGCACCACACGGTGCCGTCGTCGGAGGCGATGACGACGCGGCCCGCGGCAACGGCGGCGCCGGCGTTGAAGCCCCCGCCCGCGTCGAACTCCCACCGCGGCTCCCCCGTGGTGGCATCGAGGACCATGATCTTGCCGGCGGCGTCGGCGACGATCGCCGCGGGCCGCGGATCGGCGGCGCCACGGCGCGGGTCGGTGATGCCGACGACGACGGGAGATGCGTCGACGCGGCCGCGCATCGGCCGGCGCCACGACCGCGCGCCGTCGGCCGTGGCGAAGGCCTCGACCGCGCGGCGGCGGGACCCGACGATCGCCAGCCCGTCGGCCAGCGCCGCGCTCGAGCGGTAGGCCTGGCCGGCCGCGGCCGGTGCCGCCCGCCAGACGGTCGCGGCTTTGACGAAGTCGATGGCGAAAAAGGCGCCCCCCTCGGTGCCGAAGAACACGCGGTCGCCCAGCACGGCCGGCGTGGTGCCCGTCGGCCCGTCGATCGGCACGGCCGCCTGCTCCTTGCCGGTGGCGGCGTCGATGACGTGGAGTTTTCCGTCGCAGCCGGCGATGAACACGCGGTCGCCTGCGGCGGTCCGGGCCACGACCGGCGCACAGCGGATCTGGTCGGCGATCGAGTGTTTCCAGACGAGCGTGCCGTCCGCGAGATCCAGGCAGGAGAGTGACGCATCCTGTGAGCCGACGAGGACGCGGTCCCCGGCGGCGGTCGGCAGGATCGTCGGGCCGCCGGAGATTTCGCCCTCGGTCTCGTACTCCCAGACCACCTTGCCGGTGCCGCGGTCGAACGCCCTGACGACGCCGGTGTCGTCGCCGACGATCACCAGCGCCGATCCGTGGGCCGGCGACACGGCGGCCGCCGACGGAAAGCCCGCAGCCTCCGCCTTGAACGACCACCGCGTCGCCCCGTCGGTCAACGCCAGCGCGTGGAACGTGCCGTCGAGGTCGCCGAGGTAGATCGTGCCGTCCGCGATCACCGGCACCGCGCCGAAGGCGGTCTTCTCGAACGTACGGTGCCACGCCTCGGCCAGCGGCAGGGCGAGCACGGCGGCGGAGCGGCCGGTGCCGGCGAGTGATCCGCGGACCAGCGGCCAGGCGTCGGCGGGCGCCGCGTCGAACGTGGGTTCCTGCGCCGCCGCGCCGCCGGCGACGAGGGCCAGTGTCAGCACGCAGGGCAGGAGACGGAGGGTCATCGGGCCGATCCGCGATTGTGAAGCGCGCGTGGTCCAAGAAGCCCCGGGCGCCGCCCCGACACTCATCGCACGGCCTCGTACAGGGCGGCGAGGTCGGTGACGGCGACCGGTCGTGGATTGAAGCCGCCCGTCCACTGGGTCGCCGCGGCCGCCGCCAAGGCGGGCACGTCGGGCGCCGCGATGCCGACCGCGGCGAGGGATGCCCGCAGGCGGGCGGCCCCCAGCAGGTTTGCGAGCCAGGCGGCGAGCCGGTCGCCGGCGGCGTCGGCCGGGACTGCGATGCCCACGTCGGCGAGCAGGTCGGCATACAGCGGGCCGCACGTCGGGCCATTGAACCGCACCACGTGCGGGAGCATCAGCCCCACCGCCTGGCCGTGGGCCACGCCGTGCGCGGCGGTGAGCGGATTGGCGAGGGCGTGGGCCGCGCCGAGCATCGCGTTCTCGATCGCCAATCCGGCCCAGGCCGCGCCCAGTTGCACGGCCGCCCGGTCGGGGATCGTGCCGCCGTCGGCGAGCACCGCGGGCAGATGGCGGGCGAGCAGCCGCCAGGCCTCGCGGGAAAAGATCCGTGAGGCGGGCGTGGCGGCCCGGCTGACATGGCTCTCCACCGCGTGCGACACCGCGTCGATGCCGGTGAGCGCCGCGAGCGAAAGCGGCTGCGTGAGCGTGAGGTTGACGTCGAGGATCGCCACGCGAAACGCGGCCCGCGGATCGCCGCAGGCCATCTTCATGCCCGTCTCGACGTCGGTCACCAGGGCGAACGACTGTGTCTCGCTGCCAGTGCCGGCGGTCGTGGGCACACCGATCGACGGCAGCATCGGCCCCCGCGCGGTGCCGCGGCCCTTGTAGTCCTGGATCCGGCCGCCGCAGGAGAGGAGAAAGTTGATCCCCTTCGCGCAGTCCATCGAACTGCCGCCGCCAAGGCCGACGATCAGGTCGGGACGGAAGTCGCGGGCCACCGCCGTGCCGGCCTCGATCTGCGTGCTCGCGGGGTTCTCGCCGAAGCCGGTGAACAGGCAGGTGGCGATGCCCGCCTCCTCCAGCGACTCGATGCCCGCCGCCGCATGGCCCGCATCCACGATGCCCGGATCGCTGGTCACGACCGCCCGGGTCGCACCCAGTTCGCGGGCCAGTTCACCGAGGCGGCCGAGCGTGCCCGGCCCGACGACGAGCCGTGGCCCACCGCGAAACTCGAACTCCGCCACCGGTTGTCGGGCCGAAGCCGTCACGGGGCCCTCGCTCAGCGGGCCGCCGCGGCGGCCCGGGATGGTTCAGTCGCAGTCCCTGCCGCCGCCACTTGCAGCGCCCGCGACCGATAGAGGAAGTCGATGATGTTGCCCTCGTGCGGCTGGAGCCAATCGAGCTTCGTCGTGGGAATCGGGCCGAGGTTGAGCCGGTCGATATGCGTGCAGTCGATGAGCCGGCGTTGGAAGGCCGCGTCGGCGGTGATCGCCGTGCAGACCAGCGTGGGGCCGATCGCCTCCAGCATCTTCTGCTCCGGGCACGCGACCACGCTCACGAAGGGGAACATGTATTCCGCCCGCGCGATCTCCGGCTCCGGGCTCGTGCAGTGAACGACCGTCGGCCGCAGCCAGCCGCACCGCTCACCCTCCACGAAGCGGTCGCCGTAGGCGGCCGTCGCATGCGTCACGCCGGCCGCCTTGAGCAGCCCCTCGATCTGCCCCCAGATCGCCTTGGCGGCGCCGGGGATCGTGAAGGCGGCGAGCTTCGCCTCCGGGTCGTCGGGCGGCTTGACCGCGACCGGACCGAGCCGCTCGGCGAGCGCCGCCGCGATGGCCTGCGTATGGCGGCTGGCGTAGATGGCCGACGCATTGATGCATCCGCGGCCGCTGTTGATCGCCACGCTCTCGGCCATGACGTCGATGAACCGCTCCCACTCGTCCACGCAGTCGTCGCCGAGGATGATCTTCGAGAAGCCGGGGCCATGCACCTGCACGCCGGGATTGCCGCGGTACTGCTCCACCGTCTTCGCGCTGCCGAAGATCATGCTCCGGCGGCAGCCGGCGAGGATGCCGGCGCCCACGTCGGTGGCTCCTGGATAGAGGCTGATCGCCTCGGCGGGGATGCCGGCTTCCACCATGCACGCCGCCATGCGGTAGGGCGTCCAGGGCTCCTGGCTGCCCGGCTTCATGACGAGCCCGACGCCGAGGGCGATCACCGGCAGCCAGAGCGTGTGCACGCCCGGCGAGTTCGACGGCAGCACGAGGCCGAGTACCGGCGACTGGGCCTGGTAGCTGACCGTCACCCCGCGGTGCTCGACGCCGTGGCCCGTCCAGAGGATCTGCGTGTCGAGGCCACGCGACAGGGCGTCGAGGATCCGGTCCATGTTCGAGAGCACGAACATGTTCTTTTGCATGTTGGCCCGGCAGAGGCTCTCCGGCAGCCCCGTCGTGGCCGACTGCTGCTTCACGAAGTCGTGGGGCGACTGCTTCACGTCGCCGACCGTCACGGTGCCGTTGGCGTAGAGATTGCCGGCCGTCTGCAACCGCTCGACGATCTCTTCGGGGGCGATCGCCAGGAGGGCCGCCCGGGCCTGGGCCGCCTTCTGGAGGTCGCGGCCCACAATCGCGCCCCCGACCTGGCTGACCTCGGCGACGGGCTCGCCGGTGAGGAAGTGGACGAGCGTCTCACGCTCGAGTGATTCGTAGGGCTTGCCGAACCGCCAGGCGGGCAGGTGCATGGGTGTGCTCCTCGGGGGATGTACCAGTGTAGTCGAACGGGGGGCTCTGCAGCCCAAACCGGCGCGGGGCTGCCCATGCCCTCTCGCCGGACGTTCGCCTCGGCCCTCCAGGCCTCGGCTCTCTGCATGTCCGCTTCGCTCTGCCATCCCTGGCTGCGCTCGCTCCCATAGCCCGCTCGAGGGCACGGGCAGCCCCGCGCCTCCGCGATCGAAAGAGCAAGGCTCGGGGGTGTCCGTGCCCCGGGAGCCGGCGTAGACGACAAGCGGAGACATGGATGCCGAAGCGCAGGCAGCATCGAGCGAGCGAAGACCAGGATGGTCGTAGCGAGCGTCCGGCGACGGGGCATGACACCCCCGAGCCGGGTTGGGCGCGGAGGGATATGCCGAAGGTCTTCGCGGGGAGAGACGCGGTTAATAAACGCCGACCGTGGTCGTTGCGGCCAACTCGCGGAACGGGCGGACGCCGCTGATGCCGTCCCACGGATACTTCGCGTAGGGCAGTTCACGCTCCCCCTCGTCACGCTCCAGGAAGCCGGGGATGAAGGTCTCTTTCGTGAGCGTCGTGAGCCGCACGCGGCCGGTGCCACCGTAGGGGACGAGATGGTCGCGGTCGTCGAAGTCGACCACCTCGATCACGGCCCGCGGCTGCGGGGCGTAGTAGGCGATCGTGTAACCGTCGGCCGGCACGACGGGCCGGCTCGCCGCCAGACCCATCAGCGTGTTGCCGTAGGTGGGCGTCATGTAAGCGCCGTCGAGCAGCTCCTCGACGGCGAAGCGAGTCCACTGCGGCGTGAACTCGGTGCCGCCGGAGAAGATGCCGGTGATCCCCGCCTTGCGGATCGTCGTGCCCTTCTTCTCGAGGGCGAGGGCGAGGGCCTCGAGGAGCTTGGGCGTCGTGAACATGCACCGCACGTCGTGGCCCGCCTCGAGGATCGTGATCGCCTGGTCGATGCAGTGCTGCTTGTAGGCTTCGAGGTGCTCCATCCAGCCCTTCTGGATGAGCTTGATCACCCAACGGGGATCGAGGTCGACGCAGAAGCAGATGCCGCCGCGGTACTGCGCGAGGTGCTCGATCGAGAGCCGCAGCCGCCGCGGGCCCGAGGGGCCGAGCATCAGCCAGTTGGCACCCCGCGGAAAGAACTCCTCGGGGAGCGTGTCGCTGAACATCTCGTAGTCGGTGCGGAAGTCGCGCGAGTTGTACCGCGACTTCGGAACGCCCGTCGTGCCGCCCGTCTCGAACACATAGGCCGGCTGGTCGGCCAGGCCCTTCGGCACCCAGCGGCGCACCGGGCCGCCGCGGAGCCATTCGTCCTCGAAGGGCGGAAACTTCTTCAGGTCGTCGTAGCACTTCACGTCGGTGAGCGGGTTGAAGTTCAGCGCCTTCGCGTATTCCAGCCAGAACGGGCAGCCGGTGGATTCGTGGAAGTGCCAGGCCATGATCTCGACCGTGTGGGCGTCGAGGGCGGCGCGGGCGGCGGCCACCTGTTCCGGCGTGGCGACGGCGAAGACGGGGGCCTTGGTGGCGGGGGCGGTGGCCATGCGAAGACGGATCCTTTAGGAGGGAAGAGGAGCGGCAGGGGCTTCCGAACGGCGGTCAGGCGTCCGCAGGAGCCTCGGCCTGCGGCAGCGGTGCGCCGAGCTGCGCGAAGAGCTGGAGCACGCCGTTGAAGTGGGCGAGCCGCGGCCCGTAGCGGTCGATGAACTCGCCGAGCGCGTATTCGCTGTCGGAGAAATCATCGGCGTTGTCGGCCGCCTCCTGGGCGATGCTGGAGAGAAACTCGGTGTGCACCTTCGTGAGCGCCTCGGCGGCCCGGCGGCACGACTGCGCAAGCTGTGGGTTCGCCTCCTTCCAGGCCTTGAGCTCCGCGGCCCGCTGCCGCTGCTGCAGCGAGACCTGGTTGACCAGCTCCGCGAGCAACTCGCAGGAGCGATGCTGGAGCACGACGAGATCGCGAAGCAGCTTGGCCGTGTCGGAGCCATCGAGGGCCGGGGCCGTGGTGGTCGATCCGGCCACCGTTCCGGACGAAATGTCGAGCTGCGTGAAGATCGGAGGAACGTCGTGCATGAGTTTCCTCGGGGCGGGAGGTGGGCGCGGTCGCCCCACGCGAATGGCCCTATCGTAGGCAGCAGGGCCCCGGTTTTCCACGGCCGGCGGCCCGCCCTACGCCATCCGCAGGGTTTCTCCAGGGTGCCGGCGCGGCCGGGCCGACGCCCCGGGCAGGGGATGCCCGGGCAGGCCGCTCAAGTGGCCGGTGGGCCGGGCCCGATGGATGCAATCGCCGGACAGGCCCCGCAGGGAAGCGGCGGTCCAAACGGGACAGGGAGCGGCGGCTGGGCATGCAGCACCGGGAAACAGCGCGGCCCGACGGGCTGACGTACGGATTTCTGACCGTCGTGGACTCGCCGACGCACGGCGTGTTCGGCGGGTATCTGGTGGTCGACGAACTGGGGCGGCCCGTGGAGTTCCACTGCACCACGCCGGTCAAGGTGTCGCGGGCCCAGCAGATTCTCTACGGCCCTACGCTCCATGGGCACCTGCACGGCCGCCAGATCGGCGCCACGCTGCTCGCCGAGGGGGCGACGCAGCCCGAGATCGTGCTCACCGACATGGAATCGATGCTCCAGGTGCGTCCTCACACATCGCTGCCCGTGGCCCTCGTGCAGCGGGCCGATGCGGACGGAGCCGCAGGAGGATTCGTGATCGGTGCCGCCCGCGTGCGGGCCCACGATGCGGACGCGTCCGGCGAGGCCGCCGTCCGCGACCGGCTCGTCGCGCTGGGGGCGGCCGTGGACTTGTGCGAGCCGTTCGAGCGGATCCGCGCGGCGATCGACGAGGCACAGCGGCACTGATGGCCGCCGGAGGCTCCATGGGCGACGAGCATCTTGGCGGGCGGGCGGTCGTGCGATCCGTGCAGCGGCCCGACCTGGTTCTTCCGGACGTGGCCGTCATGCCACCGGTCTTGGCACGGCTGCCGCAGCCGGCCGCCGTGCGGCTGCCGCTGGCGGACGTCGTCGTGCGGCCGACGCGGCTGCCGCTGCTCGACGTCGTGCCCCGGGTGACGAGCTGCCGCTTTCCGCGGGCGGCCGCCACAGCCACACCGCCTCCGGCGGCGGTCGCCACGGTTCGCACTCCGGGCGGGCCGCGCAGCGTGGGCGGCGATGACACGCGGCCGGCCGCCGGCCCGCGGACACGGATCGCGCCCCCAAAGGACGTCGTCAAGCTCGCGGAGCGATTCTTCTATCTGCTGCAGCCCGACCTGGAGACGATGCTCCAGGCCGGACGGCTGGAGTTTCCCCGGCAGCCGTTTCCGTTCCAGCTCGACGGCATGGCGTTTCTGATGCCGCGGCACGGCGCGGTGCTCGCCGACGAGATGGGCCTCGGCAAGTCGATGCAGGCGATCTCATCGATCCGGCTGCTGGTGCGGTCGGGCGAGGCGCGGCGGGTGCTCGTGGTCTGCCCGAAGGGGCTGGTGAGCAACTGGACGCGGGAGCTCGCTGACTGGGCGCCGGAGCTGGTCGTGGCCGTCGTGGAAGGGGACCCGCAGCGGCGGCGGTGGCAGTGGTCGCTGCCGGACGTGCCGGTGAAGGTCGCCAACTACGAGGTGCTGGTCCGCGACCGTGACCTTGTGGCGGAACTCGGCCTGGCGTTCGACCTCGTGGTGCTCGACGAGGCCCAGCGGATCAAGAACCGCTCCAGCCAGACGAGTCAGGCGGTGCGGGGGGTGACGCGGGGCCGCAGCTGGGCGCTGACCGGCACGCCGATCGAGAACAGCTCCGACGACCTCGTCGGGATCTTCGAATTCGTGGCCCCGGGCCATCTGAGCGACCGCATGACGCCGAAGGCGATGGGTACGGCGGTGGCCGACCACGTGCTCCGCCGCACGAAGGACAAGGTGCTCAAGGACATGCCGCCGCGGCTCAATCGTGACGAGCGGATCGAGCTCGGTGCCGAGCAGCGGGAGACCTACCGGCGGGCCGAGGAGGAGGGGGTGCTGCGGCTGGCGGGCATGGGGGAGGAGGCCACGATCAGGCACGTCTTCGAGCTCGTGCTGCGGCTCAAGCAGATCTGCAACTTCGACACCGCCACCGGGGAAAGCGCGAAGCTCGACCGCCTGAAGGCCGAGCTGGAAGAGGTGCAGGCCAGCGGCCGCAAGGCGCTCGTCTTCAGCCAGTGGGTGGAGACGCTCGGCCGGCTGCGGGAGGATCTCGGCCGGTTCGGTGCCCTGGAGTATCACGGTGGCATGTCGACCGCGGCCCGCGACGAGGCGATTCGGCGGTTCAAGCACGACAAGCAGCACTCGGTGCTCCTGCTTTCGTACGGCGCCGGGGCCGTGGGGCTCAATCTCCAGTTTTCGCAGTATGTGTTCCTCTTCGACCGCTGGTGGAACCCCGCGGTCGAGGACCAGGCGATCAACCGGGCCCACCGCATCGGGGCGGCGGGGGCCGTGACCGTGACGCGGTTCCTCTCCGTGGACACGATCGAGGAACGGATCGACGAGGTGCTGCGGCGCAAGCGGAACCTGTCGGACACCATTCTCTCCCAGGCCGAGGCACCGGCCGCCAGCGGCATGACGGCGGAGGAACTCTTCGCCCTCTTCCGGCTCGCGCCGCCGGCCCGGCTGGCGGCCCGGCCCGACGCGGCGGCGGCCTGACGCCACGCCGCGCAGGTGTCGCCTCACCGGCCGCGATGCGCGCAAGTCGTTGCGGCATTGATGCTCCGGCGCGTTCCGGGGCATGAATTGCGGCGTGCGTTTGCCGCCGCTGCACGGCGCCGCGTATGAATTCGGCGACGAGGCAGCCGCAACACGAGTTCGCGGCGGCCGAGTCGCACACAAAACGATCGTCGGAAAACGAGTTGAGGGAGCATCCGGCTGCGGCCGGGGGCTCTGCCACGCGTGGGCCGGCGCGAGTGAACGCCATCGGGGCGTCCGTTCGCGCCGGCCTTTTTCGTTTCGCACACCATGCCACCAGATACGAGGAGCCACCCATGAGCCTGTTTACCGCCCCGTTCGCTCGTCGCGTCCGCAGCCGTAGCGAGGGAGGCGTCAGGCGTCCCGTGGCCTCCCGCCGCCGGCCGCGGTCATTCGGCGAGGCCGAGCGGCTCGAGCGGCGTGATCTCATGGCCGTGGACATCGCCAAGTTGACGCCCGACACGTTCTTCATCAACACCGACAATCGGACGATCACGAGCGAATACGAGGCGATTCAGATCACGAACAACACCGGCGCCGCGATTGCCGACCTGTGGGTGCGGGCGACCGATTTCACCGGCGGCGTCGTGGGCCTGGGCACGAACGAGGACGGCTATTACCAGATTGGCGCACTGGCCGACGGCCAAGCCGACATCGCCTATTTTTACTTGCGGGCCTCGGGGGCGACGGCGATCGATCAGACGCACACAATCCGGCTGTTCAGCGGCGATCCGCGAGAAGGTGGCACTCCGCTGGAGGATCCGATCGGCACGCCGGTCACCGCGACCTCCACGTTCTTCGACGTCCTGCAGACGATCGAGGCGAGTGCCAACAAGATCTTCACCGTCGCCTACGACTCGGCCGACCCCGTCCTGGGCAGCACCCTGACGATGACGGTGACCGGTGATCTGGGGCAGGCGAACAACGACAGCGTGCTGTTTACGCCTGCATCGTTCGATGACTGGCTGCCCGACGTGTACGTGCTGGAGTCCTCGACGATCAACATCACGGGGTCGAACGCGCGGACACTCACGAATGATCTCTATGACACGGGATACGGATCTTCTTCGAGCAATCCCTACACGGCCGTGTACACCTTCCGCCTCGCCGGTGTCTCGACCGGCACGACGGCGTCGCCGACGCAGTTCGTGGGTCGGAACGAGCAGTGGAAGCATCATGCGCCGGGCAACGTCGTCCTGCCGCCAGTCTCCCCCGTGGCGAACTCGACCACCGTGCAGAAGCTCGTGGCGTTGCCGGGAAATCCCGGGCAGCCGTCGATCACGATTCCCGAGACGACCACGAGCACCACCGTCGAGTTCTCGCTGCGGTTCACGAATACGAGCACCCGGACCGTGACGCTGAACTCGATCCTCGACACGCTGCCGTCGCTGCCGCAGAACGCGACGTATCTGTCCGGCACATCGACCTACGACAACAACGGCACGCCGCAGCCCATCGCCAACCCGACGGTGACGGGCCAGGATCTGAAATGGCAGGGACCGTTCAGCATCTTGCCGAATTCGACTGCCGTGCTGAAGTTTCGGGCCACGATTCCACCGCTGGCTGGAACCTACGTGAACAGTGCGACGGGACGGATTGGCACTACGGTCATCGACACGACGCTCGATACCACGGACAACGTGCCCGCGACAGCGTCGGTGATCTGCGCGAAGTTCGCCGACCTCAACGTGTTGAAGACCCGCACCAGCGGTTCTCCGGTGGCCGGTGAGTCGGTCACCTACGAGATCAAGATCACGAACCAGGGGCCGAGCACGGTGTTGGGCTTCACGCTCACCGACACGACGGCACCGGTCTTGATCGGTGCGACCTACGGCACGCCGAGCGCGGGCACGTTCAATCCGGCGACGGGTGCCTGGAGCGGTCTGACGCTGGCGACGGGTCAGTTCGTGACGATCACGCTGACGGGCACGGTGCCGGCGGCGGCGAGCGGTGATCTGGTGAACACGGCGACGGCGACACCGCAGCCTGGGGTGATCGATCCCGATCCGACGGACAACACCTCGACCGTGACGGACGTGCTGCTGCGGAAGGCGGACCTGAACGTGC
>Ga0315900_10007368_pt1 | contig 14463 bp, 11 predicted proteins | sample LakEriMetagenome_FD_203521 | JGI IMG/M metagenome (GOLD analysis project Ga0315900, IMG submission 203521) | Freshwater fungal communities from buoy surface, Lake Erie, Ohio, United States - Buoy 12 MA114 | ecosystem: Environmental > Aquatic > Freshwater > Lake > Lake biofilm | place: USA: Lake...
AAATAAGAGCAAACGCATCAAGAAGAAATAACTTTTTTGGAGTGTCTTTTGTAATCATTTACAAATTTTTAGTTGCATTAAATTCATTGAAGTAAGATTGAAGTACTTCACTTTTCATCGGAATTTCTTTTTGCTCAGATATTTTTTGAGTAAGTTCCTTGTTGGTTTTAAAAATATCTTTTAACTGTTTTTTCAATCCTTCTTCATTTAGCACTTTTAAATTTTCTTCTTTCCCTTCGCTATAAACACAGTACTCGTTTATTTCTTCAATTGCTACTCCATCAAAATGTTCATAATTTACAAGCATTAATTGTGCTTTTCCTTTACTTAATATTTTAAAAAAACACGATTTATTATCCCGATAAGCGCTTAAATAAAAATAATCTTTATAACAATACCCTTTGATTTTTTCAGGAGTAAATACTTTCACTTTATTTTGCTTGTCTTTAAAATTAATTTTTGCGTATAATTCTGATTCCTTTTTTTTAGGCAGTTTTAATTGGCCTCTTAATGTGTCGTTTTTGAGTGTCACAACATAACAATCCTCAAAAACATCAGGTAGTTTTTTGGATTGTCCCTTGGAAAGTGCAGTGGATGCGATTAAAATAATAATAGTTAGTTTAGTCATTTTGCTTTTTATTTAGTGGTTAAAATTGATTTCATAGATATTTGGCCACATTTTACCTGTGACCAGTATTTTATTTGTTGTTGAATCATAAGCAATTCCATTAGTTTCGAGTGAGTATGGATTTTTAGAAATGCTATTTTGATATAAACTAGCAATATCTAACTTGCCTATGATGTTTCCCGTTGTAGGATCAATTTTTACAATTTCGTGCTTAGTATATATGTTCGCATAGATATAACCATTGATATATTCAAGTTCATTAATGAGATCAACTGCATAACCATTTTCAGATACCTCTAATGTTTTTTTTAAGTTAAATTTTTCATCGAAAAAAGTAAGATGATTGGTGCCGTCACTCATTATTAAATGAGTGCCATCGTTGGTTAACCCCCATCCTTCTTTGTTTGGGTAAGTGTATTTTGCAATAGTTTTGTAAGTTTTGGCATCGTAAACAAATACAATTTGGTTTTTATATGTTAACTGATAAATTTTATTTTTTAAAATGGATATCCCTTCTCCAAAATAAATTGATTTGTCAATCTCCACTTTAGAATCAATGTTTCCATTTTCTAAATTTACTATTCCAAATAGAGATTTTGTCTTTGGTAGGTATTCTGGAGCACCTGTACTTTCAAATAACTTGCCTTCGTGAAATAGAAATCCTTCGGTAAATGCATTTATATCATGGGGATACGTATTTGTAATACTAAATGAGATATTGGGAGTTCTTGAAGATTTTATATCACTTTGTGAACTTTTTACATCATGTGTTACGCTTGATTCGCAAGAAATTAAAATGACTGGCAAATAAATTATTTTAGAATACTTCATTGATATACTAATTAATTTAAATGCTCCAAGATGAGCCATCTTTTAAATCTTTAACAATGATATCCGCCTCGGTTAGTTTGTTTCTAATTTCATCAGAGGTAACAAAGTCTTTATTAGCTTTTGCTTTTGCTCTTAAGTCTAAAACTAAATTCATGACCTGATTCAAAACCTCAATTGATTTTTCAGATTCATTTTCCTTTTTTAGGCCCATTACATCAAAAACAAAATGCTGATATATGTTTTTCAAAATCTCAATGTCAGTTTGACTGAGACTTATTTTTTCGTGATACGTTGAATTTATAATTCTTACGGTTTCAAATAGATGTGCTATTAAAATGGGTGTGTTAAAATCATCATTCATTGCATCATAACATTTTCTCTCTAATGATTTTATATCCTCATTTGAAATTTGAGAAGGTTTTAATTTTTGCAAAGTTTTATAGGCTTCCATTATTTTTAAATATCCTTTTTCTGATGCTACTAATGCGTCATCGCTAAAATCTAAGGTGCTCCTATAGTGAGTTTGCATCATAAAAAAACGAACCGTCATAGGGCTAAAACCTTTGCTTAACAATAAATGATTACCAGTAAACAATTCATGAGGAAGAAAACTATTACCCAATGATTTACTCATTTTTTGCCCATTTACAGTAAGCATATTGGTATGTACCCAATAATTGGCAGGTGATTTTCCGCAATAGGCAACGTTTTGTGCTATTTCGTTCGTATGATGAGTAGCTTGTAAATCCATGCCGCCACCATGTATATCAAAATTTTCTCCGAGGTATTTGGTACTCATAGCAGAGCATTCAATATGCCAGCCTGGAAAACCTACTCCCCATGGACTAGGCCATTTCATAATGTGCTCAGGCTTTGCTTTAATCCAAAGTGCAAAATCTAAGCGCCCTTTTTTATCTTTCTGCCCCTCTAATTCTCTTGTGTTATCAAGTAATTCCTCTAATTTCCGACCTGTTAACTCAGTATAATTATTTTTTTTAGCGTATTTTTCTACATCAAAGTATACGCTGCCATTGTGCTCGTAAGCTAATCCCTTTTCAATTATTTTTTTTGTTATTTCTTGTTGTTCAATGATATGGCCAGTGGCGGTAGGTTCTATACTAGGCGGTAAGGCATTAAAAATAGACATTACATCTCTAAAACCTACCGTATATTTTTGAACTATTTCCATTGGCTCGAGTTGCTCGAGTTTTGCTTTCTTGGCAAACTTGTCATCTCCCTCATCCTGATTTCCTTCTAAATGACCTGCGTCAGTAATATTTCTAACATATCTTACTTTGTAGCCTAAATGAAGTAAATAGCGGTAAATAATATCAAAGGAAACAAAAGTTCTGCAATTTCCTAAATGCACTTCGCTATAAACAGTTGGCCCACAAACATACATACCCACAAAAGGAGGATCTATGGCTTTAAATTCTTCTTTTTTTCTTTTGAGAGTATTGTAAATTAGCAGCTTTTCCATAATTAAAATAAGCTTCCAAATTTAGCAAAAAAAAAGACGGTTATTAGCCGTCTTCATTTCTTTTGAAAAGTATTATGTTAGTTCTCTACTGGTGCATCACCAACGTAATTGCCGTTTTTGTATACTGTTATTCTTTGCAATATACCATTTGCATCATAAATGTACTGTTTCCCATCCATTAAACGATTATCTTTAAAGAAGCCATCTTTGGTAATTTGTTTGTTTTTATTGTAGGTTGTGTTTTGACCATTTAAAATGAGCGCTCCTCTATTTTTAGAACCGCCACCATTTACATTTTCATCTGCATTCACAATCGCTTTTGGTCCTTCAATTTTTTCTACAACTTTTATGATTGGTTTTTTAGGTTCATACTCCTTTATAGAAGCTACATCCACCGCGCCATCATTAAACGTTTTTTCGGCTTTCAAATCACCATTTGGATGGTATTCCTTTATAACTCCTGCTTCTTTCCCGTTAACAAAAGTTCCTTCAATGGCAATTTGACCATCTTCATAATAATATTTTACTGGGCCTTCTCTCTTACCACTTGCATTAAAATTAAACTCGTGCTGTGGTTGGCCATTTTCGTAGTATAATTTATACGGGCCAGTCCATCTATTATTCTTCCAATTGCCTTCTTCTGATATTTTTCCATTTTCATGATACATAATTGCGTACCCATCAGGTCTGCCGTTTTGAAAGGTTAATTGATTTTTTAAATTACCATTACAGTAGTACTCTAACCATTTTCCGATTTTCTTATTATCATTGTATTTGCCTTCTTCTGCTTTTTGTTCTTCACTAAAACAAGACCCTGGTTTGTGTTTGCCTTTTATAATCCACTTACCTTGTTTCTTCCCTAAGGCGTCGCTTTTATTTATCGTGTCTTTACCACTAATGCCACCTAACTCATAAGACTGAGATTTACTATGAATGATTTGAGAAACTAAAAAAATAAATAAAAAGTATATTTTTTTCATAGCATTGTGGTTTTTAACAATTAAAGCCATTGCACTAAATTAGAAAATATATTTTTAACTACAGAATAAAATATTAAATAAATTGTGCGCTTTCATTTGTCGATTTATTTTTATTACTTACTCCTCGTTTTACGATTGAACATGGTTATAAAGTTACGCGAATTAAAATCAAAATCTATGCTAAGTTTTTCAACATGTTTTCAACCAACGACGGCAAATCATATTTAATTTTCCAATTCCAGTCTTTTCTGGCTTCATCGTCAGAAATACTTTGTGGCCAACTATCAGCAATGGCTTGTCTAAAATCAGGTTTATAGGAGATTCTGAATTCTGGAATGTGCTTTTTAACTTCTTCCGCAATTTGCTCTGGACTAAAGCTAATGCCTGCCAAATTATAACTGCCTCTTATTTTTATATCATTACCAGATGCATGCATAATTTCGATGGTCGCCCTAATTGCATCTTCCATATGCATCATGGGTAAAGTTGTTTTTTCGCTTAAAAAGCATTCATAAAATTTATTCTTTAAAGCTTCGTGAAATATATGCACCGCATAATCAGTAGTGCCTCCGCCAGGAGCAGATTTCCAACCAATTAGCCCAGGGTAGCGAAGACTTCTTACATCCACATCAAATTTTCTAAAATACCATTCACACCATCTTTCTCCAGCTTGTTTGCTGATTCCGTATATTGTAGAAGGCTCCATAACAGTATACTGAGGTGTATTTACCCTTGGGGTTGTAGGTCCAAAAACTGCAATTGAACTTGGCCAATAAATTTTTTTAATATGCTTTTCTTTAGCTAAATCCAAAACATTAAACAGTCCTTCCATGTTTAACTTCCAAGCAAACATTGGATTTTGTTCTCCTGTGGCCGACAATAGGGCCGCTAATAAATAAATTTGTTTAATTCCATGTCTTTTTACAACAGCAAACAAATCCTCCTTATTTAAGACATCTAATTGCTCAAATGGATTGTTCGGTAAACTTGTTATTGGCTTTAAATCGGCCACTACTACATTCTCTGAGCCATATAATAAACTCAATTCTTGAGCTAATTCTATCCCTATTTGACCGCCAGAGCCAATGATTAATATTTTATCTTCTTTATCGAACATGATTATAATCAGTACTTTTCTTTATGATTTTTACTACCTTTGCAAACCTAATTAAATAATTTTAAAACTAAAAATAGTATAACTTGTAATTGTATCTTTTTGAGTGATGATAGAATTAAGAAACAGGGTTAATAAGGAAGAACTTAAATTTCGTTTGAAGAAAGAAATTATCAAACGCATTACCGTTTCATTTTACAAGTATGTGTTTATTGAAAATCCAAAAGAATTAAGAGATCATTTATTTATTGAATGGACAAAGCTTAATTGTTTTGGCAGAATTTACGTGGCTCAAGAAGGCATCAATGCTCAGATGTCTATTCCTAAGAATAATTATGATGCGTTTGTTAATCACTTTTATTCAGACAGCCGATTTAATCATATCCCATTTAAAATTGCGGTTGACGATAATGGCAAATCTTTTTATAAACTGTCTATAAAAGTGAGGGATAAAATTGTTTCAGACGGCATCACTGATAAAGATTTTGACCCATCAAATACTGGAACTTACTTAAATGCGTCGGATTTTAATAAGGCTATTGAAGATCCTGACACAATCGTAGTTGATATGCGAAATCACTATGAAAGCGAAGTTGGTAGATTTGATTCGGCATTTTGCCCAGATGCGGATACTTTTCGAGAAGAATTGCCTTTGGTATTAGAACATTTAAAGGGGCAGGAAAATAAGAAAGTAATTATGTATTGCACAGGAGGTATTAGATGCGAAAAGGCAAGTGCATACTTAAAATATAAAGGGTTTAAAAATGTTAATCATTTACAAGGAGGCATCATTCAATATGCCAATGAAGTAAAAGAACAAAAGCTTGATAGTAAATTTAGAGGGATAAATTTTGTTTTTGATGAAAGAATAGGCGAAAGAATAACAAATGATATTCTATCAAATTGTCATCAGTGTGGAAAACCATGCGATACTCATGTAAATTGCAAGAACGATGATTGTCATTTACTCTTTATACAATGTACAGAATGCGCCTCAGAAATGCAAGGATGCTGCACCCCAAACTGTAGGAAAATTATAGCTTTGCCAATAGAGCAACAGCGAGAATTGAGAAAGAGAAGAATTAAAAACGAGATGGAATGTTTATCGGTTTATAAAAGTAGATTAAGGCCAAATTTATCAGAAATGTTAAAAAATAACCTGTCATTAAAATAAAAAAAGACGTATGCCTATTTATCATAAATTAGGGTCTATCCCACAAAAAAGACATACCATTTTTAAGTCTCCTAATGGTAAATTTTATTACGAACAGTTATTCGGAACGGAGGGATTTAATAACCATTCCTCTCTGCTTTATCATACCCACCGACCAACGCAGGTAAAAGAAATTTTAAAAAGTTATTCAGTTGAACCTAAGGTGGCCATTGAAAAAAACATCAAATCCCTTCTGTTAAAAGGTTTTGAAATAAAACCAACTGCTGATTTTTTAGAGAGTAGGAAAACAGTCTTGTTTAATAATGATTGTCATATTGGATTGGCCGCGCCTAGTCAAAGCTTGAAAGATTATTTTTATAAAAATGCGGATGCAGATGAACTTATTTTTGTCCATAAAGGAAAAGGGAAATTAAAAACATTGATGGGAAATATCTCATTTGAATATGGAGATTATTTAATCATTCCAAGAGGAATCATTTATCAAATAGAATTTGAAACTTCAGAAAATAGATTATTATATATTGAATCCTTCGCACCATTTTTTACACCAAAACGTTATAAATCTTCATCTGGGCAACTTTTAGAGCACTCGCCATTTTGCGAACGTGACTTTAAGTTGCCGACGGAATTGGACACACACGACGAAAAAGGCGATTTTTTGATTAAAATTAAAAAGGAAGAAATTATTCATGAATTTGTTTATGCCACTCATCCTTTTGATGTGGTGGGATGGGATGGTTATAATTTTCCATATGGGTTTAGTATTCATAATTTTGAACCCATAACTGGTAGGGTTCATCAGCCACCGCCTGTTCATCAAACTTTCGAAACATCAGATTTTGTAGTCTGTTCATTTGTGCCTCGCTTATATGACTATCATCCTTTGGCAATTCCTGCGCCATATAATCATAGTAATATTGATAGTGATGAAGTCTTATATTATGTAGAAGGCGATTTCATGAGTCGGAATAATATAGAGCAAGGTCATATTACTTTACATCCTAAAGGAATACCACACGGACCCGCGCCTGGCGCTATGGAGCGAAGCATAGGGCAAACATTAACGAAAGAGTTAGCTGTAATGATAGATACCTTTAAACCGCTTAAAGTTTCTGAAGAGGCAATGGGTATTGATGATGGAAAATATTATAAAAGTTGGGTTGAGTAAACCTATCATTTGATTTGTATCTTAAACGATTTTTTTGAATCGATCATTAAAACAAATTTTTTGCTTTTAATAGTACAGCGTTCAATCCTTCTAATTTAGTTCCTCCAGCTTGTGCATAAAAGTCTTGCCCACCGCCACCCCCATTAATTTCCTTTGCTAATTCTTTAACAATACTTCCTGCATTTAGTTTTTTGGATTTCACCAATTCATCATCAATGATGACGGATATACTCGGCTTTCCATTAACTTCAGCGGCTAACACGCATACGCAATTTTGGATTTGGTTGCGAATTTCGAACAAGATATTTTTTATTTCATCAGCGCTGTTAAAAATAATTTTTTCTACAATCAAATTAATCCCATTTTTATTTTCAATTTTTTCAAGTAATTGTTTTTTGATTTCTTGTGCCTTTTCTTTTAATAATAATTGAAGTTGTTTTTGTAAGTCCGCATTTTCTGAGATAACGTTACTTAGACTTTTCACAACATCCTTGTTGTTTTTCAATAATGTTTTAACTTCGTTTAAGGTGTTTGTTTGATTATCAAAAAATTCCTCAAACTTAAGTGCTGTAACAGCTTCAATTCGCCTAACTCCTGAGGCAACTGCACTTTCAGAAGTTATTTTAAAAAAACCAATTTGCCCAGTGGCATTAACATGAGTTCCACCACACAATTCAATAGAATAATTTTTGTCTAATTCAACAACGCGAACAACATCACCATACTTTTCACCAAACAAGGCCATTGCACCAGTTTTTTTAGCCTCTTCGATGGTCATTTGTTGAATACTACTTTTTATATTTTCCCTTATTTTAGTATTTACTATTTTTTCAATATCATGTAATTCTTCTTCAGAAATTTTTGAGAAGTGTGAAAAATCGAATCGTAAATATTCGTCATTTACCAAACTTCCTTTTTGTTCGACATGCGTCCCTAAAATTTTACGCAATGCTGCATGTAATAAATGCGTTGCGCTGTGATTATTTTCAGTAAATGAACGTTTTTGTTTATTTACTTTCGCTGTAAAATTAGCTTGAATGTTAACAGGAATTTTATCGCTAAAATGGATAATCATTCCATTTTCTTTTTTTGTATCATTAATGTATATTTTTTCATGAATGCTTTCAAGTGTTCCAGTATCACCAATTTGCCCACCACTTTCAGCATAAAAAGGGGTTTTATTCAAAACTATTTGATATTGTTCTTTATTTTTTGATTTTGATTTTCGATACCTAATAATTTTCGTTTCACATTCTAGTTCATCATATCCCACAAATTCTGTCAAATTTTTCGAAGCTTCTGTTGTTTCTAAAATAATCCAATCTTCCGCATCGCTGGTGGTCGCTGCTCTTGAACGGGATTTTTGCTCATTTAAATAAAAATTAAACTCTTCTTCATTTATGCTTAAATCATATCCGCGAGCAATTAATGAGGTTAAATCAACTGGAAAACCAAAGGTGTCGTATAATTCAAAAACTGTTTTACCATCAATGACTTTGCTTTTGTTTGCCGCTTTTACATCGATACAAACTTGTTCAATTCGCTTTAGTCCAAATTCCAAAGTTTTATAAAATGAAATTTCTTCTTCTTTTATTACTTTTTCAATGAGTGCTTTTTGCGCATTCAATTCTGGGAATTGAGCGCCTAATTGATTTACCAATGTTTGAACGATGCGATACAAAAATGGTTCCTTAATATTTAAAGATTGGTAACCATACCTGATTGCTCGGCGCAATATTCTTCTAATAACATACCCAGCACCAGTATTACTTGGTAGTTGTCCGTCGGCAATTGAAAATGAAATTGTTCGGATGTGATCTGCTATAACCCTCATGGCTATGTTCACAAGGAGTTGTTTTTTATCTTGTTCTTCGGTTTCAGGTTTGTAATGAAGTCCGCTAATCTTTTCAATGCTATTTAATAAAGGAGTAAATACATCTGTATCATAATTAGATTGTTTACCTTGTAAAACCCTTACTAATCGTTCGAATCCCATTCCTGTGTCAACATGTTGAGCCGGTAATTTCTCCAAAGACCTGTCTGCTTTACGCATAAACTCCATAAAAACATTATTCCAAATTTCTATAACCTGTGGATCATCATTATTTACAAGCGTTGCGCCATCAATTTTTTTTCTTTCATCATCTGATCTCCCATCATAATGAATTTCGGTGCAAGGCCCACAAGGTCCAGTATCACCCATTTCCCAAAAATTATCTTTTTTATTCCCTTTTAAAATTCGATTTTCTGGTATTAATAATTTCCAAATATCATATGCTTCTTGATCAAAGGGAACGTTTTCTTCAGAACTTCCTTCAAAAATCGTAACGTACAATCTATCCTTATCAATTTGATACACATTGGTTAATAATTCCCAAGCCCACGTAATGGCGTCTTTTTTAAAATAATCGCCAAAACTCCAATTACCAAGCATTTCAAACATGGTATGGTGATAGGTATCAACACCAACTTCTTCTAAATCGTTATGCTTACCACTTACTCTTAAACATTTTTGAGTATCTGCAACCCTAGGATATTTGATTGGAGCATTGCCTAAAAACAAATCTTTAAAAGGAGCCATCCCACTATTTATAAACATTAAGGTAGGGTCACCTTTTACAACCATTGGAGCTGATGGCAAAATTTGATGGCCTTTTGATTTAAAAAAATCAAGAAATGTTTGTCTTACTTTATTTGATTCCATTGTATTCTTAAAGAAAGTGTGAATATAAAACTTAATTCAATATCTGCGTTATTACGTTTTTTGGATTATTTTCCGAATGGAAAAATAACATTACAACTTAATTTTCAAATTTGAATGTTTGAATCCGTTTTAAGAATGATCCGTTTTACAAATTCTAATCAATTTGTAAGTATGTTTTCTGATAAAGATTAGGATTTTTAAACCGATTGGATCTTCTCTTAAAGCTATTTTTTCTCAGCTTCTTTTTTTAAGTCGTTTACAAACTTTTCAAATGATTCGTCAAATGAAGGGATTAATTTTGCAAACAATGGAAATAAGGGGCCTCCTATTTTTTCTGTGATAAAGACCTTTGTATTGCCGTTTTGGCTTTGCGTCAATGTGTGTTTTCTTTTACCTAATGCATCGCCCCAAACTAATCTTCTTTCTGGCTCAAATTCTTTAACGGAAAGTTTAAAAACCCTTTTCGGATCTAGATATGATTTGAGTTTTATTTTTTCTCCTTTTGAAATATTTCCTTCAATAGAAATTACAGTTGAATTCCATGTTGGATAATTTTTAGCATTTGTAAGCAATTCCCAAATTTTTTTTGGGGCTGCTTCAATGTCAATATTTACAGATGTTTCTCTGCTAAATGTCTTTTTAATTGTTGTGGCCTTGCCATTTGAATTTGTCATGATTGAATTATAAAAATTAAAATTTATTTCTTAAGTATGATTTTTATATGATTTAAAAAAATTACTAAAAATTTCATGCTTGTTAGCTGTTTGATATCAATTTGGTTTTTTAATGATAACATCCCTAACAAAGCAAATTGCTTTTTGGACACTTGCAAAATGAAAATAATTGTTTAATAATTTGAGTTTCTTTTCTGTTTCAGTTTATTTATGAAGTTCCGATTTATATGTAAAATGATTTTTTATGTTAAAACTTTTAAACTTCTCAAAATTAGAAAAATAAAATTTACGGAGCTTTCATTTTGATTTGCTATTTTTAGCTTATCAATATTTTTGCTCGCTTTTTAAATGCCAATGACCAAAATGATAAATGATGAAATACCCATGTTTGTGATTAGCGCCAATACAAATGGCTAAACTGGGCATTCCAAATGACAATAAAAAAACAATAATTTAGACCTATGAATTTATTAATTAAACAAGCAACTATCATTGACTCTGCTAGCCAACACCATGGAAAAGTAGTTGATATCTTAATTAGAAATGGCATCATTACTCAAATTAATAAAAAAGTAAGTGCTGAAAAGGGTATAAAAACAATAGAAAGTGAAGATTTACATGTATCTGTTGGCTGGTTAGATCTGCAAGCTAATTTTTGTGATCCAGGAAATGAACATAAAGAAACACTTGAAAATGGTTTGAAAGCTGCGGCAAAAGGCGGCTTTACAGGAGTGACTGTGATGAGTGGAACAAATCCCCCACTTCATAATAAAGCTCAAATTGATTATATCGTTAATAAATCAAAAGCAAACTTAGTAGATGTGTTTCCAATTGGCACCATCAGTCATAATAAAGAAGGAAAAGATTTATCAGAAATGTATGATATGCAACTTTCTGGAGCCATTGCTTTTAGCGACTATAAAAAACCAATCAAAGATGCTGGATTAATTTTAAGAGCACTCCAATATTCAAATAATATTAATAGTTTTATCATTACACATTGTGATGATAGAACCATTTCAGCCGACGGCCAAATAAACGAAGGCGTTCTGTCAACTCAATTGGGCTTAAAAGGTATTCCGGCTCTAGCTGAAGAATTGATGCTTCAACGTAATCTTCAAATTTTAGAATATGCAGGTGGTAAAATGCATATTCCTACAATAAGTACAAAAGGAAGTGTTGATTTGATAAGGAAAGCAAAAGCAAAAAAACTGAATGTAACATGTGGAGTTGCTGCCTATAATTTATTGTTGGATGAAAATGAATTGGAAAACTTTGATACAATCTTTAAAGTAAATCCTCCTTTAAGAACTAAAGAGGACATAGAAGCTTTAAAGAAAGGCATTATAGATGGAACAATTGATGTTATAGTCAGTGATCATAACCCTCAGGATATAGAAAGCAAAGATTTGGAGTTTGATTTGGCGGATAATGGCATGGTGGGTTTAGAAAGTTGCTTTGCAGTTTTAAATAAGGCCTTGGGCACAAAGGTTTCATTGAGCAGCATCATAGATGCTTTAACCAAAAATCCACGGACCATTTTAGGAATAAAAAATGTTACCATTAAAGAAGGTGAAGCGGCAAACCTGACATTGTTTAATCCAAATAAAACTTTTGTATTTAATAAATCACACCTCGTTTCCACAAATAAAAACTCAGGATTTATAGGAAAAGAATTGAGGGGAGAAGTACTCGGTGTGATAAACAAAAATGTGTTTTTCTCTTAACGTTTCATTTAACTTCTTAAACCCGCAAACCTATTTCTAGCAATGCCTAACGAGCAAAATTTTATGCTAGTTTTTCAGGATAAAACATGGCAAATTTCTTAATCCAAGCTTTGCGGTGTATGCATTAATAATGCCACACAATGGCTTCGCTGGTACTTTCTTTAAAATAAAAATGTGATGATAATAACCTCAGGATTAACAACACAACTACGTTCAAACAAAATATAGATGAGCGAGAAAACACAAGCACCGCTGCGCTAATGCTTGCGCTAGAGGGGTACAAAAGCTATTGAAGAATACAAAATGAATGTAGCAGGATTTGAAGGTGAGTTTGATGTAGTTTGTAAAGATTATGGTATTGATATGGACGGAACAGCTGAAGTTGAATTTACAATTGAAGCAGCTCAAGAAATTAAATAAAAATTAATTCTTAAAAATAAAAGCCTGTTTACGAAAGTAGACAGGCTTTTTTTGTGATTCTCGTTTTGCTACAATATATAGCAATCAAACGCTACATTTTAATTTAATTTTGGTATATGAATAATTTGCCAATAGTTAAACTAAAATCAGCTTTTCATAAAGATAAAGAAGTAGTTCAGCTTGTTTTTAACAAACGCGATGACTTAAATAACTTGCTAAGAGCCAATACAGCTATGCGTTGGAGTAAAACGATGAATTGTTGGTATTTACCATTTTATAAAAGCATTATACAGGATTTGTTTATGCTACTAAAACCAAATTTTTATTTGGATTATACTGATTTGAAAGTTTGTGAAGAGCCGTTGGTTAAGAAAATGGAAGTTGAAATGATTGTAAAACCAGCTGGTGAATTATCTGAGTTGCCATTAGAAGTATTACAAAAAATGGAAAGATTTAAGTTTTGGTTACAATCTAAGCGATACAGTGAAAACACCATTGGAACTTATATAGATGCTTTAAAAACATTTTTACGTTATTATGCAGATAAACCAATAACAGAAATAACGAATGATGACTTGATTAATTTTAATAATCACTACATTTTGGCAAAACATTTTTCAGCATCGTATCAAAATCAAGTGGTAAATGCTGTGAAATTGTTTTTTAGTAAGGTTGAAAACAAAAAAATAAATCCAGAATTAATACACCGTCCTAAACGCCCTAAATTATTACCAAATGTATTGAGCAAAGAGGAAGTAAAGTTGATTTTAAATGCCCATAGTAATATAAAGCATAAAACAATGTTATCATTAATGTATAGTTGTGGGTTAAGATGCGGCGAACTACTTAGGTTAAAGCCAACAGATATTGATTCGAAACGAAATGTTGTATTTATAAGGCAATCGAAAGGACGTAAAGATAGAATAGCTCCATTAAGCGAAAAAATAATAAAAATACTCAGGGAGTATTACGAATTATATAAGCCAGTTAATTATTTATTTGAAGGGCAGATTAAAGGCGCACCTTATGACGAAAGAAGTTTACAATTGGTATTAAAACAAGGCGTAGAGAAGGTGAAAATAAATAAACCGATAACATTACATTGGCTAAGACACAGCTATGCAACTCATTTATTAGAAAATGGGACAGATTTAAGGTATATACAGGAAATATTAGGGCATAGTAGTAGTAAAACTACTGAAATATATACCCATGTAAGTACCAAAAACATACAAAAAATTATTTCTCCGTTTGATTATTTATGAATAAATTTGAATATTGCTTTCCGATAGTCAGTTTCGGTTATCTACCAAATTATAGCGAGATAACCGAAGTCTTGTATCGGGTATAAGCTAGTTATAGGGCATTTTAAAACAAACCGCAAACAGACAAATAGATGGCATACTTAGTATTAGCATATCCAGAACTGACAAGTAAAAGTTTCGACAGAATTCAAAGTTATCGCAAGGACAATGACGAACTATTTTTCAACGTAGTCAATCCTCATTTTACGATTGTTTTTCCTGTGTTTGACATTTCAGAAGAAGAATTTACTAGAGAAGT
>Ga0315900_10007373_pt1 | contig 14458 bp, 14 predicted proteins | sample LakEriMetagenome_FD_203521 | JGI IMG/M metagenome (GOLD analysis project Ga0315900, IMG submission 203521) | Freshwater fungal communities from buoy surface, Lake Erie, Ohio, United States - Buoy 12 MA114 | ecosystem: Environmental > Aquatic > Freshwater > Lake > Lake biofilm | place: USA: Lake...
ATGCTATTCCAATATAACATAAGCTGACATCTCACAATATGAATTTTCATCAAATGGCAACCAACAATCATATTTGATGATTATCGTATTATGGGTCATCGAGCGAACAGTTAATTGAATAGTTTCTTCATATGGGAGAATCCACAATATGACTCCAGATTAAATATCAGGTTTTCGTATTGTGGATTTTCTGGCCTGGACTGTATTAAGTGATCATCAAAAGATTTCCATGTTTTATAAATATATACACTTTTTTCCTCAAATTGCATTTGTTGATATTATAATCAACAAAAGACCAATAATTCACATTGTTATTATCTTGACTCCTATATCGTGGTATTATTGATTCATCAATATGGATTATATTTGAAAGATTATAAAGTAATGTAATAACACTTGATTATAATAAAAAAATATAACATACATGTATAATAAATAATAGTATTTCATCGATTTTTACAAGTAGGATGGATAATAAACTTTGGTGTATTTCATCTTATAAACTGGACAATTGCATATTTTTGTAAATTCGCCATACGTCGTTTGATCATTCACATCAACTTCTTTATGGCATTGGTCACAATACTTGTTTTCTTTAAATTTATTGATCCTTGCCTGAGCCTCTTTAAGAATTTCCATTTCAAGATCACCTTCTTTGCCTTCTATAGAACCTAACGGCGCTTTTAATTGACTGATTACAAATATAGGTATTTTTTCATAGTATTTTAACATATGGTCAACAGACTCTTCGATCATTTTATACTCCATAATTGTTAATCCATCATCCTTATTTTTATCTGACTCTTTTTCGAGTCGATTTAATGTATTCCTTAAATCTTCAAAATTAATATTATGAAATTTACCGATTATAGATGTTGAAACAACTGACCATAACTGTTCCTCTTTATTATTTAAATCTTTACTTTTTAATTCCAAAAGACCTTCATATAGTTCTTCCATCGACACACCATAATTTATTTTATCATGGATTGTACGTTCTAAAACTTTAACTAGTGCATCATTATTTGGTTGTCTATGTATTTCTCTGATCATACCACTGATTTCTAATAACATAAATTTATTCTCATAAGGCCAAAATATGCGACTTGCGTATGTGGCTCCTTTCATATTGATAATTAAATTATGTAGAATATAAAAGTAATTTATGTTTTTATCCACACTATTTTGTGATATTCAAATAGTGTAGATTTCAATTTTTTAATATTTTTAATAATGAATAATCCATAAATGTCACTTATGTATAAGAAAAAGTATTATTGATAGCTAAATAAAAAATATAAGGCTATTGTGTCACAATATGATAATTCATCAAATGGGACACAACTTGGTCGGGTTGTGGCTTGATTAAGATATCATTTGATGAATTATCATATTGTGGATACAGTATCTGGCTTAGCAATCTGATAGTCTCGGCCATAGATATTCACCATATGGTTATCCTGATGATCATCATGTTACTGTATTGTTGATATCATGGCATGGACTATATTTAATGTTTTCGATTATGTATAATTATATAATAAATATAATGCTACTATATTCATAATATGATAATCAATCAAACGGCAATTTAAGATACCATTTGATGGTTATCTAGGCAATAGATATCGATATGATTGAAATATTGGTATTAACACCAATATTGTGAATTTGATTAAAAAAATTGAAATTTTAAATATATGAAATGTTATTACTTTATAACAAATAATCGTGTGGCTTTCCATTAAAAATGACAAGTTCTGAAGAAAGAAGTGAGACTAAACAGAGAATTCACAAACTTGTCACTTTTTTTGAAACCACCGAAAAAGCTACAAGAAGGTGTAATTTCTGCCATCAAAAAGATTTACCAGAAAATGGAACTGTTTCAATTACTTTGGCCAGAGATGATGATCCATCGAGGGGACCATGGTTCTGTTCTGAAACATGCAAGAGTTTGAAAAAATACGAGTATGGTTATAAAGGCATGAGCAAAGAAACTTATAAAGAAATTTTGCAAAAATGTTTCCCTTTGTATTACAGTCATAAGTTTAATGACAAATAAAATTTTGTTTATTGAGATCTAATAAAAAGATTGAAAAATAAAATAATTGAAGACTATTATTTTAAATTTAATTGAACAAATGGCAATTTTAGATTTCAGTTTCTTGGTCTACCTGGCCTTAACACCTATTTGGATTTTATTACCTATTATTATTCAGCAAATTGGTAAACTGGATGGAATTAAAAAAGCTAATAATATAAGAAGTGCTATTCATGCGACAATTGTTATTATTTTTTACCTTTTTGGTGGATCAGGTGTTATTTTAAATTATATCTCTTCCACTTATTATATCGCGGATCTGGTCAATATAATAATACAATTCAAACCAACACTTTATAATTTTGGCATTGCGATTCATCATGTTGTGACAATGACCGTCTTAACCTACCTATGTTTTCCAGAAACACAGTCTTATTTATACATAGGATTCTTTTTATCAGAACTGTCTAATGTACCTATGTATATTGTGTATCATCTGAAGGAAAACCATGTTCAAGGCAATATAGTGACGCTATTAACTGGAATTGAAGCTCTTGGGTTTATAGTTTGTCGGATCTTAATTGGAGGTAAATTATGTATTGACATAACATTAGACAAAAATATGCCCTGGATCATGTCGATTTCTGGATGGATTATCTTTGTGATTAGTTTTTATTGGAGCTATAAACTGATTATGCAAATAGTTAGATATAAAAAAATTAAACAATTATAATAAAATCAATATTTTTTTATACAGATTATAATATATGTACGAAATAATATTGATAACAACACTTGTAATCTTACTATTTTTATCATACTCACTTCTATTTTGCAGGAGATGTGAAAAGTATGATAATATTGCCAACGATCCTTACTACTCATACAGAATTTATGCTTCAAACCCTTACGATTATACTATTTTCAACAAATATCCTAATAATTATAAACCTAACGAGTATTATCAAAAATTTAATACCTATTTTCCATACGATCAAGAGTACGGAACATTAACTTGGTAATTTAATACTTAGTAGTTTATATGATTATATTTTTTTATAAAAAGCATAATCAAACTATAATTGTTTAGTAATTTATTATTTTTTGGTCTTTTTAGCGCACTTAGATTGTTTAGCAATTTCTAACTCTTTCTTGAGTAACTCTATCTCATATTTATTCTTCATGTCCTCTAACTGTTTTTCTTTTTCTTGGATAATTAATTTATTCTTGAGATCCATAATTATTAACTCATTCTCTAAATGCTTAATCTTGTTTTGTAGATCAGAAATACAACCAGCAAAAGCTTTAGCCACCATATCGTATTGTTCACTAATTTTGTCATTTAAGACTTTTGGTTCTAAAACGACCAGCTCTTTGTGATTTTCAAATATAATATGTGCATTGATAATATTCATATGATCTTTAATATTATTTTCCGCCGAAGTGATATGGATTGGATCGATATAGGAATAGTATTTTAACATTAGATTGCTACCTTTAATTGACCCATAAACTGTGATATGTTCTTGAGTTCTTCTTTCTAGATTATCTGTTTTACCATACTTACAAATGATCATGTTATCAGTGTATTGAGCATTGAGCTTCATGGATTCTCTTAGATCTTTAACTGTTCCGAGAGTAAAGAGGTAAACACATGGAACTGATGTTGCACTTGTTTTGAAGACTTGTTTAACAGCATTAGCATGAACACCTAATAGTTTTGAAGCAGTTAATGTTTTATCTTTTTCCGATCCAAATTGGTGGATAAAAAGAATATCGTTAGCCCATGCTTGGAATTTATCGGCGTTCTTACTTCGGTTGCAATAAAGAGACCTCATCAATCCATTATATGTAAGGCATAAAAATTTATTATTTTTATCTGCTTTTGTTTCGCCTGAAACGTTTTTACCCAAATAAAAATATTTATAATGGACATTTTTTTCATAACCATCTTTTCTATTATCAATGACAGTTTTATACAAACTGGGTAATTCAAATGCTTTAGCTACATCTTTAACACAAAAAAAGAATTCTCGTTTACTCCTATTACCTCGAATGGTAATATTTAATTTATTTCCTTCTTTGTCAGTGAAATATTCATCGTCGTCCAATACAATGATCGGAGGAGCCATTTCAATATCATTAACAATATTTTTAGTTTCGTCGACACCTTTAATATTATTATCAACCCACGATTTTTCTAATAATAATTTAGCTCGACGGTATTCTTTTTTAGATAATATCCATTTACTATCTTTTACATATGCATACAAATAATAATCTTGTGCGAGTTGTTTCTTATCAATAATATTACGAGGATTATTATCACACCCACAAAAATAGCCTGGATTTCTTGTATAAACATCATCTGCTTTATAGTATTGTTTATTATTGATTTTTACAACTTCTAATACTTTTGACATTATTTTATTATAGTTTTTATTTTTTAAGCCATTTTAAAACCCAAAATAAAAATTAGTCTTACACCCACTATAAAATATTTTTACCGCGACTTTACAAAAATACTTTTTGTAAAGTCGCGCGATTGGGTGAAGTATAGCTTCGCCCAATCCCGGTTAGCATTTTCTATTACTTTTCTGTGATAATACAAAAAGTATAGTAGTATCAAATATTATTAATAAAAAAGTAATAAGATGCATAATTCTTATTTTGTATATATTTTTAAAAAAGTAACAAGGTAAATATTGACCATACCTAAGGCCATGCCGGAGTTCCACAATATCGAAACAATAAAATGGATTAGTGTCCTGTTTTATTGTTTCGATATTGTGGAACTCCGGCATGGCCTTAGGTATAGTTAATATTTAACTCATTACTTTTAAATTAATAGTTTAAAAAAATAAGAATTATGCACCTTATTGCTTTTATACATTTGAAATGGTATAATGTAATACTTTTGATACTTTAAATAAAAAGTATAAGAGGATATCAACCGGGATTGGGTGAAGTTATACTTCACCCAATCGCGCGACTTTACAAAAAGTATTTTTGTAAAGTCCCGGTAAAAATATTTTATGATGGGTGTAATGTTTATTTAAGATTATTTTGGTTATACCAGTATAAAATATTTTTTCAGATTATTAGTCTGTATTACTTTTTAGTATATTTGGCAAAAATATATGATTATCCAAAATAGATCAATAAAAAGAGATAACTGGAAAAATTATATTTTTAATGATATTTTTTATAAAAGTAATTTACTGGCAATGACCATATTATATGTCCACGCAGGAGTTTCAACAATAAAATAAACATAAAATAGATTATAATTGGCCATTTTACGGTTATTTTATTGTGGTACTCCTGCGTGGACACATAATATAGTTATTGTTGACATATTACTTTCATAAAAAAATGTATTAAAAAATACAATTATTCCATTTGTTTCTTTTTATTTATCTATTTAACGCCTCTTTTACATTAATCAATAAAAAAGTAATAGAAATGGTTATTCGGAAAAATATTTTATAATGGGTGTAATTTATAAATTATTAACCAACAATATTTTTTATCAAGCTAAATTAGTTGATATTCATTTTATATTTGAATAAAAAAGTTTATTCAAATGGTTCTATCATATAGTCACCAGATATTGATTCATCATATTGTTTTTCCATAAAATTAAAGTCAATATTATTTGGTTCCATAACCGTTACATTATGATAATAATTAATGATAGCCTGAGTATCATTTTCCAATGTTGTATGGTCCAAATTATCTTCATAACCAAATATCTTATTCAATATTTTAGCTACAGTGATGCCAATATGTAATCCATGACTATCTAACCTATCATAATCTACATTATTAGCATAACTAATTACAATGGTATTAGCATCAGCACATTTAGCCTTAAATTTTTTAATACCAAATATTCTCTTTGCCAATAAATTACCAAAGATAGGTAACACTTGATTGAGACACTTATCTAAACAATTTATTTCTTGTAATTCTTCAGAATAATCTTTAATGTGACTCAATTTATCTTGTAATACCTTAATATCATATCCATATAATATCTCTGTTTCTAAATGTTCTAAAATTTTATTTCTTATGGGTTCAAAAAGCTCTGTGTCTTCAACAATAATAGCATCAATGAATTTATTTATGTTCTGGTCTATTCTTTTCGTACATTTATTCATAATATCATGTTTATTAGAAAATCCATATTCATCTACAAATTTAATAAGAGATACTATTTCATCTTCTGCAAAACTGTCTAAACTGTTATAAACATCTAACAAAGAAAGCAATACATAGTTAACTATCTTGGAGTGGTAATTAACATTAACTTGTATTGCATTTTCATTCGAGGGAAAATTCAAAAATCCTTCAAAATAGAAAGATTTCGATCTTAAAAACTCTTTGATTATTTTAATCTGAACATTGTCATTAGATATAATTGTAAAATCTCCCAATGGAAATCCATTGTTATAATGATCAGTAAAAAATTTATTCATTTATATTTTCAATATATTAGTCTTTAACTTATTTACTAAAAAAATTGATTTTTGAATATAATGGAAACAATCCATTTATATACTAATACTACAATAAAGATGGAAGGTGTTGTTACTAAAAGGCCCAAAAAAGAGATTATCAATAATAGCCACAACTATTATGAAAAAACTGGCAACACTAAAAGAGTTGTTACTATTAAATATGAATACAATAGGACAACAAAACAATTGAAATATGGTGCAGCTATCTTTAAAACAGATGCCAAAAATCCTGGCAAATATGATTCAAAAGGTCATTTGGCAACAGCAACGGCTCGATTCACTACTAAACCGGTAGTTGTTGAAGGATTCGAAGACAATGGATCATTGAAAGATTTCCATGACAATCTCAGAAAACAATTGTTCTCCCATAAGGTATGTAACAGGAACCATCCTACACAAGATTAGTTTGATTTATGATAAATAAATTATGATTATATATATAATGGATTTGAAAGATTTTATTATATTTATCTTACTTTGTGCTGTTTTATACTACAATATGAAATGGATAAAACAAGGGATCTTGAATACGGTCAGCTATTTTTTCCCACTTAAAATCGATAACTATAAAATGGAAACAGATTTATCTTTAGTTGAAAAAGAACAAGAAGTTATACAAAAATATATTGATCAATATATCGATACTAATTTTAAAGATTCAAAATTAGTTGAAATTTTACTCCATATCACAAAAGGAGGTAAAAAAGTTAGACCTGTTATTGTTACATCTATTTATAAACAGTTATCAGGTTCTAATGAAGATACCAATGAATTTATTTATGAAGTGGCTTCAAGTATTGAATATTTACATTGTGCTTCTCTTGTAATTGATGATATTATGGATGGAGACGAAGAAAGGAGAGGCAAGATAGCAACACATATACAATATGGAATAAATAATTCACAAATAGCTTCTATTATTCTATCATCACTTGCAATTAAAAAAATATTCGATTGTTTCCAAAAATTATCACAGAAAGAAGATAATAACAAAAATTTACCGTTTATTGTGGGACAATATATAGCCAATATGATACAAAATATAGCTTTGGGTCAATATATGGATATTAACCAAAGTATGAATATTGATGAATTAATAACTAATAAAACATCAAGTCTCTTTGAGTATTGTTTTGTTATGCCATGGCTAGTTTTTAATTATAATAAAGATGATGATACTATAAATAAAGGTATCCACAAAATGAGGAAAATAGGAAAAAAATTTGGGTTGATATTCCAAATTGCTGACGATTTTGAGGATGTCAAACAAGATCTGTTGAAATGTCAAACTGTTAATTATGTAATTTCTAATGGGGTAGAAACATCTTCACATAATTTTAACCGATACATAGAAAAATTTAATGAACTAGCAAAAAAACACAATGTTCTAACACCAGAAATAGAACAAATTATTGTTTATTTAACAGAAAAAGTTAATAAAATACTTTAATACTTTCAACTGCTTGTCTACAAAATGGACACTCTTTTCCTTTGACTTTTATTACTTCTTCCCAACATTTAAAACAGATCCAATGTCCACAAGATGTTTGACTATTTGCTTTATGATCCATACAAATACAACATTCATCTTCATCATTACTCTTATCATTGTGCTCTTCGTAATTAATTTTAATATCTTCATTTGTAATTAAAGAGTTTATAATCTCTTTGACTATTATAAATTTTAAATCACCGTCACCCAAACTATTTTCCTTGATAAATTTATTGATACTATTATCTATAATTCCTTTTTCTATTACATTCTTCTCAAAAAAATCAGAAATTCCTTCCACTTGTGGAAAATAGTATGTAATATATGATTCCAAAATTTTTGAACCTTTTATACACAAATCTTTAATTTGATTTTCCATCTTTGTTACTATTGATAACATAATAAAATAATCTTTTTAACCATTATTCAATTTTTTTATAAAAAATAACCTATATTTGATTTACAATCACATAATATTGGTTTCTGGCAAATATAATTTTATTGAAATATTTAACAAAAATGATTCTAACTAAAGGAAAAATGGGAAACAGCAAAAAAAGTGAAATGATAAATATTGATATATCCGCCCATTTATTAGCTCCAAAAATAACAACCGTAATCATCATCGTAAAATAATAAAAAGCAAATTCTATTAAATTCAAAATTACCCAAAAGATAAAAACATAATAATTATTGAAGATACTGGTGCCTGAAACAATAGGTTTATTTTCAAGCTTATAAAATATTATTGGTTCAATGCACAAAAAAGGCAATTTGAAACAATATACTAAGAAAATGTAAAACCACCCCTTAATAGGAGAGTAACAATATTTGATAGAAATTGTATTTATGTCAACAAACCGACCTATCTTATTATAAATTACTTCGTACCCTGTAATCATAATAATTTCCATATTACTACTTCCATCAAAATGGCAATAATACTCGTAAAATTTAGTATCTAGCTCACAAATAAAATCGTAGTTTTTGAAATCATCACACGTTTTTTGCCATGGAGCTAACCAAGCATATTCGTTACCTGAACTCTTGCACTTATATTCCATTTCCCAATTATTTATCTTATATTCACTTATTTCTTTTACAAGTGTATATCTCAATATAGAATGATTTGAATCTTTAGAATTAAACCATTGACCATCTAATTTATATTCTAAACTATACGATCCAACAATCAAAAGAAAAAGGAAAATTATGACCCTCATTTTCAAATCGAAGAGGATCCACAAATAGTATGCAATAAAATAAATTTTCAATTTTTATAAACTAATTATGTGGTTTTTTTCTTTTTTCCATTTTCTTACAATTTATAATATTTTGTGTGCATTGATAACATATTATACGAATATTACTATTTTCATAAAATTTTGTTCCTGTGCAACTATTGACTCTACAATAATAACAGTCCATTTTGATTCATCAATACATAAATATATCATGTAGTCATAAATTCAAATTTTAATTTATAATCATGGTGTACTGATTTTTAGGTGATATAATTTGACTAAAAATATAAATGCATAATGCCATTAAAGGAGGAGAAATGAACAAAGTCGTCAAACAGCAAAAAATACCTACAACAATTGTTATCCACTTAATATTCCAAAATAGTATAACTGTACCAAAAATAATTAAGTAGAGTAATATCAACTCTATAAAATGTAAAATTATCCAAAAAAATAAAATGTAAATATTATAGAAAATATTTATTTTTTTAGGTACCATACAATAAGTGATCAGCTCAACAAAAATCACAAACAGTTTAAGGCAATATGCAATAAATAGTGAAAGCCATATTCCGATAGCTGAGTAATGATATTCAATAGATATTGTATTCATTTTAATATATTCTCCTGTGTCATTAAAAATTATATCGTATCGATTTGTAAACATAATGATTTCCATGTTCTTACTTTCATCAAAATGACAGTGAAAATTATGGTAGGTATCGTCTTTTTCATCACAAATAAACTCATAATTCTTAAAATCGTCACATGATATTTGACCCAACGCTATCCAAGAATGAGCATCACTAAAACTTTCACAACCATATACAATTTCAGAATTAATAATTTTATACCCTTCGATTTTATTAAAAATCGATGAGGGTAATATAGAATGGTTGTAATCTTTAGAATTATACCATTGGCCATATAATTTATATTCTAAACTATACGATCCAACAATCAAAAGAAAAAGAAAAATTATAAGCTTCATTTTTGAATCCAATAAGATCTACATACAATATGCAATAAAATTAATTTTCAATTTTTTAATAATAAATGCAGCTTAAGGAAAAGTATTATATGTGGCTAGTTAATAAATATAAGGCTATAGTATCACAATATGAAAATTCGTCAAATGGAAATTAAAATATCATTTGATGGATTATTATATTGTAATAATATCATAGCCGGATTAATGATCTGATAGTTTTGGCCATAGATACCACAATATAGTATCCAGATAATCATCAGGTTGCTGTATTGTTGATGTTATAACATGAAGAAGCTGTCTTTTTTGTTTTTCAATTATGTGCGATAATATAATAAATATAGGGCTACTATATCACAATATGGTAATCCATCAAATAGTTATTAGGATATCATTTGATGGATTATCATATTGTGAATATCGTAGCCGGATTAGTGGTCCGATAATTCCGGGATTGGGTGAAGTGTGCACTTCACCCAATCGCGCGACTTTACAAAAAAGTATTTTTGTAAAGTCGCGGCCATCGATACCACAATATGGTATCCAGATGATCATCAGATTGCTATATTGTTGATGTAATGGCCTGGACTATATTGAATAACTATTATAATTATGCTTAAAAAAGATATGAAATAAATATTTCCAAAAATAATTATTCGATTACTAATCTTTTTCCTTATTCATAAGTGACATTTATTCATTGATTTTTTAATAATGAATAATCCATAAATGTCACTTGTGAATAAGGAAAAGTATTATATGTGACTAGATAATAAATATAAGGCTATGATATCACAATATGAAAATTCGTCAAATGGAAATTAAAATATCATTTGATGGATTACCATATTGTGATATCGTAGCCGGATTAATGATCTGATAGTCTTCTTCATATGGAGGATACCACAATATAGTATCCAGATAATCATCAGGTTATTGTATTGTTGATGTTATAACATGGAGAAGCTATCTTTTTTGTTTTTCAATTATTTGCGATAATATAATAAATATAGGGCTACTATATCACAATATGGTAATTCATCAAATAGTTATTAGGATATCATTTGATGGATTATCATATTGTGAATATAGTCGCCGAATTAGTGGTTTGATAGTTCCGCGATTGGGTGATGTGTACACTTCACCCAATCGCGGGACTTTACAAAAAAGTATTTTTGTAAAGTCGCGGCCATGAATCTCCAATATAGATCTTCAGATAAAATATCAGATTGTTGTGGATTTTCTGGCCTGGATTTTATTTAAGTGTCCAATAAAAGATATTCTATTGTTATTCATCAATAAAAAAATATATCGTATAATGATAATTTCAAAATATAGTCATTATGATTATGCCGGCACCGAATTTATAATCATAGTATATTGATTTTTAGGTAATATAATTTGACGGAAACAATAAACGCATAATCCTCTCAAAAAAAGATTAATGGTAACCGTCATACAACAGCAAATAATACCTATAAGAAGTGTCATACCATCAATATTCCGAAATAGTGTAACTGTACCAAAAGCAATTAGGTAAAAAAATCCCACTTCAACTAAATGCAAAAATATCCAAAAAAATAAAATATAAAAATGGTAGAGGATATTTAGTTTTGTATATAGTATACAATAGATGCAAAAGATGCAAAATTCAAAACATAATATAAATAGTTTAAGCCAAAATGCAATGAAAAGTGTAATCCATATATCGATTGGGGAATAACTATATTTTATAGATATCGTATCCATTCTTATATATTTTTCTGTTTTATCCAAAGTTATATTGTATTTATCGATAGACATAATGATTCTCATATTCTCGCTTCCATCAAAATGGCAAAGTAACTTGTTATATACTGTATCTTTTTTATCACAAATAAACTCATAATCCCTAAAATCACCACATGTTTTTTGACCTAGGGACATCCAATAAAAAGCGGTGCCTACATTTTCGCAACTGTATTTAGTTTCCGAATTAACAATTTTGTATCCATCAATATCATTGATAATCTTTGCAGGTAATATGGAATGATTACGATCTTTAGAATTGTACCAACGATCGTGTAATTTATATTCTAAACTATACGATCCAACAATTAAGAGAAAAAGGAAAAAAACACCTTTCATTTCAGAATAAAAGAAGATAATATTAGTTATAGCAAACATATAGATTTTCAATTTTTTTCAATTATTACCGTTTTGGATATCGTGTTTGATTTGAATTAATTTATGTTTGAAAACGACACAAATATTCTCACATATGATCCCAACACAAAGTAAAGTAACGTACATTATTGAGATAACCAGAAACGAATAAAATTTACAACCATAATAATTACCTTTCCAACAAGACACGTGTGGACATTTTTGCGATTCGGCGATGCATTTTCCCGTTTCATAATCAATATTTCGATCCGGAATCATATTTTGAGGCACCATCCAAACTAAAGTTATTAAAATAATAAAATGAGCTAATATTTTAAGATAATTATCCATAATATATGGAAGAGAGCGTTTGACGATAAGAACATTATATATTTTATTCCATAAAGGTCGTCCATTCATTTGTCTCAATTCGTCAGATATTTTAGCACATGTTATTGAGACTATCCAAAGAAAAAGTCCCGTTATTGCTATTACAACAAAAAAAAATGTTATTAAAAACCCACCGAAAATATAACAAATTATTTGATCATCTTTATAACACATTTTATCAAGACATGCACTACCTTGACAAACTCCTGTTTCATAATTGTAGACCTGTGCAAAAAGATTAAAATAGATAATTGGTAAATTGAAAACAATTTGGCTCAAAAAATATACTCCAAAAATGGCACAGATCAATATTCTGAAATTAGTCCTCAAAAAAACTGGACGATGGTAATGTTCTTTAAATAGCAGATATTTCACAACATCTAAATTCGATATTGTTGCCATCGGAATTCAATGGTAGGTATAAATAACTATTGCAACGATTTACAATTTCAAATTTTTTAAAATCTAAAAAGATATTTTTGATTTAATAAAGTTCTTTATATCAATTATTATATCCAATATAACGTATATTTTTGGATCGTGAATATTATAGGCAATCTCACTATTATCAATTAAAACTATTTTTAGTCCATCTTTCTCCTTTATACAATTTTCTATTCCTTTTCCAATAAATTTCCAGAGAGTTTTGTTATTTGTGTTGTTATGCATACATTTTCCCTGGTAAATGTATGGAAATTCGTTACGTTTCAAATATTTAATTTTGGTGTATTCAATAGAATTAGGATCACAAAATACTATTTTATGGCGCTTTATTTTGAATTTGCCTAATTTAGATGATCTTGTAAAAATTTTAATATTGCCGCCAATAATATTAACATAATACATCCATCTTAAAGATAACCATTTTTTGTGTATGTCCTCTAAACGGTCTCGTATTTTGGGATTAATTATCAAATAAAATCTTTTTGAAACTTTATTCAATGATAACAGATCTAAACCCTGTAATTTATCAACAATATTAATAACCATTTCCGTAGGTAGATATTCCATTTTTACATTACAATTAGATTAAATAAAGGAATGATAAATAATTTCAATTTTTATTAATGAACACAGCTTGAGAAAAAGCCCATAAAAGATCCACTCCTTTATTCACAAGATATTGTCATTAATCTTTTATAAATAAATATGGTACTGTATCTTTCTTGAACTTGAATCCATTATCAAACAAATTAATTTCCAAACAATAGATCCCATTTTGATACACATATTTAATTTTTGGCAGATTAAAATATATAACATCTTTTTCTATGCCAATATGATTTTCGGGTAACGGTGACCAACATGATGCAAAATTTAACCGTGGACACTTTTCACTGATTTTAAACTCGATACTATCATGCGTTACAATAATATTTTGAAGATTAAATTTCAATTTATTGCCAAATAAGATAACTGTATAATTTCCAATACTATCTTGAACATTGATTTTATCCATTTGATCGTATATTTGATTAAATTCTTTAATAACCTCTGGATATTCGAAGAAAGATAAATCGTATTTATGGAATAAGCAACAACAATTAGTATAATCGTATTCAATAACCGGTTTCTTTTTGGGATTTATAATGCGTGTTAACATTTTTGATAACCTCTCGCATGGTGAAGTATATT